>Ga0209488_10003909_pt1 | contig 11805 bp, 8 predicted proteins | sample Rivendell_Oct201_8_FD_188349 | JGI IMG/M metagenome (GOLD analysis project Ga0209488, IMG submission 188349) | Vadose zone soil microbial communities from the Eel River Critical Zone Observatory, Northern California, USA -... | ecosystem: Environmental > Terrestrial > Soil > Vadose zone >...
CCACGATCGTGACCATGGTCGAGAAGGCCTTCGAGCTGTCCGAAGCGACGCACGCCCCGGTCATGATGGAGCTGCGCATCCGCGCCTGCCACATGACTGGCGAGTTCGTCGCCAAGAACAATCGCCGCCCCGCCTATTCGAGCCTCAATCGCATCGAAGGCCCGCCGCGCTTTGAATATGCGCGCCTGGCGCATCCGCCGGTGATCTTCACGCAGGAGCGGACGAAGGTCGAGGACCGGCTGCCGGCCGCCCGCGCCTTCATCCGCGAGCAGAAGCTCAACCAGGTGCTGCCCGGCCTGTATGAGGAAGTCGGCATCATCGTCATGGGCGGCCTCACCACCGGCGTACTGCGCGCGCTCAAGCGGCTCGACCTCGCCGACATCTTCGGCGAGAGCCTGGTCCCGATCTATGTGCTCAACGTCGTGTATCCGCTGGTGCCCGAGGAAGTGCGGGCGTTCTGCGCCAACAAGCGCGCCGTGCTCGTGGTCGAGGAAGGCTCGCCCGACTACATCGAGCAGCAGATCAATGTCGAGCTGCGGCGCGCCGACATCCGCACCAAGGTGTTCGGCAAGGGCGCGCTGCCGGCGACCGGCGAGTACACGTCCGAAGTGCTGATCAAGGGCATCGCGACGTTCGTCGCCGAAACACGGCCCATCGGTCTCGATGTGACCGCGGTCAGCGGCATGGCGCTCGCGGCGGTCGATCACAAGGCCGCTGCCGCCAAAGCGGTCGGGGAGCTGCCGATGCGCCCGCCGACGTTCTGCACCGGCTGCCCCGAGCGGCCGGTGTTCGCCGCCATCAAGCTGGCGCAGCGCGAGCTGGGGCCGACGCATATTTCGGCCGACATCGGCTGCCACGCCTTCGCGACCTTCGCGCCCTTCAGCATGGGCAACTCGATCCTCGGCTATGGCATGTCGCTCGCGAGCGCCGCGGCGGTGGGGCCCAATCTTGATCGCCGGCCGATCGCCGTCATGGGCGACGGCGGCTTCTGGCACAACGGCCTGATCACGGGCGTGACCTCGAACCTGTTCAACAAGGGCGACGGCATACTGATCGTGATGCAGAACGGCTACACGTCGGCGACCGGACAGCAATACATGCCGTCGAGCAAAGCGAGCCGCCAGGGCGGCGCGCCGGGCATGGACATCGAGCAGACGCTGCGCTCGCTCGGCGTCAAATGGCTGCGCAAGGTGCGCAGCTATTCGGTCGGCACCATGGCGAAGACGCTCAAGGAGGCGATGCGTACGGCCGAGCGCGGGCTCAAGGTGATCATCGCGGACGGCGAATGCCAGCTGGCGCGCCAGCGCCGGGTGCGGGCGGAAGACGCCGCGCGGCTCGCACGTGGCGCGCGCGTGGTGCGCACGCGCTTTGGCGTGGATGATGAGGTCTGCACCGGCGACCATTCCTGCATCCGGCTCTCCGGCTGCCCGTCGCTAACCGTCAAGCCCAACCCCGATCCGCTGCGCACCGATCCGGTCGCGACCGTGATCGAGAGCTGCGTCGGCTGTGGCCTGTGCGGCGAGGTCGCGCACGCGGCCGTGCTATGCCCGTCGTTCTACCGCGCCGAGCTGGTGCGTAACCCGCATATTGGCGAGCGCTTTATGCATTGGCTGCGCCGGCTGGTGATCGGCCGGCTCGGTGGGCGCGCAGAGGCCGTGTCATGAGCGCATCCGAGCGGCCGTTCTCCATCCTGATCGCGGCGCTCGGCGGCGAGGGCGGCGGCGTGCTCGCCAACTGGATCGTGGCGGCAGCCGATGCGCTCGATTTCCCGGTGCAGTCGACCTCGATCCCGGGCGTCGCGCAGCGCACCGGCGCGACCACCTATTACATCGAGATTCTGCCCGCCTCGCCGCGCGAGCTTGCCGGCCGCCGCCCGGTGCTGTCGCTAAATCCGGGCGTCGGCGACATCGACCTCCTGGTGGCGAGCGAGCTGATGGAGGCCGCGCGCGCGGTCGCGGCGGGCTTTGTGACGCCGGAGCGCACGCTCACGGTCGCATCGACCTCGCGCTTCTACGTGATCGGCGAGAAGATCGCGATGGGTGATGGCCGCCTGGATTCGAGCCGCCTGACACGGGCGATCGAGCAGCACTCGCAGCGGCACATCCTGTTCGACATGGAGGAGATCGCGCGCCGCAGCGGCACCATCGTCAACGCGGTGATGCTTGGCGCCATTGCGGGCTGCGATCGGCTGCCGATCCCGGCCGACGCATTCGAGCGCGCGATCCGCGCCGACGGCAAGGCCGTGGAGGCCAATCTGCGCGGTTTCCGCGCCGGCCTCGAGGCCGCGCAGGCGACGGCCGCCCGTCGGGTGCCGGAGGGCCGCAAGCGCAGCGCCGCCGCCTCGCTCGCCGATCTCGAGCGCGAGATCATCACGGTGATGTCCACCGCCGCCCGCGACATGATCCAGGAAGGCGCGCGTCGGCTCGTCACCTATCAGAACATCGAGTACGCGCAGCTCTATATCGATCGGCTGGCGCCGATCCGGCTCGCCGATGAAGCGGCAGGCGCCGAGGGCCGCTTGCTGCGCGAGGTTGGCCGCCACCTCGCCGTGCGCATGTCCTATGAGGACGCGATCCGGGTGGCGCAGGCCAAGATCGATCCGACCCGACGCGCCCGCATCGCGGCCGAGATGGGCGCGAAGCCTGGCGAGCCGCTCCACATTACCGAGTTCCTCAAGCCCGGCATCGACGAGATCTGCTCGCTGCTGCCACCGCATCTCGCGCGCCGCCTGCTCGCGATGGCGGAGAAGCGCGGCTGGACGTTCCAGCGCGGCATGCAGGTCAACAGCCAGAGCATCTCGGGCTTCCTGCGGCTGTGGCTGATCGCCAAGCTGCGGCCGCGGCGGCCCAAGACCTACCGCTACGAGGAGGAGCAGCGCGCGATCGAGGCTTGGCTCGCCTTGATTGTCGAGGCTGCTCACCAGTCGGCAGACCTTGCGCTCGAGATCACCGAATGCGCCAGGCTCATCAAAGGCTATGGCGACACCCACAAGCGTGGCGTCGCCAACTATCGGCTGATCGAGGAGCACGTGATGCGGCCTGCGCTTGCGGGCCATATCCCGTTGCACCTGGCGGTCGATGCGATCGCGAGCGCGCGCACCGCCGCCCTGGTCGACCCCGAGGGCGAGGGCCTGGCGAAATGCCTGGCTCAAATCGACACGCAATCGTCACGCCGGATCGCGGCGGAGTAACGTCTGGCAGGTCTCACCGTCTCACCCGTTTTGAAACCTGCCCAAATGTCGCAGATCATCGTTGAGAACGTTCAGCACACCTACCGGCCGCCGCGCGGCCGGCCGGTGCTCGCGCTCGATAACGTGTCGCTGACCGTGCGGACGCGCGAGTTCCTCGCGCTGCTTGGTCCCTCCGGCTGTGGCAAGTCGACGTTGCTTTATCTGATGGGCGGATTCCTGCCGATCGAGGGCGGCCGCATCCTGATCGAAGGCAAGCCGGTCGCGGGACCCGGGCCCGACCGCGGCATTGTGTTCCAGCACTTCGCGCTGTTTCCCTGGAAGTCCGTGCGCGCCAACATCCTCTACGGGCTGGAGCGGCAGGGGATGCCGCGCGCCGAGCGCGAGGAGTGTGCGCAGACCTTCATCGAGATGGTCGGCCTCAAAGGTTTCGAGGACAGCTATCCGTCCCAGCTCTCGGGTGGCATGAAGCAGCGCACCGCGATCGCGCGGACGCTGGCCTTTGATCCCGCGATCCTGCTGATGGACGAGCCGTTCGGCGCACTCGACGCGCAGACCCGCAGCCTGATGCAGGAGGAGCTCCTCGGCATCTGGCAGCGTACGCCCAAGACTGTCATCTTCGTGACCCACGATGTGGCCGAGGCGGTGCATCTCGCCGATCGCGTCGCCGTGATGTCGGCGCGCCCCGGGCGCATCAAAACGATCGTCGAGACCGGCTTCGACCGCACCGACCGCAATCTGCTCAAGTCCAAGGCCTTCGTCGACAAGGTCGACGAGATCTGGAACCTGGTGCGCGACGAGGCCATCAAGGCGCAGGAGACGAGGGCGCCATGACTCCAACCTTGATGGCACCTCAGGCGCAGCGACCGATGCCCGGTGATGGGGGCCACTGTCGTTGCTGCGAACTCGGCCTGCTCCCTCCCCCGCTTGCGGGGGAGGGGTGGGGAGGGGGCGAGCGCGAGGATCGGTGCCTCCATGCCCCCTCCCTGTCCCTCCCCCGCAAGCGGGGGAGGGGACGCTGCGGCACTCACCTTCGCAACGCAAACACTTCATTCGCGTCCGTTCTTGCAATCGTCGAGGGAGCGCCATGAAATCCGCGCTCGTCCGCTTTCTGCCTCTGCTGCTGATCGCGCTCCTGTGGGAGATCGCGCCGCGGGTCGGGCTCGTGTCGTCGCTGGCGCTGCCGCCTTTGAGCGCGGTGCTCTCCGCCTGGTTCGAGCTCTTACGCGATGGCGACCTTCTCACCAATGGCGCCTCATCGCTCTATCGCGCCAGCGCCGGGCTTGCGCTTGCGATCGTGGTCGGGGCTGCGCTGGGCGTGTTCATGGCATGGTGGCGGCCGGTCAATGCCGTCCTGGGCCCGCTGGTCGAGCTGTTCTATCCGATGCCGAAATCGGCGCTCATTCCGGTGACCGTACTGTGGCTCGGTTTCGGTGACGGCTCCAAGATTCTGCTGATCTTTCTTGGCTGCATGCTGCCGGTCACGATCGGCGCCTTCAATGGCGCTCGCGGCAGCGAGCGCGTGCTGATCTGGTCGGCGCGCAGCATGGGCGCCTCGCGGCTGCGTGTGCTGTGGGACGTGGTGCTGCCGAGCGCCATGCCCGAGCTGCTCAACGGCATCCGCACCGCCATCGCGCTTGCATTCATCCTGCTGGTGAGCTCCGAGCTGATCGAGGCGCGCAAGGGTCTGGGCTCCCTGATCGGCTTTCTCGGCAACAACGGTTCCTACGAGGCCATGTTCGCGGTCGTGCTCACGGTCGCGCTGCTCGGCTTTGCGGCCGACCGTGCCTATCAGCTGCTGATGCAACGGGTGCTGCAATGGCGCGAGTAACGCAAGCGACCGCACCCTGGTTGCCCCGCCTGGCATCACGCATTGCTTGGGGCGCCCTGCGTCTCTTTCCCATCGTGCTTCTCGGGATCGGCTGGGAGCTTCTGGCGAGTTCCGGACACGTAACCCCCTTCCAGCTCCCGCGCCTGAGCGCCGTCTTCATACGCATCTGGGATGATGCGCAGACGGGCGAGCTCGCCATCAACGCCGGCCTCACGCTCTATCGCACGCTCGTCGGCTTCGCGATCTCCGTGGTCGGAGGCGTCCTGCTTGGCGCCGGCATGGCGCGCAGTGTTTCGATCCGCTGGTTTTTCGACCCGATCATATCGGTCGGCTTTCCGATGCCGAAGATCGCGTTCCTGCCGATCATGGTGCTCTGGCTTGGATTCTTCGATGTGTCGAAGATCGCCATGATCGTTCTCGACGCCATCTTTCCGGTGGTGACGGCGACGCTCGCGGGCCTGAACAGCGTCGAGCGCGAGCTGATCTGGTCGGCACGCAACATGGGTGCGAGCGAGCGCGAGCTGCTGTGGCAGGTGATGCTGCCGGCGGCGCTGCCGCAGATTCTGACCGGCCTGCAGGTCTCGCTGCCGCTGTGCCTGATCGTGGCGGTGGTGGCCGAGATGGCGATGGGCGGCTATGGGCTCGGCGGCGCCATGAACACGGCATCGCGGTTCGCAGACTCGCGCGGCGTCTTTGCCGGCATCGTCGAGATCGCGGCGGTTGGCTATTGCCTGATCAAACTGATGTCGCTCATACGCCGGCGGCTCCTGCTGTGGCATCAGGAAGCACTCGAGCCGACCACGGCCTGACTTGCCAAGAAGGCCCATTGGCCGCAGAATTACCGCGTTGCGCCAGGTAAGCGCCCAGTAAGTGCCAACTCACCTCAGCGCCAAGTGGGCGCCAAAGCCTCAGACAGAGCCCGGAGGATAACATGCCCTGGTTGAAGCCTGCCCTGCTTGGCTGCGTCGCTGCCGCCATCATCAGCGCAACCGCCGCGCAATCCCAACAGCCGGTCAAGATCCGTGCGTCCTGGGTGGCGCCGGTTGCCAACTGGGCCTCGATCCTGGCCGAAAAGCCGGATCTCGCCCGGCATGCCGGCAAGTCCTATGTGTTCGAGTCCGTGCGCTTTGCCGGCACACCGCCGATGATCACGGCGCTGGCGAACAACGAGCTTGAGGTCGCAAGCCTCGCCTATTCGTCGCTCGCGATCGCGATCCAGAATGCCGGAATGGATGACCTGCGCGTGATCGCAGATGAATTCCGTGACGGCGTCGAAGGCTACTACTCGCAGGAATACATGGTGCTCGCCGACGGCCCGATCAAAAAGGTCGAGGACCTCAAAGGCAAAGTGATCGCCACCAACGCGGCCGGCAGCGCTGTCGATGTCGCGACCCGCGCGATGCTGCGCAAGTTCAAGCTCGAGGACAAGCGCGACTACACCGTGGTCGAGGCGCCGTTCCCGACCATGCGCGCCATGCTGGCGGAGAAAAAGGTCGATCTCATTCCGGGCGTGCTGCCGTTCTCACTCGATCCCGAGCTGCGCAAGATCTCGCGCCCGCTCTTCGTCCAGCGCGACGCCATCGGGGTGACCCAGATGATCGCCTGGGCGGCCCGCAAGCCGTTCATCGACAAGAACCGCGCCGCCATGGTCGACTTCATGGAGGACACGGTCCGCATCGTGCGCTGGTATCTCGATCCAAAGAACCATAACGAGGTCATGCAGATTGCGGCGCGCGTGACCAAGCAGCCGCCCGAGCGGTTCGACTGGGTGTTCACCAAGAAGGACGCCTACCGCGACCCCAACATGCTGCCGGACCTCGCCGCGCTGCAGCGCAATGTCGATATGACCCGCGATCTCAACTTCGTGCGCGGCACGATCGACATCAAGAAGCATGCCGACCTGAGCCTGGTGGAAGAGGCCGCCAAGCGGCTACGCTAGCGGTACAGCGCCAGGAGTTTCCACGCGGTTCCACGGCTCTGCCACCCGACAGGCGTGGCAGAGCCGATTTCATTGAACCTTTGCAGCGCCCGAATTGTCAACACCTGGGCGAGGGCGGCCACCAACGCCGCATTGGCTGCCGTGCCGATGGAGTGATAGAATGGTCGTTCTCCTGCACGACAGCACACAAAGGATCCGGGCCTTGGACGCCAAAACCACCCATTCCTCGAAGTTCACGCTCGGTGCGGTCCTCAACGAGGGCAAGACCAAGAAGATTCACCGGCTCGCGGGCTCGACCGATCTGGTGGCGCTCGTCTCCAAGGACGACATCACGGCCGGCGACGGCGCCAAGCATGACGTCATTTCCGACAAGGGCCGACTGGCCAACGCCACGACGTGCAACGTGTTTCGCCTGCTCAAGGCCTGCGGGCTGCCGGTGGCGTTCGAGGAACAGGACTCCGCCACCTCCTTCATCGCGCCGCTTTGCGAGATGCTACCCTACGAGGTGGTGGTGCGGCGCGAGGCACACGGCTCCTATCTCAAGCGCCATCCGCACCTTTCGCGCGGCGAGCTGTTCGCGAAGCTGATCGTCGAATTCTATCTCAAGACCAAGGACAAGAACTGGAAGGGCAAGCCGCTGGTCGCCGACGACCCGCTGATGATGCACGCGGCCGATGCCGGACAGATCAGGCTGTACAATCCGGCCAAGCCGATCCAGGGCCAGGAGCCGTTTCTGGTGCTGACGCAGTCGGAGGTGTTCAGCAAGCCGGACGAGGCCAAGACGTTTCCGGAGATGCGCGCGATCGCGTGCCGCGCTTTTCTGGCCCTGGAGAAGGCCTGGCAGCTCGAAGGCGGCACGCTGGTCGATCTCAAGGTCGAGTTCGGCTACGACACCAAAGGACGCCTGCTGCTCGCCGATGTGATCGACAATGACTCCTGGCGCGTGGTCGAGAGCGGCGCCTATATCGACAAGCAGGTCTATCGCGACGGCGGCGCGCTCGATGACGTGGCGGAGAAATATCGCCGCGTGGCCAGCATCACCGGCCACTTCCGCGTCCCGCGCCAGCGCATCGTGCTGTGGCGCGGCTCGGATACGGATAAGACCGAGCCGTTCGCGGATGCGCTAGGTGACGCCAAGGACCTGATGACCGTGATTACCTGCTCGGCGCATAAGCAGCCGATCCTGGCCGCCCGCACGCTTGCGCGCCTGCTGCAGGAGGTGCCCGACACGGTCGTGATCGCCCATATCGGGCGCTCGAACGGCGCCGGCCCCACGCTCTCGGCGCTGTCAACGGCGCCGGTCATCACGGTGCCGGCCGGTCTGAAGGAATTTCCAAACGACGTCTGGTCGTCGCTGCGCGCGCCGAGCAACGTGCCGGTGATGACGGTGCTCGAGCCCGCCAACGCCGTGCTCGCCGCGCTGCAGATCCTCTCCGCGCGCAATCCGCGCCTCTACGCGCGCGTACGCGGGGATATCGAGTCGCGGGCGATCAATGTGATCGAGGTGGCCTAGTCGTATTTTCGCCGGTTGCTGGAGATCAATTTAGGTTTGCACCGCCATTGAGGGCAGGTTCTTGCTAGCCCTCGCTGGTCATTCGCCGCGCTGCACTGAACGTCCGAGACGGGTCCCGCCATCCATGCGGGCGCCAAGCGTTACACCGAGCGGAACCTCAAATGGCGGACTGGGAGCATCATGGTCGCCTAGAAGCTGAAGAACCACCGGGTGTTCGGCAGCACCGGCGCGCTGCTTGACCTCAAGCCGACCGCCGGTCCGTTTCAGCCGTAACCGATTGTCCGAATCCCGAAATCACCCCGTAACCTGGCCTGCTGAGATTCAGCGGGCTTGGGAACCCGCGCGGTCATTCCCACGCGCGGTCCGTCTATCATGAGAGGAGTGAAATGATGCGGTTCCTGCTCGTTCATGGCGCATGGCACGGCGCCTGGTGCTGGGAAAGGGTGGCGGCGGCGCTCACCTTGGAGAACCCTTAAACGTTCTTGAAGTCCGCAACACTGTTTGCATCCACACTTGCTGCAGTGTCCGGAACCCGCACCGCCAAGAACACAGCGCGGCTTGAAGCTGCGAACTAACCGTCAACGCTGAGGAATGTACCATGCTCAACCATCTCCAGCGCCCTGCGGCGCGCACGACAACGCTTGCCCGCCAGCCCGGTTCGATCTCGGGCGAGACAAAGCCGCGGGCGGTCGATCAGCCGATTGCCGCCACGCCGGAGCTTCCTTCCGCCGTCCCGCTGATGGCGCTTTCGACCGGTTTCTGGGCCTTCAAGACTCTGGCCGCTGCGCACGAGTTGGACCTCTTCAGCCGTCTTGCGGGCGGCGCCGGCACCACGGCCGGCGAGCTGGCACAAGCGCTCGGCCTGCATCCACGCCCGGCAGAGATGCTGTTGACCGGCTGCGCTGCACTCGGGCTTCTGGAGAAAACGGACGGCCGTTATCGCAATACGCCGTTAAGCGAAGCCTATCTCGTGCGCGGGAAGCCGTATTACTTCGGTGGCTTCGTGCAGATGGCCGACAAGCGGCTCTACGCGGGCTGGGGCAAACTTGCCGAAGCGCTGCGCACGAACCGGCCAACCACGTGGGACCCGGCAGTGCAATCCTCGATCTTCGACGGCGAGGATCCGACGATGCTGGCACTCTTCTGGGAGGCGATGCATTCGGTCTCCACGATGACCGCGCGCAAGCTCGGCGAAGCCGTGGATCTCAATCATTTCCGCCGCCTTCTGGACATCGGCGGCGGATCGGGCGCGTACGACATCGAGCTTTGCAAACAGTATGGGGAGCTGCGCGCGACCGTATTTGATCTGCCGCATGTGGCCGCGATCGCCGCGGGAAAAATTACCGAGGCCGGCTTGACCGACCGCATCGAGACCGCCGGCGGCAACTTCTTCGAACAGCTTCCCGGGGATCACGACGCGCATCTCCTGTCGATGATCCTGCACGATTGGGATGAGGCGAAGAACCGCGCGCTGCTGCGCCGGTCCTTCAAGGCTTTGCCGAGCGGCGGCGCAGTCGTCATCAGCGAGCTTCTCGTCAATGACGAAAAGACCGGGCCGGCGCCGGCCGCGCTGATGAGCCTCAACATGCTGATCGAGACGGAAGGACGAAACTACACGCCGGCCGAATATTCGGCGTGGCTCGAGGAAGCCGGCTTCCGGCACATCGAGACGGTCTGGTTCGACGCACCCGCCGCGAACGGCGCCGTGATCGGCCGCAAGCCGTAAGGCGCAAAGCTGAGTGGAATAGGCGCACCGCAGTTCAAATTACGAGAATAACCGACTCCAAAGGACCTCCAAAATAAGCAATCAAGCTTATGCCGAGAGGGGGGACCAACCAATCGAAGCCAGGGAGGCAAATCATGTTGCGGATTTCAGTTCGTCTTGCATTCGTGACCGCGTCAGTTATCGCGCTTGCAGCGTTCGCGGCCATGGCTGACGATTCACAGATCACGCGCGGCAAATATCTCGTCACGCTCGGCGGCTGCAACGACTGCCACACGCCGGGATACTTCTTCGGGAATCCCGACATGTCACGCTTTCTCGGCGGCTCGGATGTGGGCTTCGAGATTCCGGGTCAAGGTGTCTTTGTGGGCCCAAACATCACACCCGACAAAAAGACCGGCATCGGTAGTTGGACCCCAGAGCAGATCGTGAAGGCGATACAGGTCGGTGAACGGCCGGACGGCCGCATCCTGGCGCCGATCATGCCTTGGCACGCTTTTGCGACACTCACAGCGGATGACGCCATGGCGATCGCGGCTTTTCTCCAAAGTTTGAACCCGGTCAGCAACCAGATTCCCGGTCCGTTCAAACCCGGGGAAAAGGTTTCGACCTTCATGTTCCGGATTGTGCCACCGGGCGAAACCGCAGCGGCTGCGGCCAAGTAGGGCCACTATGGAAAACGGCCGATCTCAACCATCAAATTCGCGGAAGGCCAATAATCGTGTGCGCATATCCGGGCATTCGACGGGAACCCCCATACCAGCGCCAGCGTTAATGGGATCAAAATCCAACCTTTGGAGACTGTCCGATGGACCTGCCACTCGAACTACAACGTCGCCTCGACCGGCGATGGTCCGCACGTTTCGGGATATCCGAACCAGGTTCCCGCCCCGACCCCTGCGCTGCCATGATTGGCGATAAGCGCCGCAATCTTGAGATAGCTGGTCCCGATGGACCAAGCCGAGAGACGCCGACAAAGAGCCCTCCATCTTTGACGACCCCTCAGCGCTGAAACCCACCCGAACTAAATGCGCTGTGGTCAAGGCTCAGGCACCCGCTGTGGTTCGACATCCGCCGCTTGGGTATCGTTCGGGGCTGTTCCACCGAAGGAACTCCGTGGAGTTAAGGTTGGCCGGCGCAAATTTCGGCAGCGCGTGGCAAGTGTTCTTGTCAAAGCTGACCGAGGCCGACTTTCAGAAATGTTCCTGCGGCGAGGCATCGTTGCCTATGCTGAGATTGACAGCGGCGGCGGTTGCTGAGCCAATATCGCAGTCACCAAATTCGGCGGGCGGACGTAAGGGGCCTCGGAGAAATCCGGGGCCTTACTTTTTGTGAAGGAACCATTACCGATCCCGCGCTTAAATTCCCGGAGTTTTGGGTTGTCAGGAGTTGGCGATGCGTTGGAGCTGGAACCTGTCTACAGAGCCTACACGCGATCATAAAGTGTATCTTGTCGTCGATGGTTTCGGTCACAATGGACGCATCTTCCGGGAGACGGATGTCGAAACCACTGTCACTGATCTGATGTCCGAACAATACGTCGCCCCGGTTCGAGTTGTTGCGGTCAATCCCGCCGAACATCGGGTCGAGGATGCCTCGGAAGTTATCGCGC
>Ga0209488_10003910_pt1 | contig 11799 bp, 16 predicted proteins | sample Rivendell_Oct201_8_FD_188349 | JGI IMG/M metagenome (GOLD analysis project Ga0209488, IMG submission 188349) | Vadose zone soil microbial communities from the Eel River Critical Zone Observatory, Northern California, USA -... | ecosystem: Environmental > Terrestrial > Soil > Vadose zone >...
GCACGAACGAGACACATAAGCAGTAAGACATAATGGCCGGTTCCCAACTTACCCCGGTCCAACGGGCGTTCCCAAACCCGTTCCCGAGAGCCGGTGACAGTTCACCTGTACCCTTACCCAAGAGGGGTACAGTGTCAACAGGTTATGTCACAGTGTGACCCATGGGTGACCCTCGGGTGACCCATGTCATGCCTTATTCACATGTCTAGCGACTTGGACACTACACATGTATGGCTCATGTGCTACAACAAAAAGCTCACGTGATTCCCCACTTGTTAAAGGCCTACACCCAGACAGGTCAAAGTCACCAGACCCTATAGAGGAGACCCATTACCAATTTTTCGACTTCCGATTCAGTCTCCGACAAGGGTCTGGGAACGAGACTAATGAGGGCCAAGTCTGACCAAAAATTAGTATGGGTTATGGGGTATGAGAGAGTTATGGGTTATTCAGACAAAATCCCTGCAAACCAACTTGGGAAATGGAAAACTGTATGGGTTATTGGAGAGTATGGGTTATATGGGGTATGGGTTATCTCAGAGTCGACTGTATACGGTTTGGAATCCTTCTGAAGCCGCAGGCTCTCCACGAGTGGTGACAGGAAGTAGAGGGCACGGAGATTGGCCAAGGCATCGACAACTTGACTTGTAGAGCAGCCGGAAAGGCTCTTGAGTGGTGGGAGGCTGGTGGTGGGGGAGATGGGATTTGAAAGTTGGGCCATGAATTTGACCTTTGTCTAAAGCTTCTATCTCTAAGAGTTCTCTATGTCTAAGTCGATAATTAGACGTTTTTGTAATGATAAAAGCTGAAAACTCGAATGCGGTTTTTGAGAATGTCTAGAAAGGGAACGAGAAAAGATGGTGGAGAGAAAAGGCTGGGGCGAGAAGCGTTATTTCTAGCACACAGGGATCTGGGCGGTAGTGATGATGGCTGTTAGACGTTGAGTGAGGGTGAGCGCATCACCATCCACACTGTTGCGGGCCAATCAAAAGACCGGAATAGAAAAAATCTGGTGCACGTGCGAGTGATAAGGCACGACCAGGCCTGCCTTCCTCTGAACGACGCACATGCCAGTGGCTCAACAACAACAGGTCCTCGTCACCTACGATCTCGCAGTTCCAGAAGGAACACCGCGTCCAAAACCAGAGTCATCTACGTCTCACACGCGTCCAGTCGCTCCAAGTGGGAGCGGCAGCCGCAAGGAATACTATGACGCTCTGCGAGCCGCGATCGAGGAGATCAAATCCGTGACGGGCCACGAGCTCACGGTCTGGAGAGACGCGGTGGGCAACAGGGAACTTGGAAAAGAGGTGAAAACGAAGAAGGATGAGGGCGAGGACGAAGATAGTAGCGAGGGCGAGCAAGGAGAGGAGTAGAGTCGGACCTATCATCGGCGTCATTGCCCGCCGTGGTACCCGAGTCAATGGGATAGCCGCCGTTATCCATGAAACCCTTTGGTATGGACTGAATTCACCTTGCAGTACATAGGCAGAGAACTAAACCGACAAGTGTGCCAGTCTTCTCCAGCCCCGCATGGGGAAAAACCGACATCATATCTTTCATATGTTAAGCCACCCTTGGCCTGCTTCGAACTCAATAGAACCCTCATCGTGTAGGCTATTGCTGATGCAGTATGCTTCTTTGTAAGTGGTGTAATCAGATTCACGAATGATCAAGCCCACCAACGGAGAAGGAAGCTTTTGGGGTCATCATAAAGTCGTGTGAGGGTAAGGAACATTCGATGCCTCACATCCCTGTGGCGACTAGAAAGCGTTGTCATCGCGGATCAGACGTGTTCTTTTCTTGCTATGGTCATCTTCGATTCTGGGCCATCTGGTGTCCTTAGCCCGCCCTTGCGTTACCACTCGACGGTCGTGAAATTGATTTTTCGCTTCGCCCTTGATTCACTTTTTGGGGCATCTCTCTCGACGGTGTTGTGCGGAACATACCCGTGTCAAGTCAAATAGAAGGATCAATCTTGCTCCGTTGCCGTGCCGTGAGTGGGGCAGGTGGAGAAATCCCTGATTTGACCGGCGGGTCGGATGCAAGTGAGAAGCTTGCCGAGTCCACGCGTGGGTCAGTCACTTGACTTGCTCATAACCATCAGCCCGTGATTCGCAAGATAAAAAAAAAACTGTACTCGTTCAGAAAAATCAACTAAAATTGAAAGAAATCTTGTCCGCATGGTTACGTTGCCTGAATCAGGCTTCATCGATTCGAAATTAGTTATTCGTGTTGTAGTAGATCGACGATCGCCGAGTAACCCCTATCAACACTAGCCATATTTCGCCTTGGCCATCTGCATGAACATGTCCATCGTCGCCTTGTCCTTTTCACGTATCGCTGCTGCACGCTCCTGCGAAGTAGACATCCTCTCATCCCGTGCCGACTCGCGTTTCTTCTCAAACTTTGCACGCGCAGCATCCCTGCGGGCAATCCTGCGTTACGAATCGCGTCGGCGGTAAGCGCACGAGGGTGGGGTGATCCAAGGGAGTACTCACTGCGCCCTGAAACTGTCTCCACCACCCATAAGCGTCCCTTCATCCATCTCCAACCCTTCATCGCCTTTTTCTCTAAATCCACGATCGCTCTCTCGCCGCTCTCGCTTTTTCTCCAGCATTCGTTCACGGCCGACCTCACGAGGGCCGACCATATCATCTACACGCTCCCGAGCTTCCGCCTTGTCGCGTTTGCGCTGATATTCACGCTCCGCCGCGGCCTCTTCTTCTGCGGCCTCGCGGGCCAGAATGCGGTCGGCCTGCGGAGGCAGAGTGGGACCGAGCACGCGTTTGCTGTTACCACCTCCAAGTGTTGTCGAGGGACGGCCGGCGCCATAGGTAGCCGCCCCAACTTCTACTCGCGCGGCCTGTAAGGCATCGTCCTCCGCTTTTGTACGGTTCGATGCGAATCCCCACTTGTACGCTGTTTGCGACCTAGCCGATTGCTTGGACGGGTCCACGCCAGCGTACAGCGACTCTACAGGTATCAGTTGCGGCGCTGACTACAAGAAAGCAAGGGGTAGCAGAGCTCACTATCCAACTTGCCACGATTCCACTCCTATATCAGAGGGTGATAAACCGACGTAAACGTAGAGTTAATGTAGTAATGTACCTTTACAAACTTGTGAAAGTATCTTTGGTCAGCATGAGAGATGCCCGGACAAGACAGCGCGTGATCTTACTTCCGTGCTTTGTCGCCTGAAAGTTCATCGAAGTACTGAGGAAAACTGCTTGAGCATAGTCGGTCATCGTTTGACGATTCTAAGGGCACCTTGTGCTTCTCTTCTTTGAGCCAGACGCGAAATTCGGGACTTTTGACAAAATAGTCCGAGTCACTAATGGGTTCGGCACCTCCAGGGAGGCGCCTACTTGGTGATTCCGAGCGACGTTGTGAGTCGCGCGAACGAGAGCGTGGCATGCTGGACAAAGCAAGCAGATTGGAACGAGGGGCTGGGATGGTGCGCGTGACGAGGATATTAATAGCGCCAACAGCAGGTTACGTGAGATATGCACACAATCGTATCTTATCCCTCTCCAGTCATCCCACGATGACTGCTGCTCCTGCCGCCACCGAAGAAAAACAGCCCCAGAGGGTGCCTATAGATGACGAAAACGACGTGGATGAGAGTGACGAGGAAGCAGCCCCGGAGATAGCCGCCGCTGATGGTCAGTTCCATATCGCATCCTTGGCACCCTGTCAAGCCTAATGCTACTATACAAAAAAATATTCGTCGTATATTCCCTGGTTTCAGGCGAGGCAAAGAAGAAAAAGAAGAAGAAGAAACCAAAGAAGAAGAAGAAAGTCGAGCAAGGGGATCCCCCACGCACTGGACTTTCGAAAGTGTATCCAGATGGGAAATATCCTGTTGGTGAAATCCAGGAGTATAAAAACGAGTGAGTGCAAATATTATAGCGCGGTCTGGAAGCTCAGCTCTCCGTTAGTAATGTGTGGCGCACCACGTCAGAGGAGAAGCGCCATCTGGAGAAACTAGCAATGGAGGATCCGAATGTGACATATGAGAATATCCGACGTGGTGCCGAAGTGCACCGTCTCGCCCGAAAGTACGCGCGCAAGTTCATACGTCCTGGGATGACGATGACCGAAATCGCAAACGGTATCGAAGACAGCGTGCGCGCTCTGGTAGAGGAGAACGGGCTTGAGGCAGGAATCGGTTTCCCGACCGGCCTCAGCTTGAACAACTGTGCGGCGCACTACACTCCTAATGCCGGGGACACAATCGGTGGGTGTGTTGATGTACCAAGTGTGTGTAGAGTCTTTTGACGGTGGTGCCCATGTGGGCTACGTCCAGTATTGCAGAAAAGCGACGTTCTGAAAGTGGACATTGGCGTTCATGTCCGAGGACGGATTCTTGATTCTGCCTTTACGCTGACCTTTGAGCCGACATATGACAAGCTGCTGGAGGCAGTCAAAGCGGCAACTAACACTGGCATCCGGGTATTCATCTCAGGCCACTGGTCATATGACTATGCTCATATTTTACGACATTAGGAAGCTGGAATCGATGCGCGGCTCGGGGAGATTGCAGGCGCGATACAGGAGACCATGGAATCTTATGAAGTTGAGATCGGGAGCAACGTATATCCTGGTCCGTGGCCACTTATATGTCGATTCATGTGGGGATACTTACATTGTGTCAAGTCAAGGCTATTGAGAACCTCAGTGGACATTCTATCGACCTTTACAAAATCCATGGCAACAAATCCGTGTTGCTGGTGAAGAATGAAGATCAGACAAAAATGGAAGAGGGCGAGTACTTTGCGATCGAGACATTTGGTTCCACTGGCCGAGGGCGGGTGGTGGAAAGTGTGAGAAAGGCGATGGAGAAATTGAAATTGACGGCAAAGTTGTTGACCATTGTTACGGCAGGGCGACATTTCACACTATGCCAAGATATATGATGCCTCACAGGGATCGGTGAAGTACGTCCTCCGATCTAGGAATTGCAGAGCACCAGTAGTACTGATGGGTTTCAACAGGCTCCAAACAGCGAGATCGTTGCTTCGAACGATCACAAAAAATTTTGGATCGTTGCCCTTCTGTCGCAGGTACCTAGATCGGGTGGGGGAAAGTAAATATCTATTGGCGGTAAGTGAAAATTGAGCGTTTCGGGGGAGAAGGCTCACGATTATGGCAACAGTTGAATCACCTGGTGGCTCAAGGGATTGTGCAAGATTATCCGCCACTGTGCGACACACGTGGATCGATGACCGCTCAATTTGTGAGTTACTACCCCCAAAGTAGGATAGAACACGAACTGACGATATTTAGGAGCACACGATTCTCCTACGTCCTACTGTGAAGGAAGTGGTAAGCCGTGGAGAGGATTACTAGCCAGTAGTGACATGTGATAAAGATATAAATAAACTTTAAATAATCACGTAATTCACGACGATAAATCCCAAAAGAGGAGAGAGGGGGACAAGTGGCCAAAGCCCAAAGTCATCATTCAACGAGTGATCGCACTCGGCTCACTGCCCTTGGGTCATGTCCCGTATTTAACAGACCCCCCCTCCTTTCTTCCTCTCTACATCCCCGGCTATCACTCATGAACATCTCCATCCCTTGGCCTCTCTCCCGATTTTATCAAACCAAGCCCGTCAATCCCACCACCCCATCCACTCTCACCAAACCGTCGTCCATCGCATCTCTCCTACAATTTTATGAGACACCTGGCGTACCACCGCCGTCCTCGCGCGTCGACCCTCTCCTCCAACAGAAGAGGGGACATGTCATGAGCATACGCGACGTCCTCAGCTTGGGTGGTTTGCTTGCTCTCAAGGGTGAGTGGACAACCAATCTTCGGATCTTTCATTCCGCCGGTTCGGTGGGCGTCTCGTGAACGACGTGTGTCAGTCCAACTGCAACACGCGACATGGTCATATGCCTCGCGGTTCTTGTTACGTCTCCAACTTATTCCCCTTCGGGCTCACTTCGACTTGTGTTCGCATAGCGACCGAAGTGGCCGGTGATGTCGTCTCGCACCAAATATGGGGTCCCCGAAAAAAATCGTGGAGCCTCCCCATGACGATCCTTGCAGGCCTCATGAGGAACGCCGGGCGTCACTCGAACCTCGTCGATATCGTAAGTCATTGGCTTTTTTTGGATGCCTGAAAGCCGTATGAGCGTTCTCCTTCCTTATACAGCCTTTTATGCGGATGTTCCTGGGACTTGGCGGCCTCGTACCTTTGCCACCAGATGCTCTTATTACGCCTGTCACCTTCCGGGTGCGAAAGCGTGATCTCCGTGGGATTCTTGCAGAATTTGACAAATTGGAGGACGGAACACGTGAACTCTCTGGCGAATGGGTCGTTACCAAAAGGCTCTGGCAGCGTCTGCAAGCAGAGTGGAAGGCGTCTCAATCAAAGTCGCGTGCCGATCCCTCTGCACCACTACGCAAACATAACGAGAGAATCATCTTATATTTTCATGGCGGTCAGCCCTGCTCGTGACAGCGTTTCGCAATCCAATCTGACTTGTTTTGGACTTTGGATATCCCAGGAGCCTATTATTTATTTAGTCCTGCCACTCACCGGTCAATAACCATACCACTATCAAAGTTCACTGATGCCCGTATATTCGGTGAGCACTTATTTCACCCCTCGATTGTTCCGATATAGTACCTCATCTGACCATCAACAGCTGTCGCATACCGTCTTGCTCCAGAAACTCGGTTTCCTGGTCCCCTTCATGATGCCGTCAGTACATACTTCCGCATGCTTGATGACCTCCACATTCCTCCTAGCAATATTCTCTTCGCTGGTGATAGTGCGGGTGGGGGACTATGTCTCGCCACGCTGATGTATCTTCGTGATAACGACTATCCTTTACCTGCTGGCGCAATCCTCATGTCTCCATGGGTTGGTAGGTCACTCTTTTTCCAGGATAGTGGATCTCGGTTCGCTTATTGGAATGGTAGACTTGACGAGAAGTTGCGATTCTTGGGAAAGCAATGCACCATTCGACATCGTCCCAATCCCTGCCAATGGCGATCACCTCGATCCTGTCGCGTGCTATCTCGGCTCAAACATGGAACGGTATCTTACACACCCCTATGCCAGTCCTCTCTTTGGAGACTTCACAGGCCTACCGCCTCTGCTTATACAGGCAGGAGAATCTGAACTGCTCCGCGATGAGGTCACCCTCTTAGCTCACAAGGCTACTCTAGCCGGCGTGCAGGTCATGCATGAGCTATACGAAGATGCGGTAAGTTTGCATGCTTAGGTTAAATCTTCTCGCTAATGACTCATCCCGCACACACAGATCCACGTATTCCAAGCATTCCCATTCCTCGAAGCATCACGACACGCATTTTCATCGTGCCGTGCCTTCGTGAGACACGGATTTGCCGTCGCTCAACCACAAGATCCCCGTCCGCTTGATGATCACACCGAGGCTGAGCTCGCGAATGAAATTGACAACGAGCGGGCCCACATCGTGCGCGGCGACGGGAAAGACAAAGGGCCGTCAGACGGCAAGGCCCAGGATGATTCCGAACCAGACAGCGGTGACGCGACGGACTCGGAATCAGACTGCTCGTATGTGAGCGCGGAGGACTCACTGGCGATACAGATCGAGATGGATCAGTCGTGGTCTGCGTCCTCATCCAAGACGCCACCAGACGTTCGCGCTAGTGATGACGACACGGACGAGGAAGAGCAGCATTCTGCGGATTCTCTCACGTTGCACCATCACAGGTCAAGACGCGTGCAGAGCTATCATGGCTTTGAGCATGTGCATCATCACGTCTCGTCCCTCGTGCTTGCTCCCCATTCGTCCTCAATGCGGAGCCACTCGGGCACTTTGAATTCCCGTCGTTTGCGCATGTCCACCCTCTCATCCACTCCCGTACCTTCCCCCTCAATCCGATCGAGCTCAAGCCATCCAGACATTTCGTCGCTGTGCCAACAGTGGGAAACCACAGGCCCTGCGAACGTCACACTCACTTACAAGCCTGCTGGTACGACGATCTCGGCATCGCCGAGCAAGTCGAAAGGTCGTAAAAGAGCGCCAACCTTCCACCACACGTAGCATTTTATTTGCACTTCTTTTTCAGAGGATCCATCCATCCTATTCGTCTTTCTTGCCTGCTGATTGGCATGTCTTGGTCGAGTTTTCAGTGTCGACCACGGGATTCATTTTTAGCTAACGATGCCTGACATCGACATCTGTATCTTTCGATGGCCTTGGTGGTTATTAAAATTGTATTTCACCAAATCGGCATTTCAGTCTGTATCAACGCACATTCTTCAGGAAGCACCTGGGGATTATCAAAAGGGGGAAATGGTAGGAGTGGTGTGTGACTTTGCCAAGAAGCAGAGAAATCAATATTGTACATTGGATCCACACAGAAACTTCCGTAAGCAAGGTAAACTCAGGAGCCACAGAAAGCGGGGGTTAGAGTCTAAGAAAACTATTTAATGGTGCTTTGAGGTAGCACTTAGAGGCCATCTGAGTCATCGGAAAGAACAACATATTCAACGTCGGGGGATAAGACTTGGTTATTTCCAGGCATTGAGCCAAACTGCGAGCGGCTGTCCTCGTAAACTTCGCTATCGCTATCATCGTCGTCGGACAGCACGTCGATCAACGATACCGAGGAAGTGTCGGATAAAAGTGGGGCTGTCGTTGATTCGTCGTGCGAAGCAACCGGCACAGTGGGATTCGACGGCGCAGCGTGAGGCATCACGACAGACGATGATGCAAGGGATTCACTGCCCTCCTCGGGCACGGGAGCCCTTATCGACTCAGCGACAGAGATGCTAAAGAAGCTGTCAGAGACAATATCATAAGAATAAATCGGAGGAAGAAACCTACTCGATCCAAATGCTATGTCCAAAACGTCTTCCTTTGTTGTCACAGAGCCTCCAGTAACTGATGTATTTGCCTGGGACGTCGGGAGCCTTCATCTCCCCGGTCCACACGTCTACTTCTTCGCCAGGCGGAACACTGCCAACCTTGAAGCGCTCAGTGGTGTCTATCATGAGCTTGTCACCAGCGACGAACACAAGCTCCGTATCAGCGGGCCACGGGGCAGGCCCATCGTTGCGCATGCGCCATGACTTGACAAACTCGGCGCCAGGTGGGAAAATCTGGCCATCTGGGATATTGTTATCTGCAATAAATGAGGCGCGCAATGCCGCGTCTTCGTCAACACTCTTCTTTTTGTCGACAGGAGGGGAAAGGGAGGTCGTAGAAGTGCTGTCTAGCAATTGGGACAACAAATGGCCCGGGCTGATTGCATCAAACACTCCAGGTCGAGGTGCCTTCTCGGGTTTAGATAGAAGGGCCACAAGAGACAGTGGGGTTCCCGCATCATCGACCTGTGTCGATGCCAGCTCCGTAGGCGCGCTCGCTTCCTCCTCCCCTATGGACTCAGCTCTGCTCCTACTGGGCATCTCTCTAGGCAAAGCAGGCAATGAGGGTGGGCTGATCACTGGTGGCAGCTCGAGCAAGTGACGGAACTGGGAGGCAAGGTCAAACAGTTCGTTGAAGTCAACGGGGGGTACATGAGGAAGCGAAGGTGAGGGTCCACGACCGAATTCCGGGACTAGAGATGTTGCAGCAGGCAGCGTGTCTGCTAAGGGGATGACCGGATCTCCTTGGTCCTCAAAACGAACTAGAAGGTCAGGACTCTGCGAACGTCGGGGGGTGGAAGGGGTGCGAAGAGGGACGGGGAGTGGAGCAGGTGGTGTTGGTGGCACCCATGTACTCGGTCCCCACCACGGTGCAGAGCTTGGGACAGAACCACGCAGTCCAGTGATCAAGTCTTCGGTATTCTCGTTGTTCTGATTCAAGGATGGGACAGCATGGAAAAACTCGGTGGCTAATGCAGGTGGAGGAGAAGGCACAGGGAGCAGCGGAGCGGCGGTGGGAATGCTGTAATGTACTAACGGTGATGGAATATCACTGTCGCCGATACCAAATGCAAATGCAGCTGGCATCTTGGGAGACTCCCCATAGACATCGTGTTCAGGCTCGAGATACGAAACGTCCACGAGCTCCGTTGAAAGTTTGGGAGGTGGTTCGGAAAGATGTACATCCAAAGGCGTCGGGCTCGGCATTCCATCAGGGTCGAACTGACCAAAACGTATAGTCCCCATGTTTGTATTCATATGAGCTTGTGGGTGGTCGATTGTTGTCTCGTCCTTCTGGGACCTCTGAGCGGGGGATGCACTCGTAACGGGAGTTGGAACTTGCTGGACTCCATAACGCCTGACTACGGGAATGTAAGCACCAGGTTCACGAATTTTTAGCATGGCATGAGTTGTCGGATGGACAGGAATCGGAAGCGCTTCACAACTGGCACAGAGGTCGAAGTCGTTGCAAGCCAGGTGCATGCATTTGTAACGAATGCCGTAAATAATCTTCCCACACTCATTGCAGTTAGCGCGATGCAGAGGGGGTGAAAAAAGCGGGTGTTTCAGGTCATGCGGATCACGCAGTCGAGCAAAGCTGTGATTCGGGTGTTGAGAGGGTACGATCGCATAGCAAGAAGCGCACGTATCGAAATCGGGGCAGTCGAAGCATTTCTACGGCAGTATGAGAACAACATTCTATAGAGGATGTCTGAGTACTCACAAAGCGGTCACCCTTGATAGTACAATCGCAAAGGTCACAAGTAGCATGGTGGACTGCCAGCTTGGCAATAGGGGGAGTACGTTCCCCCTGAGTGTCTGATCCTGATGGCGGTGGCGAGGTATTCGGGAGTTCCGGGGGTCCTTCAGTCGCGGATGGCTCGGCGACCTCTGGAATGCTCCCTCCAGCGAAGTCTGTATGCACCCACAATCCGCCTGCCTCTTCAATGGCAAATAGAGAATGAGATCTTGAATGGGAACCAATATTCAAAGGCTGAGCAGCAAGACACGTAGAACAAAGATCGAAATCTACATGCAACTCGTTAGCAAAATCACGGCAAAGAGTGAGAGTGAGAGAACAAACCTGGACAGTCGAGGCATTTATGCCTAACCCCGACAATAACTTCCCGACACATATCGCAAAGCACGTTTTCATGAATCACTAAATCGGCAGATGAGGGAGGCTCCGCGGACTGCGCCATCTCTATTGGTTGGCTCTGATTCGTTGTCGTATGTTGTGAACTGGGGGGTGATAGAGGGGGCGATCCGGGATCGGGCTGCCTTACTGTAGAGGTGACACCCCACACATCCGCGGGTTCCATACCTAGCGACTGGGAAAGGATGCGGTCAATGTCGGTCTTGAAAGTACGGATGATATCCGTGACCTCCTGTTTGCCGCGATCCACGTCACAACACGTCTCACGCTGCTGCCCTTTGTTATCTGCTGCATCAGCACTAGGCCGCGCTTCAGTGCAATAGAACTCGTCCATTTCGTCGCCAACAATGACTGAATGTCTATTCGGATGCATGATGGGCGGATAGTCGCCAATTTGGATCTCCCCATATAATGAGACTGGACGGGGAGGTGGGGGAGGTGGGGGAGGCGGCGGTGGGACAGGAAGAACCGGACCCAACACTGGTGCTGATGCAACAGACCGCAAGCCCCGACGACGGAAATACCTCTGGACGGGTGTCTCATTTCCATCTCCCGTGGGAGGCGGAGACTGTGGCTGGCTGTAATCCTGTGACAGATGTTGGTTGGGCGGCAGATTGGGAAGTGGCGGTCCCGGTTGCGGAATATGATGACACAGAATCGGCAGGGGTGGTACGAATCCGGGGCTTCCATGGAGGGAGCGCGGCAGAGGCGGTGGAGGTGGAGGAGGGGGCGGTGAAGGTAGGTGGAAGAAAGGAGGGAAGAACGGCG
>Ga0209488_10003911_pt1 | contig 11797 bp, 5 predicted proteins | sample Rivendell_Oct201_8_FD_188349 | JGI IMG/M metagenome (GOLD analysis project Ga0209488, IMG submission 188349) | Vadose zone soil microbial communities from the Eel River Critical Zone Observatory, Northern California, USA -... | ecosystem: Environmental > Terrestrial > Soil > Vadose zone >...
CGGCGACAGCCACGAAACGCCGACAACCAAAGAAGACACGATCATTCCGTATCCTCAGGCGGCGATCCCCGCGAACGCGGACGGCATCATGCTGCGCGTGACGCGTCGCCGTCTGGCCGGGCACCGTCACGAACAGCATGATGCCGTCCGCGTTCGCGGGGATCGCCGCCTGAGGATACGGAATGATCGTGTCTTCTTTGGTTGTCGGCGTTTCGTGGCTGTCGCCGCTGATCGCCGCCTCGAAGGTGCCGACGCGTTTGAGCTGCAGCGCGGCGTCGGTTTCGCCGAGGGCGCCGGCGGCCGCATACACGATCGTGTCGCCAGGATTGAACGTCTTCCAGTCGGACTCGGCCGCCGAGAGATCGCTCTCCGCGTTCGCCGTGCCGCCCGCGAACGTGACGAACAGCTTGACCGTGTCGGCCCGGTCCTGCCTCTGGAGCAGCGCTTGAATCGTCGCGACGACCGTCGTCGGATCGTGCAGCCGCGCCGTCAGCGCCTCGGCAGTCGTCGTCGCCTCGTCGAGCGTCTTTGACGGGATGTCGATCACGCGGTAGCGGCGTGGAGGAGGCGGAGGAGCCGGGGGCTCGACCGCGGTGCAGTGTTTCTCGCGACGCCGCGTGAACGCCACCCAGTCGCGCACGGCGGTGATCGTCAACTCCCTGGTCGCCGCCGGCTGCGCCGGGAACAGGATGGACTCGGCGTTCCGCTCGATGTTCGGCTCGCTGACAATCAGTGCCGCCTGCACGATGTCCAGACCGTTCTCGGCGTACTGATGGAAGGCGTTGCTCGGGTTGACGACATCCGCGTCTGGCACGAGGCGCAGCCGGCCCAGAGTCAGGACGTTGTTGACGGCGCCGACCAGGGCGAACGCGTTCGTCGAGCTGGACTCCGTGATCAGAGAGACCTCGTACGTGATCGGCGCCGCGGCGCCGGACACCGTTTTCAGGAACCTGAGGTGCATGCTGCGGCTCGTGGCCGCGCCGACCGCCAGATCGAGCGCAATCGTGCCGCTCACGCCGTTGCCGGCGTCGGAGTAGGTGATGGTGACGGGCCAGTGGAACCGTTCCGTCACCAGCGTTTCTGTCGTCCGCTGCTCGTCCAGGCTCTCCTTCAGCATGCCGATCGCGACGATGCCGTTCAGCGTGCCGGTCAGGACCGGGCCTGCGGCCACACCGGTGATGGAGAGCGTGCCGTTGAAGGTCAGGTCGAAGGCGATCGGCGAGGCGGGACGCGATCCGATCACCGCGCGGAGGCTGACAGGCGTGTGGTCGTCGACGCCCAGCGTCCGCCACTCGAGATCGGATTTCGCGGTCAGCCACAGGCCGTCGATGGTGCCGTGCGTGGCCGTGAGCCGCGCTTCGGAGGCGAGCACCCGCTTTCTCGTCGCGGCGTTCACCTCTCCAACGGTAAACATGCGGGCCGACGACGAGATGTTCGCCACCAGGCTGTCGAGCTTCACGCCGGTCGTCTTTGGCGCCGTGACGAAGACGTTGGCGTCGATGTTGGGCGTGACCGTGTAGGCCTTCGTGGCGGCCTTCGTGCCCGTGAACGCTTTCGCGACGGTCTGGAACTTCGCGATCGCCGTCTGACTGAGACCCGCCGCGCCGATCGACAGGATCGTGCCGCCCGAAGCCTGCACCTCTTCGCGCGCGGCGCCGCGGTAGATCAGGCCGCCGGTTTCCTCCGAGCTGTACGTCAGGCCGGCGTGGAACAAGCCGGCCGCCGGTTTCGTGCTCGTCGCGAGCGTGCCGTCCGGCACGAGGATGTCAACATGCGGCTTGTTGGACCGGTCGTCGAGTCCCTGCAGCAGCGAGATGCGGTCCATGTGCTGCGCTTCTTCAACCGCATGGGCGATGTAGTCCGCGGTCGTGACGCAGAACCGCAGGTCGAGGCCGTCGCCGAGCAACGCCCGCACCTGGTCGTTGACCGTCACGCTGCTGCCGTTGATGACAGGCAGATAGCCGGCAGCCGGCATTTCGATGATGCCGCCGCGGATCAGAATGCGATCCTTCGCCGGGACGACGAGCCCGGCGCCGATCACGAGATTCAGCTTCTCGTGCAGATCGGCAACCTGGGTCAGCGACAACGACAGGAGCGCGGGCTGATCCACCAGCGACGCTCGGGCGACGCTCCGATAGTCGACCAGGCCCGAGCGCACTTTCTGGATGAGATCCGCGGCCTGCTGCAGCGCCGCATGCTGTGGTGCGCAGGGATTCTCGAGACGGCCCCCTGGCGTGGCGACGCCGTCGAGCAGATCGGCGAGCTGGCACTGGAACTGAAGAATCTGCGCGAGAAACACGTCCCACGGCCGCATCCGCATCGTCCACTGCCAGTAGCGGCGCGACGGCGCGTCCATCCGTTCGCGTCGCACGATCCAGGAGTCGAGGAAGATGGTGGTCGATCCGGCGCGCGCGACGACGGCGAGCGGCACCTCGCAGCAGCTGCTGTCGTACGCGGACCCGAGGCACCACACGTCTGACAGCAGGCCCGAGCGCGAGATCGCGTCGGGATGCTTGCGCACTTCGTCGGCGTACCACGAATGCGCCACCTTCGACCGGAGGTAGAGATTCGAGCCGATCGCCACGACGTGCGACGTCGGGAACGGCGTGACGAGCTGCAACGGGATCGCGCGCAGCACGATGCCGTCCAGCCGATACGGCCGATCGGTCGACGTGACGCACGCTTCTTCGCACAGCTTGCCGAACACGTCCGACTGCCCGCACAGCGCCTCGGCCGCGCAGATGGCGATGACGTAGATGTCGCTCACCGGCACGACGGCCGTCGGCGGCGGCGCGGCCACTTCGACGCAGTCGCTGAACGTGCCGAGGTGCGCCGCCGACAGCGACGCGCGCGCGCCGGCCGCCGGCGCGGTCGTGCGCCTCGACTGCTCGATCAGCGCCTGGATGTTCTGCGACACCGCGGACTGCAGCAGCAGCACGTTGCCGTACGGATCGACCGCCAGCCCCGGGCCGATCTCGACGTTGTCGCCGCTGCCGAGCGTCGTGTCGTAGCCGTACACGACGCCGGAGCCGAGGCCCTGGTTCGAGTGCGCGACGAGCTGGCGCAGATAGCTCTGCTCGACGTCGAAGTCGCCGGCGCGGAGGAACTTTCCATCGAAGTAGTTCAGCCGCTTGAGCGGTGTGGACGGATTGATCACCGTCACGCCGCCCTTATCGCCGACGACCAGTAGTTCCAGGCTGCTTGCGGGTATCGCGATCGGGGCCATTGCTAGCTCCTCTTGAACATCTTGACGAAATCGATGCCGTCGTCGGCGCCGCCGAGACCCGGCGCGCCGAGGGGCGTGTGATCGTCGGCGGCGAGGAGCGGCCATGGCCCCGTGCCCCGGACGAGTAGCCGTACGTAGTCGCCCTCGGGGGCCTCCTTGAAATCGACTCTGATCGTGCCGTTGGCGAGCGTGACGACCGCCTTGATGTCGACGTCGCTCCAGCCGTCCTCGTCGCTGAAGTCGGAGACGGAGAACGCCTCCGAATCCAGACTCGCCGGCGCGAGCGCCCGGCTCACAGTGAGGCTGATCGATTTCGGCGCCAGCGTGGCCGCGGTGACCGTGGGCCCGGTTGTCGCGGGCGGTGGCGTGCCACCCGTGCCGGTGATCCCGCCGGCGAAGAGCGGACCGCACAGCAGTTCCTGGATCGTGGCGGTCGCGATGTGCGATGGACGGACGGTCACGACCGGCACGGGCGCCGGCGTGACCAGCGTCCAGTCGCCACTCGTCGTCGGTTGCACCTTGAGGTCGGCGATGTCCGCCAGCACGACCTCGGTCGGATCCTCGGGGAAGATCGACGCCGGGTCGGTCGCGGTCGCCGCCTGCGGTGTCAGGTCGATCTCGTCGAGCGCGGCGAACTTCCGCAACGCCGCCAGGTACGCCGCGGGCTGCTGATCGGACGGCAGCGCCTGGATTGCCTGCCGGGCATTCTTCACGTCGAGGTATGGGGTGCTGTCGGGTTCGATCTGGAAGAGCACCCGCAGCCGGTGATAGCCGCGATCCTTGGGCGCCGAGAGCCCCGGCCGCAGCAACAGCTCGATCGTCTCGAAGACGCGCGAGTATGCGGTGTCGTTCTCGACGCCCGCGCACGGCTCGACGATCGCCGGCACGGGCCTGGTGAGACACGCCTTGAACTTCGCGACCACGTGGACGGTGATCTTCTTCGCCGTGCCGTCGTCGGTGAACGTGAAGTCGGGATCGTCCTTGTGCGCGGCGTACCACTGGCCCACGTCAAGGCACGCCTGGTGATCGAGGTGAAGTTCGTGACCGGCCGCATCGAGTGCGAGGCCGCGGTCGACGACCAGCTCGCCTCGCACGTTGAACGAGACGTTCAGGCCCCAGACCACGCCTTCGCGATGCAGCCAGGCGTTGTGGAGGCGAATCTTTCCGCGCGGGTAGGCCTGCCCGGTCTCGAGGTCGTCGACCCCGAGCAGCATGCCGAAGTGATATTGAAGCGCGGTGAACGGGCTGACGGTCAGCAGTCCGCTCTCCTGGCCCTGCCCGGCCTGTTCACACGCCGTCTTGTCGACAATCGTGGCCATCGTGCACATCTCCTCGCGTCGCAGCGCGCTTTAGTAGCTATCGCCTCGAATCGCGCTCGGTAGCCTGGCGCCGATTGCCCCCGACGCGGAGTCGAACCTCTCCTGCCGGAGCGCGATCTCATCGGCGAAGAACGCCGCCTTTCGCGCGGCGACCGCCGCGGCCCGGAGCGCCGTGGCGTAGTCGTCTTCTGCCGTATCCATCGCTGCGGCAAGCGTGGCCGGCGTCGTGCCCGAGACATCGGTGAGCGCCTTGAGTCCCTGCTGGTAATCGAGCAGCACCTTCCAGCCGTGGTCGGGAATCTGGGCCTCCCATTCGTCGAGGTCGGGCTTGCTGCCGGCGGCGAACGCGGCGAGCGCCCCGGTGAAGACGCCCTTCGCGGTCGTGATCGCCGTCCGCCTGGCCGCGACCGTCGCGTCGGTGCTGAGCGTGTCGGGGTTGGCGCCGATCGCGACGAGGATCTGGGCGTCGAGCGCGCCTTCCGCCGTGAACACGTCGTTCAGGTCGCCGTCGAGGGTCGCTGCGGTCGGCTCGGCGGCGGCGCCGGCGACGGCGAGCGCGGTCAGCTGAGCCTTCTCCGGGTCGGTCAACACGTCCGCGACCGTTCCCGCCGGCGCGGTCTCGATCGCATCGAGCATGTCCATGACGATGTCGGCCTGTGCGAAGCGGCTGGCGGCGGTCGCCACGTAGTCGGACAGCGTCTTCTGCGCGCGCTCGAGGGCCAGCCGTTTCTGTTCGGCCACGCCCGCCAGTCCGTTGTCGGTGGCGTATTCCGTGCCGAGCGCATCTTCCGCGTCGTCGGTGCTGGTCTGCAGTGCGGCCATCTGGTTGACGCGCGTGTCGACCCGCTTCTGGCTGATCGTCCGGATCGCGGCGGGGAAGTTCTTGCCGATCCTGGACGTCGCGTTGGTGACCGTGGCGCTGCCCATGAACGTCGTCGCGTCGGCCTTCAGCGTGCTGAGCGGAGGCGCCGCGATCGCGGCCTTCAGCGTCGCACGCCGATCGTCGTCGATTTGCGCCGCGGCGATCGCGGCCTGAAGATCTCCCACGCGCGCGTCGGCGCGGGCGTGCATGGCGGCCGCCGTGTCGGCCGCGGCTTTTGCCGACGCGATCTCGTCGATGTCGTCGAGCACCGTGCCCTGCTCGGTCCGCTGGGTGATGATGAGGGCGGCGATCTCCTCGAGGAGCGCGGCCGCGTCGGGCGGGCTCGTCTCGGCCGCGAGCTCGGCGCGCTTGGCCGCGATGGCGGCGCCCGTTTTTGCCAGCGTCTTCTGATCGCCGTCGTTCAGCGGGCCCGGCGCCGCGTTTGGATCGCCGTCGAGTTTCTTGCCCGCAGCGCCGAGCCGCGCCTGCGCCGCGGCAAGAGCGGCCTGCCCCGCGGCCTGCTCGGCCTGGTAGATCGCCAGTTGCTGCTGCAGATGTTGAAGAACGGTCAAGGCCACGATGTCCTCCTTACGCCGGAACGATGTTCGCGGGAACGCCGGGAAACGCTTTGGCGGACTTCTCGTACTCGCGTCTGATCGCGCCGATGAGGTGATGCCGCCCGATGGCGGCCCCGGCCGCAGCCGCGAGAAACCCCGCGGCCACCGACGCGTTGCGAATGAGTCCTCCCACCATCGGGTAGAGCGCCGCGAGCTCCCGGAGGTTGACGTCCGCGTCCAGCGGTGCTTCCGGCGGAAGATGACAGCGCCACAATGCCTCGCGCTCGATCGCCGAGGGTTCGTCGAAGTCGATCGCGAACTCGAGGCGCCGCAGGAACGCCGGGTCGATGTTCTGCTTCAGGTTCGTCGAGAGAATCGCGAGCCCCTCGAAGCGTTCGAGGCGCGACAGCAAGTACGCGGTCTCGAGGTTCGCGTAGCGATCGTGCGCGTCGGAGACTTCGGTGCGCTTGCCGAACAGCGCGTCCGCTTCGTCGAACAGCAGGATGGCCTGCGCCCGCTCCGCCGCGTCGAACGCCTGAGCCAGGTGCTTCTCGGTTTCCCCGATCCACTTCGACACGACGCGCGAGATGTCGACGATCATCAGGTCGGCGCCGAGGCTCGACGCCATCACTTCGGCCGACAGCGTCTTGCCCGTGCCTGGCGGTCCGCTGAGGAGCACGCGAACGCCGCGCGCGCCGGGACGTCCATTGAGAAACCTCCAGCGATCGAGCACCGTGCCCTGGTGAATCAGCCGGTTCAACGCTTCGACCAGCAGCGCCTTGCGGTCCGGCGGCAGCACCAGGTGATCCCATCGCGCCGTCGGCCGCACCAGCTTCACGCCGGCGCCGATTGGCAGGTTCGATCGGACGCGTACGCACTCGGCGACCGCGTCGAGATCGATCGCGCCGCCGTTGAGGCTGCCGCGCGCACGCAGGTCGCGGGTGACATCAGCCACGGCCGCCGGTTCGATCGCGTAGCGCGACGCGAGCGTCGGCGCGTGTCCCGCCAGTTCGGGCAGCATGACGCGCCACATGCGCTCGCGCGAGGCCGCCGCCAACGGAGGTGTGTCGAGCACCACGACGGGCAGTCGCGTCGCCGTCTCCGCCGCACCTCGCCGTGCGCAGACGATCGCCGGTCCGGGAAACGCGTCGAGCCTCGGCAGCGCTGCGGGCCCCGGTCCGTCGCCGCCGGTCAGCTTGAAGATCGGCAGCGCACCGCGCGCAAGCGCATGCACCAGCGCGAGCCGATCCGCGTTGGCCGCCATGCCCGGGCCGAACTCGAACGCCATCCACGGCAGTTCGCACGCCGCGACGAGCGCGGCGGCGCGAGCGGTGGCGATCGACTCCGAGTCGCCGACGATGAAGACGACGCGTGGGTCGCCGGCTTCGAGCGCGCGCATCGCGCCGGCGACATCCGCCGAGCCGAGCCATTCGTCGAGGCCGGCGGCCGCGACGCCGATCGACAGGGCGCGCAGGTCGGGCGGGCGCACGTCGAGGCCGCACAGCACGGGCCATAGCCCCTCAGCCAGCATCAGGTTGCGCTCGAAGAACGGCCCATCGCCGGCGACTGCAATCACGCCGGCCCGTACGGCCGCTCCCTGCTCGAGGAGTCTCCGCAGCTCGAAGCGCTGGTGTGCGCTCTCGCACGCGAGCTGCGCGGCCAGGCCGACCGTGGCATAAGGCTCACTGCGCGGATTCACGCCGCGCATCACGCTCGCGTATCCTTCGTGCTCGTCCGCCATGGCCGCCAGCACGATGAGATCAACTTCGGCCTCGGTCAGCGAGAGGTACGCCGACAGCCGATCCAGCGGGCGAGTGTCAGCAGTGGCCGGTGGCTGTTCGCCGGCGTGCATCTCGAACATCGCCGACAGGAACGCCAACCCGGGCGCAAGCGGTCCCTCGGCCGGCACGGGCGAACGCGCCAGCATCTGTGCGAGACGGCCCGCCATCACCGCGACCTCGCGGCTCATGTGCTCCGCGATCGCGAATGTCCGATCGCGCCGGGCCGGCGTCATGGGGGCCGCCTCAGGCATATACAAACCTCAGCACGATGCCGAGCCACGGCACCCACTCCGGGTTGCGATCCAGCCCCGCGCGCCGGATGTCGAGCGAGACGTCCTCGGGTGAGAAACGCGCTTCGATCCATCCGGGCTCGGCGGCGATCTGCGCCGGACGCCGGCAGACCGCGTCCAGCAACTGCCGATCGGACCGGGCATCCAGGTCGGACAGATCGCCGAGCGTCTCCCGCAATGCACGTGTGATCGTCTCGCTCAGGATGTCGAGCGCCGCGCGTTCGACATCCGTCGGCGGATCCTGCAGCGACGAAGGCGGGGTGGCGTCAGGCGCGAGCCCTGCAAACACGAGGGCAGCGGGGTCGTCCGGCTCCATCGCGGCCAGCGCCACCGAGAGTTGATGGAGCACCCAGCGCAGCCCGCGCCCGGACCACTGCTCGTCGCTGCTCAGCGTCTCGACGAGGCCCACTCGCGGCAGGAGGTTGACGAGGTACAGGACGCCGCCGTGTCCGGTGCGCGCGAGCACGCGAACGTCGGGAACGGTGTCGGCGGCGCGCTCACCCGTGGAGCGTGTAGCGGCGCCGGTTTGTGCAGCAGGCTCGGCAGCCGCACGAAGATCCCCTCCGCTCGAGGCGTCTCGCCCGGCGTCATGCGCCGCCTGCCGCGGATCTCGCGCGTCGATCGGCCCAGGCTCGGCGGTGTCGACCACCGGCGCGGCCCCTTCAGGTCGCGGTGCCTCGGTGCGAGACGTCTCCGTCTGTGCGACAGCGGTCGGAGTCTCGCGGCACTGTGCGTCCACGCGACTGACTGTGTCCGTGACGGCCAGACCCATGGCCCGTTCGATCATCAGCAGCAGCGGCTCGACGTTCCCCGTTCCAACAGCGGACGGTTCCAGTTCGAGCAGAGCCAGTGTCGCCAGTGCGCTGCGAATGTCCTCAGGGGCGCCAGCGAACCGCTCGATCGAAAGGCGGGCGATCGCCGACCGCGCCGCGACCCGGCGCGCGATCGACTCCGCGATCGAGAGCCGCCGCTGTCGCCAATCCGGATCTTGAAGAACGTCCGTCATGACGTCACCGGCCGTGCCAGTTACGCGGGACGGTCGAAGGACAACCCCGCCCGCCGCCCTCGCCGCCGCCTGCGCCAGTGCGTGCCAGGCATTCGGCGTCGCTCGTGTGATCAGGTCGTCGAATCGATCGGCGCGCTCCCGCGCCAGATACGCGAGGACGGCCACGGCATGCGCCGGCTCCTTCGCGAGCGTGCGCACGATCAACTCGGCGGTCAGATCCCCGCGTAGCGGGAAGTCGGCGCGCCAGATGCCGACCTGGGCCCACGCCCAGCTCCGGCTGAAGTCACCAGCGGTCGCGCTCAGGGCGAGATCGACGAGCGCGTGCGCGCGAGTGCGATACTGCACGACGGACGGCGACCCTTCATCAATCAGCCGCTGGATGGCGCCGGCGATCGCGTCGCCGACGCCGGTGGCCAGCGCCGAGTCGGGCTCGCGCAGTCGCAACGTCGCCACGGCGTGCACGTCGCGGATGCAGACGTAGCCGTCCGGCCCGACGCCCTTGCGCTCGATCGCGCCCTCGAGCACGCGAGAGAGCGCGTCGTCCACGATCCGCTGCACCCGCGGCTGTTCGCCGAGCGCCGCCGCCGGCAGGCGATACCGCGTCTTGACGAGTTCGATGGCGATCGACAGCATCGCTATCCCACCCTCGTGTTGCCGCCCAGGCGGCTCGTGCCGAGAATGCCGCCCTCGCCGGGACGTCCGAGAATCGCACCGCGACCGAGCACGGACGCGCCGGTCTGGAACGTCGAGAACCCGCCGGTCGGTCCAATCACCGACGAGATCGCCAGCATCAACCCGCGCCCGGCTCTCATGCCGACGCCCGCCGTGCAGACGTCGAACAGCGTGTGCGCAGGACGATGGACCTGGATGATGCGCGTGACGACATCGACCTGCTCGGCGGTCAGCGGCGCCGGCACGATGACCGTGAAGCGATGGGCGTGCGTGCGAAACGCGTCGTCCACGCGCCCGTCAATCGGCAACGCGATGTCGCTGCCGACCGCTCCGCCGATCCGGAAGCCTTCGCCGACGACCGAACTGCTGAACGCGGAGCCCTCGTCGCCGAGTATCGCGGCGCCGATGCCGCGCATCCGGTAGTGCTCCATGATGATCACCGGCACGCCGACGTACAGCTCGATGAACCGCTTGAGTCCGGGAACCGTGCCCCGATAGCGGAACAGCCACACGGCCTCGCGAATAATCTCGCGGCGGACGTCGATCGACGGCCGGCCGTCCGGAGACGGCGCGGTGGCCCATCGCTCGTCGAGCACCAGTCCGACGAAGCTCGCGAGCCACGGCAGGCACACGGCGGGCGCTGAACGCGGATCGAGCAGCAGATCGCGATCGACGCCACGCGCTTCGGTCTCGCCGAGAAAGCCCTCGAACATCGCGAGGTACCGCAGGAGAAACGACGCCGCGCTCGCGTCGCGCGAGAGTGTCTGCGGCAGGCGGCGCAGGTAGTCGTGCGCGGGGTGCTCCGCACGCAGGCACCGCACTTTCGGCGAGACCCGCGTGTTGCCTCGCAACTCGAGCGTGATCCAGAGGAAGCGCCCGGGCGGCGCGTCAATCGGCGCCTCGTACGTCTCGAACGCCTCGGCGTCCCACCGCGAGAGCGCGGCCTGGACATCGTCGCGTTCAGCCTTGCAGTCGAGCACCTTGCAGACGGCGGCGCGGTGATGCGGAAAATTGGTGTGCAGCCGCACGAAGCGCCGGTCGCGGGTGCTGTAGACCCCCGCGATGGCGTCCATCGCGAGTGGGAGGTACGTGTGTAAGTTGCGCTGCAAGGAATCATGCAATTCCTTGAATTCTTCCGCACGACGATTGATCTTCGCCACGTCGCCATCGAGCGGGACAAGGTCCGTTACAGGGCCAATGCTTGCAACCGATCGGTCCCCCTGGACGAGTTGATCTATGCCAGCTCAACTTTTACCTTCAGCCCTGATGGTCGATAGAGCCCATTCCAGCCACGTTGGCTCCTGATCGTAGAGTTGGGCCCACATCTCAGACTCGGAGTCGGCGGCGTGCTCGCTAGGGATTATGAACGTCTCGCGGCTACGCTCTCCAGGGTGTCCATTCACGGGGGCCGGGAATTGGAGTCAGCTGATGGCGGGCAGTGGCGGTAGCCAGGGTTTGCCTTCGAGCGCGCTGCGGATGGCGTCGAGTACGGTGATGCCGTGGGCGGCGGCGGTGTCGAGGTAGCTGCGCAGCCGGCACCAGCGGGCGAGCGTGGCGAGGGAATGCCAGTAGCCGGAGACGGCCTGGTGGCGCTTGGCGGCTTTAGCGCCGCGTTCCGCGACGTTGGTCGTCCAGTCCACGGCGAAGTCGCGGGTGAACAGGAAGACCTGTTCCTTATAGTCCCGGAGCCAGGCGGCGAGCGAGTATCCGGGGTGGTTCCCGCTGTCCCAGTCCCGCAGCCGGTTGTGGATCATCCCGGACCTGACGGCGGTGTCGTAGCGTTCTCGCAGGTCATCAAGGACCTGCTGGTCCAGGGTGGTGTCCCCTCGGGCGCGGGCGCCGCCGACGGCCCGGTGGGCTTCGCGCAGGATCGCGATGATGTCCCCGGCCCAGTTCTGGACGCCGCCGGGACCGAGTTTCATCACGGCGCGAGCCCGGCGGATAACGTGCTGGCAGCATTGCTGGATGCCCGCGATCCTGGTCAGGAGGTGCTGGTAGCCGGTGTAGCCGTCGGTCATCAGGTACCCGCTGAACATGGGCGGGATGCCGCCGCCGACGCTGTCCTTGCTACGGGAGCCGATGGC
>Ga0209488_10003914_pt1 | contig 11794 bp, 10 predicted proteins | sample Rivendell_Oct201_8_FD_188349 | JGI IMG/M metagenome (GOLD analysis project Ga0209488, IMG submission 188349) | Vadose zone soil microbial communities from the Eel River Critical Zone Observatory, Northern California, USA -... | ecosystem: Environmental > Terrestrial > Soil > Vadose zone >...
CGCCGGAGCGGGGCTCGCGACGGTGATCCTGCCGGCGCGCAACCGCAAGGATTACGAAGACATTCCCGAGGCGGCGCGCAATAAGCTCGGCTTCATCTGGGCCGAGCGGGTCGAGGAGGTCACCGAGGCGGCGCTCGAACCGGTCGCGGCGGCGCCGGCATTCGAACCGGCGGCGCAGTAGATCTATCGGCGTCACCGCCCTTTAAGGTCATTCCGGGTTCGCCGCTGCGCGCGCCCCGGAATGACGAGATTCCGGTCAAAGCAGCACGTGCGCGATTTCCTTGTACCGCCTGGTGTCGATGAAATGGCGGTCGCGCACCGCCGCGTCGATATAGAAAAACACCTGGCCGACCAGCACGATGTTGACGTTTTCGCCATCGTCCGACAGCGGCAGGAACAGCACCTTCGTGTGGCGTTCCAGCTCCCCCTGCTGCCCCGGTGACAGAAACAGGCATTCGGAATAGAGGGGACGCCGAAAGCGCACGCATTCATCATAGAGCCCGATGACATGCGCCTGGTATTCCGGCCCGGGCAACACCTCGTCGAGATAGCAGCCGGTGGCGTTGATGCCATGCTCGCGGGCGTTTTCGGTGCCGATCAGGCGATAGCGGTAGCGACCGGATCGCAGCACATCGACGAGCATGACATGCGGCAGCAGCTGCGGGATCTCGATCGGATCGAGATCGGCGCGGCACGGCATCGGCCGTCCGGTTGCCTTATGGCGCCAATACGCATGCAGCTGTAGCAGCCGTTCGTCGCCGATCGGCATCGCCGCCATGTCCCGATCCGCGACACGGGCCGATTCAGCCGGCCCGGGCGCCCCTGCGCTCCCCGCTCGATCTTCCGACGGCGGCATAAGCATTCCCCTCCCGAGGACGCCCGGCCCTAGCGGGTTTGGGTTAAGATTCGGTTGATTCTCGAGACCTATTGAGAGTTGAGAGACCCTCCCACCAGGCAACTTGCGCCCGTCTGCGACGCAAACTCGCCAGTCCGAATCCTTACCGGCAGTCGATCTCGCGGCCGGCGAGACGGCAGCGGGCGAGGATCGTGTCGTCGACCGCATACAGCGTGCCGTCCCAGCCATTTTCGCGCCGCTCCATGACGAAATAGCCAAAGCGCTTGAGGGCGAGGCCGCGCCGCACCGGCATGCCATCGATCTCGGCGCTAACCGGGGACTCGACATCGTAGAGACTGGCGCCGCCATCGCCGACGATCAGCTGCGCCGGGCGATCGGGGCCGAATTCGTAGGCCAGGAAATCGTGCAGATGGCCCGACAGCACGAGGTCGAGATTGGCCGGGATCTGGCCACGGATCGCCATCTGCTCGGTCAGGTTCACCGTGAGCCCGGCAAAGGGGCCGCTCGACAACCCCCAGACCGGCCGATGCGTCAGCATCCAGGCATGCGGCGGCGCCGCCGCCAGCAACGGCGCGAGCTGGGCGGCATAGGCGGCGACCTTGTCGGGGGGCGCCAGATAATCGTCGGCATCCGCGCTGTCGAGGACCAGCAGGGCGAGCCCGGCGGCGGAGAGCCAGTACGGGTCTGTCCGATCAAGGCAATCAGCGCGTCTCGGGTACGGATCGAGCAGACGAAACCAGCCGTGCCCTCCACGACGGCACAGTTCGTGGTTGCCGCGCACCATGATCCAGGGCGCGGCCGCGAGGAGCGGCGCCGCCGGGTCGAAGAAGTCGGCCCTCCAACTCGGCCAATTGTCGCCATGCGGGCTACCAGCGCAGCCGGCTCGCCCGACCGGGCAGGCGCTTATGCGATAATAATAATCGCCGAGATGGATTACGAGCTCCGGGCGCTGGGCGGCAGCGCGTGCCGCAATCGTCGCAAACGGCCAGGCCGTCTGATTGCCGCAATCCTGGATCGCTTTCCCTTCGAGGCGGCAGCCGGTATCGCCGATCACGACGATCCGCCGCGCCATCGCCGGCAGGGTCGGCACGGCAACCCCGCCAACCGTGAGCCGCGTTGCCGCTGTGGGCGCCCGCGCCTCGCAGATTTCGATCGGAAAATTGATGTCAGGGGCACCGCGGCGGTTGACGACCAGGGTCACACCGTCGGCACTGATGGATGGACAAGTGCTACCCGGCGCGACCACCGCGCGGACCGACAGCTCGCCATTGGCGGCGAGCTCGACCCAAGGCGCCGGAAGGTCGGCGGCCGCGGCGGCGGTGCTGACCGCGATCAGCAACGCGGCCAGCGCGACAAACGATCGGTGCAGGCCGCTCACGACGCGTCGAGGCTGCGGCCGCTCAGCTTTCGAGCTTCATCCCCTTCTGCACGCCCGGGCGCGACCCGACCCGCTCGCCCCAGCCGGTCACGTTCTTCAGCCCGGCGCCGTCGATCAATGCCTTGCGCCCGGCATAGATCGGATAGATGCCGATATCGGCGATGGTGAGCTCGTCGCCGGTCAGATACGGGGATTCGGCAAGCTGCTGGTCCGCGGCGCGGAACAGATTGACGAGCCGGTCCTCATAAAACTTCACCGCCGAATCCGGCACCTTCTCGGGCATGCGGCTGCCGAGAAAGAAGATGTTCTGCGCGGTCGGCGCCATGTCGCTGGCGCCTTCGGCGACCCACTGAAAGGTCCGCGCCCGCGCCACCGTGTTGTGCGCCCGCAATTTGCCGGTCTTCTCGGCGAGATAGATCAGGATCGCCCAGGATTGGATCAGGGTCAGCGGCTTGCCGTCCGGGCCTTGCGGATCGATCAAGGTTGGAATGCGGCCGGTCGGGTTGATCTTCAGATAATCAGACTTCTTCTGATCGCCCTGCGCCAGGTTTAGGACATGGATCTTGCAGGTGACGCCGCATTCGTTGACGGCGATCGCGGCGCGCTGCCCGTTGCCGGTGCCGGCGGTGTAAAGCTCCATCGTCGCGTCCTCCGATGCGTCGCGCAATTCGCCGCATCATACCGCAGCGTGACGGACACTGTTGTTACTGAATCGGCCGGATCTTGGCTTTGACATCGGGCCCGGCGGCGCCTTCCGCCTTGGCGAGCGCAGCCGACAATTCCGCGCTCAGCCACGCTGGACCGGCCGCCTCTTCATAAGCACGGCAAGCCTGCAGCACGCCGAGATCATCCCATAACGGCCCGGTCACCATTAGCCCAAGCGGCAATCCATCGGCAAAGCCGCAGGCGATCGAGGCCGACGGGTTCTTGGTCAGATTGAACGGATAGGTATAGGGCATCCAGTCGCGGAAGTTACTCGGGTTCGGCGCGTCGTCCTGGCGCGGATCGGCATAGGCCGCCGGGATCGGCATTGTCGGCGACAGGATCAAATCATAATGGTCGAAGAACTGCCGTAATGCTTGGCCGAGCGCGACGCGCTTGCCGATCGCCTCGACATATTGCTGCAAAGTCACCGCCTCGCCCTCGCGGCAAGCGTCGACGAGACCCGGATCCATCAGCGGCACTTTGTCGGGGGGCATCGCCCGCAACAGCGTCCAGAAGCCGACGCCGGCCAATGTCTCGAAAATCGGTCCCGGCGACTCGCGGAACGGATCGGCGTGCTCAACGACCGCGCCGAGCGAGTTGAACACCTTGCCGGCAAGCTCGACCGCGTCGCGCACCGCCGGCGTCGGCTCGGCATAGCCGAGGGTCGGCGACAGCGCGATCCTCTTACCCTTCAGCGATCCCTCCCGCACGCGTTCGCGATAGGCGATGCCGTCATCAGGCAGGCTGTGCCAGTCGCGCGAATCCGGTCCCTTCATCGCATCGAGCATCAAGGCCGCGTCTTCCACCGTGCGCGACATCTGTCCGACATGGGCGACATCGCCGAATGCCGAGGCCGGGTAGACCGCGACCTTGCCGAAGGTCGGCTTCAGCCCGAAGACGCCGCAGAACGCGGCCGGAATGCGGATCGAGCCGCCGGCATCGGTGCCGACGGCGAGCGGACAGATCCCGGCCAACAGCGCGACGGCGCTGCCGCCGCTGCTCCCGCCCGGGGTGCGCTCCAAATTCCACGGGTTGCGGGTGACGCCAGACAATGGCGAGTCGGTCAGCGGCTTCCAGCCGAATTCCGGAGTGGTGGTCTTGCCGAAAAAGACCGCGCCCGCCGCGCGCAGGCGCTGAACCGCCGGGGAATCCTCGGTCCAGGCCTGGTTCGGGTCGATCGTCTTGGAGCCGACGAGGCGCGGCCAGCCGCGCGTCAACAGCGTGTCCTTCAGCGCGACCGGCACGCCGTCGAGCAGGCCCCGCGGCTCGCCCTTCTGCCAGCGCGCCTCGGAGCGCCGCGCCTCGGCCATCGCGCTGTCCGGGTCGTAGAGCACGAAGGCGTTGACCGAGCCCTCGTAGCGCTCGAGCCGCCGCAAGGTCTCGGTCATGACCTCGACCGGCGACAGCGTCTTGGCGCGGTACAGTTCGAGCAACCGGGTGCCGGATGCGAACGCGATCTCGTCTGTCATGCTGCCTCCACCGTTCAACACCGCAGTCCCGGCGAAAGCCGGGGCCCACTTCTCTGCCGGCTCGGGCGGGGATGAATGGGTCCCGGCTTTCGCCGGGACTGCGGTGTTGGATCTCGGGGTTCCTCAGGCGGTCAGGTCCGCATCACCACGTTGTTCAGGTCGTCGCCGCGGACGAAGCGGTCGAGATTGCCGGCGAGGTCACCCCAGCGCCGCTCGGCGGTACCATCGGTAAACCCGGAGCAATGCGGCGTCATCAGCACACTCGACAGCTCGTGGAACGGGAACCGCGATGGGCGGCGGTCGGGCTGCTCCGGCGTCCAGTGCTGCCACCACACGTCGAGCGCGGCACCGCCGAGCTGATTGCCGCACAGGGCACGGTAGAGCGCCTCTTCGTCGACGATCGCCGCGCGGCCGATATTGATCAGCAACGCGGTCGGCTTCATCAGCGCCAACCGGCGGGCATCGATCAGCCCTCTGGTTTCCGGCCCGAGGCCGGCGGCGATCAGCAGCACATCGCATTGCGGCAGCATGCGGTCGAGCTCGGCGAGCGGATAGATCTCCGACGCGTCGCCCTTGTCGGCAACGGGGCTGCGATTGGCGGCGATGACCTTGCAGCCGAAGCTGACCGCCCGCTTCGCGACCTCGCGGCCAATCCTGCCGTAGCCGACGATCCCGATCGTCTTGCCGAGGACCTCGCCATGCGGCGCGCCGCCGGCGGGCTGGTGCGCCGCCCACGACCCGCCACGGAACACCGTCACCGTGTCGACGAGCCGGTGGGTCATGGCCAGCATTGTCATCAGCACATACTCGGCGATCGCCGGCTCGTGGCCGAAGACGTTGCACAGGGTGATGCCGCGCGGTAGGGACGGCAGGTCGATCATGTCGACGCCGGCCGTCGCCGCTTGCAGCAGCTTGAGCCGAGGCGCCTCCGGGAAATCGGATCGCCAGATATGGCCGACCACGATCTCGGCCTCGGCCAGCGCCGGAATCAGCCGCTGCATGTCGGTAAGCTCGGCCAAAACCGTCGTGTCGAGCTTTTCGGTCATCTTGCCGAGAATGCGCGGCGCTACACGGGCGGCAAGTCCGCCGAGAAACAGTGTTTTCATCGCCAAGTTCAAATCCTCAGGTTGTCGTCACGACATTGATCAGCGGATCGCCGCGCACGAAGCGGTTGATGTTGTCCGCCACCTCATCCCAGCGTCGCCTGACCATGCCGGCGGTCCAGCCCGAGCAATGCGGGGTCATGATGACATTCGGCAATTCATGGAACGGATGCTTTGACGGACGGCGTTCGGGCTCGGCCGCAGTCGGGTATTGCCACCACACGTCAATTGCCGCCCCGCCGATCGTCTGGTCGCGCAATGCTGTGTAAAGCGCGTCCTCGTCGACGATCGCGCCGCGCGCGATGTTGACCAGAAGCGCCGAGCGCTTCATCAGCCCGAGCCGGCGGGCATCGATCAGCCGCTCGGTCTCCGGGCCAAACGCGGTGCAGATCGCCACCGTGTCGCAGAGCGGCAGCATCTCGTCGAGCGCTGTAAACGGATAGACCCGCTCGACCCCATCTCCCGCCGGCCGCGGACTTCTATTGGCGGCCAAGATCCGGCAGCCGAAGGCAGCGGCGCGCCGTGCCACCTCCTGCCCGACCCGGCCGAGCCCAATGATGCCCAGCGTGCTGCCGCGGATCTCGCCATGCGGTGCGCCGCTATGCACCCAGCTCGGTCGCCATGACGAATGAACCCGGAAATCGCCCTCGATCTCGCGAAAGCGGTGGCTCCAGACCAGCATCGCCATCAGCACGTATTCGGCGATCGCGGTCTCGTGCCCGTAGGCGTTGCAGATCGGCACGCCGGGTGGGAGGGCGGACTGTTCGATCCATTCGATACCCGTTGCGACCGATTGCACCAAGCGAACCTGCGGCGCTGGGCGGTAGTCGGCACGCCAGATGTTGGTGACCAGAATGTCGGCGCTGGCAGCGATTTCCGGGGATAGCTCCTTCGGATCGGCGACGATTTCGATTTGCAGCTCGGGCACCAGCTCGGTCTTGATGCCGTTGGCGGTATCGGCGGCGACATTGCCGAGAAACAACGCTTTCATGACACCCCCTCTTCGCCGCGAATTCACGTTGTCGCGACGATGTGCAGCAGCTTCTCGCCGCGAATGAAGCGGTCGATGTTGCGGGCGGCATCGGCACCGCGCCGGCGCGCCATTCCATCGGTCCAGGCCGAGCAATGCGGCGTCATGATCACGTTCGGCAATTCGTGAAACGGGTGGCGCGAGGGCCGGACATCAGGCTCCTCCGGCGTCGGATAGCGCCACCAGGTATCGAGCGCCGCGCCGCCGATGATGCCATCGCGCAACGCCGCGAACAGCGCATCCTCATCGGCGACCGCCCCGCGCCCGACATTGATCAGAAAGGCGTCGCGCTTCATCAACGCAAAACGGCGCGCGTCCAACAGCCCGCGGGTCTCCGGCGCCAAGCCGACGCCCAGCACGACGACGTCGCAGAGCGGCAGCATGTCGTCGAGCTCGGCGAGCGGAAACACCCGCGCGACGCCGGGCGGCGGCTCACCGATCGTGCGGTTGGCGCCAAGGACATGGCAACCGAGCGCGGTGGCGCGGACCGCTGTCTCACGCCCGACCTGGCCGAGCCCGACGATCCCGACCGTCAACCCGCCGATTTCGCGGTGCAACGGCCCGTTCATCACGCCACTGTTGCGCCACGATCCGCCGCGGAAGCCGATCGCGATGTCGAAATAGCGATGCGACCACACCAGCATCGCCATGACGACATATTCAGCCATCGCCATTTCATGGCCGTACGCGTTGCACACCGTGACTCCGGGCGGCAGTGCGGCGGTCTCGACCCTGTCGGTTCCAGCGACCGGCAATTGCAGCAGCTTCAGGCGGGGCGCCGCCGGCATTCCAGCGCGCCAAGCCTCGCTGACGATGATGTCGGCCTCGCCAATCGCGACGGCGACGCGGGTCGGGTCGTGGTCGTCCGTCACGACGCTGGTCTCGACATCGCTTTCGATGACCGGCGCGATCCACTCGACCTGCGAGGCGGCAAACCCGCCGAGGAACAGGACGTTCATGCCGCGACCGTGTGCTGCTTCAGGAAATCCTCGCGCACGGTAACGCCGAGGCCGGGCCGCTCGGGCACCTCGATCATCCCGTCCTTGACGAGAAAATCCTCCTCAACGAGATCGTGCAACAGCGGGTTGGCGCCGAGCGAGTATTCAACGATGAACCCGGCCGGCGACGCGGCCGCGACGTGCAGCCCGGCGGCAAAGGCCGGCGCGCCGGCCCAGAGATGCGGCGCCAGCCTCAGATTATGCGCGCTGGCCAATGCCGAGATGCGCATCGCCTCGGTGATGCCGCCGCAGATCGCCAGATCCGGCTGCATGATGTCGACCGCGCCGAGCGTCGCCAGATCGCGGAAATCATGGCGGGTGAACTCGCTTTCGCCCGAGGCGATCGGGATGTCGGTCATGGCGCGGACCTCGGCCTGGCCGCGCTTGTCGTCGGCCGTCACCGGCTCCTCGAACCAGGCAAGGTTGCAGTCCTCGACCAGGCGGCAGAAGCGCTTCGCCTCGGCGACCGACAACGTGCCATGCGCGTCGCACATCAGCCCGACCTCCGGTCCCAACGCCTCGCGGGCGGCATGCACGCGGCGGGCCGAGTGGCGCGGATCGCCGTCGATGATGCCGACCCGCATCTTGACCGCGCCGAACCCGCCGTGCGCGATATAGCCGAGCAGCTCCTCGCCGATTTTGTCCGGTCCGGCCCAGCCCCCCGAGGCGTAGGCGGGCATCTTCTCCGAACGGCGACCACCCAGCAGCCGCCAGACAGGCACGCCGAGCGACTTGCCGAGGATGTCCCACAGCGCGCAATCGACGCCGCTGATCGCCGAGACCGCGATGCCACGCCGTCCGAGCACCGGAAAGACGCGGCCTTCGCGCAACGCGTAATGGGCGCGGCTGCCACTGTAGAGTGTCTCCCACAGCCGGGTGATGTCGCGCGGGTCTTCGCCCACCAGCAGCGGCGCGAATTCCTCGTTGATCATGCAGGTCAGCGCCTGGTTCTGCGCCATGCCGCCGACCTGCGCCTTGGCTTCGCCCCAGCCGGTCAAGCCGCATTCGGTGTCGATGCGCACCAGCGTCCCGTCGAACGACAGCGTGCGGCCGAAATCGCTGGTGTGCTGCCGCTCGGGCGGGATCGGGATGTGCACCCAGAACGCCTCGACCGATTTGATCTTCATGCGCTGTCCTTCTACTACAGCCCGTGAGCCGCCGGCGTGTAGACGAGGCGGCGGCGCGGCGCGCGGGTCGCCGCCGGCTTGGCATAGATCTGCTTGGTCGCTTCGACCATTAGCACGCCGGCAAAGGTCGGAAACCAGCGCTTGCCGATGCGCTCCCAGGCCGGCGCCGAGCGCATGATCATCCGGCCCTTCGCCGGCGGAATGAACAATGCCGCGTCCGAGCCGACCGGGGTGAACTGCTCGTCGCGCAATAATTGCGACAGCTGCGACATCGTGTAGGGCCGGCCGGAGCCGAACGGCGTGCGGTCGAGCCGGGCCCAGATGCCGCGGCGGTTGGGCACGACGATCAGGAGCCGGCCGCCGCCTGCCAGGACGCGCCAGATCTCCTTCAGCATCGGTCCGACCTCCTCGCTAGTTTCCAGCGCGTGGACCAGCAGGACGCGGTCGATCGAGTAATCGGCAAAGGGCAATTCGCCTTCCTGCGCCAGGGTCACGAGATTGCGGCCCTCCGGCGGCCAGCGCAGCACTCCGAGCAGCGCCGGCATCAGCGCGACGGTGCGTTCGGTGTCGCCCGACAAGGCCGAGAGGAACGGCGTCGTGTAGCCGATCCCGAGCAGGCGCATCCCGTGCAGATCCGGCCATACCCGCTGAATGGCGCGGCGGATCATCCGGCGGGCCACCTGCCCCAGCCCGCTGCGGTAGAAATCTCTGAGATCGACGACATCGGACGGCATCGCCAAAGTTTAACACGGTTTCCGGGCGTGGCTTACGGCCGGCCGGAGCGCAGCCAGGCATGACAGCAGCCACCGCCCACGCTACCCTTGTCGTTAACCTTTCCGATCGGGAGCAGCGGTCATGCATGTCGGCGCGGCGATGTTCTTCACCGAGTACTCGATGGCCCCGGCTGAGCTCGGCCGCGCCCTCGAAGAGCGCGGCTTCGAGTCGGTCTGGGCGCCGGAGCATTCGCACATCCCTCTGTCGCGTAAGTCATCCTTTCCGTCCGGCGGCGAATTGCCGAAGCAGTACCACGACGTGATGGATCCGTTCGTGACCTTGACCGCCGCGGCCGCCGCGACCACGACGCTAAAGATCGGCACCGGCGTCTGCCTGATCATCCAGCGCGACACGATCCAGACGGCGAAGCTCGTCGCCTCGCTCGACCAGGTTTCCGCTGGCCGCTTCCTGTTTGGCATCGGCGGCGGCTGGAACCAGGATGAGATGGAGGATCACGGCACGGTCTACGCGACGCGCTTTAAAAAGATGCGCGAGCAGGTCGAGGCGATGCGCGAGATCTGGACCAAGCCGAAGCCGGAATATCACGGCGAGATCGTCGACTTCCCGCCGATGATGACCTGGCCGAAACCGGCGCAGAACCCATTGCCGGTGATCATCGGGGGCATGTTCCCGCACGCCGCCCGGCGGGCCTTGCGCTACGGCGACGGCTGGATCCCGCATTCGCGGCGGCCGCAATATGAGGACGTCACCGATTTCCTGCCGCACTTCCGCCAGATGGCGGGCGAAATCGGGCGCGACCCGGCGACTGTCCCGATCACCGTGTGGGGGATTGGCGAGGATATCGACCGGCTGCGCCGTTATCGCGATCAGGGAGTCGCCCGGGTTGTGATCAGCCTCCCAGCCGAGCCGGCGGAGAAAACGTTACCAACTCTCGACCGTTGGGCCGAACTGATCCGCCGCATGGCGGGCTGAGCGCCGTTATGCGTTCGAATGACGGTGGGCAATGCGCGCGCCAGTGTTAAAATTAAGTAACAATCGGTAACGAAACCGTTACCGAACCCTCGCATTATGTATCCGAATTGCGGCAAAGCGCCGCATATGAATGGGCACAAACCCCGGGACAGCGCCCGCAGGATCTCTCAAGGCGCAATCTACCTGACTTAAAGGAGAAGTGATCCGCCCACGCGGCCCGGCCAGGCATGCCGCCTCGACAAACAAACACGGCATCGCGCCGATGCTGTTTCCCTCGCGGAAATCATTACTAAACAAAGCCTGGCCGCGGTGTCTTGACCGTCTGTGTGATCGGCGGCTGAAGCATTCACCTGGCGGGCTGGTCCGCCGAATTATGGTTAACAGTTCCCCGATCTATGTAACGTTTTTTTGACGTAATTTTTGTTTGCCGTTCTTATCGGAATGTGACAGCTTCTGGGCTCTCGGGGGCGTAATTGTAACATTTTGGGGTGGGCATGGCGTCAATACCTGGCAGCCATTATAATGTTTTCGCGGGCAATCAGATCGTCAACTTCGGTATGACGACTGATCCCAATAACGTTCCGGCACCGGTTGCGGGTAACTTCAATCTCGAAGTCATCACCAACGCCAGCGGCACCGGCAGTTTTTCGACCGCCTCGGGTTATCAAGGCCTGGCGATCATTTCGACCAACGGAAGCGTCTTCACCGCGGCTCACGGCAGTTACGGGGTCCAGGATACCGGCGGCAATGACAGTATCTTTGCCGGCGATGGCAACGTTTCGATCCTGGGTGCCGCGGGCGACACGATCACCGGCGGCACCGGCGGCAACCAGTTCTTGGACGCCGACCTCGGGAACCAGCTGGTGTTCGGTGGCACCGGCGGTAACGAAACGATCTGGGGTGGTGCGGGCGACACGATCATCGGCGGCGCCGGCAATGCGACGATCGGTGGCGTCTCCGGCGACACGATTACCGGCGGCACCGGCAATTACTTCATCGACGCGCACGTCAGCAACGAGTCGGTCGTCGGCGGCAGCGCCGGCAATGGGACGATCTGGGGCGGCGCCGGCGACACGATCCAGGGCGGCGCGGGCAATGTGACGATCGGCGGCGGCTCCGGCGACACGGTCACCGGCGGCACCGGCAATTACTTCATCGACGCGCATCTGACCAACCAGTCGGTCGTCGGCGGCAGCGCCGGCAATGGGACGATCTGGGGCGGCGCCGGCGACACGATCCGGGGCGGCGCCGGCAATGTGACGATCGGCGGCGGCTCCGGCGACACGATCACCGGCGGCACCGGCAATTATTTCATCGACGCGCACCTCAGCAACCAGTCGGTCGTCGGCGGCAGCGCCGGCAACGGGACGATCTGGGGCGGCGCCGGCGATACGATCCAGGGCGGCGCCGGCAATGTGACG
>Ga0209488_10003915_pt1 | contig 11793 bp, 5 predicted proteins | sample Rivendell_Oct201_8_FD_188349 | JGI IMG/M metagenome (GOLD analysis project Ga0209488, IMG submission 188349) | Vadose zone soil microbial communities from the Eel River Critical Zone Observatory, Northern California, USA -... | ecosystem: Environmental > Terrestrial > Soil > Vadose zone >...
CCATGACATGATGATCTTCATGATCGCCACCATCTGGGCGGACGACATCAAAGGCGAGCCGCAATACTCAGACGACGGTTCCGATGGAGGCAACACGCCGGATGGAGCGTCCTCTTCTCAAAACACGGGATATACGGACCTCTTGCGTCACCGCTACTGGCACTTTGTGGACACTCCTTTTTCGTCCGACCACACGCCTCTGCCTTCTCTTCCTGCTCCCAACGCTCAAACCCAGATCGTTGCCTTCCGCGCCGTGCTGGCTTCTTCGCAGCCTGACGAACTCAAATCCTACGATCTGGTCTGGCTACTCCATCTGGTCGGAGATATTCATCAACCGCTACACGCCGCGACTCGCGTTACCCAGTCCGACGTAAAAGGGGATGCGGGGGGCAACAAGGTCAAACTACAGGGCGATGCCGCATCGAACCTTCACTCCTATTGGGACGATCTTCCCGGCAGTGAGTGCAAGTTTTGCAGCGATAGGATGCCATGCGTGCACCGCGCTATCGTTTTTGGCAAGAGTCTGAGGCCTGTGGAACAGGTCGCAGGCCGCAACACCAACACAGCGACTTGGGCCCGCGAAAGCTTCGAGTATGCACGGACGGAGGTTTACGAAGCTCCTGTTGGTCCAGCAGACGGACCGTACACCATTGTGCCCTGGTCGAATTACGAGAGCCAGGCATACCGGCTGGCTCAGAAGCGCATTGCGCTCGCCGGAGCCCGTCTCGCCCGGGTTTTGAAAGAGGAATTGAAGTGAGCGAATAGCAGCGGTGGGCGGTGGTCCCAAATCTTATCGTGTATAAGTGGCGTTCTGGACAAGAGAATTGGTCCGGCATGCATCGCGCCACAGCCTGAGAAACTGCAACAATTCTTCTGGGGGTCTGAGCCACGCCTTGGCAGCGGTTTTCCGCGGCTCTCGCCGTACCAGCACCGTCAGGCCGCGCATCGCGCGAAACGCCTGCTCATCCGTAACGTCATCGCCAAGATAGGCGACGGGAACACTGGGCCCGATTTCCTGCAGAATGGTTCGAATCGCGTCACTCTTGTCTTTGTCGGGAACACGCAATTCCAGCCCTCCGTCAAATTCAAGGACTCTCAGGGAGGCACGCTCTGCGATGGAGAACCAGCCCAGCAGAATTCTTCCACGTAATTGAATTGCCGAATTCTCATCCAAGGCCCGCCAGTGTACTGCAATGCTCCCTGGCTTCGGTTCTGCCATGTGATGAAGCCCCTGATAGGAAAGCCAGCGTTCCGCGTCTTCCAGAGCCTGCAGCGCTTTGGGATCGAGTTCCGGCATTTCGACGGCGCCATCCGGTCGCAACCGTTGCAGACCGTGGGATCCCCACACTTCCGGGAACGGGCGAATGTCGAGCAACGGATCGATATCGTGTGCGTCGCGTCCAGTGACGATGACCAGGCGAGTCCGCCCGGTGTCGACGATCTCTTGCAGCACGGAAATGACGCCGGGGTATGGGACGGCGCGCTGACGATCCACTTCAAAAGGAGCGAGCGTTCCGTCATAGTCGAGTAGAAGGGCCGACTGTGGTGCTTGCGCAACCGTGCGGATGAATTCACCGATCTGGTTTTGTGTGGTCGTAAGTGGCACGCTCAAATCTCCTTCATTTTGTGCCAGCAGAAGCGCCTGCCCGGTAAGCTTCGCTGCGTCTGGTGTCAACGTCAAGACGCAATTCGCAGAGTTCCGTGATCAGGCTTCCTGCCCAGTAGTAAACGTTACGTTCTCTCACCGTTTTTCGCATACGCTGCATGCGTAATTGTTTCTCTTCCGGCTCCATCTCCAGAGCGGCGCGGATGGCCTCCGCCGTCTGGTCGATGTCGTATGGATTGACTTGCAATGCATCGCGCAATTCGCGCGCTGCTCCTGTAAAGATGCTGAGAACCAGTACGCCGCGCTCGTCGTGACGCGAAGCAAGGAACTCCTTGGCGACAAGATTCATGCCGTCGTGCAGCGAAGTCACGAGACAAAGATCGGCAGACCGGTAGTATTTGATAATTTCCTTGTGAGTATGCTGCCGGTTCAGCAAGACGATTGGCTTCCACTGATCTTTCTCGAAACGCCAATTGATCCGTTCGGCTTCGGCTTCTATTTCCGCCTGCAAGTCGTGATACCGCTTGATGTGAGTGCGGCTGGGCGCTCCGATCTGTACAAATGAGAACTGCCCCTGATACCGCGGATACTTTTCTAAAAAGCGTTCAATGGCAAGGAATCGTTCGAGAATACCTTTCGTGTAATCGAGCCGGTCCACGCCGACGCCCAGGAATGCGGTCTCGATGCCCAAAGCTTTTACCAGCCCGGAACGCTCCAAATAGGCAGGTTCGGCAGGCGTTTCAGCGGGAGGGTCTACGAAATCCACGCTAATTGGGAAAGGACGCACACTGGTCAGATGGTCCCGCCGTTGGACAGAAAATCGTTCCCAGTCGATTCGCGACTCGACCACGCGATCGGTCGTCTGCAGAAAGTTATTGCAATGCGACTGAATGTGAAAACCAATGAGATCGGCACCCAGCAACCCGTCGATCAAATCCCGCTGCCAGGGACAAATATTGAACGCCTCCGGATTCGGCCAAGGTATATGCCAGAAGATCGCCACACGGGCGTCGGGCCGCTTCTGCTTGATCATCCGGGGCAGCAGTGCGAAGTGGTAGTCCTGCACCAGGATGACCGGTCTTACGCAGTCTTCAATTTCTTCGAGCACCGCGTCAGCGAACTTTCGATTGACCGCCTGGTAATGATCCCAGTCGTTGGCCCGAAAAATCGGACGGGTGTGAGCGATATGGCAGAGAGGCCACAGTCCCTCATTGGCAAATCCATAGTAATACCCCTGTTCCTCCTCCTTGGTGAGCCACACGCGGCGCAGGGTATATTGCGGGTCTTCAGGCGGCACGCGCAGGTGACCGCCCCGATCCGTCGCTTCCATATCGGCATCGCCGCTACCGTGCGCGATCCAAGTTCCGTCGCAGGCGCGAAGTACGGGTTCCAGCGCTGTGACCAATCCGCTGGGCGGAACGCTGACCTCTAACGATCGCCCTCGCCGCACATGCGAGTAAGGCTCGCGGTTGGAGACCACAAACAGCCTGCCGTCTTCAAGGCGCGAGCGGATGTGAACGGCGAGCCGGTCGGCAGTCCACTGGGACTGTCCCTCTTCCCGCAGCCTGGCCTCGGTCTCGGCGGCGGAACGAGCCGTGGTCAGGCTCTCCGCGAACGTTGCTACTTCACGCGCAAGAGGACGAAATAGTTCCAGGTCACGAACCTTGATTCGGGTCGATGAGGCTCGTCCCGTCCGCAGTGCTCGCATCCAGTGCGCAGTGCGTGCGATTGGGCCTTCAATGCTCCACCGAACAATCAACAGCGTGATCAGCGCGATCAGCACCACGTGCGCAAGGGCGCTTAGGAAAGTTTCGCGCCAGATGCGAAGACTGCGCGACCGGATGTAACCCGCATCATGAACGATCGCCAAAGCTCCAACCAGCTTCTCCTGATTGAGAAGCGGGAGCGCGCAGATGTGGACTGAAGCCGTGCCCATTTTCTGGAAAACATCCGAGACGTGCTCTTCCTGGAGCGTCTGAGTCACAACGGAAGGTGCCGTATTCATCTGTGACGCCAGATCGGAGGTAACCGCGATGACCTTACCCTGGGGATCGTATACGGCAAGTCCCGCCAGGTTTTCCCGATTGGCAAAACGCTGCACAGTTCGCTGCAGGATCTTCGTGTCTCTCTGCAGGTCGCGCTCAACATTGCGCGCCAGGCTCTCTCCCAGGACCTCGGCACGGCGCTGCAGATCGCGGCGCAGGGCGCGCTTCTCAACGATGACTTCGTAGTAGGAGGTGCAAAGCGAGACCAGCGTGACGCCGATGATGAGCGAGACTATGAGCCGGGCACTCAGCAATCGCATGCGAAAGATCCTCACTACGAATCAGCGGATCAGCCACCATCCGCGGAAGAGTCCAACGCGTTTGACAGTGGCTGAGTGCAGCATTCGATCATTGACCCTAACTAAGGAATTTGGCCCGGAACTGGAACATCATCGCTATGTCGCTAACATTCCAGCGCACACAAAATCGTTCCGAACATAAAAATCCGCGTTCAGCCACGTTTTGTCCCGACCAACTTTCGATGCCAGTTGGTTCCATTTTGCTGCTAAGAGTGTTTTCTTTAAGACACAAATCTGGGAGCCCGGCGAAAATAAGGCCAGCCAGGTGAGTGATATTGCTCCAGCACAGACGATGCCAAACCCTAAGACATTGATTCGGCATCTGTTGCGGTCAGAAGTCGGCGGCGAACGTGGTGTAATTCTTTCGCCGCGTCCCGATTTTCAGTGGAGTTTTACCAAGCTCTTGGCTAGCCGGTCGGCTTCTTGCAGTTGCGTAGCCGCCTGCGCCGGATGACCGGTAAGCTTGTGAATTTCCGCCATGTGCCGGTGGGGTTCGGGCTCTTGGGGTCGCAGAGTGGCCGCCTGTTCGAGATAGTGAAGGGCTTCGGGATACCGCTTGACGTCCTGGTCCTGCTTAGCGAGTTTGAGAGTAGCGTCGTAAAGCAAGTCTATCGTTACTGAATCCTGCGGATTTAGTTGGTGTGCGCGACTTAGAGCCTGATAAGCCTGAAGCTCCCTGCCTAGTTTAAGCAAGGCAGCTCCGTAGAGGGAGTTCACTTGAAATAGATCTGGCCATCGCTCGACCGTGCCAGCGAGGGATGCGCGCGCCTCTTCGAAGCGATTGAGCTGATAATAGGCGAGTGCCAGGTTGTATTGCATCTGGGGCGATTGCGGGGCCAGCTCCGCGGCCCGCTGCAAGGGTTTCAGCGCCGCTTCAAGCTCGCCGTGCTTTCCGTAGATGGTGCCAAGTTCCGTCAGTTTTTCCGGGTCGTTGGGGTCGTCCAGTTGCTCGCAAACGGTTCGCGCTTGGTCGCGGAGGCCTTGATCCAGTTTTTGTGCGCATTCGAGTCTTAACCTGCTGTCACTGTCGTCTTGGCGGCGTAGCTCCTCGGAGAGCGCCACCGCCTTTTTCGCCTCCTCATCCCGGCCCTCTTTGCGATACACAAAACTAAGCTGGTAGGGAATACGGGCATCTCGCGGATTGGCCTGTGCGGCTTCCTTCAGCCACTTTTCGGCGGCGGCTAAATCGTCCTGCTTGAAGTAAGCGAACCCCAGATAATAGGCGGTGTCAGGAAAGGGGGGCTTGGCGGCAGCCTTATTCAGATTCCGGATCGCGCTTTCGAATTTGCGGTCCTCAATATCCAACCTGCCGAGGTAATACAAAACATTTGGATGGTCTCCAACCTCGCCGCGTACGGCTTCCAATTCTTTGCGCGCCTGGTCAGACTTATGCAGTTCGAAAAGCGCCACGGCCAAGGGAAATCGCGCTCGCAAAACCAGCGTGGGGTCAAGATCCAGAGCGGCCCGAAATTCGCTCGCGGCCAAGTCGTATCTATCTTGCTTCAACGCGTCATAACCTTTTCCCAAGTGCGCTTCCACGAGGTCCGCGTTGGACACTTTCGCGTCGGGAAGTGTTTGAGACGAGGCTTGAGGCACAGCCCAGCCAGCCCAGCCGGCGACCAGCACAAGCCCGGCCGATAGCATGCCGATACGTCGCAGAGTGGAAGGAATCTTCATGACCTGCTCAGCGGAGGCGTCCCTTTATCGTTTGAAAAACCCGAGATGCCGTAAGCATACAACAGGCCGTCCCCTTGCTCATCTGCGGGACCCGGTCGGCGGAACCTTGACCGGGCCAGGCGCGGATGTTAATTTCCGCAGGTGATGATCCTGGGGGCGCCGCTCTGAGTCGGGAACCGAAAGAAGGCCGTCCCGTCGGTATTTTATCGGCGGGACTTCGCTCGGTTGACCAAGGCCGGCGCGATTTTCTCATACGGTGCTGCCAGGGAGCCTCCGCAGCGCTGGTTCCTGCAGGTCTGCACAGACTCGCCTCTCCGTCCGCCTACCCCTTCGCTTCGCGCAACGCGCTACAGGCAGATAGCGAGTTTCACCTGCATCCTCACTATCGATCCCAGGTCCCGCTGGATGCCACGCTCCTCAAGACGCAAGCGGGCCTCGACGATTTCGTCACCGAGAAATATCACGATCAAATTGCGGCGAGTCTCGCCCAATGGAGTACGAGTCTGCTGCAATCTCCGCAAGAAGTGCGGGCACTGGAAAAGATATTGGCCGCCGATTTTTCGGGATCGTCCCTGCGGCCCGGGGAATCGAGGTTGGTGCGTTCAGGTCTGGGTCTGGAAGTTCAGCAAGGTAAATTCACCCACGAGACCGCTCTGGGGCGGGAAGCTTTTCTGCAAGAACTGCGCTCGGCCATGAGCGTCTTTTCGAAGATCGTTACTGCAGAATTCCAGGTCACGAGCATTGAAGCGGATTCTTCCTCAGCGTCTACTTTGAAACTTCCCGGCTGGCTGCAGACTCGCATGCGCTATGAAGTGGTTGGCACCGGCCCCGATTTCCATCGCGAGCAGCGTGTGGGTTATTGGGAAATCGAATGGGAAGCCTATTCGCCGGATGAATTTCGCATCCGCAACTGGCGGGCTTTGGACGAGACCCGCTGCCGTTCCGCCTCTCCTGTCTACGTGGATGTCGCGACGCAGGCGTTCGGCGGCAATTCGTCTTACGCTGCCCAATTGCTCAAGGGAGTTGACTACTGGCGCACGGTTCTCGACGGTGCGTGCGGCATCGACATCTACGGTCACAATGGAATTTCCGTTGCCGACATTGATGACGATGGGTTCGACGATGTTTACATCTGCCAGCCGGCGGGTCTCCCCAACCGGCTGTATCGAAACCGGAGAGACGGAACTTTCGAGGACATCACAGAAGCATCCGGACTCGGGATTCTGGAAAATACGGCGTGTGCGCTTTTTGCCGACTTCGATAACGATGGCCGACAGGACGTGATCGTCGTTCGCGCGAGCGGGCCTCTATTATTTTTGAACGAAGGCGGCGGTAAATTTCGCCTCAAGTCCGACGCATTTCGTTTTGCCAGTGCTCCGCAAGGAACATTCACGGGCGCGGCCGTTGCCGACTACGATCGCGATGGCTGGCTGGACATCTACTTTTGCTTGTACGTCTACTACCGGGGTACGGACCAGTACAAGTATCCTTCCCCCTACTTCGACGCGCAGAACGGTCCTCCCAACTTCATGATGCGCAATCAGCGCGACGGAACCTTCCGCGATGTTACCGCGGAGTCGGGCCTCAATCGGAACAACACTCGCTACAGTTTTTGTTGTGGATGGAGCGACTACAACCATGACGGGTGGCCTGACCTCTACGTGGTGAACGACTTTGGCCGGAAAAATCTCTACCGGAACAACGGCGACGGCACGTTTACCGACGTCGCTCCGAAAGTGGGAGTTGAAGACGTAGGCGCGGGCATGAGCGTCTGCTGGTTGGATTATGACAACGATGGCACCGACGATCTCTACGTTGCGGATATGTGGACGGCTGCCGGTGAACGCATCTCGAAGCAGGAAGTCTTCAAGAAGGATGCTCCTGAAGATGTTCGGGCACTCTATCGCAAGCACGCCATGGGGAATTCGTTACTTCGCAATAATGGTGACGGTACGTTTCACGACAGCAGCGCCTCCGCAGTAGTTGGAATGGGACGCTGGTCCTGGTCGAGCGACGCATGGGATTTCGACCATGATGGATTCCCCGATCTTTACATTGCGAACGGCATGCTCTCAGGGCCCTCGCGCCCAACCCGAGACAAAGACCTGAACAGCTTCTTTTGGCGGCAGGTTGTCGCCAATTCTCCTGAAGACGCGAGGCCTTCGCACGACTATGAGCAAGGGTGGAACGCTATCAATGAACTCATCCGCTCAGACGGTACCTGGAGCGGGTTCGAGCGCAATGTTTTCTATGCGAACAACCGCGACGGAACATTTTCCGATGTTTCGGGCGCCGTTGGGGTCGATTTTCTTGAGGACGGTCGCGCCTTTGCCCTCGCCGATTTCGATCACGATGGACGGCAAGAGGTTTTCCTGAAAAATCGCAATGCTCCGCAGTTGCGGGTTTTGAAAAACGTGATAGAGAAGTTGCCTCCGTCGATCGCGTTTCGCCTGCGCGGTCGCAAGAGTAACCGCGACGCCATCGGTGCTTCCGTCACCGTTGAAACCGACCTGGGCCGCCAGACCCGCATGCTGCAAGCCGGGTCGGGGTTCCTTTCTCAGCACAGCAAAGAAGTATTTTTCGGCCTGGGAGAAGCCAGGGGTCCTGTGCGAGCGTCAATTCGCTGGCCGAGTGGCCTGGTGCAGGAAATTAACGACCTCGCGCTCAATCACAGAGTGTGGGTTGAAGAAGGGGTCGAACCGTCGAGGATGGAACCTTTCAAGACGCAGTCGTCGCAGCGCGAACTTGCCGCGATTGAACCGCAAGAAGCTGACACACTGCCGACCACGGTTGAAACGTGGTTGCTCGCGCCAGTGTCTGCGCCGGATTTTACTCTTTCCGACCTGACTGGACGGACTCAGACCCTCGCTGCACTTCGGGGCAAGCCAGTGCTTCTCAATTTCTGGGCTCAAGAATCGGCAATCTGCCAGGAAGTCTTGCAAGCCTTCAGCCGGAATCATGACCGCTGGGCCCATGGCCTGCAACTACTCACGATAAATGTTGATGTTGCTGATGCCGAAAACTTGCGAGCCCTGGCGCGCGAACGCCAACTTTCATTTCCGATCCTCCGCGGATCGGATGACGTCGCGGGTATTTACAACGTTCTATATCGTTACTTGTTTGACCGGCACTGTGACCTCACCCTTCCAACATCATTCTTGATCAACGACCAGGGCGAGATCGTCAAAATATATCAAGGGCTGCTAAACCCAGAACACATCGAACAAGACTTCCGGCACATTCCCCAAACCGACGCGGAACGACTAATAAAAGCGCTCCCATTTCGCGGGGTCAGCGACAGTTTCGAATATGGACGCAACTATCTATCGTTCGGTTCGGTTTTCTTTCAGCGAAGCTATTTTGATCAAGCTGAAGCATCATTCCGGCTTGCTCTCCGAGACGATCCATTGAGCGCAGAGGCCCTCTACGGCTTGGGAAGCGTTTATCTGAATCAGCAGAAGACGGCTGAAGCGCAGAAGAGCTTTGAACGTGCCGTCAAACTTCATGCGAGCTACCCCGATACTCTGCCGAACGCGTGGAACAATCTCGGCCTTCTCGCGACGCGGGCGGGGCGCACCGCCGAGGCTATTCCGTATTTTCAGGAAGCCCTCAAGCTGAGTCCCGATCACTTGGTTGCGCTCGACAATCTTGGCAATGCTTATCGCCAGCAGAAGCGATGGGAGGAAGCCCGGAAACTTTTTGAGCGGGCGCTTAAGGTCAGTCCGCAAGATGCAGAGGCGAATTACAGCCTGGGAATGATTTTTGCGCAAACTAACGACAACGAGCAGGCCTACGAGTATCTGCAGAGAGCCCTGAAGTTTCGTCCCGCTTATCCTGAAGCCCTGAACAATCTCGGCATCCTCTATTTGCGAACCCAGCGGCGTGACCAGGCGGTCGCGAGTTTCGAAGAGTGCATACGCGTTGCGCCCGCCTTCGATCAGTCTTATCTGAATCTTGCACGGGTGTATGCGGTGGAAGGCACGCCGGAGAAAGCTCGGGTCGTGCTTCAGGATTTACTCAAACAACATCCTGGTCACACGCAGGCGCAGAATGCGCTGCAACAGTTGGGGCGATAGTCGGCTTAGTGCCCAGCGTCACTCTTCCGTGGTGTGGGTGCACTCAGCAGTTCCACAAACATCTTGTAAAACTTATCGGCGTCGAGATCATCCTGAATTTCGACCGGCTGGACTTCGAGTTTCGGCCTATCCACATTTGTCCAGGTCAGGGTATTCCCGTAGCCGGCGCCGCGGTCCAGATCCACGTCCATAAAGCGCGTTTCTTTCTTTGTAATCAGGCTGGGGTCAAGCCATGCGGCCGCAGCCAGTTCGTCCCACAAATAATTGTATTCGCCGCGCAGTCGAGCATATTGGCCGATATAGCGCGCGGCTGGTGTGTCGCTGGCTTTAATCCGGCTGAGCAAATCCGTAGTCATTCTCGTCTTGACCGAAATATCCACGGGCGTGCAGACAATTTTCTTCCACGGGGCGTGGAACACAATGTGAGCCGCTTCGGGATCGAACCAGATATTGAATTCGCGTCGTGGAGTGTTGACGAACTCAGGATCGGTGGTCTGCGGATTCAGGCTCGCGCCCATGAACACCAGTTCTTTGGCCAGTCCAGCAAATTCAGGATCGATGGAGACGGCAAGGGCCAGGTTGGTCATCGGTCCTCCCTCGTAGATGGTCACCTCATGCGGAAATTTACGAACCATGCGCACAAGAAAGTGCGCGGCATCTTCGTCTGCAGGCTTGGTGCTGGACCTACCTTCAGGCATCTCTCCTAACTCACCGGGCGGATGATAGTACTTCGGGGTCCAGGCGCCCAGCCAGGCGAAAGTGCCATATTGTTGCTCCGACAGTTCTGTCTCTTCTTTTCGCCTCACCAGCGGAAGCTCAGCCCCGGGGACGACTGGTATGTCGGTCCGTCCGATAAGTTCGAGCATGCGCAAGGTGTGCGCAACTTCCGCCTTGAGCCACTGATCTCCCGTCATTACCGTGATCCCCAGCACTTCCGTGTGTGGAGACTGGATCAACAGAAGTATCGCCTGCTGATCGGTTCCGGCAGGTCCGGCTGCGTCCTGATCGATGATGACTTTTCGCTTTTCTTGTGCCAAACATGTGAAAGTGGTGATCAGCAGCATTGATGCCAGAAGCCATATCCCGCCGAATTTCATGTTGACCTCAGAATTAATGGGTTGTTCAAAACTTCAAAACAATTTTCCGCAAGAAAACTGTGACTCTCCGAAAATTGCGTGCAACGGACCTGCCATTGTAATGGGGAGGCACCCGCGCTGCCAGTTCTTCGAGGGCGAGGCGGTGAGCAGTTGGCATCCTTGGGTCTCCTGGATGGCTCCATTGCGCCGATTGCGGACCTCGCTGCAACTCACTAGAATGACAGACCACCGCCAACGCGCGATCAGTAGCTTTTGTCCTCTATGATTGGGCTTGTGCTATGGGCCGTTCCTGCGTAACTACAAGTCAATCCGCGAACCTTTGTATCGCCGCCTGCGTCATGGTCTTGATTGCGCTTCTCGCTCCTTTGAAGTTTGCGGGACAATCTAAGGAGCGCCCAAAAGAGTCAGCCACGTTGCAGGGAGTCGTACGAAACTCGCAGGGCCGTTCGCTTTCCGCTGTTAGGGTTTGTCTGCAGATCAGCGGTGGAACTCAAACGCTAACCGTACAAACCGATTCGGACGGAAAATACCGTTTTGCGACGCTTTCTCCCGGCGCCTATACACTGCGCGCTGAGATGCCCGGATACAGCGACGTGAATTTCGGCCCGCTTGTGCTCGGACCGAAAGAGACGAAGAGCATCGACCTGAGCTTGGCTCAACAACCTTCGCCACCGCAGGGTTCTTCGACAGGAACCCGCGAGTCCAGCTCACCGCAGTTTTTTGACGAACCTAACTTCACTGTGGCAGGCGTTACCGATCCCACCAGCCTGGGCGGGCACGGTTCCGATACGGTTGTGCGAAACAAAGAAGCGTTGGCGAAGGAGACCGTTTCATTAGGCAAAAAATCAGCCGACAGTTCCCGTCGCGAGTCATCCACCTCCAGTAAAGAGAAGCCCTTGCGTGAGACTGCTGAGCGCCAGCCGCAAGATTTCGATGCAAACTACAAGCTCGGAGAATTGCTCGTAGCCGACGGAAGGGCCACGGAAGCGCTTC
>Ga0209488_10003916_pt1 | contig 11793 bp, 10 predicted proteins | sample Rivendell_Oct201_8_FD_188349 | JGI IMG/M metagenome (GOLD analysis project Ga0209488, IMG submission 188349) | Vadose zone soil microbial communities from the Eel River Critical Zone Observatory, Northern California, USA -... | ecosystem: Environmental > Terrestrial > Soil > Vadose zone >...
GTTTCACCGCGCCGGCCGCCTCGCCGTCGCGCGCTATGCGGCGGCGCTGTTTCTTGGGCTGCTGCCGCGCCTTCGCGATGTCACGATTCTGCGCGCCCGCACCCTCACCGTGACCGGCGATCGGGCGCTGGCGGTGCAGGCCGATGGCGAGATCGTCGGGCGACTGCCGGTCACGATCGAGATCGCCGATCAGCCGGTGCTGTTGATCCAGCCCGATGCTTAGCCCGAGACTAAGACCGCCAAAGCGTGGCGCGGAGTGTTGGATTTTTGCAACAGCCGGAGATCAGGCTTGACCGGGCCCGGCGTCAACCCTTTGGTTCTGGCGCCGAGGCTTGTAGCTTCCTCCGGAGCCGTTCCGTGGTTGGGGTATCAGATGAGCGCATGGCTGCAGCATTGCCGTCTCGGAAAGGGGCGGGCACATCGACGCTATCTGGCGCTGATCGGCATGGCTGTCGGCCTGGCGTTAGTTCCGGGGTCGCTCAGCGCCCAGAGCGTGACCAATTTGACCTTTGGCGAGATCAAGCTGGGGGTGCTGGCGCATGACGCCAGTTTCATCGGCGGCAAGGAGCATGGCGTCGACGTCAATCCGGAGGTGATCATGCCCTCGCCGGTCCCCGATGCCTGGGCGGCGAGCCTGCCGGCGTATCTGCGCTGGATGGTTCAGCCGCGCCCGACCTTCGGCGCGGAGATCAACACCAGCCATTACACGAACCAATTCTACTTCGGGACGACCTGGACCTGGATGCTGGCGAACAACATCCTGCAGCCCGGCGACGGGTTCAGCGCCGGCATCTTCTTCGGCGGCGCCGCCAATGACGGCGAAATCGTTAGCTCCAAGTCGGACCGGAAAAGTCTCGGCTCGCACATACTGTTCCGCGAAGCCCTGGAACTCGGCTACTGGATCACGCCGCGGATTCAGCTATCGGGCTATATCGATCATGTCTCCAACGCCGGTCTCGCCAAGCAAAACCAGAGCATCAATGACGTCGGCGCCCGGATTGGCCTCCGCTTCTGATGGCTGAGGCGCCGGGAACCGGCCGGCATTCCACCCTGTTCCAGAAAAAGACGCCCGTGAAGAAACTGGATGCGGTTGCACGGGCGACCGCTTACGGAGAGGGCTGGCTATGCTTTACTGGGCTTTGGTTTTTCTGGTCATTGCCGTCATCGCCGGACTGCTCGGCTTTGGCGGTGTGGCATCGACTGCAGCGGGCATCGCGCAGGTTCTGTTCTTTATTTTCCTGGTGGTGTTCGTCATCGCGCTCGTCATGGGGCTGATGAGCCGTCGCTCCCCACCCCCTATCTGAGCGCTTTCTGAGCGCCGGGCCCAATCGGGCCTGCCACCGGGGGGCTGAGGCCCCCCGGTGGGGAGGATCAGTCGGCCGCGAGGACGCGGGCGAGCTGACTTAGCGCCTCTTGATGGCGCTCATTCGGGATCTGCGCGAAGTTGCGGGCGAGTTCGAGGCACATGCGCTCGCGCGGGCTGACCGCCCGAGCGTTATGCTCCTGCAGGCCGTCAAAGAAATAACCGACCGGCACGCTCAATACCTGACCGATCTCGTAGAGGCGGCCGGCGGAAACCCGGTTGATGCCGCGCTCATATTTGTGCGCCTGCTGGTAGGTGACGCCGATCAGATCGGCGAGCTGCTGCTGGGTCAGGCCCAGCATGATGCGGCGCTCGCGCACCCGCGCCCCGACATGACGGTCGACGTCCTGGGTGCGGCCCGTGGAGCGGCGCGCGGCGGCGGCGCGAAACGGCGGGACGGCGGCCGTGCCGGTCGCCACGCCATGCTCCACGCCTTTCTCCATCGGGGCGGTGCGGGTCTCGTGCTGCTGTTTCATGTCGCTCCACTCGACGGGTTTACGGTCTGGTGAAATATTGGGCTGCCGGTCGCAAAAGTATAGAAGCGGCAGTTTCGATCAACCCCTGGCTTACCGCTGATTGAACCGGGGCTGTGTGTCGAATTTGAGGCAAGCCCGGCGGCAACGATCGAACGCCGACCCGCCGCATGGGTGCGCTGCATCGTTCCCGTTTGACAGCCTTTAACCGCGATGATACCGACGGCTTTTCCGTCTGGCTGGCAGGCAATGCCGCGAATCGTGATCGGCGACGGCGCGCTCTATTACGAGCGGCAAGGTGTCGGATTTCCCGTCCTGTTCATCTCAGGGCTGAGCGGGTTTGCCTCGTTCTGGCAGGACCAGGTCGCCGCCTTCGCCCGGAAATTCGATGTCGTCACCCACGATCACCGCGGCATCGGGCAGAGCGATGTGACGCGCAGCGGCTTCACCGTCGATCGGATGGCGGCCGATGTGGTGGGATTGATGGATGCGCTCGAGATCGAGCGCGCCCATATCGTCGGCCATTCGACCGGCGGCGCCATAGCCCAGATCCTGGCGATCGAGCACCCCAAGCGGCTTGCCAGCGTCGTGTTGTCGGCGACCTGGACCAAACCGGATGCCTATTTCCGGCGGATGTTCGGGCTGCGCAAGGACATCCTGCTTCGGCTCGGCCCCAGCGCCTATGTCCAGGCGAACACGCTTTACCTCTATCCGAGCTGGTGGGTCGCCCGCAACAATGAGCGCCTGCGCCAGCTCGAGGCGCAGAACCTCGCGGTATTCCCGCCCACCGAGGTGGCCGCCAGCCGGATCGACGCGATTCTCGCCTTCGATCGCACCGAGCGTCTCGGCCAGATCAAGACGCCGACCCTGGTGGTGGGTGCCGAGGACGACCTCGTGACGCCGGCCTATTTCTCCGAGGAGCTGGCCCGCCTGATACCCGGTGCTGAGATCAAAATCTTCCCGCGCGGCGGGCATGCCTTCACGCAAGTGCGAGCGCGCGAGTTCAACCAGGCGGTTCTGCCGTTTTTGGCGTCGCATACGCCGAACTGAGGCCGGCTGCCGCGGGCAGCGCGAAGCCAAACAGCATCGCATTTAAGAGTTCTTCAACATATTCGGGCCTAGGGTGGCAGCGATCTGTGCCGCGAGTGGGGGTTTCGCGGCGAGTCGGTCGAGTGACCAACCAAGGCTGGTGCCAATGTCCGCAAGGGACGAAGAGCCGTCGAGCTGCCCGATCGCCGCACTCGAAGCGGCAGGCGATGTCGCCTATTCCTGGGACCTCGACGGCGATCGGCTCGATTGGTCCGGACGATTGCCCGACGCGTGGAGCGAATTTTCCACCGAGCTGGCGACCGGGCGCCGGTTTGCCGGCCGGATCCATCCCGACGATTTGGTGCACCGGCAGCTGATGCTCGCCAACCATTTCGATGGCGCTTCGAGCTTCGATTGCGAATACCGGGTGCGCGGCGCCGGCGGCATCTTCACCTGGGTCCATGAGCGCGGGCGCGCGCAGCGCGACGACGCCGGACGGCCGCAGCGTATGCTCGGGGTGATTCGCGCAATCGGCGACCGCAAGGCGCAACAGAGCCGTCTCGAGCAGCTCGCCAACTACGACGAGCTGACCGGCCATTTCAACAAGAGCCGCCTGCGCGAGGCGGTCGATCAGATCATCGCCGCCAATCAACGCACGCCCAATCCGGCGGCTTTTCTGTCGATCGGCATCGACAGCATGACCATGATCAACGATCTGTTCGGCTATCAGGTGGCCGACACCGTTTTGATCGAAATCGGCGGCCGGCTCGACAGTTGCCTGCGGGTCAGCGACCTGATCGGGCGGCTTGGCGGCGACCGGTTCGGCATCGTCCTGTCGCATTGCCCGCCGGACAACATTCACGCGGTCGCCGAGAAGATCCTCGCCGAGGTCAATTCGGCTCCGGTCACGACCAGCCGAGGTCCGGTCTACGCCACGGTTTCGATCGGCGGTGTCTCCTTTCCCGACCAGGGCTTGACGTCCTATGATGTGATCACGCGCGCGGAGACGGCCCTCGCCGAAGCCAAGCGTGCCGGACGCGATTGCTATGCGCATTATCGGATGACCCAGGAACAGCGCGAAGGCCAGCGACGCAGCCTCTCGATCGGCGAAGAGGTTCAGAAGGCGCTGCGCGAAGATCGCATCATGTTCGCTTTTCAGCCGGTGGTTTCGGCGGAGAGCGGCGAGGTGGACTACTACGAATGCCTGCTGCGCATGCGCAGCAGGGATGGCCGGGTCATCTCCGCGGGCGAGTTCGTGCCGATCCTGGAGCAGCTCGGTTTTATCCGGCTGATCGACCGCTATGTGCTCGACAAGGCGTTTTCCGAGCTCTCGGCGCATCCGGATGTGCGGCTCGGGTTCAACATCTCCGGATTGACCGCCGCCGACCGGCCGTGGCTGCGCGCCCTGACATCACAGCTGCGCAACCGGCCGGAGATCGCCGGCCGGGTCGTGATCGAGATCACCGAGACAGCGGCGCTTTACGACATCGAGGAGTCGGCTCGCTTCGTTAGCGCGCTGCGCCAGGCCGGCTGCCGCGTCGCGCTCGACGATTTCGGTGCCGGGCATACCTCGCTACGGCATCTGCAGACGCTGGCGGTCGACACGGTCAAGATCGACGGCTCGTTCGTCCACAATCTGGGCGCCAGCCCCGACAACCAGATTTTCCTGCGCCATCTGCTGGGCCTCGCCAAGGGGTTCGGCTTTCACACCGTGGCCGAGGGCGTCGAGACGGAAGCGGAGGCGGCGATCCTGCACCGCGAGGGCATCGGCTATATGCAAGGCTATTATTACGGCCGGCCATCGCTCGATCGCCCGTGGCTGCAATCGCCGTCCAATGGCGCGGTTTTCGCCGACAAGCAGGCCGCCGCTGGGAATTAGACCGTTCCGACTGTCGCTTTACCCTACTTCGTCATTCCGGGGCGCCGCGTAGCGGCGAGCCCGGAATCAATAAACATAGGCCTCTGGAAAATGGATTCCGGGCTCGCGGCTTAGCCGCGCCCCGGAATGACGAAGTGCGGTGCCGTCGATGTAGAAGGACCCGGGCGCCTCAGCCTTCGTTGCGGTTGCGGCCGAGCGCGTCGAGTTGCTCGCGCAATGCCTCGATCTGGGCTTCGAGCCGTTTGAGGCGCGGATCTTCGGCTTCGGGTGCGCTCCGCCCTCCCGAAGATGGCTGTGGCGTCTCGGCGGGTTCCTTCGCATCGCGGCCGTAGGGCGACAGCATCTTCAGCGCCTGCTCGAACAGCGCCATGTTTTGCTTGCCCATTTCCTCGAATTGGCCGAACGGGAAGATTCCGAAAGTGGCGCGCAGGCTCTTGCGCATCTGCTCCTGATTGCGGGCAAAGGCGACCATCGCCTGTTCGAGATATCCCGGCACCAGGAACTGCACACTGTCGCCGTAGAAGCTGATCAACTGGCGCAAGAAGCTGATCGGCAGCAGGTTTTGTCCCTTCTGCTCCTGCTCGACGATGATCTGGGTCAGCACCGAGCGGGTGAGATCCTCGCCGGTCTTGGCGTCGTGGACGACGAAATCGCCGCCTTTCTTAATCATCGTCGCAAGATCCTCGAGCGTCACATAGCTGCTGGTCGCGGTATTGTAGAGCCGGCGGTTGGCGTATTTTTTGACGACAACCGGTTTTGTGCCGCCTATTTGACCGCTGCTGGAACTGCTCATGCGCCCGGTGTCCCGCGGAAGCGAAGATGCTGCTCTGCAACAATACAGCGATTCGCCGCGCCCGCCTCATCAAAGACTCCGGCCATCTCTGACCTGGGCTGTCGGTAATGCCCGGTGGCCCTATACTCGCGATGATGAGCGAAGCCGACGATGTAGCCCGCCGCTTTATCGCCCTGTGGGGCGATTATCTGAGCGCGCTGGCCGCCGACCCGAAATTGGCCGAGCCGTTGCACCGCTGGCTCGGCCTCGTCGCGGCGGCGATGCCGGGTTCGCCGGCGCGTGAGGCAGGCCCGGCCGGATCGGCTCGATCGCCGGCTGACGCCGCGGCCGCTGCCGGCGCATCTGGCGAGCGCGATGCTGCTGTGGCTGAGCTCGCGCGCCGCCTTGACGAGCTCGAAGATCGGGTCGCCGCCCTCGAACGCCGCCGGCGAACCGCTTCGGGCCCTCGCCCGGGAGGTCGAACGGCTCGGCGCTGATCAGGTCGGCGCCGCGCTCGACCGCGAGCTGCTGCGGCGGGCATCCGGCTTTGCCGCCGGCCTGGAAGCGTATCGGCAGCATCCGTTCCGCCGCTCTACGGCACGAGTACCGGTAGTGTGGCGCGAGGGGGCCGTCCGGCTGCTCGACTACGGCCGGGCCGGCGCAGGTCCCCCCGTGCTGGTCGTGCCGTCGCTGATCAACCGTTATCACGTCCTCGATCTGCTGCCGGAGCAGAGTTTCCTATGCCACCTCGCGGCGGCGGGCCTGCGGCCGTTGGTCGTCGATTGGGGCGAGCCGGGGGCGGCCGAGCGGGAATTCACGCTGACCGATTATATCGCCGGTCCGCTCGACCGGGCGGCGGCGAAGGCCTCCGCCCTGACACGCGGCCCCATTGCGATCATCGGCTACTGCATGGGCGGACTCCTCGCCTTGGCGCTGGCATTGCGCCGTGCGGCCGATACGGCCGGTCTCGCGCTGCTCGCGACGCCATGGGATTTCCATGCCGAACGGCGGGAGCAGGCCCGGCTGCTGGGCGATCTGGCGGAATGGCTGCCGCGCTTTCTCGGTGCGTCGGAGCCGCTGCCCGTCTCGGTGATTCAGACCCTGTTTCTGGCGCTCGACCCATTCCTCGCCGAACGCAAATTCATCCGCTTCGGGTCGCTCGACCAGGCAGGAGCGGCAGCCCGCGCCTTTGTCGCGCTCGAGGATTGGATCAACGACGGCGTGCCGCTCGCGCGCAAGGTCGCGGTGGAATGCGCCCAGTCCTGGTACCGCGACAACGCTCCGGCGCGCGGCCTGTGGGAGGTCGATGGCCGAGTTGTGCGGGCATCGGAACTCTGCGTGCCCACGCTCGTCGTCCTGCCGCGGCGCGACCGTATCGTGCCGCCGCGTTCGGCCGAACCGCTGGCGGCCGCGATTCCGGGCGCCGAAATCCTGCGTCCCCCGTTCGGGCATATCGGCATGATGGCGTCGAGCGGGGCGCCCGAGACGGTGTGGCAGCCGATCGTGCACTGGCTGCGCACCCGGTTCGGCTGACCGACAAGCAGGCCCGCATTTCCGACGATCGCCGCCCCGGCATTTACCAGTTCTTCAACATAAGCGTTGCATCCTTTGGGAATGCGGCGCGATCGCTAGTCTTCGCGCGGCGAACGAGCGGTTCAACTCTGTCCCATAGGGCCTGAAGCGTGACCGTATTGGTGCGGCAGCAACCGACCTCCTCGGCGACCGCAGATCGGCCAAAGCTGACGGTGGTGTTGCCGATCTACAATGAGGAAGAGAGCATCCCGCCGCTCCTCGAAGCGCTGGTTGGCGAGCTCGACGGCCTTTACGACACCTACGAAATCATCGCCGTCAACGATGGCAGCCGAGACGGCTCGCAGCAGGCGCTCGAGGCCGCGGCCGAACATTATCCGCATCTCAAGATCATCCAATTTCGCTGCAATGCCGGCCAGACCGCGGCATTGATGGCCGGCATAGATCACGCCAGCGGCGATGTGATCGTCACGAGCGACGCGGATCTGCAGAACGATCCGCGCGACATCCCGCTGATGCTCGCCAAGCTCGGCGAGGGTTACGATGTCGTCTCGGGCTGGCGGCAGGACCGCCAGGACGCGGCGATCCGGCGAAATCTGGTCAGCCGCATCGCCAATCGCCTGATATCCCGAATATCGGGGGTCAGGCTGCACGATTACGGATGCACCCTGAAGGCGTACCGCAAGGAAGTTCTTCAGGGCATGCGTCTCTACGGCGAGATGCACCGGTTCGTGCCGATCTACGCCTCATGGATGGGAGCAAAGGTGATCGAGGTGCCGGTTCGCCACCACGCGCGCCAATTCGGCAGCTCGAACTACGGACTTGCCCGCATATTCAAGGTCATCCTCGACCTGGTCGTCGTGAAGTTCTTCTCCGGTTATCTGGTAAAGCCGATCTACATATTCGGCGGCGTCGCGGCCGCATTCATGTTGATCTCGGGCGTGGCCTTCATGTCCATGCTTTATCTGAAGTTCGTCGAAGGTCTTTCGATGATCCAGACGCCGCTGCCGGTGCTGTCGGCGATGCTGTTCGTGCTTGCCGTCGTGGTGCTGCTGATGGGGGTGCTCGCCGAGATCATGGTGCGCACTTATTTCGAGTCGCAGGGACGCCTGCCGTACCACATCCGCAGCACGATCAATTTCGATAAAGCGGTCTGAGCGGATGTGCGGCCTGACCGGATTCGCGGGCCGCGGCAGCCGCGCCGATCTGCAGCGCATGACGGCTGCGCTGGCGCATCGCGGACCCGATGGCGACGGCTTTCATATCGACGAGATCCGGCGTGTGTTCCTCGGTCATCGGCGGCTCGCGATCGTCGATCTTGCCGCCGGCGACCAGCCGATGTGGAACGAGGACGGCCAGGTCGGCGTCGTGTTCAACGGCGAGCTCTACAATCATGCCGAGCTGCGTCAGCAATTGGTGCGCTGCGGCCATCGGTTCGCCTCGCATCACTCCGATACTGAGGTGCTCGTCCATGGCTGGGAGGAGTGGGGCGAGGAGCTGCCGTTGCGGCTCAACGGCATGTTCGCTTTCGCCATATACGACCGCCGCCGGCCCTGTCTGTTTCTGGCGCGCGACCGGTTCGGCGAGAAGCCGCTGTATTACGCCGCCCGCCGGGGACTATTCGCGTTCGCGAGCGAGCTTTCGGCGCTCGCCTGCCATCCGGACGTGTCGCGGTCGTTGGACCAGCGGGCCCTGCAGAAGCTGTTTGCCTACGGCTACATACCCGCACCGCACGCGCTGCTCGAAGGCACCCGTAAATTGCCTGGCGGGCACTGGCTGCGCTTCGATATCGCCGATGCGACCCTGTGCGTGCGACCCTATTGGCGTTTTCAGATCGAACCGGACGACAGCCTTGGCGTCGAGGCCGAACCTCGCCTGATCGAGGAGCTCACGGGGCTGCTGGGCCAGGCAGCCGAGCGCCGGCTGATGAGCGATGTGCCGCTCGGGGTGTTTCTGTCGGGCGGCCTCGATTCGAGCCTGGTGCTCGCGGCGCTCGCCGCCGCCCGGCCGAATGACCGTTTCGACACGTTCACGATCGGCTTCACCGAGCCGTCCTTCGACGAAAGCCCCTACGCGAGCGCGGTCGCGGCGCATCTCGGCTCGCATCATCACCAGCGGATGCTGGAGATGGACGGGGCGCGCGAGCTGATCCCGTCGGTGCTGTCGCGGCTCGATGAGCCGCTCGGTGACGCCTCGATCCTGCCGACCGCGATGCTGTGCGGTTTCGCGCGGGAGCATGTCACGGTGGCGCTGTCCGGCGATGGCGGCGACGAGCTGTTCGCCGGGTACGATCCGTTTCTGGCGTTGAAGCCGGCCGAACTCTACTCCCGCTTCATGCCGGCGAGCGGCCATCGGAGCCTGCGCAAGCTTGCCGGCCTGCTGCCGATTTCGCAGGCGAATATGAGCCTCGATTTCAAGCTTCGCCGCAGCCTGATGGGGCTGTCCTACCCGGCCAGCATTCGCCTGCCGGTCTGGATGGCGCCGCTCGAGCCGCGCGACCTCGCCGAAATGATGGAGGCGCCGCTGCGCGTCGAGGACGTCTACGACGAGGCGATCGCATTATGGGACCGCGGCGAGAGCAAGCCGCCGGTTGACCGTGCGCTCGAGTTCTTCACGACCTTCTATCTGCAGGACGACATCCTCGCCAAGGTCGATCGCGCCGCGATGATGTCTTCGCTCGAGACGCGGGCGGTGTTTCTCGACAATGATCTGGTCGAGTTCTGCCGGCATCTGCCGAACCATTTCAAGCTGCGCAACGGCGAGCGGAAATACCTCTTGAAGCAGGTGGCGCGACGGTTGCTGCCAAAGGCGATCGTCGAGCGCAAGAAGAAGGGCTTCGGCATTCCGCTCGCCAAATGGCTTCGCACGGTGCCGGCCGAACCACCATTGCGGCCGATCGACGGCGTACGGCCCGCCTGGGTACGGCACGCCTGGGACGAGCATCGGTCCGGCCATGCCGACCAGCGGCTGTTCCTGTGGACCTGGCTCAGCCTGCAGCATACGGCCGGGTCGCTGGCCATGGATCATCGCGAGATGGTGCCCGCGTGATGGACGGCGCCGCATCTCTCGATATGGGCTATCGCGCGGAAGCCGCGTTGGCAGGGCAGCGGCAGAAGCTCGAACCAGCGCTGGATCTTTTCCGCTGCCCCGCGACCGGCCAGCCCTTGGTCATCGAGCAAAATGCGCTGGTGACGTGCGATGGCGGTCACGCCTACCGGCTCAGCGCGGCCGGGCTGCCGCTTTTCGCCGAGCACGCTTGCTCGTCCGACGCCGAGACGCAGCGGGCGCATTACGACCGCATCGCCGCCAATTACATCGCGCATCTGCAGTATCCGCATACGATCGAATACGCCGCCTATCTCGACCGCGCGCTGTTGCAGGTTGTCGGCGCCGGCAATCTCGGCACGATCGCCGAAATCTGCTGTGGCCGCGGCGAGGCGTTGCAGCTGGTCGGAGAGCGGGCCGAGCGCGCCATCGGCGTCGACATATCGCAGAACATGCTCGAAGCCGGGCTGGCGGACTATGCGGATGACCCGAACATCGTGCTGGTTCAAGGAGACGCGACGCGTTTGCCCCTCGCCGACGGAATTTTCGACTCGGTCTTCATCCTTGGCGGCATCCATCACGTCAACGACCGCCGCGCTCTGTTTGCAGAAATCTTCCGCGTCCTGAAGCCGGGCGGGAATTTCTTTTTTCGGGAGCCGTGCAGCGACTTCGTCGTCTGGCGCGCCCTCCGCGCGATCATTTATCGCCTCTCATCCGAGCTCGATCACACCACCGAGCGGCCGTTGATCGCAGAGGAGACGGTGCCGGTCCTGCAATCGGTCGGCTTTGACGTGCGGCGTTATGAACGGCATGGGTTTTTGGGGTTCTGTCTGCTGATGAACAGCGACGTCCTGATCTTCAATCGGGCATTTCGCTTCATTCCCGGGATCCGGCGCCTGACCCGGCTGGCCGCCAAATTCGACGAATGGGTCCTGCATCGTCCATTTATGCGGCGGGTCGGGTTGCAGGTGGTGGGCTGCGCGGTGAAGCCTGGTTTGGCCGGAGAGTCGATATGACTGATGTTCTTTCCGCCGGCTCGCCGGACCGGTTCGGCTATGAATGGCACCGCTACGCCGAAATGCGCCCGGAATACGAGGAGCAGTTCCGCAATTGGACGGTGCATCTCGGCCCCGAAGACTGGCGCGGCACATTCTTTCTCGACGTCGGCTGCGGCACCGGGCGCAACAGCTATTGGCCGATGACGTATTGTGCCGATGGCGGCAAGGCGATCGATGTCGACGATGCCTCGCTGGCGGTGGCGCGGCGCAACCTGGCGCGCTTCCCGGCGGTGTCGGTGGAGAAGCAAAGCGCCTATGAAATCGGCGAGAGCGATGCTTACGACATCGTGTTCTCGATCGGGGTCATTCATCATCTGCAATTTCCCGAACGCGCCATAGCGCAGATGGTGCATGCCGCGAAGCCGGGCGGCCATGTGCTGATCTGGGTGTATGGCTACGAGAACAACGAGTGGATCGTGCGGTTTTTCGACCCGCTGCGACGCGCCCTGTTCAGCCGGCTGCCGATCGGCCTCGTGCATCATCTGTCACTGTATCCGGCGGTGGGGCTGTGGACCGCGCTGCGGCTCGGCATCGGCCGGATCGGTTATTTCGAGCTGCTGCGCCGGCTGGCCTTTCCGCATATGCGCTCGATCGTGTTCGATCAGATGCTGCCGAAGATCGCTCATTACTGGCCGCGCGCGACA
>Ga0209488_10003917_pt1 | contig 11790 bp, 6 predicted proteins | sample Rivendell_Oct201_8_FD_188349 | JGI IMG/M metagenome (GOLD analysis project Ga0209488, IMG submission 188349) | Vadose zone soil microbial communities from the Eel River Critical Zone Observatory, Northern California, USA -... | ecosystem: Environmental > Terrestrial > Soil > Vadose zone >...
CCCAGGAAGATCGCGCCGGCATGACGCACCTTGCCCAGCAGGATTTCGGGCTGGGCGGTGGCGATCTCCAGATGTTCGGGCGCGATGGCGTCAGCCAGCGGCACGGCATCGTCGAGATTTTTCACCACAATGATGGCGCCATATCCGTTCCAGCTTTTGGCGGCGATGTCCTTGCGCGGCAAAAGCGCGATCTGCTTTTCTACGGACTGCGCCACGGCAGCGGCAAAGCGATCCGTGTGGCCGACGATCCAGTCCGTCAGCAGCCCGCCGCCGCTGCCGCCGGTGACGCCGAGTTTTTTGGGATCGATATAGCCGCGCTTGAGCACTTCGTCGACGCCAAGCATCAAGTCGCGGAAGTCGTCGCCGGGATAGCGATACTGAATAATGTTGCCGAACTGCTGCCCGTAGGAAGTGCTGCCGCGCGGGTTGGGATAGAGAACCACATAACCTTTGGCGGCCATCCATTGAAATTCATGGTCGAAAACAAAGCCGTACGCCGCGTGCGGGCCGCCGTGAATGTTCAGGATGAGAGGATATTTTTTCGACGCGTCAAAGTCCGGCGGCTTCTGTATCCAGCCATGAATCTTCTTGCCGTCAAAGCTTGTGTACCAAATTTCTTCCGGCGCGGTGAGATTGAGCTGGGAGAAAAGCTTGTCATTGATGTGCGTAAGCTGTCGCGGCTGGGCGCCGGTCTGCTCGCGGTCAATCCAGAACAGGTCGCCAATGTTCGTCGGCGTGGAGATGAGCACGACGAATCCCGACGCATCTTTATTTGCGCGGAAACGCTCCACTGCCTGGTTGCCTTTGGTGACCTCTGAAATCTTGGCAGACGCAATGTCAACCTGAATTAAGTTGGCCCGGCCTTCGCGCGCGGTGGAAGCAATCAGGCTGTTGCCGTCGGCCGTCCAGATCACGCGGTTGGGCCCGCCGGCGCGCGGCGTGCCTTGATCGCCGCCTACGCCGCCACAAACGTCAAAGTCGTAACTTGCGGTGAGGTTGCGAGGCTTGGCGTCACCTGCAAGGTCCATCACCCAGAGATCGGGCTGGGTGTAAGACTGCACCGGTTCGTTGATGGAGGCGCAGAAAGCCAGGCGCTTGCCGTCCGGACTGAGAGACATTTCGCCGGGCGCCATATTGATAGAGACAATTTTTGCCGGCGCGCCGCCCGCGGCCGCCACGGAATAGACGTCGGCGTGCGGGTGCTCATAAGAAGGATCGTCCACCCGCGTGGTGGTGAAGTAGATTTTGCTCGAGTCCGGCGACCACATGATGCCGTCTTCCTGGTACTTGCCGCTGGTGAGCTGCTTCGGCTTGGCGTCGTCCTCGGAGCCCTGCGGCGCGGCGATCATCCATATGTGCTGCGGATGCTTGAAATCCAGATAGCCGCCGCCGTTGATGCGATAGACCGAGCGCGTGATGACGCGAACGTCGCTTTCATGGTCGCTGTCGGCGGAATCGGCGGCCTTGGCTGCGGCGGGGCCGGCTTCCGGCTTGGGCTCTTCCTTGTCCTTGTCTTTGTCTTCGGGCCTGGCTTCGGATTTTGTTTCGGATTTTCCTTCGGACTTGGCCTGGGTTTTATCTTTGGACTGCGCGTTGTCTTTCTTGCGCTGTTTGGCCAGGTCTTCCGTCGACGTGTCACTGGTGAAGGCGATCATTTTGCCGTTGGGCGACCACACGGGCCCGCCCGCGCCGCGCGGCAGATCGGTAATCTTCCATGACTCGCCGCCTCCGCTCACGGGCAGCAGGTAAAGCTGCGCCGCCGGAGGACGTGCATTGGCTCCGCCCGCGCCCGCGCCAGCAGCGGCCGGGCCGGCAGGCTCGGGCGCGCGGGCTTCAGGTGTACGAACAAATACCAGCCACTTGCCGTCGGGCGACCAACGGGGTGAAGAGTCGTGCTTGCCGTCGGTCATGCGGCGCGGCTGTTCGTCGCCGCGCGTCCCAACGCTCCAGACGGAAGTGTCATACCCGGTCTTCTTCTCGTCCACCGTCACTTTAACGAAGGCCACGCGCGAACCGTCAGGCGAAATCTGCGGATCGCCGATCCAGTTGAATTGGAAAATATCTTTCTCGGTGATCGGACGTTTTTGCGCTTGAGCAAGGGCGGCAATCGCCGTGCCGAGACATAACGCGATGACGAGCAGGAAGTGTTTACTACGCTGGGTATCAAAGCTTTCTGGAAAGCAAGGGCGAGCCCGACTAGCGCGGCGAGCCCGCTGTGGCAGGAGCACGCGAGAAGCAAAAAGCCCGAAACTGTTCAGCGGTGTGGCGCGCAGCGAAGCGAAGCAACAGAATAAAAGACGGGCGGAACGAGGCATGGAGACTCCTTCAGGGAAACCTAACTTTATACGAGAGCAGGGAAGAGTTTGTCGAGTGGCCAACAGCGCGGCCATTCATGGCCGAAGCAGTCTCGCGCCAAACTCAATCCTCTTCTTCTTCCGGCTCAAATTTCACTCTGCCAACATTGCTCATCGCCAACTGCAGAAAGTAAGCTAGCTTGGTCGCTCGCTTTTCGTCCAGTGTGCCATCCACCAGCCCTTGCATGGATGTATTGATCGCCACCTGGATCGAGTTCGCATCATCTAGTGCGGGCAGGTTCAGGCGGGTCGGCCGCGCAGCTTCCATTGCCAGGTGCATGCAGCAATACTTCTGTCCACGCATCTTCGGCGCCCGGCAAGGGCGCCCGTCGCTCCTGGGATATTCGCAACGGGGTGCGCGGTTCGCTTTCTCCAGGTTGTCCCTCAGCATGGTGAAAACGTCATGGCGCTCGCCGTCCGCAACTTGCGCCATTTCCTTTGTGCGTGGTTGTTCCTCCACCAGTTTTTGGCATGCCGTAAAAGCTTCGGCCAGTTGCGTGAACATCTGTCCCGCTTTCGTGGATGGCCATTGTTCTTTCACTTCTTCTTCCCACTCCCGCCGTCGGCGCTCGTCGCGCATGTTGAACATCCGGCGCATGTCCTCGCCTGTTTTCACAGTCGTGCGCCAGAGTTCCGCCTCTTCCTCGGTAAAGCCGTCATGGTCTTCTATTAGATTTAGGCATATATACCTCGCTTTCAGTTTTCTCTAGTCCCGGCTTTTAGTTCTGATCCGTGTCATCCGTGTTGATCAGGTGGTAAGGTTTTGTCCCCCACCCGGCCTTTTTCCACTTCTATTGCAAACAAAGCACTTGCTCCATTCGACCCTTGCGTGACCCTTGGGTGTTGCTTGGGTGACCCAATCCCAATCCCGAACCCCAACAAAGCCGCGCTGATTAAATTGCCCCGCCTAGACCTCTGCTCGCGATTTCTCGATGATCCGATTACTGTGATCGCCCGATTCTTACAACCTCTCTGCCGTCGGCTGATGTGCCACAACTCCTAAACGGCGACACCCGGCCTTAAAAGGCCGGGTGTCAGATTTCTTGGCAGCCGCTACAACGCTCCTCGCGGCACGAATGAAACACGAACATAGCAGATGTACTATCCGAAAACAAGAAAATTCTGCTCTGAATTTTCTCCCCCACGGTTCGTATCAGGGCACGGGCTTCAGCCGTGTCGTACGGGTTTTGATTAGTCGGGCTTCAGCCCTTGAGAACGCCTGTTTATTTGTCGTTCCGCTTCGCTATGACCTGGCTGGCGCAACGAAGGGAATCCCATCTTTGCTTAGTTAGGGACTAAGTAAAATCTTCTAGAAAAGAATGCCGTTGCCATCTCACATCTACTCTCGCAAGAGTAGACTTAGTCAAGCTTCCTATCTTCCTCCCAGGAGAATCTAGAATGCAAGTTACCCTCCCCGTCCGCCTTCCAGCTCCATTCAAAAACCTAGTTTTTACAACGACCGCGGCCCTGTTATTGTTTGCCGCCAGCAGCAGCAGCGCGCAGGTAGTGCGCCAAATCAACAGTTCAGGAACAACACAGCCGGTGCCCACGCAAACAGGAGCGCCCGGAATACAAGACCAGGAAGTTGACACCGCCCTGGACGGCAATGATAGTGATGACGACCTGGGCGTGGATATTCAGGGCAATGTTTCCGGCAAGACCGCGCTCAATCGGTCGATTGCGCCCGGTCCCGGCCAGGGACAGACGGTGCCGGGTAGTGGAAAAGCAAAGTCGAACCCTGAGATCGTTACCAGCTTCGATGGCCTCAACTTCTTCAATCAGCGCTTTGCCAACAACGGCAACCAGTTTTCGGTTGAGCCTCCTGACCAGGCGCTCTGCGCCGGCAATGGCTTTGTGCTGGAATCAGTGAATGATGTTCTCAACATTTATGGCTCGGATGGCAGCTCGTTGCTGGGCGTGACTGATCTGAACACGTTCTATGGTTATCCAGCGGCCATTGATCGTACGAAGAGCCCGCTGCAGTTTGGGCCATCCCTCACCGATCCCACCTGTCATTTCGATGCTGCCTCGCAGCGCTGGTTTCACGTGGTGCTCACGCTGGACCGCGCGGTTGTGACTTCGCAAAATTTGAATGGCAAAAACCACCTGGATATCGCGGTGAGCAACACTTCCAACCCGCTTGGCACGTGGACCGTCTTCCATCTTCCAGTCCAGAATGACGGTACCAATGGCACCCCGAACCACCATTGCGTTGCCAGAGTTCGGATCAATGGCGTACTCACCCTGATACCGGCCCAATGCTTGGGCGATTATCCGCATATCGGCATGGACGCCAATGGGCTATATATCACCACCAATGAATTTGATTTGTTTACTCCCGGAAGGTTCCATGGCGCGCAGATCTATGCTATCTCCAAGCAAGGGTTGATATCGGGCGGCCCCGCCAACGTGGTGCAGTTTGATACCACTGCACTGGCGCCTACCTTGCCATTCGGAATACAGGGCTTCACGGTGTTTCCGGCGCTTTCTCCCGGAACCGACTTCCGGACCGACAACGGTGGAACAGAATTCCTGCTGAGCTCATTGGCCGTGTTCTCGAACACTGGAGCGTTCAACGAACTGGTTTTCTGGCAGCTGACGAACACCCAGTCGCTGGATGCCGCAACTCCGGCGGTAAACCTGACCACCGGAACCGTCGACACTCAGACCTATGCTGTTCCGCCCAGCTCAGCTCAGAAAACCGGCCCGTTCCCGCTGGGACAGTGTCTTGCTGATACCACTATCTCAACTCCGTTCGGGACGGGTTGCTGGCGCTTCTTCTTCGTTTCCGGTGGACCTTTTATCAATCCGGAAACCAGACCGCCCAGCAATGATTCCCGCATGCAACAGGTTTCCTATGCCAACGGCAAACTGTGGGCCGCGCTCGATACGGCTGCCACGGTGAACGGAAAAAACCAGGCTGGCGCCGCTTTCTTTGTGCTGCATCCGAGCGGGACGTCGGCCAGCGTAATTACCCAGGGCATCATCGCTCTGGCCAATAACAACGTGACATATCCGGCAGTGGCCGTCAATTCCAGCGGACGCGGCGTGATTGCCTTTACCGTGCTGGGCGCGGACCATTTCCCCAGCGCCGGTTATGCCTCGCTGGACGCTAAAGTCGGCGCGGGTGACGTGCACATTGCCGCAGAAGGAGCGGCCCCGCAAGACGGTTTCACCGGCTACTTCCCTGAGGTGAACCCCGTTCGTCCGCGCTGGGGAGATTACGGCGCCGCCGCCGTCGATGGAAACACCATCTGGTTTTCGAGCGAATACATCGCAAACTCTTGCAGTCTGGCTACCTATGTGGCCACTAACTTTACTTGTGGTAATACGCGAGGCTCGCTCGGCAACTGGGCCACACGCATTACCCATGTCAACGTGCAATAACCAACTCTCGAAGTTTCATTGCGAGGGCCGGAGAAATCCGGCCCTTGTCTTTTTGCGCGATTTCTACGATCCAGGTCGGTCGGCTCACGTTTGCCACCCCGGAAGACGGTTCTAGACACGCACTTTTTTCGCCCGCTTCTCCCTTCCTCTAACTTTGGTAACTTTCCGGCGCGCCGCGTATAGGACAAAATAAGACCAGTATGTCCCTGGCCCCGGTCCAAGATCACGTAGAAGAACTCCAAACCAGTGTGTCTGCGAGCGAAGCACCCGCGCCTACGCGCTGGCACGCGCTACAGGCCCGCTTCCGCAAGATGCCCGGCTGGACGCGCTATGGCGCCATCACCATTCTGCTGATTGTTGCGATCTTTGCCGTCTATGCGGCTGTGCCCGCTGAACAAGCCCGGTTGCAGATCATTTGCCAGCATAGTTTCCGGTCCGCGCAACTTTCAGTCCTGGTCGATGGCTCTGTGGTTTACAGCAGCAATATGAATGCGGCTTCCAAGAAGCGGCTGGGAATTCTGCCCAAGGGCCAGTCTGGACCAGAGATTTTCTCCAAAGTGATTGACGTTCCCACGGGCAAGCACGTGGTGCAGGTCCGCATGAGCGCGCCGGGCGAAGGATTTGATCAGGCTCGCAGCGCAGCCGCCGATTTTACGCCCGACCGCGAAAGCATTTTGCAGATTAACGCCACGCGTCGAAACACGCTGGCCGTGAACTTTGAAGGTGCAGCTTCTTCATCGACAACGGTTGCCGCAGCGACGACGACTTCGTCCACGCCTGATTCGCACCCGCTGCCCAGGAATGGGATCACGATCGTCTTCAGCATCCTGGGGACAATGCTTTCCGCCAGCATCAGCTTCCTGGTGCAGGAATTCTGGCGGTCGCATAAGAATCGGGTCAGCAGTTAGCAAATAGCAATTAGCAACTGGCAATTAGCCAAACCCAAAATCAAAACCAAAAGCCAAAACGCAAACCCAATCTGCCTTTGCGTCTTAGCGCCCTTTGCGGTTAATTCTTTTTCTTATCTGGTGTCGGCAATTCCGGTGGCGGATAATAAACTTTACTCCCGCCGATCTTCTGCACCTCATCCCGGAACGTGGTCCCGTAATCTTTCTCGCTGCTCAAAGCGTATGCCTGGCGCTTGTAATTCCAGCTCTTCGGATTCAGGCGCTGCGCTTCCTTGAAGTGTACAATCGCCTCCGTCTGGTGGCCGGACTTGTAGAGTTGTTCGCCAAGTCCAAATTCCGCGGCGGCGAGCATGATGTTGGGATCCTGCGCTGTCAGTTTTTCCCGCAGATGGTCTTCGCTCATCACGTAAGCGCTCTTGTCGCCTTTTTCCACCCAGTCCTTGAGCGCGTTGAGGTAGGGCTCAGAATCCAGGCCGCTGAATTTCTTGAAGCGGTCGTCAACGAACGCAACTTCATTCGGGCGGACGATGCGGCCTTGCTCGTTGATCCAGACGCCGGTAGGCACATTAACCATGTTGTACAGCTTCGACACGAGATGCTTTTCGTCGATGAGCGCGGTATAAGTCAGCGGCCCGATTTTCTTGGCCGTTTCAATAGTCTCCTTCGGCAGGTCAGGCTTGGCCGCGACATATTGTAGAGGATCGATCCACGGGCCGGCGTCTTTGGCGCCGCCGGTATCCTGCGCCACGGAAATGATTTCAAAATTCTTGTCTTTCAGCTGCTGGTAGATTGCCTGCCAGCCTGGCAGGTCAAAGCGGCATCCTCACCAGGAAGCCCATGTAACCAGCAGGATTTTCTTCCCGCGAAAATCAGAGAGCTTATGCGCCTTGCCTTGTAGATCGGGTAGCGTGAAGTCCGGCGCTTGCAGCGAGCTGAGCTGCTGGCGCTGGTCTGAGCGCAGTCCGAAATACCAGGTTGCAAGCGCGGCGTCATGTGCCACTGGCTGGTGGACGAGTTGGGCAAACGCCGTCATGTTGAACCAGGACTGGCTGAGTCTGGATCCGCTGGCATCTTTGTGGATGAATGCGTCTCGTTTGGCTTTGGGCAGTGGAAAGCAGAGTTCGTCGCGACAGACGCCTTGCGGCTTTACCTCAAACCGCGTGGCGCGCTTCAGATCAAATGTGGTGATCCAGAGTTGGTCCGCTTCTTCGCGTGCTGAGGTGATATCGGTTACCGCGTCGTCATAAACGATGGTAGCGCGAAGTTCTTTGGCCGCGGCGGGAACCGTGGCAAGCAGCAGAACAAGGAGCAGCCCCGAAGACATACTGGCTTTCATATTGAGGTCTCCACTTGCGGGCCAATTATAAAGCGTTCTGCGTGAGTGCGCCGCGTGTCTTAAAGTTACAGGAAGTGGCGTTCAAGGCTCTGGACACGGAAATAGGCCGCTAAACTTCTTTCCGTAGAAAGGGCCTTGATTTGTTGAACTTGCGCGGATGGCTAATAACTGCAAAGTTAACCGGTGCAGGGCCGAACGTAACAATTCTTCGACCTCAGTAATCTGCCGCAGTCTGCATCTGTTAGATACAGTAATTGTTCTTGCCGGAACGGCTGTCCGGAGTGATGAAAATGAAGAACTTGCAGAGACAATGCGCGCTGTTGGGAACGCTGCTGGCGAGCGCACTGGCCTGCGCCCAGCCTCTGCCCAGGCTGAATAATATGACGCCGTCTGTTGCGCTGGCTTCTCCCTCCATGATTACGTCGATCACTCCAGTAAAGCAGCCGTGCGCGCATCCTATTGAGCCGTTTGATATTGACGACTATAACGGCCCGCTCAGCCAAGTGGTTGCGCGATTCTCGCAGCGGCTGGAAAGCACCACGGTACACATTCCGCGGCACAAGAGCGATCTTCGGCCCTGCGCGCTTTCCGCTTCCGATAAATTCCATATGTTCGTCGAAAGCACTTCTGATCCGCTGAACTATGTCGGCGCGGCGTGGGACGCCGCCACAGCGCAGATCGATCGCGACGATCCCACCTATCGCCAGGGCGCTTCAGGCTATGGAAAAAGGTTCAGCGCAGCGGTCACGGACAATGCTACCGGCGATTTTTTCGGCATCTTCCTTTATCCATCTCTCTTCCGGCAAGACCCGCGCTATTATCGCCTGGGACAGGGATCCACGCAGTCGCGCATCGGCCACGCGCTGGCGCACAGGTTTGTAACGCAAGGTGACTCCGGCAAACTCATGCCGAATTACTCCGAATGGTTTGGGACAGTAAGCTCCAAAGCCCTGAGCAATCTTTACCATCCCGGAAACTCGCGTGGTTTTGGCCCGACGGCCAGCCGCGTCGGCTATAGCGTCGCCAATGACATGGCTTGGGACGTCCTTCGCGAATACTGGCCCGAGATCGCGCGTAAATTTAAGCTGCCGTTCCGAACCCACAATTAAACCACCGCGTACTCCGTCAATCCGAGCGCAGCGCAGCCAGAAAAAAGACGGCGCCGCAGCGCCGTCCTGAAACATGCATCGTGCAAAAAGCTAGAAAGTAAACTTCGCGGCCAATTGGAACTGCCGCGTGTTGAAAGCGGTCCTGGGTGCGCCTACAGCGCCGCTGGGGCTGAAACCGCCGTCGCCAAAGTGCGTGGGTACGGGATGACCGGGAACAAAGTCCGGCGCGCCGTAAACGGAAAATACTTCGTCAATGTTCGTATGGTTGAGAAGGTTGAAAGCGTCCACGGAAAGATTCAGCACCTTCCGCTCCCCAAAGTGGACTGCTCGGGCCACGCGCATATCTACCGTTTGCAGATTATCGCCTCGATAGCTGTTGCGCGGCGAATTGCCCACGCGGTCCGTTACTGGGTTGCCGTCATTGTTAGCGTCAAAGCCCACAAACAGCGTAAAGGGCCGTGCCGACTGCAACGTGATAATGCTGCTCAACTGGAAGTTGCGCAGGAACGAACTCTGCGGCGCATCGGCGGTAAAATTTGCCACAAAGCGATGCCGGGCGTCCTGATTCGAATTGGCTCGCTCCAGGTTCCGCTGCGCGTTCGATTGCGGCGTGCTCACGAATGTAACAAACGTACCGTCATCCAGCGTGTGTGAGAGCGTGTAATTTGCGTTGAGTGAAAAATATTTGCCGGCCTTCTCGATCACCTGCAAGGTCAGGCCGTGATACACCGAGTTGCCGGTGGAATCGGTAAAGTAGAAAATCCCATTCGTTCCCGGAGATCCTGCCGGCGGCGCGGGAATGTTGGGATCGCGAATGGCAAAAGCGTAAATGTCTTTGCCCGTGCCCGGCTGCACGCCAACCGGCGGCCCTACGTTGAGATCGATAGGACGCACCAGCTTATGTCCGGCTACGAACAGGTAGCCGGCGCTTACGGTGAGCCCGCCGCCTATGGTGCGGTCAATTTCCAGATTGGCCTGTTCCGTGTAGGGCGATCGCAAATTACGATCGACCGCTGTGCCGCCCTGAGCAAACAGTGAGTTGTTGGGGAACGATCCGTTATTGATCAGGTTCTCAAAGGCCGACGTCAACAATGGCGGCGGCACCGTGCCCGGCGGCAATGGCAACGGAGGTACACTCGGGCATCCTGCGATCACGCAAGGCGTGGGCAGGAAGATGCTGTTCAGCAGGTAAGTTCCTGTGGTCTGGTTATTCACTCTCGGCAGTCCGGCGATGATTGGAGGCCGCTGCGGCGCCGGCACAAAGAAGAATGTCAGGCTGTATTTGTCGTTAAAGATGCCAAAGCCGCTGCGGATCACCGTTTTCGAATCCGGCGCGTAAGCAAAACCAACCCTGGGCTGGAAGTTGTTGTGGTCGCCGTTGACGAAGAATCCAAGCCCAGCTTCCACGTCATACCGAAGGCCGTAATTCACCGTCAGCTTCGGCGTAACTTTGTACTGGTCCTGGGCAAAGAAGCCGAAATAGCTATGGTTCACGTGAACAAAGAAATTCGAGGCCTCAGACGGCAGGAACGCCTGGTTCCATGTGGTGGGCACTGAAGGCGATGCTGCGTTGGGATTGAACGGCCCCGGCCCAATCGGTGCGCCCCAGAAAAAAGCCGCAAGACAAGGAGCCACCAGCCCAATCAACGGGGCTGGGCAGGGTGTTGATCCCCAACCGGTCTTGCCTGAAACCAGCAGGTCGTCCAGACTGGGGAAAATAATGCGCGCCGGAGTAAAGCCCGGCCAGATCACAAAATTGCGCACGTAATTTGTATCGAATCCAACCTTGGCGTAATGCTTGCCATGGACCAGAGAGAAAGTATCCGATCCCTGAATGCGCGTCTCGTTGTAGCGATCAAACGCCCCAAAGTTGTGTCCGAACAGGAGCAGGTTTGGCACATCAAGATTGGGCTGGCCAGTCACGCCCGCGAAACCATAGTTGCGTCGCGCCCATTGCAGAAGAAGTGAGTTTACTTTGTTCTCGCTGACCGTGGTCGTAAGCGTTCCCACCAGGTCCTGGTCGCGCAGAGATCCATTGCGTCCGCTGCTGGGTGCGCCAATTCCGCCTCCGTCCAGCGTCTCACCCACCAGCATGTTCAGGTTGGTGGCGTCCTGAATGGAATAACGCGCGCTAAGGTGGTTGCTTTCTGTCAACTGGTGATCGACTTTAATGAAGCCATTGTCCACGTCGGCAGTCTTGAGCACGTTTAGATTTTCCGGCGCAATGCCCAGACTGGTCTTCAAGGCATTGATCGCGCCAAGGTTGCTTACCAGCAGGCCAGGGAATTGCGGTGACTGTCCTTTCCTCTGGCCTTCATAGTTCAGGAAGTAAAACGTCTTGTCTTTTTTGAGCGGGCCGCCCAGCGTTGCCCCAAACTGGTTCTGCCGGAACGTATCAAAGCCAGGCTGCGTGAGCAGCGGCGTGGCGTTGAGCTTGTTGTTCATGAAGTACTCATACACTGAGCCATGCACGTCGTTCGTCCCCGACTTGGTCACGATGTTCACAATACCGCCCAAGGCGCGCCCATACTCAGCGGCAAAGCTGTTGTTCACCACGCGGAACTCGCTCACCGCCTCCTGTGAGGGCGTGGCGCGTTGCGAACCGGTTGCGGTATTGATGTTGTCCGCACCGTCTACCGTGACGCTGTTGTTGAGGTCGCGCTGGCCGCCAAATGAAATGCGTGTGACTGAGGGAT
>Ga0209488_10003918_pt1 | contig 11789 bp, 10 predicted proteins | sample Rivendell_Oct201_8_FD_188349 | JGI IMG/M metagenome (GOLD analysis project Ga0209488, IMG submission 188349) | Vadose zone soil microbial communities from the Eel River Critical Zone Observatory, Northern California, USA -... | ecosystem: Environmental > Terrestrial > Soil > Vadose zone >...
GGTCAAAGCCGTGCACGCGGAAGTGAACCGCCAAAATCCGCACGGGCGGCTCGCTTTGATCGAGATCCATCGCGAGGACATCGGCTCGCTGCCGCTGCTCCTGCGGCGGCTGCGTGGGGTGGAGCGGCGCTTCCTGCTGTTTTGCGATGATCTGTCGTTCGATCGCGATGACACCAGCTACAAATCGCTGAAAGCCGCGCTGGAGGGCGGGGTCGAAGGCCGCCCCGCCAATGTGCTCTTCTATGCCACCTCGAACCGCCGCCACATGATGCCGCGGGACATGATGGAGAACGAGCGTTCCACCGCGATCAACCCGTCCGAGGCGGTCGAGGAGAAGGTCTCGCTCTCCGACCGGTTCGGCCTATGGCTCGGCTTTCATCAATGCGGCCAGGACGAATATCTAGCTATGGTCATGGGTTATGCCGAATACTTCAATCTGAAGCTGAAGCCGGACGAGCTTCGCGAGCGGGCGATCGCCTGGGCGGCCGGCCGCGGCGGGCGCTCGGGCCGCGTCGCCTGGCAGTTCATCCAGGACCTGGCCGGCGCATTGGGCAAGACCCTGGACTAATCCCAACTACTTGGACGCGACGAGATAGGGTTTGGGATCGAGCGGCTTGGTGCCTAGACGAAGCTCGAAATGCAGTTGCGGCTCGCTGACGTCTCCGGTCGCTCCTGCATAGCCGATTGTCTGTCCGCGCGCGACATGGTCGCCGGGGCTCACGGTCACCGCATCGGAATGCGCATAGGCGGTCACATAACCATCCTCGTGCCGGATCAGCACCAGCTTGCCGTAATTCTTCAGCTCTTCGCCGACATAGGCCACGGTTCCCGGAGCCGCGGCATGGACGGGAGTCCCCCGCGTGGCGAGAATGTTGATGCCGTCATTGCGCTCGCCTGAAGCGTTCGCGCCGAAATTCGAGATCACCTTCCCCTGAACCGGCCAGAGCAATTTCGGCGCGTTGGCGGCATTGGGCACGTCCGTGCCGGTGAATGAGCGCAGCCAGCTGTAATCGAACCAGGAGTCTTGCTGCGCTTGTTGCGCCGGCTCCGCATCGTCGGGCCGCGGCTTGGGGATGGGCACCGCGGCACTTTTCGCACGCATCCCAGCGACAGGCGCCAGTTCGGAGCGCGATACCGAAGCGGGCCGCGCCACGCGTTCTTCGCGAAGATGGCCATAGGCGGGCACGCGCAAATCCCTGCCGACGATGATTCTGTCCTGGTTGGGGATTTCGTTGAGCGCCAGAAGGTCCTCCTTCTTCACGTCATAGCGCTGGGCGACTTCGGAAAGGGAATCGCCGGGCCGCAGTTTGACGCTGAAATAGGACGCGGGCGCAGGAGTGTACGCAGCAGCCTGCAAGGGTTTCGCGGTCTCTCCAGCGCAACCGGCAAGCAACAGCGGCAGAAGGAGAGCCGCCCGGCGAAGCGCAAAACCGCAAAAGCGTTGTTCGGTCATCGAAAGTCGCGTCCCATCGCAAAGCGTTAGCGAAAGCTGAATCCGGGACCCGATCATCGTCAACAATGGTTAGCCAATTCCTAACCATCAAAATTAGAAAAGCATTAACCCTTGGCGGCCCGGCGCACGCGTCCGCTGCTTTTCTTGCGGCGCTTGACGGCGGCGGAGCTCTTGCGCGTCTCGCGCGCCAAAGCGGCAAGCGAACCTTCCAGATGTTCCGACAGACGCTGCCGCTCCCGATGCTCGGTGAGATCCATATGGAGCGGCGTCACCGAGATGCAGCCCTCCGCGATGGCATGCAGATCGGTGCCGCGCTCGGGATCGGTGAAGATGCGTTTGAATCCGACCCAGAAATAGGTGCGGCCGCGCGCATCCACACGCTCATCCAGGCGCAGCATCGATTGGTCCCGCTGTCCTTGGGATGAGACCACGACGCGCGTCACCTTGCCGGGCGGCAGGGGCGGAAAATTGACATTGAGCAGCACGCCTTCCGGCCAGCCGATTTCGACCAGCCGTTTCAACAGCGGCGGCCCATGTTTCTCCGCGCAGGCGAAGATCGCCGCTTCGTCCTCCCGCCCGCCGACGGCCTGGCTCATGGCGATGGAAGGAATGCCAAGCACCGCGCCCTCCATCGCAGCAGCCACCGTGCCCGAATAGGTGACGTCGTCCGCGACATTGAAGCCGCGATTGACGCCGGAGATCACCAGATCGGGCAGCTGGTCTTTCATGATGTGGATGCCCGCCATCATCACGCAATCGGTCGGCGTGCCCGACAAAGCGAAGCGCTGATGCCCCGCCTGACGCAGACGCAACGGAAGCGTCAAGGTCAGCGAGTGCGAAGCGCCCGACTGCTCGGTCTCGGGCGCGACCACCCAAATGTCATCCGACAGCGTTCGGGCGATCTTCTCGGCCACGGCAAGACCGGGCGCATGAATCCCGTCATCGTTCGAAACGAGGATACGGAGCTTCTTGCTCGATTTGCGCGCGGGACTCATCCTTCGAGACGCCCTGCCCCCTCATCCTGAGGAGCGCGCGCAAGCGCGCGTCTCGACGCCTCATCCTGAGGAGCGCGCGCAAGCGCGCGTCTCGAAGGACCGGCGGCAGGGCTCCTCAGGATGAGGATGATTTTCATGGCCCAATCCGGTCGAGGCTGCCCATATAAGGCCTCAGCGCTTCGGGGATCAGGATCGAACCGTCCGCCTGCTGATAATTCTCCAGGACCGCCACCAGCGTGCGGCCAACCGCCAGTCCCGATCCGTTCAGCGTATGCACGAAGCGCGTGGCCTTTTCGCCTTGCGGGCGGTAGCGCGCATTCATGCGGCGCGCCTGGAAGTCGCCGCAATTGGAGCAGGACGAGATTTCGCGGAATGCATCCTGGCCGGGCAGCCAGACTTCGATGTCATAGGTTTTCTTGGCCGCGAATCCCATGTCGCCGGTCGAGAGCACGATCACGCGATGATGCAGCGAGAGTCGCTTCAGCACCTCCTGCGCCGCATCGGTCATGCGTTCATGCTCCTCGGCGGATTGTTCCGGCGTGGTGATCGAAACCAGCTCCACCTTGGAGAATTGGTGCAGGCGGATCATGCCGCGCGTGTCCTTGCCCGCCGCGCCCGCTTCGGCCCGGAAACACGGCGTATAGGCGGTGAAGCGCAGGGGAAGCTGTTTCTGGTCCAGGATCTGCTCGCGCACGAGGTTCGTCAGTGGCACTTCGGCCGTGGGAATAAGCCAGAATTCCTCGCTCGTATCGGCCTTTTCCAGCAATTCATTGACGATTGTCGTAGGCCGTTCTCCTCGCTTCTTCACTTCTTGATCCAACGGTTCCAAAATCTGATTGAGACGTGTTTCGCGCCATTTCATTTCGGCAGAATAGAACTGATCGTCCTTGAATTTCGGCAATTGTCCGGTGCCGAACATCGCTTGGTCACGCACCAGAAACGGTGGAGAAATCTCGGTGTAGCCGAATTGCTCCGTATGCAGATCGAGCATGAACTGCCCGATGGCGCGCTCGAGCCGCGCAAGACCCTTTTTTAGAACGACAAACCGCGCGCCCGACATGCGCGCCGCAGCTTCGAAATCCATCTGGCCTACGCCTTCGCCCAGCTCGTAATGCTCTTTCGGTTTGAAAGGGATGCCCGGCTTTTCGCTCCAGCGGCGCAGCTCCACATTGGCGCTTTCGTCGGGGCCGAGCGGCACATCCGCGGCCGGCAAATTGGGAATTTCCGCCAATTTCTTGTCGAGCTGCTCTTTGAGTCTGCGCTCTTCGTCCTCGCCCTTTTGAATCTCCTCCTTCAGCCCCGCGACTTCGGCCATCAGAGCGCCCGCCTGCGCCTCGTCCTTCTTCGCCTTGGCCTGGCCGATGAGCTTGGACGCCTCGTTCCGCCGCGCCTGCGCCTGCTGGAGCCGGGTCAGCACCGCGCGTAATTCCACGTCCGCCTGCAGGATTTCGGCGCTCATCGGCGCAAGGCCGCGCCGCTTCAGCCCTTCATCAAAGGCTTGCGGATCGTCGCGAATGGATTTGATGTCATGCATGGGCGTAGAAGAAACCGGAATCGAGCGGGGCCGTTCTGGCATGAGCGGCCGTGAGTCGCAAAGATAATCCGCCTTCGCCAAGGCTACGGCGGACATTGTAAGCATTACCCGCCCGCCGGAGCTTCAGCGGCGTCGGGACTGGAACCTATCTGCGGAGGAATCGATGTCCGACGACGAACGCGCGATCCGGAGCGCCATTCAGGAATGGATGGACGCCAGCAAAGCCGGCGATACCGGCTCGGTGCTGAGACTGATGGCCGACGATGTCCTCTTCATGGTTCCGGGCCGGGAGCCGTTCGGCAAAGAGGCCTTCTCAACAGCATCCCAGGGGCTGGAGGATATGCTCATGGAAGGTAGGGCCGACATTCGGGAGGTCACGGTCCTGGGCGATTGGGCTTGGACGCGTGTTCATCTGGCGGTCACCATCACTCCGCCCAATGGAAGGTCGATACAGCGCCAGGGTTACACCATGTCGATATGGCGCAAACAGCCCAGCGGTTGGGTGATCTACCGCGACGCGAATCTGCTGACGACGGAATAGTTTTCCCTTCCCCCCTTGCGGGGGAAGGTGTCGCGCAGCGACGGAAGGGGGTTACGTCCTCGCGATATCGCGCCCGGGTTCCGCCGCGGCCTTGGCCTCTTCGGCGGCGCGCTGTTTCTCGATCAACTTCACGCACAAGATGGAAATCTCGTAGAGCCCGACCAGCGGGAAGGCGAGACTCAACTGGCTGAACACGTCGGGCGGCGTCACGACCGCGGCCACCGCAAAGACGCCCACGATGGCATAGCGCCGCGCTTTCTTGAGGCCCGCGCTGGTCACGATTCCCACCCGACCGAGCAAGGTCAGCAGCACCGGCAATTCGAAGCAGAAACCGAAGGCGAAGATGAGCGTCATCACGAAGCTCAAATATTCGCTGACCCGCGCTTCCAATTCGATCGGCAGGCTACCCGTCCCGGTGGGCACTTCGAAGGAGAGGAAGAACCGGATCGCATAAGGCATCATGATGTAATAGACGAAGGCCGCGCCGACCAGGAACATCGCCGGCGTCGCCAGCAGGAACGGCAGAAAGGCCTTGCGCTCGGTGCGATAAAGCCCCGGCGCGATGAACAGCCAGATCTGCGCCGCCATATAGGGAAAGGCGAGGCAGATGGCGCCGAACATGCCGACCTTCACATAGGTGAAGAACGTCTCGTACAGCGCGGTGAAGATCATGTGCCGCCCTGGCTGGCCGCCTTTGGCGAATGCGTCGGCCAGCGGTTGCACCAGGAAGCCGTAGATATTCTTGGCGAAGAAGAAACTGATGATGAAGGCCACAAGGAACGCGATCAGCGCTTTGACGAGGCGCGAGCGCAATTCGACCAGATGCTCGAGCAACGGCGCTTTGCTCGACTCGAGTTCGGCTTCTTCCTCGGACGTAGCCATGGACTAGAGCTCGGTATTGAGGAAAGAGAAAATCATCCCGCATTCCGGATCGGAGGCGATTCCAACTTAGCCTCTTCCTGCACCACCGACGATGACACGGACGTTTCCGGGGCGGGCACCGCTTTGGGCTCGTCCAATTTCGGCGGCGCGGCGCCGACGTCCTCGACCTGGCCGCTGCTGTCAAACGGTTTAGCGGGAAGATCGGTTATCCCGAACGACTCATAATCAATATCGGTCATGGGCGTGTTTTTGAGCCGGTTCACTTCGTTTCGCAATTCGTCGAGCTCGGCCTGGCGCGCCATGTCGTCGAAGCTGCGGCGGAATTGATCGGCCATGGCACGCGCGCGCCCCGCCCATTGGCCAGCCGTGCGCATCAGCTTGGGCAGGTCCTTGGGACCAACGACCACCAGCGCAACGATCATGATGACGAAAAGCTCGCTCCAGGCGATGTCGAACATTTTGGTCTCTCATTGTCATGGCCCGCCCACCGCAGGTTGGGGCGAACGAGCGCTATGACCGCCTGGATGGTCCCGTTTTGGGGACCATGACACCGGGCTTCAGATCAGCCCCGTTTGACCTCTTCGGTCTTCTTGGCATCGACCGACTCGTGATTGTCGGCGATCGGCCTTGTTTCGTTAGGATCCTTCAGACCTTCCTTGAAATTCCGGATGCCATGAGCGAAATCGCCCATGAGTCCCGAAATCTTGCCGCGGCCTCCGAAGAGGAGCGCCACGACCATGATCAGGATCAGCCAGTGCCAAATGCTAAAACTGCCCATAGGCTCTTTCTCCTTGTTAGGGCCATGATACCGCGCGGGCCGCTCGACTTGCGCTTTTTCTTCGCCCAACCCTAATTTTTCGCGTCCTGTTTAGCCTGATCGTTCAAGCCCGACAAATCTTGTCGCGGCAAGGATAAACAAAGGCGTCTTTCGGCTCTGCGGCAAGCCGCACCTCTGCACCCGGCACCAGCGTCATATGGAGCGGCGCCGCCGCCCGGACAATGGCCGGCGCCTCAAGCCCTTCGGGAAAGACCTGAGGCAGAAACGCCGCTTCGACTTCGAGCTGGCCGGCATAGGGCCTGACCGCCAGCACGCGCGCGAGAGCGCCTTTTTCCGCCACTCGCACCGAAGCTGGCCGGTATATTACCTCCGCCCACTCCCCTTCCGCCACCGATTTCGCGGCCGTCTGACCGAAAGGTGAAGCAACCCAACCGTTTATCACTCTGGCGTGAAACACGTTGGCGCCGCCGAACAAAGCCGCGGCTTGCGGGTTCTTCGGCTCACTGTAGATTTCGCTGGGCGTGCCCTCCTGGACGATCTTTCCGGCCTGCATCAGCGCCACGCGGGTTCCCACTCGCATGGCTTCGTCGGCGTCATGCGTCACCATGACAACCGCGGCGCCTGCGTCACGCAGGCGTTTGAGCGTCGTGCTCCGCACCTCATCGCGCAAAGCCGCGTCAAGGCCCGAAAATGGCTCATCCATCAGCACCACATCGGGCTTGGGCGCAAGCATGCGGGCGAGCGCCACGCGCTGTTGCTCGCCGCCCGAAAGGGTGTGGGGAAATGCATGTTTGAGCGGTGTCATGCCGACGCGGGCAAGCTCTTCCTCAGCCCGCGCCTCGCGTTCGGCGCGGGACAGCCCGGCCAAGCCGAAAGCCACATTGGCCTTGGCGGAAAGATGCGGAAACAAGGCATAGTCCTGGAACATCAGACCAACCCGGCGAGTTTCAGCCGGTTCATGCCGGCCCTCGCCTTCAACCAGCCTGCCGCCGACGAAAACGAGCCCCGAATCGGGACGTTCGAGCCCGGCTGCTATCCGAAGAGCCGTCGATTTGCCGCAGCCCGAGGGCCCCAACAAGCACACAACCTCGCCGCGCCTGACATCCAGCGTGAGCCCGTCCAACGCGACGCGAGCCCCGAATCGGCGCGTCAGTGCGCGCAGGCTAAGCCCGTCAACGGGTTCGGCAAATGGGCGGGATGGGGTGCTCAGACGGCAACCTTTGCGAATGCGTCTCGGGTGCTAGCTAGTTAGGCTCAATACCCCCAAACAGCAAGCCGATGGGCCGTTGGCCGACTGGTGTTGGGATCATGGGGTATCCTAAATCCGAGTCATGAATTCGTAACCTTACACTGCAACGGACGAAGGAGAATAACTTGTGTTATCAATGATTTGCCTGGAATCCTTTGCATGGTCTTGTAAGACGCTAAACCGGGCATTTTGGAGTAGATTTGCCGGGAAGGGGGAACAAAACTTGGTTGGCGATGGCGATGTTGAATCGATTCTATGCCGGCGATTCCTGTCCGGAATGCGCCCACCCCCTTGAAAGGATTGGACGTTCTATTTGGACATTGTTCTTGCGGCGGCCCTATTTGAGGTGCCCGAGCTGCAAGTTGGTCTTGCGAAAGTAGCGGGGACCAAACGCCGCTATTGGCGTCCGCTGGGCCGCCTCAAATGACTGCGGTTTGCGATTTCCTGCCGAATGCGTCGGCGAGGTCGCTAAGACGCTTGTTGACGGTTTCCGCAAGAAGCGCCCGTTTGGCCGAAGGAACCTCGAGAACGAGCGCATCCTTGCTGAGAACAAGGTTCATCTCCGGCAATTCGCCCTCGAGCGCACCGGAGAGGCCAAAGCCAAGCCGCTCTGCCAGACCAATCTGCTGCGCCATGACGGCCCCTTCCGCGCCCAGCAATCCGCCCACCCCGGTCTCCTCAGGAAAATCTCCATCGCCGGCATAGCGATAATAGACCGCCGTCGCCATCGACGCCCGTTCATGATGGTCCGCGGCGCCATAGGCGCCACGCAGCACCTGTGTGAAGGCGCCCATGGCGCGGTCATCGGGATGGCGTCGCCAGCCAATATCCGCGAACAGGCAGGTCGCCTCGCGGATGCGGCGGTCGCGCGGCGTCTCTTTGGGAAACAGCGGCGTCATCCAGCGGAACAATTCCCCCGCGTGACCAGGGGTGCGGGACTCGCGCGCGTTGATGTCGCGCGCGAATTCCAGAAGCGGGTCCTTCGCGATTTCCTCGGGTTTGAGTTTTCTCTGCAGCACGCCCTCGCGCAAACCATAGGCGGAGACAACGATCTCCTTCAGGCCGAAGACCTCGATCATCTGCTCAAGCACCAGCGTCCCATAAGGCAATGCCTCGGCGCGGCGCTTGGGCACGGAACGCATCTTCTCCAGCGATTTGCGCGAAAGCCCCGACACCACGCGGCACAGCTTCAGCGCGCGACCGGCGGGCATCACGTAATGGTGCAGCACGCGCAGGGGATAGTTCTGCTGCTCCATGTCGACATGGGCGAGCGCACGCCATATGCCGCCCACCGCGTAAAGGGCGCGGCCCTTCAAGGCCTTTGCGAATTCGACCCGCTCGAGGCCCTTCTCCACCACGTTGCGCGCTTTGTTGAGGCTGCCGCCGGCAGCATCCATCAATCTGAGCGGCCCGAACGGAAGCGTTGCGGCCGCTCCGGTCTTGCCGTCTTTCACGGTCACCATGTCGAGACTGCCGCCGCCAAGATCGGCGACCAGCCCATCGGCATCGGGAATTCCCGCAAGAGCCCCTTCGGCGGCGATGCGCGCTTCTTCCTCGCCCGAGAGGATGCGGATGGGCTGCCCCAGCACTTTCTCCGCACGGCGGATAAAATCGCGGCCATTGGCGGCATCGCGCGCAGCCGAGGTGGCCACGGCGCCCACATCGATCACGCCATGGCCATCACAGAGCGCCCGGTAGCGCGCCAGAGTATCGAGCGCGGATGCCATGCCACTCTCGTCGAGCTGGCCACTCGACACCATGTTGCGCCCGATCGCGCAGATCGCTTTCTCGTTGTGAAGCGGGGCCGCGTGGCGCCACGGCCCCTCATAGATCACCAGACGCACCGAGTTCGAGCCGATATCGACCACACCGATGGGCTGATAGCGGCTCTCGTTCAGGGGATTTGGGCGGGGCTGAAGATCGGCGAGACCCAATGGAAACCCTTGCGCTTAAGCGCCGCGAATCGCAGCCGTGACGTTGGGCGGAGTATTCACTTTCAGCGCGCGCCCACGACCCGAAAGGGAGGGATTGGTCATGAAATAGGTGTGGGCGGAGAATGCGCTTGGCCGGTCGAAGGCGGCATCTCGCGCATAGGAGCCGTCGGCGCGCAGGAACCAGCTCTGCGCCTGATCCTTCAGGTTCGCCACCATGATTTGCGACATCACCTGCTGATGCACGGTCGGATTGTCGATCGGCACCATGGCCTCGACCCGGCGATCGAGATTGCGGGTCATCCAATCCGCCGAGCTGATATAGACCTTGGCCTTGGGCGAAGGGAGTCCGAAGCCGGCGCCGAAGCAGACGATGCGGGAATGTTCGAGGAAGCGGCCGACGATGCTCTTGACCCGGATATTCTCGGACAGCCCCGCAACCCCGGGGCGAAGACAGCAGATGCCGCGAACCACGAGCTCGATCTTCACGCCTGCCTGACTTGCCGAATAAAGCGCGTCGATCACGCGCGCATCGACCAGCGCATTGAGCTTGGCCCAGATCGCGGCGGGGCGTCCCGCTCGCGCGTGCTCGATCTCCGCTTCGATGCCCTCCATCAGCCGCTGGCGCATGCTGAGCGGCGAGATGGCGATTTTTTCCAGATGAGAAGGCTCGGCGTAGCCGGTGATGTAATTGAAGAATTGCGCGGCATCGCGGCCCAGCGCGGGGTCGGCGGAGAAGAGCGATAGATCGGTGTAAACTTTCGCCGTCACCGGATGGTAGTTACCAGTGCCGAAATGCACATAGGTCCGCAAGCGCCCGCTCTCGCGGCGCACCACGAGACTGACTTTGGCGTGGGTCTTCAGCTCGATGAAACCGTAAACCACATGGGCGCCGGCGCGTTCCAGATCGCGCGCCCATTTGATATTGGCCGCTTCGTCGAAGCGCGCTTTCAACTCCACCAGCGCCGTCACCGACTTGCCGGCTTCGGCGGCTTCAACCAAAGCGCGCACGATGGGGCTGTCCTTGCTCGTGCGGTAGAGCGTCTGCTTGATCGCCACCACGTCGGGGTCCGCGGCTGCCTCGCGCAGGAATTGCACCACCACATCGAAGCTCTCGAACGGATGATGGACGATAAGGTCCTTGGCCTGGATCGCGGCGAAACAATCGCCGCCATGATCGCGGATGCGTTCGGGGAAGCGCGACGTGAAGGGCTCGAACTGGAGATCGGGCCGCTCGTCGAGAATGAGCTGCTTGGTTTCATCCAGGCCGAGAAGCCCGTCGACCACAAAAGGCTCGCGCCCGTCCATGTTGAGCTGATCGGCAATGAAGCGCCGGAGATCGGGCGGCATGGACGCACTGCACTTCAGGCGAATGACCTGGCCGCGGCGCCGGCGTTTCAGCATGGTTTCGTAGAGTCGAACCAGATCTTCGGCTTCCTCGGCCACTTCGATGTCGCTGTCGCGCAGGATGCGGAACGAACCGCCCGCGAGCACCGCGTGGCCCGGGAAAAGTCGGTCGAGATATATCCCGATGAGGTTTTCCAAGGTGATGAAACGCGCCTTGCCGCCGCGATCGGGCAGCCGCACGAAACGCTGCAATTGCGAGGGCACGGGCAGCAGCGCGGTCATGGCCTTGCCGTCGGCGCGGCGCGTGAGTCTCAGCGCCATGACGAAGCCCAGATTGGGGATAAACGGGAAAGGATGCGCCGGATCGATCGCAAGCGGTGTCAGGATCGGCAGAATCTGCTGATTGAATTCCTCGTCCAGCCAGAGGCGGTCCTCGGGCACGAGCTGTCCGGGCTCGATCACCACGATGCCCACATTGGCGAGCGCCGCGCGCAATTCGAGCCAGGTCTTCTGCTGATCGGCGATCAGCTCGCCCGCCATCTGATCGACCCGCGAAAGCTGTTGCGCCGGCGTCAACCCATCGTCGGAAAGGGTAGCGATCCCGGCATTGACCATGCCCTTCAGGCCCGCCACCCGGACCATGTAGAATTCATCGAGGTTGGACGCGGAGATCGAAAGGAAACGCAGCCGCTCCAGCAGCGGATGGCGCAGATTCTGCGCTTCCTCCAGAACGCGGCGGTTGAAGGCGAGCCAGGAAAGTTCGCGGTTGATGAAGCGGCCGGGCGAGTTCGGGCTCACGCCCGGGATCAGCGCGGCGGCAGCGCTGGGCTCGACCGCTAGCAGCTCCAGCGGCTCTTGTCCCGAGCCGACTTCTTTGAGGGTGGTAGGCCTATTCATCCGCGACTTTCTTTCTTCGTCCTTGAGTGTAAAGAATAATTCCTAAGCTGTCATGGCGGCACGGGTAGGACCCTGGTTCCAGCATGCCGCGGTTTCGATGAAGGAAATGCGAATTTGAGGGTTTAGCTTCGGCTCCTCGGCTCCATTTCGGCTTCGATCAATTCCACGACCAGCCTGTCCGT
>Ga0209488_10003921_pt1 | contig 11789 bp, 10 predicted proteins | sample Rivendell_Oct201_8_FD_188349 | JGI IMG/M metagenome (GOLD analysis project Ga0209488, IMG submission 188349) | Vadose zone soil microbial communities from the Eel River Critical Zone Observatory, Northern California, USA -... | ecosystem: Environmental > Terrestrial > Soil > Vadose zone >...
CATGGCAGTACGCGCGGCACGTCTCCGAGCTGGGCGAGCCGCGCGGCGGCGAAGAAGTCGGCCAACCCGCACGCTCGGCGAAGCAAGCGGGTGCGCAGGCGCACGGGTCGTTCGAGAGCGTGATGAAGTCTCTGCTCAAGCCGCCGCCCCTGCGCGACGAGTCCCTCAAGCATCCGCGCTGTGTGCTGCAGATCGTGAAGCGCCATTTCAGCCGCTACACACCCGAGATGGTCGAACGCGTCACCGGTTGCCCGCAGGCAACGTTCCAGGCGGTGGCCGATACGATCCTCGCGAACTCCGGCGCCGACCGGACGACGATGTGGACGTACGCGGTCGGTTGGACGCAGCATACCTACGGCCCACAGATGATCGGCTGTTGCGCGCTGCTGCAGCTGCTGCTCGGCAACGTGGGGCGTCCGGGCGCCGGGATCATGGCGCTGCGGGGCCACGCCTCGATCCAGGGATCGACCGACATCCCCACGCTCTACCACAGCATTCACGGCTACATGCCGGCGCCGTCGGTCCTCAAGGATCACCGCACGATTCGCGAGTACCTGGCGACCGAAGGCATCGCGACCGGCTATTGGGCCGGCATGCCCGGGTTCCTCGTCTCCTACCTCAAGTCCATGTACGGCGATGCCGCGACGCCCGCCAACGACTTCGGGTACGACTGGCATCCCAAGATCTCGGGCGACCACTCGCACATGCCGATGTTCATCGCCATGAACGAAGGCAAAGTGCACGGCATGATCTGCGTCGGGCAGAATCCCGCGACCTCGCTCAACGCTTCCGTGGAGCGCAAAGGGCTGCGCAAGCTCGACTGGCTGGTGGTCAAGGACAACTGGCTGACGGAGACGGCGACATTCTGGTCGCGCGCGCCGGAGGTCGAGCGCGGGGAAGTGAAGCCGGAGGACATCGCGACCGAAGTGTTCTTCTTCCCCTCGACGCAGGTCGCCGAGACGGACGGATCGTTCACGAATACGCAGCGGCTCCTGCAGTGGCACTTCAAGGCTGCCGAGCCGCCGGGCCAATGCCGCTCCGACCACTGGTTCACCTACCAGCTCGGCAAGCGCCTCAAGAAGCTGTATAGCGCGAGCATGAGCGAGCGCGATCGGGGCATCCAGAACCTCGTCTGGGATTACGAGCGCGATCCCGGACACGAAGACGCCATCGTCGGCGAGCCCGATGCGGAGAAGGTGCTGCGCGAGATCAACGGCTATCACACCGGCGATCTGACGCGACATCTCACCGGTCCCAACGACTTGAAGAATGACGGCTCGACGACCTGCGCGTCGTGGATCTATTGCGGCGTATTCCCCGCCCCCGATCAGAACCATGCGGCGCGTAAAGAGCAGGACGCGCCAGGCACACTGGGCGCCGATGCCCATCTCAATTGGGGCTGGGCGTGGCCGATGAACCGGCGCGTCCTGTACAACCGCGCGTCTGCAGATCCCTCCGGGCGTCCCTGGAGCGAGCGAAAGAAATGGGTGTGGTGGGACGGGAAGCAGTGGACCGGCTACGACACACCCGACTTCCCGCCGGCCAAGGCGCCGACGACGCCCGCAAAACCGGGCGCGCTCGGCCTGGATGCGCATTCGGGGCATTCACCCTTCATCTTGAAGCCGGATGGCGTGGGCTGGCTGTTCAATCCGGCCGGGCTGCTCGACGGCCCGCTCCCGTCGCACTACGAGCCGGTGGAGTCGCCCGTCCACAATGCGCTGTACACGCGCCAGACGAGTCCGTTGGTCAAGTACTGGAAGCGCGACGACAACGTGATCGCGCCCGTCGCCGACCCGAAGTTCCCCTACGTCATCACGACGTACCGGCTGACCGAGCACTATCTCGCCGGCGCGATGAGCCGCTGGAACCCGTGGCTCAGCGAGCTGATGCCCGAGCTGTTCGTCGAGCTCTCGCCCGAGCTCGCGGCCGACAAGGGCATTCGTAATACCGAATGGGTGCGAATCAGCACGCCGCGCGCGCGGATTCGCGCCCGGGCGTTGGTGACGCGGCGGATGCGGCCCCTGAAGATCGACGGACGAGTTGTGCATCAGGTCGGCATGCCGTGGCATTGGGGCTGGGAAGGTCTCGTCACCGGCGACGTCGTGAACGAGCTGACCGCGATGGTCGGCGAGCCCAATGTCAGCATTCACGAGGGCAAGGCCTTCGTGTGTAATGTGGAGCGCGCCTGATGCCTGAGGCCATGGGGTTCTTCACCGACACCACGGTGTGCATCGGCTGCAAGGCCTGCGAAGTCGCCTGCAAGGAATGGAATCAGCTGCCGGCGCACAGCGGCGGGCGCCGCGAGATGTCCGGCGACAGCTACGACAACACCGTGCGCCTGTCGGGGACGGAGTGGCGGCACGTCAAGTTCATCGAGCAGTTCCACGAAGACCGGCACACGAGCGGCGATCGCTGGCTGATGATGTCGGACGTCTGCAAGCATTGCGTGCAGGCGGGCTGTCTCGAGGTGTGTCCGACGAACGCCATCATCCGCACGGAATTCGATACCGTGGTGATCCAGTCCGACGCCTGCAATGGCTGCCGGCTGTGCATCGCGGCGTGCCCCTTCGGGGTCATCGACATCAACCCGGTGTCCCACACCGCCCAGAAGTGCACGCTGTGCTACGATCGGTTGCAGAACGGGATGGAGCCGGCATGCAGCAAGGCGTGCCCGACCGACTCGATCCGCTTCGGTTCGATCGTCGAGCTTAAGAAAATCGCGGATCAGCGCGTATCCCAGCTGCATGCGCAGGGGGAGATGCGCGCCAGGCTCTACGGTGCGGACGATAAGTTCCTGGGCGCGCTGAACTCCTTCTATCTGCTCGTCGACAATCCGGAGGTGTACGGCTTGCCGGCGAATCCCAAGCTCCCCACCCGCAACCTCAGGCTCAGCTCGCTGCTCTCCACCGCCGGCGCATTCCTGATGGCGATGCTCGGCATCGTGACGCTGCGCAAACGTCGCATGGACGCCATGGCGACCTCCCCGGCCAGCTTCGATGCCTGACACGTTCTTCACGACGTCGCCGCACTGGCGCTGGTACATCGTGCTGTACTTCTTCATCGGCGGCATCGCCGGCGGCGCATTCGTCATCGCCTCGCTGCTCCAGCTCTTCGGTCGCCCTGAAGACCGGCCCGTGATCCGTCATGGCTACGACATTGCCTTTGCCGGCACGGTCGTCAGCGGCCTGCTGCTGACGGTCGATCTCACCCAACCGCTGCGGTTCTGGCACATGTTGATCCGCAGCAATGTCGGCTTGCCGATGTTCAAGCCGTGGTCGCCGATGTCCGTCGGTGCCTGGGGGCTGCTGCTTTTCGGCGCCTTTGCGACACTCGCCGCACTGGGCACGGCGGCACGCGAGGAACGGTGGCAATGGCGGCCGCTCCGGTGGCGGCCCGTGCGCGCGTTGGGGAGCGGCGTCGCGGCGAGGATCGTGGCGGTAGTGGGAGCTCTGCTCGGATTCTTCCTGGCCGGCTATACCGGCGTGCTGCTGGCGGTTACGAACCGGCCGGTCTGGGGCGACACGCACTGGCTCGGCGTCCTCTTCCTTATATCAGGGATGTCGACCGGCGCGGCAACGCTGATTCTCGTCTCCCTGTGGCGGCGCGACGCCAACGCCGGGACGCTCGCCTGGCTGTCGCGCTTCGATCGCAACGCGCTCGTGGTCGAGCTGCTCGTCCTGGTCGTCTTCATTATCTCGCTGGGCTCTGTGGCCCGCGTGCTCGTGGGGTGGTGGGGATTCGTGCTCCTCCTGAGCCTCGGCGCAGGGATGGTCCTGCCACTATTCCTCGGCCACGGGCAATCTCCCAATCTGTCTCGCCTGATACGGCCGGCGACGCTGGTCGTGGTCGGGGGCCTGTTGCTCCGGATGGCGATCGTCTTCTCATCTGAGACATTCTCGCGTGGCGGCGGAACGGGAATCGGTGTCCCATGAGGCGCCTGGGTGTCGTCCTCTGCGTCGGATTGCTCGCGACGGCCTGCGCGAGCCCGGAAGCCGGGCGGATGCGCGGCGGCGGGCCGGGCGCAGACATCGGCAATCGCGGCACACCCGTGGTCTTTCACAATGGCGCGAAGCCGTATGCCGGCGTTCCCTGTGTCCTGAAACCGGTCAAATGCGACGGACCACTCCCGGTCTTTTCGAAGAACTGGAACCCCTGATCGCGGCGGCAGGGGCGCGACATCCGCAGTGGCTCGTGCTGATCGAGCCGCTGCGCGAGGTGGCGAGCGTCGCCGACGACCCCGTGTGGGACGACGCAGCGGGTCGCGCCACGTTGCCCAACCGGCGCGACGCCGACGCGCCGGTCCTGCACGGCGCTCGCCTGGCCGCTCCTGCTCAACTGTTGGCTCAGCTCATCACGCGCGTGACGGCGTGGTCGGTCTCCGTAACCGATGCCGTCACGCTCATCGAGGGAGCCATCCGCGGCGACCGGCGGCGGATCGATCGGATCGCATTCGCAGCCGATCAGGATGCCGCGGCACTCGCGACGCTGGCAGACCTCGCGGCGATGCCCTTGCTGCAGTCCTGCGCCCGCGTGCACCACGCTCGCATTCCGCAGCATTGGTCGCATGGATACTGTCCCGTTTGCGGCACCTGGCCGGTCTCGGCCGAGCTCGTCGGGATCGATCGGTCGCGCGACCTGCGCTGTGGCCGCTGCGCCGCCGGCTGGCGAGCGCCGCAGCTCAGGTGTCCCTACTGCGGAGAGCAGGATCACGAGCGGCTCGGCAGCCTCGTCCCGGAGGCAACTCGTGAGACGCGCTTCATCGAGACCTGCAAGTCGTGCGGGGGCTACATCAAGACGTTCACCACGCTGACGCCGGCCATCGGCTTCGAGCTGACGATCAAAGATCTCGATTCCGTCGAGCTCGATCTCGCGGCGATCGAGCAGGGTTTCGCGAGACCGGCTGAACCGGGCTTCCGACTGGATGTGCAGCTTGCGGCCGGCTGAGCTCTGTCACCAGCTGCTCGCGGCGCTGGATGCGTCCGAGGGGCGGCGCCGCCGGCGCAAGCGCAACACGACGCCCGACTCGATCGGACTCGAGATTCGACGCGACTTGCTCGAAGCCGCGGTCCGTGAAGACCCGGCCGCTGAGACGTTCGAGGCCTGGCTCATCGAACGCTGCGGCCATGCCGAGGCCAGCGGCCCGGTGCGCGCGATGGCGGCGTCGTTGCTGGACGAGTGGCGACTCGCGCTCCAGTCGGACGCGTTTCGCGGCTGGCTGGCGCAAGGCGCGCCCTCCGACGACCGCTGAAGCAGCGGAAGGGGAGCGGCTACCGCCCCCCGGCCGCCGCCTCCCATTGTTGGCGAGTGATCACCGCGATCGGCTCGAGCTTCTTGCCTCTCAGCGCGGTATTGATTCCCGCCAGCTCCCGCGTTGCCCAGGCGTCGAAGTCCCGTTGCACGTCGCCGAGCTCTCGCGCGAGCGCGTCCGCGCGCTCGATCTGCGTCTGCGTCGGGCCGCCGTCGTAGAACACGATGTTGCTGTAGAGATCGGTGAGATTCTCCCGCAGCCGCTCCTCACCGGTGATCATCCCGCCCTCTTTGGTCGCCACGATCTTCTTGCGCATCACGTCCACGGCGGCCGACGCACCACGCAACCGTTTCGCCACGGCGTCAGTCGCCGGGAGTCGACCGGCGCGCTCTTCGAGCGCCTGCCGCACGCCGTTCATACGCTCGACCGCAAACGTCATGTCGCCCAGCGCTCCCTGCATCTTCAGCGCCAGGTCGAGCGCGGCTTGACGCTCGGCTTGCGTATGTGTCGCCCGGGGATCCGGGACGAGCACGAGCTGCGTCGTGTAGGTCGCCGTATCCTTCGTCATCTTGATCGAGTAGGTCCCCGGCAGAACGCGGGGACCGTACGCCGCGCCGAACGCCGCGCTCGCGGCCGGCGGCACCCGTGGCGGCGCGAGCCGCATCGACCACGTCACGCGATTCAAGCCGCGGCGCTTGCTCGTCGGCATCGTGCCGAGGAGTTTGCCGCTCGCGTCGTACACCTCGAGCTTCATGTCGCCGAAAATGTGGCGGCGCCGCTGGTAATACGTGATCACGGCGTCGCTGGGCGGATTCGCTCCGACATACATGGCATCGCCGTTGGCCCAGCCACCGCCCGCTTGCAGGCGCTGCGCCGTCGGACGTCCCGGCAGGAATGCCACGGGGCTCGCGAGCACCTCGGGCGTCAGCGCCCGCAGCGGCGAGATGTCGTCCACGATCCAGATCCCGCGCCCGTGCGTGGCGATGACGAGGTCGTGGTCGCGCGGATGAATGGCCAGATCGCGCACGGCGACGGCGGGCAAATCGCCGCCCTTGTAGTGCGCCCACTGCTTCCCGCCGTCCACGGAAATCCACAATCCCAGCTCGGTCCCCAAGTACAGCAGGTTGCCGTTGACCGGGTCTTCCTTGATGACATGGGCATAGCCGCGCACCGGACTGTCCGGCGCCACGAGCGGTGTCCACGTCGCGCCAAAATCGGTCGACTTGTAGGCGTAGGGCCGCATATCGCCGAAGGTGTGCACGTCGAACGTGGCGTAGACCGTGCCGTTGGCAAAGTGGCCCGTTTCGACCGACGAGACCCACGCGTTCTTGGGGAGGCCCGCGATGTTGGCGACGACGTTGGTCCACGTTTTGCCGCCGTCGCGGGTGACTTGCAGGTTCCCGTCATCGGTGCCCGCCCAGATCACCTGGCCGTCCCGCGGCGACTCCGCGATCGCGTAGATCGTGGTATGCATCTCGGCCGCCGAGTTGTCGACGGTGATGCCACCCGACTGCTCCTGCTTCTGCTTCTGCGGATCGTTCGTCGTCAGGTCGGGCGAGATGCGTTCCCAGGTCTGGCCGAAGTCTTTCGACCGGAACAGGACCTGCGCGCCGATGTAGATCGTGCCCTTTTGCGTCTCGCTGATGTGAATCGGCGTGTTCCAGTTGAAGCGGAGCTTCTTCTCCTGGTAGCGCGGCAACGGCCGGACATTGCGGCTCTCATGCGTCTTGCGGTTCACGCGGCCGATTTCCCCGCCCTGCGCCTCGGCGTAGAGGTAGTCGGGATCGGTGGGATCGGCGAACATCCAGAAGCCGTCGCCGCCGTACATGTTTTCCCACTGATGGTTCGTGATTCCACCGGGAAACTCCGACGGGCCCACCCACGAGCTGTTGTCCTGCAAGCCGCCGTACACGTTGTAGGGCCGCGCGTTGTCGACGCTGACGTGGTAGAACTGTGAGACCGGAAGGTTTTCGTTCTTTACCCACTTGTTCCCGGCGTCGTATGAGAACCACAGGCCGCCGTCGTCGCCCGTGATCAGGTGGTCGGTGTCGTTCGGATCGACCCAGACGTCATGGAAATCGCCGTGCGCACCGCCCCCGATGCCGCTGAAGCTCTTGCCACCATCGGTGCTGACGATGAGACCGCCGTCAGTCTTGTAGACGCGGTCCGGGTCGCGCGGATCCACGATCAGGTTCGCGAAGTAGAACGGCCGCCACAGCATGTTCTGGCTGCGGTCGAGCATCTGCCACGTCTTGCCGCCATTATCCGAGCGGTACAGCGCGTTCTGCGGCGGTACCGCCTCAATGAAGGCGTAGACGACGTCCGGCTTGGACGGTGCAACCGCCACCGCTACTCGACCCCAGGGCTTCGGCGGCAGGCCCGACGCACTGGCCGCGGTCAATTCGCTCCAGGTCGCGCCCCCGTCGGTGCTCTTGAACATTCCCGACCCACTCGCCGCCGTCGCGCTGTCGCCGCCTGAGCGGAACGTCCAGCCGCGCCGGCGGAAGTCCCACATCCCCGCATACAGCGTCTTGGGGTGCGCGGGATCCATCGACATCATGGAGCAGCCGGTCGACAGGTTGGCACCCTTGAGCACCTTGTTCCACGTCTTGCCGCTGTCGGTGGTCTTGTAGACGCCGCGCTCGTCGCTGTCGCTCCACAGCTTCCCGGGCACGCACACGTAGACCGTGTTGGTCTCGGTGGGATCGACCAGGATCTTCACGATGTGCTCGGAGTTCCGCAGCCCGACGTTCGTCCAGTTGTCGCCACCATCGTCGGACCGGTAGACGCCGTCGCCGATCGACACGCTGTTGCGCATCCACGATTCGCCGCTGCCGACCCAGATCACTTTGGGATTCTTCGGATCGATCGTCACCGCGCCGATCGACTGTATGGGTTGCTTGTCGAAGACCGGCTTGAACGTCGTCCCGCCGTTCGTCGACTTCCACACGCCGCCGCTCGCCGCGCCGACGTAGATCGTGAGCCGGGCGCCCTCGTGCACGGCATCGACCGCCGCGATCCGCCCGCTCATCGCCGCCGAGCCGATGTTGCGCGCGCCGAGACCGGAAATCGTTTCCGAATCCACTTTGACGGCGGGAGCTTGTTGCTGCGCGAGCAGCAGGAGCAGGAGCACGTTCATGGACGGGTCCCCGGCCGCACGAACCGCTGGTCGTCGAGCGGTACGTTGGCCTCGATTTTGTCGTACGTGATTTTCGAGCGGTCGCTGCTGCTGCTGCCCTTCGACCCCGACTCCGAGGAGAACGGCAGATACACGCCGTTGACCTGCTTGTAGTCGCCGAGGGAGGTTTCGAACTCCTGCGGCGCGCCGCGGATCATGCGCTGCGTGTCGATGCGGATGGGGACGTAGTACTCGGTATCCAGATAGTAGAAGCTGACGTCGCCGTTCGGGCGGGTGACCTTGAGCTTGTAGGCGTCGCTCCCCTCGATCTGCTCGACGCCCTGATACTCGACGTGATTGCCTTTCGCCTGATAGTTCACGAGCGGGCCGTCGAAGTCGGCATCGTCGAGAATGCCGTGCATCTCGTCTTCGCCGAGCGACTCGGGATCGCGCTTGCCTTGCCACGGCTCGATCTTCCAGCCGTTCTTGCCGTCGTATGCGTTGATGCCCGTCATCCCCTGAATGGAGAACTCCTCGCGCACGCTGCCGGGGCGCTTGTTCTCCTGAATGACGACTGCTTCGAAGCCGCCGCCGCCCGTGAACTTCCCGGTGCGGCGCAGCGTCTGCAGTGCCTGAAGGCGCGCCATGCCGCCCGACGCCTGGATGTACTTGGCGATGAGGCTGTCGGCAGTTTGGGCGGGGGCGGAACGCGGCGCCGCGCTCAGCGCGAATGCCGCGAGGGAAAGAGCAACGGTCAGACGCTTCATACGCAACAAGCTCCTCTAGCGGGACGGACAAGATAGCCCCCGGTCGCGCGCCCGCAACCGCAGGCGTACCTTCTCCGACTATGGCACGGGTCGCCTCGCAACAATTCCCCAACCTCACGGTGCTGTCGCACCCGTTGATCCAGCACAAGCTCTCGATCTTGCGCGACAAGCGCACCAGCACTCGCGACTTCAAGCAGCTGGTGAACGAGATCGCCATGCTCATGGCGTACGAAGTGACTAAGGATCTGCCGCTCGAGCCGGTCGAAATCGAAACGCCGCTCGAGAAAATGACAGGCAGCCAGGTGGCCGGTAAAAAACTGACCCTGGTCCCGATCCTTCGCGCCGGCCTTGGTATGGTCGAAGGAATCTCCCAGCTGATTCCCTCCGCGCGCGTTGGGCATATCGGTCTCTACCGCAACCACGATACGCTCCAGCCCGTGGACTATTACTTCAAGATTCCGTCGGGCGAAGCCGACCGCGCCTTCTTCCTATTGGACCCCATGCTCGCAACCGGCGGGTCCGCCGTGGCCGCCGTGACCGCCCTGGCGCGCGCGGGCGCGCCCGTGAAGCGGATTCGGTTCATGTGCCTCGTGGCCGCCCCCGAGGGCGTCAGGGCGATGGCGGACGCGCATCCCCAGGTGCCTGTCTATACCGCCTCGCTGGATCGTGAGCTCAACGCCAAGGGCTATATCCTGCCCGGACTAGGGGATGCCGGGGACCGCCTTTTTGGCACCAGGTAGGGCCCCGTCACGTAACCCTTTTGTCCTCCCCCGTGTCCCATCAGTAGTTACGAGACCAGTCCGTCACCTCGGAGCGTCGTGGACGAATCACAGCTTATTGCCCGCGTCCGCGCCGGGGATAGCGCCGCAGAGCGCGCGCTCTATGACGCGCATGTGGACCGCGTGTACCGCCTGGCCTTCCGGCTCGCGGGCGACGATGCCCTCGCGCAGGATTTCACCCAGGAAACGTTCATTCGCGCGTTCGACCGGCTCGGGACGTTCCGTGGCGATGCCGCGTTTTCGACCTGGCTGCACACGATCACGACCACGGTCGTTCTGAACGGCTTGCGGAAAGTGAAGCGGTTTCGGCAACGGGAAGCGGACATCGATGATGCACACGACATCGGGGTTACGCAGCGACACGCAGAGCCGGATCTGAAAGCGCGGCTCAAGCAGGCGATCGACAATCTGCCGGAGGGTTACCGGACCGTGTTTTTGATGCACGACGTCGAGGGCTACACACACGAAGAGATCGGCGTCGCACTCGGCGTCGAGACCGGCACGTCGAAGGCCCAGCTGTCGCGCGCGCGGGCAAAGTTGCGCGTGGCGCTGTCGGACTTCGCAGGAGAATGGGTGACATGATGGACCAGCACGAAGACCCGAAATTCGAGCACTGGCTGAAGGATGTGGCGAAGTCGTATCACGCCCCACATCCCACTCCCCGTGAGGCGATCTGGAAGCGGATCGAAGACGCGCGCCGGAACAAGCGCGTCATCGAGCTGCGGCCCTGGATGCGTTGGGCCGTGGCGGCCGCCGCCGTGCTGATTCTCGGCGTCGGCATTGGCCGGTGGACGGCGCGTCAGCCTGCCCCGTCGAGCCGCGCGACCACTGTTGCGGCGGCGGACTCGACGACGTCCGCACAATCGGATCTGATTTATCAGATGGCCGCGACGCAGTACCTGTCGCACACCGAGGCATTCCTCACGTCGTTCCGTGCTGACGTCGGGTCGCATGGGACGTCGAACGGCGCGCGCTTCGCTCGCCAGGCGCGCGATCTCCTGAGCACGACGCGTCTCATGCTCGACTCGCCGGCCGGCAGGGATCAGCGGCTCCGGTCGCTGCTCGAGGACCTCGAGCTGGTGCTCGTGCAGATCTCGCAGTCGCAGGGCGGCCATGACAGGGATCTCATCACGCAAGGCATGAACCAATCGAACGTGTTGCCCAAGTTGCGCTCGGCGATTCCCGCCGGGCCTGTACCGGTGCGCACAGAAGGAGCACTCTGATGTTGTCTGGTCTATCCCTCTTGCTCGCCGTCACGAGCGCCGTTCAAGTAACCGCGGCGCCAGCTCCACAACCGCGTGCCCATCGGCGCGCGCGCACGATGACCATCCCGTCACTCGCCGCCCCCATGGCCGCGCTCGACGCCGGTGCGCAGGCGCTCATGATGGCGCAGCCGGATATCCAGGCGCTCACGGCGCAGGCGCCCGCGATGGCCATGGCGGCCAGCGATCTGCAAATGGCCGCGTATTCGTTGTCGGCGGCGCCGGTTGCGTTCGCTGCACCGGTGTTCTACTGGGACGGCGATGACGACAGCGAGGTCAACGAGCCGGTGTTGCCGGATCAGACCCAGGCCGACGTCGCCGATTCACTCTATCGCGCGGCGCGGCAGGCGCTGAACCGCAGCCAGTACTCCCGCGCCTCGGAGCTCTTCAGCAGCATCCGCGACAAGTATCCCCGGTCGACGTATGTGCCCAACACCTATTACTGGCAGGCCTTCGCGCTCTATCGCGACGGATCAGAGGAAGCGTTGCGCGCGGCTCGCGAGGCGCTGAACACGCAAGCGTCTCGGTTCCCCAAGGCGACCACGCGTCGAGACGCCGAAGCACTGTTGCGTCGCGTGCAGGGTGGGCTGGCGCGGCTGGGCGATCCCGATGCCA
>Ga0209488_10003922_pt1 | contig 11787 bp, 8 predicted proteins | sample Rivendell_Oct201_8_FD_188349 | JGI IMG/M metagenome (GOLD analysis project Ga0209488, IMG submission 188349) | Vadose zone soil microbial communities from the Eel River Critical Zone Observatory, Northern California, USA -... | ecosystem: Environmental > Terrestrial > Soil > Vadose zone >...
TGCACGCCCAGACTTACGCGATTCACTTTACAACGACGTAATCCATCGACCACATCTGGCGTAAGCGTCCCAGGAGCGCACTCTACAGTGATCTCCGCATCAGGCTGCATGTCGAACTGCGCCCGCAGCGCGCTAAAGATCTTCTGCAGCTGATCGGTTGCGAGTACCGTGGGCGTCCCTCCGCCCAGGTATATCGAGTCCACCTCGCGCTCAATCGTCCCGCCAACTTCTTCCGCGATCCGCGTCGCATTTTCTATGTCGCTACATACGCGATCCACGTAGCGCTCGAATACAGCACGCGAAAACACGTCGGAGGCAAAGTTGCAATAGCTGCACTTGGTGCGGCAGAACGGAACGGAAATGTAGATGCCGAGTGCCACGCTTTCATTATCCCACTCTGAAACGTTTTCCATCCTCCCGGCTGCCGGGGCCATCTATTTGAGGTACTCTGTGGGTAGCGCTGCCCGCGCCGCCCGCCTGCCGGCTCAAGAATCTGCTGGCTCAAGAAAACGATGGCTCACGAAGAAGAGGTGCTAGGCAAAGCGTACGACAGCCGCCTGATGCGGCGGCTGCTGACCTATCTGCGGCCCTACCGCTGGCAGGTGGCGATTGCGCTGGGCTCCATCGTTCTCAAATCATTCGCCGATGTACTTGGACCCTACCTCACGAAGGTTGCGATCGATCGCTACCTGGCGCCCAACACGGAGAGCGGGGCGGGCATGTGGCACTGGCTGAGCCCTCGTCCGCTGACCGGCATCGCGCAGATTTCGGGAATCTACATTGGGCTTTTGGTGTTCAGCTTCTTACTCGAGTTCCTGCAAACTTACTACATGCAATGGACGGGCCAGAAGGTAATGTTTGACCTGCGCAGCCAGATCTTCCGCCATCTGCAGCGCATGCACGTCGCTTTTTACGATAAGAACCCGGTGGGGCGGCTGGTCACGCGCGTCACCACCGACGTCGACGCGCTGAACGAAATGTTCACCTCCGGCGTGGTCTCGATCTTTGAGGATCTGTTCGTGCTCGCCGGGATCATCGGCATCATGCTGTGCATGAACTGGAAGCTGGCCTCGATCACTTTCGCCGTGCTGCCGCTGATTATTTATTCGACCAAGATTTTTCGCGACAAGGTTCGCGACTCCTACCGGCGGATTCGGACTGCCATCGCGCGCATCAACGCTTTTCTTCAGGAACACGTCAGCGGCATGGTGGTATTGCAGCTCTTCAACCGCGAGCGCAAGGCCTACAACAAGTTTTCGGACATCAATCGCAGTCACATGGACGCGTTCAAAGACGCGATCATGGCCTACGCCGTCTACTATCCTGCGGTCGAAATATTTTCGTCGATCGCGATTGCCTGCGTGATCTGGTTTGGCGGCAACGACATTATCCGGAGTGCTCCCGTTAAAAGTCTGGCGTTGGAATTCAACCGGCACTCGCTGCTGACGTTCCGCGTAGTTGAGACGGTCGCATCGCTCGGCGTGCTGGTCGCCTTCATGCAGTATGCGCAGCGCTTTTTCCGTCCCATCATGGACTTCAGCGAAAAATACAACATTCTGCAGTCCGCCATGGCGGCCAGCGAGCGCATCTTCAAGCTGCTCGATACTCCGGTGGAAGTTGTTTCTCCCGCGGTGACTAAGAAACCCGAGGGGCCTGGTCGCATCGAGTTCGACCACGTCTGGTTCGCGTATCGGGACGTACCGGCCGAAAATGACGTTCAGAATGTGGGCAACTCGGGGAGCAGCAATGTCCGTGTGGGGACGGGCACTCTTGCCCGTCCAGCCGAGCAGAGCTCGGCTAGCTCTTCGTCAGGCAATGGCAATGTGGTCGCGAATGACTCGACTCCCGACTGGATTCTCCGCGACGTCACCTTCGCAATCGAACCGGGAGAAACCGCGGCCATTGTCGGCCACACGGGCGCAGGCAAAACCACACTCATTTCTTTGCTGCTGCGTTTCTACGATGTCCAGCAGGGCGCGGTGAGAATCGACGGCGTCGACGTCAAGGATATGGACCTTGTAGATCTGCGCAGCCGGTTCGGAGTGGTTCTGCAAGATCCGTTTCTGTTCAGCGGTACCATCGCCGGAAATATTCGCCTGGGTACGCAACGCATTGGGGACGCCGACATTGAGAAAGCGGTAGAAGATGTAAACCTCGCCGACTTTATCCGCGCACTACCCAACGGCTTCAACGAGGAGGTCCGCGAGCGCGGATCGACGCTCTCCACCGGCCAGAAGCAGCTCATCTCCTTCGCACGAGCGCTGGCGCACAATCCGAAAATTCTGATTCTCGACGAAGCCACGTCCAGCGTGGATACCGAAACCGAATTCCGTGTGCGCGACGCTTTGAATCGTATGGTCGAAGGGCGCACGTCGTTGATTATTGCCCACCGGCTTTCGACCGTGCAGCGTGCCGACAAAATCATCGTCATGCACAAGGGCAAAGTCCGCGAAATGGGCACGCATCAGCAACTCCTTTCCCAGCGCGGAATTTACTTCAAGCTCTATCAGCTCCAGTACAAGGATCAGGAGATCAATGTGGCGCGGGCGCCCTCGTCGGCGAATTCTGAAGTCACAGCCAGCGCGGACGACTAAGCGCGCGCCTGAATTGAGGATCACTGAAATAGCACCCCCCTCCTAGATTGCACATATTCCAGACATTGGCTGCGGCCTTACAATGCTCTCTTGCGAATCCTGATCTCAGCCGGTGAAGCCTCTGGGGAAATGTATGGCGCGCAGCTCATTCAAGCTCTTCGCCGCGCGGCCGAGCAAAGGCCAGCGGAGCTGCGCTCCGCCGGACAGCCGGGGGCGGCTGTCCCCACATTGGCAGAGCCAGAGATTTGTGTGGGGAGAGCCGCCCTCGGCTGTCCGGCCGACTCGAAGAGTCGGCTTGAATTCTTCGGCGTCGGTGGCGAGCGCATGCGCACTGCCGGCTGCGACACCGTGGTCGACGCCAAGGATCTCTCCGTTGTCGGCATTACTGAAATCCTCAGCCATTTGCCGAAAATCTACGGACTCTACCGGCATCTGATTCAAGAGGCCGACAGGCGCAAGCCTGACCTCGCCATTGTTATTGACTCTCCGGCCTTCAACTGGCGCGTTGCCCGCGAGATGAAAAAGCGTGGCATCCCAACGGTCTATTACGTCGCGCCACAGTTCTGGGCGTGGCGCCAGGGACGCGTCCGCCTGCTGCGCGACTATATCGACAAAGCGCTGGTGATCTTTCCGTTCGAAGAAAGGTTCTATCGCGACCGTGGAGTGGACGCGACTTTCGTCGGCCATCCGCTTGCCGATTTGCCGCAGCCGGCCGTCGAGCGTAATGAGTACGCCGCTGGCTTTCATCTTGACCCTGCCAAGCAGTGGATCACGCTCATGCCCGGCAGCCGGGTCAAAGAAGTGTGCATGAACCTGCCCACCATCCTCCAAGCCGCCGCGCAGCTTGGCAATGCCTACGAATTTATTCTGCCGGTTGCTCCCACGCTCGACCGCGCCTTGCTGAAGAGCCTCATTGGGCAACAAAACATCACCCTGGTTCCCGAATCCCTGCCCGCCCTTTGGCTTTCGCGGGCAGGCATCGTCGCCAGCGGCACTGCGACCGTGGAGGCCGCAATGATGTCGACGCCCTTCGTGATGGTCTACCGGGTTAGCCCGCTGACGTATCTTCTCGGGAAGCCCCGGGTGAAGGTGCCGCGCTTTGCCATGGTCAACCTGATCGCCGGAGAAGAAGTCGTTCCCGAGCTGGTGCAGGAAGACTTCACCGCCCAGAACGTCGTCGCGCGGGTCAAGGGAATCCTGCCGGACGGTCCCGCCCGCGAGCGCATGCTGGAAGGGCTGGCACAAGTAAAAAGGCGGCTTCACCCTCGCCCAGCCGCAGCAGAGGTGGCCCAGCATCCAGCCGACCGCGCCGCAGAGATTGTTTTAGAGATGCTGCGTCGGAAGCTATCCTCAGAGTAAGTCGGGAAGCAGGGTGGCGACCTAATCAGGGGCTAGGCCCCGATCGTTATTGGCTTTTGGGCGGCACGGCTGAACATGCTGAGGACGCCCTCAGCGGCTAAAGCCGGGGTTGATTTGCGGCACTTACGGCGCGGCTGAAAAGCCGCGCCCTTTCAAAACAAATCACGACATAGTTTTTCCGCAGCTGGTGAGTTAGTGCCGTTCCCAAGCTTCCTAAATCCGAGGTTCCTTGTCCAAAGCTAGTGGCCAGAAGCAGGCAATCCTTAGCTAACCCTTGTGCTCACAGCATCTTTTGAGTCAGAATCCACATCATAGGGAAGAGCGGTTATTTCCCGGGAGACTCTCCTTAATGCAGATTCAGTTCCGGCGCGCCGTGGGCGGCCTCACGACTTCCCTTGCCTTATTGCTACTGTGTTTCGCCGCGATGCCCGCACGGGCCGCGGAAAAGGCCCGCCTCCGCGTGGATGACTATCAGATCGAAGCGGAGCTAACGCCGCACCTGCACCAGATTTCGGCGACTGCGAAGGTAAAATTCACCGCCCTGCAGGACCTGAACGTCGCCGTCTTTGAACTGCACAATGGACTGCGCGTAACCAAGGTTATGGACGCCAGCAACAAGCCGCTGTCGGCGGAGCGCGTCACCCAGGATTCCACCGTTCGCGTGCCTCTGCCTCAGGGCTTGCAAAAAGATGCCTCGACCTCGCTGACCTTTGAATACGAAGGCCAGCTCGAAACCGCCGACGACAGCCCGGTACCGGGCCTCAAGCTTGCCTATATCGGAGACGACACCAGCTACCTGCTGTATGCGGGACGCTGGTTCCCGGTCAGCGGCTACGGCCTCAATCGCTTCACCTCGACCATCAGCGTGAACGTGCCCTCGCACATGCTCGTGATCGGCGGCGGGAAGTCGACCGTCAACGACAATGCGGCATCGAAGAAGTCCAGCTCCAGCGGTCTTCCCACTAAGACATTCACTTTCGTTTCAACCAAGCCCAGTTTTCCTGGAACCATCGTTGCCGGAGTCTTCCAGGAACATAAGAGCGACGAAGCCGGCATCGACCTGCACGTCTTCTTTAAGCCGGCCCATCAGAGCGTAGCGCCCACTTACGCGACGACTGCAGTCCAGGAGTTCACTTACTTCATAACGTTGTATGGCACGCCCCCGTCCTCCAAGCTCAACGTCGTGGAGTTGCCGGCCGATACGGTTCCGTATGTCTGGGCTCCGGAAATTGCCGGTCTGGCCAGTTCTTCGATCACGGAGAAAACTAACTACCGCCTGCTCGCCAATGCCATTGCACATCAGTGGTGGGGTGTTTCGGTAAGCCCCACGTCCAAGGACGATTGGTGGTTGACCGACGGTTTTTCACGCTACTCCGAGGCCATGTATGTCGAGAACGCGGCGGGATCCGCGGGCCTCGAAGAGGCGGTGAAGGACATGTCAGTGGGAGCTCTCGCTTACGACACTGTGCCGCTTTCGAGCGCCAGCAAGCTCGATATCTTCTCCACCGAGTTTCAATCGCTGGCTACCGACAAAGGCGCGATGATCCTCCACATGCTGCGCTGGGTGCTGGGAGAAGAGAAATTTCTCAAAACCATGCGCGATTTCGCCACGCAGTTCGCGGGAAAATCCGCGAGCATGGACGATTTCCGCGCCATCGCCGAGAAAAACTATGGCGAGCAGCTTACGTGGTTCTTTTCCCAATGGCTCGATTCCACTGGCGCGCCCGAGTTCAAGGTCAAATACACCGTGTACCGCCTGGGCAGTAACAAGGGATTTCGCGTGACTGGACAGATCGCGCAGGATCTCGACCTGTTCCGAATGCCGGTCAGCTTGAAGATCGACACTGACGGCAAAACTGAAGAGAAGCGTGTCGAAGTCGTTGGGACCAATTCCGCTTTTACGGTTGAGACGTTCGGCCGTCCACGGCGTATCGCTGTGGATCCCGAGCACCATGTGCTGACTAATTCTTCCGATGTAAAGCTGCGCTCGTCCATCCTGCGCGGACAGGCGATGCAGCAACAGGGAGACTTGTCGGGAGCGCTGGCGGAATTCAACAAAGCGCTCGACATCAACAAGAACAGTTCCCTGGCGCACTATCGCATTGCGGAAGTTTTCTTTCTGCAAAGAAACTATCAATCGTCGGCAAACTCCTACCGTGCATCCCTGAACGGCGATGGCGAGCCCCGCTGGACCGAAGTCTGGAGCCACCTCCAACTGGGCAAAATCTTCGACATCACGGGCCAGCGTGAACGCGCTGTAAACGAATACCGGCAGGCTGTCCAGACCAACGACAATACCTTCGGAGCCCTCGAGGAAGCGCGCAAATATTTGCAAAAAGCCTACGAACGACCGAAGGAAAAGCAGTAGTAGAAGCCTAGCGACCAAACATCGGGCCTTATCGGCACCAACTATTTCTGTTCTCGCCAAATCGAAACTCTGATATGGTTCGCGGCAAGGATTTCCGCCATTCCCGTGGCTGGAATCCATCTGGCTTGGAAAGGAGAGACGTATGCTCGCAAGACTGATGCGAACCGATCGAAACCATCTCACTCTGACCATCCTGAGACTTATTCTCGGGATAGTGTTCTTCGCTCATGGGGCCCAAAAAGCTCTGGGCTGGTTTGGCGGCTACGGATTCAGCGGAACCATGGGATTTTTCACTCATCAACTGGGCATCCCTGCTCCTTTTGCGTTTCTCGCCATCTGTGCCGAGTTTCTCGGTGGGCTCGGGCTCATCGTTGGCTTCCTCGCACGGGTAGCGGCCTTTGGAATTTTCTGCAACATGGTGGTAGCAGTATTCATGGTCCACTATAAGATCGGATTCTTTATGAACTGGAGCGGCGCCCAAAAAGGTGAAGGCTTCGAGTATCATTTGCTGGTTCTCGCCATGACGGCCGCGATCATGATCGCCGGTGCAGGGGCGTTTTCCATTGATGGGTTCCTTGCAGGCGGCGACGCGCCAGCCCGTCTGCGGTGATTCATCCCAGAGGGACGGTGCGGCACTCCGACAACGGCGGTACTGCCGCTGGTTTGGGAAAGTCCCGCCTTTAGCTAACCTTTTTTCATTCTGCGGGGTCTAATCCTTTATCAGCGGCAGGGAACTTCGCATAGTCCGGCTGCGTATCTCAGATCAGATGATTGGGCGGGACTGAGACCCCTCGCCTGACGTTACCTGGGCCCCCACGCTCCTCCCCGGAGGCGTGGGGCCTCATTTGTAACCCAGTTTTATGCGCATGCTCCTCGACATTGTGCGGCAGTCGTTGTCCACGCTGTGGGCGCACAAGATGCGCTCGTTTCTCACTATGTTCGGAATCGCGTGGGGCGTGGGCTCGCTGCTGCTTCTGGTGGGATTGGGAGAGGGCTTCCGCAGTGGCCAGGAACGGCAATTGGCCAACCTCGGGCAAAATATCATGTTCATGTTCCCGGGGCGCATTCCCGCGGTCGAAGGCAGCACGCAATCCGGCCAGACTTACTACTTTACGTACAAGGACTATCTGGCGGTCCGCAACAACGCCAAGTTTGTGGGAGCTTTGTCGCCGGTCTTGAATCGCGAAGACATCCGCGCCGTCAGCGACTACGGGTCAACCAACGGGCAAGTTTTTGGCGTGGCCTCCGACTACAACCAGATCCGCAACGTCCCCATCGAACCCGGCCGCTGGTTCAACGAGAAGGACAACACCGAGCGACGCCGCGTAGCCGTGGTGGGATGGGAACTGCTGAAGAACATGTTTCCCGGACGGCCAGCGGTTGGCTCGACAATTCTGCTCAACGGCGTGAGCTTCGATGTGATAGGCGTGGTAGCCAAGGTGGGCCGGGACGGCAACAACGGCACGAACTCGCGGATATTTATCCCCGTCGATACCATGCGGAACCTGTTCCGCCTCACTAAGTCGAACTCTGAAGACGCTATTTCATTTCTGAATTATCAGCCCATTCGTAAAGAACTCCACACCGAAGCCAAGAACGAGATTCACCAGATTATCGCCATGCGTCACGGCTTCAACGCGAAGCTGCAAGATGCTTTCGAGGACTGGGACACCATCGAAAACATGAAGCGCGTCGGTCTGATCTTCAATGCAATGGACTGGTTTCTGGGCGTAGTGGGAGTCGTGACTCTGGGCCTCGGCGCCATCGGCATTATCAATATCATGCTGGTGTCAGTCACCGAGCGGACGAAGGAGATTGGTCTGCGTAAGGCTCTGGGCGCGACTTACCGCGCCATTCTCACGCAATTTTTCATCGAGGGAGCCTTCCTCACGGCCCTTAGTGGTGGTATCGGGCTGGCGGTCGCAACCGCATTTGTTACGGCTCTGGCAATGTTGCCTGCACCTGAGGGGTTTGACACTCCTCGCATCATCCCGGCGTCGGCGCTGGCTGCCATTGGATCACTGGCCATCGCCGGAATCGCGGCCGGCTTATATCCAGCGCGGAAAGCGGCGTTACTGCCTCCCGTGGAAGCTTTGCGCCAGGAATGATTTCGGAGGGGGGAAGAAGTCAGGGTCTTAGCTAAAAGCCAAGAGCTAAAAGCCAAGAGCGTGAAACCATGACCCGCGAACTCGCCAAACAGGCATACAACGCGTTGCGCTACAACCGGCGGCGTACTGTGCTGACCATGTTGGGTATGGCGTGGGGAATCGCCACGGTCGTACTGCTGCTGGCTTATGGCGCCGGCTTCCAGCGCGGACTGTGGTCGGCATTCCGCTCTTTCGGAACCAATCTCGTATTCATTTTTCCCGGCCGCACCGAATTGCAAGCTGGAGGCACGAAGGCAGGAACGCAAGTGCGCTTGACGGTCCATGACCTCGACTATATTCGTGCCGAAGTACCGCTGTTGAAGCGTGTTTCCCCTGAAGTGGCCAAGCAGTGCCTTACCGCCTACGGCACGCGCAGCGCTACCTATGGCGTTAGCGGAGTGTATGCCTCCTACGGGCACATGCGCCGCATGGAAGTTGCGGAGGGCACGTTCTTCAGCGAGTCCGACGACTTCACTCACAATCGCGTGGCTGTGATTGGCTCCGATGCGAAGAAAAAACTTTTCTCCGGCCAGAACGCCCTGGGAGAAAGCGTCCGCCTCGATGGCATCTCCTATCAGATCATCGGCGTACTCAAACACCAGGTGCAGAACGGCGACGACAATATCAACGAGCACCTCTACGTCCCCTACAGCGCTGTGAGCGACCTGACCAATGCGTACTATTTGTCCGCGATTGTCATGGAGTACGAGGGCGATCACGCAAAAGTTGTAAACGCCGTCCGCCAGTCCATGGGCTTTCATCACAGTTTTGATCCCAAGGATCACCGTGCGGTGTTCGTCTTCGACGTCTTCGCGGATTTGATGGATCTCGAGATCATCACTACCGGAATCAAGATCCTGCTCGGCTTCATCGGCCTGCTGACACTGGGGATTGGAGGCGTCGGCCTCATGAACATCATGCTGGTCTCGGTCACTCAGCGGACGCGCGAAATCGGCGTGGAGAAAGCTTTAGGCGCGCGCCGCTGGCACATCCTGTTCCAGTTCCTGGCAGAAGCCCTGGTGATAACCGCGATGGGCGGCCTATTGGGCGTGGTTCTCGCCTATGTTGTGTCGTGGGCGGTTGGGTCCCTGACGCTGTGGAGTGCCTTCGAGGAAAACGCCAGCGAGGGAGACATTCACCTATACATCGACGCCGCCACACTGCTCTGGTCGACCGTCATCCTGAGTTTCGTAGGCGTGATCAGCGGCATGCTGCCCGCAATCAAAGCCGCGCGGTTGGATCCGATCGAAGCCCTGCGCTACGAATGACCTTCATTTCAGCCGACTTCATCCTGCTCAACTTAGTTTCATCGTGAGCACAGTAACTGCTTCGGAAAACGAGCAGTTAAGAAGTCGAAAGCCTGCCATGAGCGAAGTTGAAGGGGGATCCCTTGCAACCCAAGTACTACCCGGGACCCGAGGAGGAGTTTCCGGCACTAAGCCTCCAACTGAGGGCATCGGTCGCCGGTTTGGTTACCAGGGATTATTTCACCACCGGCGAATTCGCGTCGGCAGGCTTATCTTCCTCGGCGTGGATCTTGCCGTCATCCTCCGCATAAAACGAACGGTGCTGCGCGTCAATTTGGGCGGGTGTCATGGTAAGGACGAAGCTGTCTTTTTTGCCCGCGAAGCTGGCCGTGTAGTCCCCGCGGTTGGGATTGACCATACGTTTCGTGAAGGAGCCGGAATGGACCAACTCCGCCAGGGACGTGGCGAAGTGTCCATACTGCTTGTTGAACTGGCGCTGGGCGCGGAGCACGACCCGCATGTAAGCGAGGGCGCCCGCTTCGGAATCAGAGCGGGCCGGATCGCCGGCAAATTTAGGCTGGTATGTTGCAGTTGGAGTCTGCGCGGCAGACAGCATGGGCGCTGACAGGGCAATCGTGGTGAGCATCAGTAGGATGATAACGGTTAGAAAGTGTGTGTAACACTTCTGCATGATGCGTTTCTCCCAATCCCAATGAAAGTTCAGTCCGTTGTTACGAATCGTCGTTAGTGGGTCGTCGTTCGCCAATCGAAGCCGTGCTTCAGTAACAATTATTACGGGAAAGTCGAGTCACGCTCTTTCGAGGTAGCGCAACTTCCGTTCAAAACCGCCCGTGAGGACTATCTTTTCCATGTTACTCCCGTAATTTAGCTCGGTCACCTTCTCTATGCATGGCTTCGATTTATGTCTATGCTGGATTTAAGAATTCAACCCGACAGGGAAAACTATGAAAGCAGCCGTAGCCCGTAAACCGATCATTCGAATTGCCGTGGTGGAAAGCGATCCTCTACGTTTTGTCGGATTTCGCGCTCTGTTCGACTCCGAACCGGAGTTCGAACTGGTGTCCGCCACACTGCCTGAGATCAGCACATTACAGAATACTGATCTCGTCCTCCTGGGCAACCGCTCGGGACAGAACCTGTTTGATGTGATGGCTAGCCTGAAGGCGACACGGCCCGATCTGCGCATCATCGTAACCGGCTCGGGAATCGACGAAGAGACGATTCTGAAGGCCATTGCTTCCGGCGCTAAAGGATACGTGGACGAGGCCGCTTCTCCGGCAGAGTTTGCGCAGGCGATTCGCATCGTTAACCAGGGGTCAGTCTGGGCCCCCCGGCGCGTCCTGTCGATGTTCATCGAGCGCGTGTCGTCGTCTCCGGGAAGAATCTTTCCGGCAGGGCGAGTTACATTTACCGACCGCGAAAAAGAAGTGCTGGAGATGCTGGTGGCCGGCCGCTCGAACAAAGAAATTGGCGCCTCGCTGGGAATTGAAGAACGCACGGTGAAGGCGCACGTCGCCAAGTTGATGCGTAAGGTCGGAGTGCAGAACCGGATCGCGTTGTCGGTTCATGCGATCACGCATTCGCTGGTGGCGACGAAATAGAGCAGCTTCTAGCTACTAGCTTCTAGCTACCACTTGGATCAGCGGGACCGAGCCCTCCCAGCGGTTACCTGGTGGCAATTACCTTGGTTATCTTGTCTGAATTGCGAGGCGGAAGCATACTCGCCTCACCTACCACAGAACCTGGGAGACGGGGTTGAGAGTGGCGATTAGGGTCACTGCTTTCAGCCCCGCATTTTTTTTGTCCTGCCCTCCGATCCAAGCAACACAATCCTCTTAACGTTCTCTTACCAACGCCGACGACCCCAATGAAAACGAACCGCATGTGCCAGTAATGGGGCCGTTTCCGAATTGCCGACGCATGAGATGCGCTTGACTTGAACCTCCTGACCTTCTAGATTGATCGATAATGCGTATCGGCAAGTCAGTTTTGATGGCCGTACTCACAGTCGCTCTCGCGTCCTATGCCTTCGAGTGCGGCGGCAGTGAGAC
>Ga0209488_10003923_pt1 | contig 11787 bp, 9 predicted proteins | sample Rivendell_Oct201_8_FD_188349 | JGI IMG/M metagenome (GOLD analysis project Ga0209488, IMG submission 188349) | Vadose zone soil microbial communities from the Eel River Critical Zone Observatory, Northern California, USA -... | ecosystem: Environmental > Terrestrial > Soil > Vadose zone >...
GCGGTCAACGTCATGCCGCGGCCCTGCGGGCGGTCAGGCTGGGTGACGACAAGTTGTATTTCGAAGCCGGCGGCGGCCAGGCGCTCCAGTGACGGCACGGCGAACATCGGCGTGCCGCAAAAAATCAGCTTCATGCCCACTCGCCGGCGCGTACCAGCTTTTTGATTTTGCGCTTGATCAGGTCACGCTTCAGCGCGCTCACATGGCTGATAAAGAGCCTGCCGTTCAGATGGTCGGTTTCATGCAGGAAAGCGCGGGCGAGCAGGTCGTCACCGGTCTTTTCAAACCAGTTCCCTTCCACATCCTGGGCGCGAACGGTCACGATGTTGGCGCGAACAACGTTCTCGTGAAAATCGGGCAGGCTCAAACACCCTTCTTTCCCATTCTGCCTGCCTTCACGGCCAATGATTTCCGGATTCACCAGAACGAGTTTCGCGTTGGGATCTTCTTTGAATGTGGTGTCGATCACGGCGATGCGTTTCGCAATGCCGATCTGCGGGGCGGCCAGTCCGACGCCGTGGGCCGCATACATCGATTCAAACATGTCATCGACCAGCTTCTTGAGTTCATCATTGAATTCGGTGACCGGTTCGGCCGGCCTCTCCAGCACCGGATCACCATAGACTACGATTGGATAAATCATTCGTTCTGCTAGAACTCCCGCAATTGTTGTTGATAGCCTGCAAAATTTCGCCGGGTTTCAGTGATGGAATCGCCGCCAAATTTTTCCAGGGCACAGCGCGCCAGCGTGAGCGCGACCATGGACTCAGCGGCAACGCCTGCCGCGGGCACCACGCAGACATCGGAGCGCTCATAAGCAGCTTTGACCGGCTCGCGAGTGGCAAAATCCACCGAGCCCAGCGGACGCCGCAAAGTGGAGATTGGCTTCAGATAGCCGCGCACCAGAATGTCCTGCCCGTTGGAGATGCCGCCTTCGATTCCGCCCGCGTGATTGGATGCCCGGGTAAAGCCGGTGAAGGGCGCATGACTCTCTTTTTTATAGCCGATCTCATCATGCACGGCGGAGCCAAATGAAAGCGCGGATTCCACGCCCGTGCCGATCTCCACAGCCTTTACGGCCTGCAATGACATTACAGCCATGGCCAGCATCCCATCGAGGCGCTCGTCCCACTGGGCGAAGGTGCCAAGACCTGGAGGCACGTTGTGTGCGACGACTTCAAAGACACCGCCAACTGAGTCTCCGGTGCGAAGAGCTTGATCGACTTCAGCTTTCATGCGCTGCTCGGATTCAGGATCAGCGCAGTTCAGTAAAACTTCCGATTTGGCTTGCAGCTCCTGGAGTTTTTCCCACGGCACTTCTGCGTTCGCAAGCGTAGCCTTGCCGACGGCGATCACGTGACTAAGCACTTCCATGCCAAGCTCGCGCAGGAACAATTTCGCGATCGCGCCAATCGCGACTCGCGCAGCGGATTCGCGCGCGGAAGCGCGTTCCAGAATGTAGCGGGCTTCCGGGAAGTTGTACTTCAGGGCACCGGCAAGATCGGCATGTCCGGGCCGCGGAGAAGCCACACGCTTATGTTTTTCGGGATCGCCAGTTTCAACCGGCAGCGACTCCTGCCAGTTTTTCCAGTCTTTATTCTCCAGCAAAATGGAAATCGGCGAGCCAATGGTCTTGCCATGGCGCACGCCGGAGACAATGTGGACGCGGTCAGTCTCAATCTTCATGCGTCCGCCGCGGCCAAAGCCCTGCTGTCGACGCCAAAGTTCGCGATCGAGGAATGCCTGGTCGATGTTCAGACCTGCCGGTACGCCGGAAAGAAAAGCCACCAGGCTCTCTCCGTGCGATTCTCCGGCAGTAAAGTAACGCAGCATGGGTCAGGACGAACCATTGATTGTAACGTAGGTTTATGTGGGAAGAAAAAAGGCGAGCTGACGAGGCTCGCCTGGACGAGAAGGGTTGCGAGGGACATGAAACTTCGAGTGACGTTCGACCGAGGACCGCGGATCAAGCGGCGTGACGGATCTTGCTGCGTACTTTGTCGCGCGTTTGGTCGTCGATGGACGTCAGGTTGTGCTGCTCACGGCCATGCTGTTCGGCTTTCTGCAGGACTTCGTCCGGACTTGAACCCTTGGCTTCCCAGGAACATCCGGTAAAGCCGGCGTCGGCGCAGCGGAAAGAGTAATTTTCGTTTCCTTTATTAGTGCTGTCGGGCTTAATAATAGTGGCCATTTTTGCCTCCACAGCTATTGTGCCGCGAATCCAGAGCTGAATGGGGCAAGATCGAAAGCTGCTGGTGAAAAATCGCAAGCAGCTGCCGCAACGGTAGGGGCCTCGCTGCCAATGAGTTTGGCTGGCAGAGGCGCCTTCGTTTAACTTGCTTAAAGGCCAACCACTTGGGGTTAGGCCAGGAGCAGTATTAGGGAATGACTTTGAGGCGGACGCTGGATTAATGCAAAAGGAATCGCCGCAAAATCACCCTTTAGAACAATCACCCTTTAGAAGCTGGTGGTCCACTCACGTCAAGTTCTTCCTGGGACAGCGTTTTGACTAACTTAGTAAGCCGGTCCACCTTGGCGCGCTGAATCCGTTGATAATCATTCGTCAGGTAATTGCCAGCTTTTATAAGCTTTTTGCCAATGCCGTTTTTTGCCCGGGCCATCAAATTCGGAAGAGCCTGGGCGCTCTTGAAGCGCGAATCGTTCGTGCGCTTTTCGAGATCACGGGCGAAGCCCTGGATTGCCGCCTGATGATCATTCACGTCTTCTTTTTCCAGCTCCGGTTTCGCCGGAATGAGGTTTGTGTACGGGACGCGAATGAATGGTATTGTGTCCTCTCTTGGCGTCTTTTCGGTAAGAGCCACTTCAAGGCTGTTTGCATTAGCAGTTCGGGCTCCAAGCGCTCCCAAACCCCACCTGTTAATTAAGTATTTGAGCAAGCTCGTATGGTCAAACACCGTGTGCTCAGCACGCTTTCCCACCCACGGGGAAACCAGTATGCATGGGACACGAAGACCGAGCTGATTGAAAGCATAATGATCCGTTTTGTTGTCAGGCGGAACAGCCGAAGGCGGCACAACGTGATCATAAAAGCCGCCATGCTCATCGAAGTTCACGACCAGCAGTGTCGAATTCCATAAGTCAGGATTGGACCGAATGGCGTTATAGACATCCGCAATTAATTTTTCGGCTTTGATGATGTTGTGTGGCGGGTGATCGTCATTCTGGTCTTGTCCAAAATACTTGGGCTCGATAAAGACAAACTCAGGAAACGTGCTCTCGTCGCGGACATCTACGTTGAAAAAATTATCAATCTTGTGGTAACGACGGCGATTGGCAAAACTGAGCTGATTCAAGAGCAGCCAGGAATTGGGGAAATCATAGTAGTAGACTTTCCAATTCTTCCCTTTTTCGTTCAGCCGATCAAAAATTGTGTCTTGCCGTTGATGAAGATACCAGAGGGGGTTTACCTGCTGAAGGCCGCTTGGCATTTCAATCTCCCCACTGGAAGTGCCGGAAAGAGCAAAAAATCTATTCGGCCACGTTGGTCCAGGAAGCGACGAGAACCAGCGATCACAGATGGTAAACTCTCTGGCCAGCGCATGCAGAGCGGGCAGCTTGTCCAGGCCGTAATAACCCATGATCTGCTGTCTGTCTGCGCTTGAGCTGCTCGTATAATTCTTCGAGAAGTCACGGATGAAGCCGCCGTTACCGTCAGCAAGCTGCGTTTTAACATTCACGAACTCGTGCTTTGGGTCCCATGCTGTTTGAAACTCATCCGTCTCAGCTTGAACATACTTCGTACCATCGCTATCAATGTTGGCCCGCAGATTCGCCGGATCAACTCCATCCACAGCGGGATTCACAGCTTTCATACACCCGAGCATCTGATCAAATGAATGGTTTTCCAGCATCAATGCGACGACGTGCTTAATTTGCTCAACAGGCATTCTGATCTCCGTGCGGATTTTACGTGGAACTAATAAGGGGCCGAGGGGGTGTGGAAGGAAAGTGTATCAGCACAGTGAGGAAAGACAAGAGGAAATTGGCATCAAAATTGGCAATCGCTAATCGAATTCAGATGAAACGATCTTCAGAAATACCCTTGAATGGAGACGCCCGACTGATTGTCTGTAAGTTTACGAGAGCGGCTTCTGAAAGCCGAGTCTTCTTGGTGGCGGCGGTAGGACTCGAACCTACGACCTACGGATTATGAGACCGTCGCTCTAGCCACCTGAGCTACGCCGCCAAAAGGTTAAGGGAAAGAGGGCAAAAAACAAGCTGCGCGACCTGGCGTCGGCAGCAGGTTTGATTGTAAAGTCGTTCGATTTCCGCTGTCAAACTTGCGCTTACGTCACTGACCAAGAAGCGGCATTGGGTCGAGTTCTATGTCATCCCGCGGGGCAGGGCTTGCGATCTTTTCTTATGCTAACCCACCGCTGACGCGGTGGGCTCAATAATCTGCCCTGCGGGCTCGGATCAAATATTGGCGAGAGAACTTCGGAGGCCAAAACTGGTTGGCGGACGCGGCCAAACGACAACGAGCTTCTACTCGCTCATCATTGAGGTGCGTCCGGAGGAAAGCCGCCGTAGAGACCTTGCAGCTATTCTATGACGTCGCCTGTTACAGCCTCGCGGCGACGCTCAACCTGCCCGCCGGCTGCGAACTTCGGCGCTGCACGGACGTCTAGCCGGATTTTGCCGAGGTGTTGATCAATAGGTGAATGGATTGGGGGCTCGTAGAAGGTAAGCAGAAGAGGACATTCTAATAGAACAGCGGAGGAACGGGATACGATAGATAGCTGGCTCCACAATATTCAGTGCTGGATCTGACTGCTGAAGCTTCTTACACGTTCTTCGTAACCGTCGAAGCGAAAACAAAAATCAGTAGAAGTAACTATGTTTGGAGGTATAATTCGCCACCTGGTTCCTGAGATCGACGAGTTGCAGGGGACGCAGTGCAAGAGAAAATTAGTATTACGTTGCAAGTGAACGGCGCCAACGCTCAAATCAGTGGCCTTTCTTCAGCAGGCCTTGTACTCGACCGGGAGACGAGCGCTACGCCACGTGGGCTGAACTTCCTCCTGGAACCCGGTAATGCCATCACCGAATATCGCATGCGCCGCGTCCGGCAGATCCAGGACTGGCAACCCCAGGAATTCCACCTGAAGATAAGCGTGGAGGGGAACGCGATCGTTTGCCGGGGATTTGATCCTTTGTCTCTGCCCTCCGGTGGCTACCGGCTGCGAATTGAGATCGCAGATTTACAAGAAATAAGCCAGCCGGTAGATGTTGATATTCCCGACAATGGAACCGCGAACGTGGTGCTGCGGTTCGTCGACGACCCCAGACGCTTCGTGCTGACCGCCACGATTGCGGAGTTCGATCAGCAGATCAGGCGAGTAGTGGAAGATCCAGCCACCGTGGTGGACGGCCTTTCCGCCACGGCCTGGCTTAACGCCGTCGGACCCAGGCCGCGACGCAAAGCCTGCTTTATGAACCTGCTCGCCAAACTGCGGGCGGCGCGGGGCCCACAACCGGGCGCCAGCCTTATCACTGATGTTTCCAGCATATTCTTCGCTGACGTGGACCGGATTTATGCCCGGCTGAACTCGGGGTTCTATGCCAACCTGACCGTCCTTGCTGCGGACCCGACGCAACCGTTTTACTTTGAGGGCGCGCCCAAGGCATCCGTTCACGCTGAACTCCTGACGAACATTGCGGCGCGGGAGACGGATGCTTCTTTGTTTCATCTGATGAGTTTCCGCCAGGAAGGTAAGCCCTCCATGCAAGCCGTGGTAGCGGTGCCTCCCGTCGGGAGCGATCCCTCACGCACACAATACGCCGATCTGGACATCGACCTGGGAAATCCCCTTCAGGACGTGGAAGGCGTGGTGATCCACTTTGGCGAACTGTTGGCTCCGGGAAAAACTGACCATCTCAAACTTGCCGCGACCCTGGCTCAAGGGGCAACCGCGGACTTCATGTACTACAAAGTAGTGAAAGCGGTGGGATAACCGCGTTGTCGAGATAACGAGGAGAAAACATGGCTGTTGATTTTGGCGTGATCATTATCGGGTCCGGCTTTGGGGCAACGGTCATTGCTCTTGACCAGGTGGCGAAGGGTAAATCCGTCCTCATCCTGGAGCGCGGAGTATGGTGGTCCTCGCCGGAGTTGAGCGAGGAAAACCCCCTGAACCCGTTCCTCAAACTGCAAACCGTACAGTACTGGCCCCGGCCGGATCATCGCCGCGGGCTCACCGACATGCTAGCGATTGTGCAAGCCACCGGCATTCTGGGTGATTTGCAGGACTTCGCGAACGGCGTGGAGGATTTTTTCACCGGACAGAAACGCCCTCAGCCCCTCTACCGCTATAACACATTCACGGAAGCGGATGTGCTCACCGCCAGCGGCGTTGGCGGCGGGTCTCTCATTTATTCCAACGTAACGCTGGAACCGTTTTTGGACAAGGCCACGAGCACTTATCCTGTCATGGACGACTGGCCAGGCGCCGCCAAGCTTACACAGGCCAACTATGCCGATGCCGTGACGTGGATGACGACCAAACGCGGCAAGCCCGTCCCGATAGTCACCAAGTATCCCGGGGCCATGACGGCCGCTGAACTGGCCAACGTCAATACCAGCGATCCGCGATTGCTTGGACGCTCGCGCTTTCTGCGGGATGCATCCGCCAGCCCCGCGCTGCCGGCCGGCGTGAAATCAGACATCGCGGAGCCATGGCAGCCGCTGACCTTGCAGGTGGCGGAAGCCAACCCCAATCCCGGTGGCGATCCTGCAAAATTGGCCACCAATCACAACTATTGTGAACGCCAGGGCCGTTGCTTTTTGGGATGCCTGCCGGCGGCACGTCACACGTTGAACAAGACAATGCTCAAGAACCTTCCTCTGGCCGCGCAGGACAAAGTCTTTGTGCGTACGCTAGCGAAGGTGGACTTCATTGAGCCGATGGCCGCCGGAGGCTACACAGTCCACTACAAAGGCCTGGAGGATGACGGAGGCAACTTTCATCCCACGGCCACCACGGTGGTGCTGGCAGCGGGCACCCTGGGAAGCACGGAGATTCTGCTACGCTCGCGGGATAAGACCAACGGCAAGCTTACAGTGAGCGACAAGTTGGGCAGCAGGTTCTCCACCAATGGAGACTTCTCTGGGTTTATCAGCATTGATCGCGATAAGCTGGCATATCCCATCTATGCAACGCGCGGTCCCATCAATACCTCTCATGTGACGTTTCGCAACGGCAAACTCCTGGTCAACGTGGAGGATGCCGGTATTCCTGCCATGTTTGCTGCACTTGTGGAGCGCACGCTCAACATGATTGGGAATGGCAAACAGGCCGACCTGGTCAACCTGCTCGGACTCCTCTGGGACAATGCTGCATTGCCCGACTACAGCGATCCCACCAACTTCGAGACAGAAGCCGAAATGCTTATGGGAACCAGCTGGTTCAACTGCATGGGCAAGGATGATGCGACCGGCACCTTTGATCTGAGTAATAACCAGTTGCGCCTCAGGTTCAGCACCCCCATCGCAAACCATCCGACATTCAAGAAAGCGGAAGAGATCCTGCGAGGGATGGCGACGGCCATGGGCGGGACCTTCCACGCGTTTCCCCTGTGGGACGGTTTGCAGCCTTTTGTGTCGCGAAAACTTGTGGTAACGCATCCGCTCGGTGGCTGCCCGGTGGGCGCAAGTTCTTCCGACGGAGTCGTGAACGCCAGCGGGCAGGTCTATAACACTAAGGCGGGAGGACAGACGGTAAACGCCGGCCTCTACGTCGCCGATGGTTCTATCGTACCGGGTGCGCTCGCCGTGAACCCCACGCTGACTATTGTTGCGATGGCGCAGAGAGTAGCCGCCAACATCGCATGACGCACCGGCCTTGCGAGAGTGTGGCCTCTCCGGTCGCATCCGCATCTCACCCTGCTCAATAACCCCTACCTGCAGTCTGGGGACAGAACTACAGAACTGAGGACGGAAACCTAACGCAGACTTCCCGCCTTGCGGCGGGAAGTTCCTGCGGAGCGTCGCGAATATCCACCAGCGGCCGTTCTTCCGCTACGAAACCAGAGAACAAAAAAAGTAGTTGCATTCGTTCTTTATTCGTGCTATAAAATAACTAGTCCGCCTGCCCGGCGGGCTGTTTCTGGGCGACCTGCAACGTGTTTTTTCAAAAACAAAGGATCAAATTTCAGGGGAGAGGTGTGTCTCTTTTCAGCCGAAGCAAATGGCAATTAGCAATTAGCCAGAGCCGGAAACTGCCTGCGACCCTCTGCCGATTCTTGGGTGGATTGGGTGACCTTGGGTGAAAATGGGTAGACATAGGGGGGTAGGGGGCGGGGGCTGGCTGAGCGGACAGGCAGAAGGCTGCAAAAGTTCGCGCTGGATCGCCATCATCGGAAGAAACACCTTTACCACAGAGGGGCACGGAGAACCACAGAGGCCAGACGCAAAAATCCCGCCTTGCGGCGGGAAGTCTGCTTAACGTCGATGTCGAATTGGACGGCGCCTACTGAATGTTGATTGCCGATTGCGGGCTGCTGGGGCATCGCCGTTATCGGCGGCAATGTTTCCAACAAATATGTTTTCCCTGGCTCTAGCGGTATTTGTTTCTAGCGGTATTTGCCTCGAGGATCCAGTGCCGGGTTAGATTTCGATGCCATAGCGGCGCGCTGTTTGCGGAATTCCGGAACCACCACGGCCTGTTCGATCAGCGGAACGTTGAGCGCGGCTAGTTTGGCGGCCAGTCGAGTGGCATTGCCCTGCTGTCCGTTCTTGTTATAGGCGGCGACCAGGGCACGCATGGAGATGGCGTTGGAATCGTCCTCTTCCAGGTGATTTACGGCCTCAGCAAACTTGCCCGCTGTGAGCGCCATGGTGCCAGCAGCACCGTGGAAAGCGTTGGCGATGATTCCGTCAGCGTCATTGGAGTCAGCCAGGGTTTGCAGTTGCGTGAGCGTGGCGGCGGCGAGTTCGCTGTTGTTATCGGCCAGGGCGCGCTCCACGCGGGTGCGGAGCACGGCAGCCAGCTCTTCATTGAGCAGCGACTGCGGAATCTTGTGGTCCTGTTTGAGGACGGCCTCAGCTTTGGCCAATAAACTCAGCGATGCGGCACCCTCAAGCTGGTACATCGACATGCTGCGATAGGCTTCGGCTTCAAGGTTGGCGAAATCTTTGGCGTGCGCCTGTTCGGCTACGGCGTTGAAAGCTTTGTCGGCTCCGGCCAGATCGCCTTCGCGAACATAGGACGCGGCCAGTTGCAATGACCACACCACTTTCTGCACCGGCGACGCAACTGCAATGGCCTTGGCATATTCGGCGCGGGCCTTTTGCTGGTCGCCCATCAAAGCGTAAGTATCGCCCAGGCCGAGTTGCGATTCATGGAACGTGGGATCGATCTTGAGCGACATGCGGTAGTGCGTAAGCGCGTCTTCGAAGCGTCCGGCCATGCGCGAGAGTTCCGCGAATGAATCCTGCGGGTTGGGCTCATTGGGGACGAGTTCGGTGTAGCGCTTGATGTCGGCAAATGCTTTTTCAAAGTTGCCCTGCTTGGCGTAGCAATAGGCGGCCTCGTTCCAGGCGTCGGCAAATTGCGGATCAATCTTCATGGTGCGCTCAAACATGGCGACCGCGCGCTGTGACTGATTCTGGTTGAGTTGCAGCCACCATCCAGCCAGCCAGTGCAGATGCTTGTCATTGGGATAGCTGCTGAGCGCTTCATTCATGGCCTGGATCGCAGGAACCCATTTAGCCTGGCTGGCGTTGGCCAGCCAATCGATGATCAGTTTTTCTTCCGGGCCGGCGGAGGCGCGCGTAGCCAGCGCTTTTTCACGCTCGGCGACCTGCTCGGTGGGATCTTGCGAGAAGAACGTGAGGAAAATGTGGCCCAGGGCAAATTGTGGATCGGCCTGCACGGCGCTGCGGAAATTATCCAGGCCGTCCTGGGTGTGGAGCATCTCCATCTTGTGCATGGCTTTTTCAAAGAAGGCATGCGCCTGCGGCGATTTGGTAGAAATATGCATGCCCGTGACTGTGTCGTGCGCGAAGGCATGTAGCCCGAAAATAACGAGCAGCGCCAGAATGGAAACCTTGATCGACTTCATCTGTAACTCCTTGAACGCTTCTGCCGCCCCCGATAGTGATGATCGGAGCGCGCGGCAGTTGTGGCTAATTGCCCTTCAGAAAATATCCCTGCTCCAATGGGAGCTTGCCGTCAACTTTCAAAACGTTGACGCGACTATTAATGGAGTAAACATCCACCAGACCAACCGCGCCGGGAATGGCTTCCACCGATTTCAGAAGCTCATCTTCCGACCGCACGACGATCACACCGCTGGCATGCGCGGCCAGCAAGGTCTTAAATTCCTCCACCTGCATGTGGTAGAGCTTCTCGATCGCCGTCTTCATTTCCGGAGTGGAAGGATCGCGCAGAACAAGAATCACCGGCCGCCCGTCTGGCCATCTGTGATTGTCAAACTTGAACACCTTCGCCAGGTCCGTGTTCGACAAGCCAACCGTCTTATTGGTCTTGTCCACGATGACCGCCAACTGCCTGGCTTCACATGAAGCCACCAAGCCTGCGGCCAACAATAACAAGACACAAATTCGGCGTCCGACACTCATGACTGAGCAGTTTATGTTGGAAGGTCACGGAAGATAAGATTACTGAGGTAATAGGGCCTTTAATTGCAATGGGTTGGAAGGGGCTGAAAGGTGGGCAGGAAGATCGGCCATCTACCGAGACGAGCGCAGGTTTATCGCTTTCAAGTTTGCTCCATCAGCGCTCATCTGCGTAAATCTGCGGCGAGCAGTTCTTTCCTCAGTTCTGCCAGCGTCTTGCCTTTCCAATGCCGGGTAAAGTTCTCCACCGTCATCAGAGTGCGCGGGTACATATGGTCCACATACATGGTGCCGGCAAGATGGTCGATCTCATGCTGCAAAATGCGCGCGTACCAGCCACTGGCTTCAATGACTTTGGGCTCTCCTCTTTCGTCCACACATTCCACGCGCACGCGGCGCGCACGCGGCGTGAGCGCCATCAGGTTTTCCAGGCTAAGGCAACCTTCAAAATATTCAATGCGCTCTTCGCCAAGAAGCGTGATTCTGGGATTGATGATCACGTGAAATGGTACCGACTGGCGCTCGCGCTCGGCCAGTTGCTCCGGCGTCCAGTCTTTGACGTATTCGGGACGGTCCTCGATCACCGCCAGCTGAATGCCCTGTCCGATCTGCGGCGCGGCTAAGCCAACGCCCGGAGCGGCATACATAGTCTCTTTCATCTGCTGGATCAGCTCGCGGATCTCGCGGCTGCGGATTTCATTGGGACGTAACGCCCGCGCAGCTTTGCGCAGGACCGGCTCGCCGGCTTGAACGATGGTGAGTGGCAATTGTTTCCTCAATACCAAAGCGCATATTGTAAACGGATGGGCATGGTTGCCTCTTTATGATGAAGCCATCATTCCGTCCTGATTGATCTTGTCTGCCAGTGGTACCGCAGCGCCAGCAGCCGCAGCCCAAAGCCGCATAGTGAACCTGCAATAGTCGAAACTTCGCGCGGCAGCTTGAACGCATCACAGGCCAGAAAAGTCGCCGCGCCAAACGCCGCGGCAATCGCATAGAGTTCACCGCGTTCGAAAATCTTCGGCGTGCGCCCGCTTAGCACGTCGCGGATACAGCCGCCACCCACAGCGGTAGTCACACCAAGCAAGAACGCCGGCAGGCGGGTCATTCCAGCATTGAGTGCCCGCGTGCTGCCGGCCACGGCAAACAGGCCGAGTGCAGCGGCGTCAATAAAGATGATGGCCCGC
>Ga0209488_10003925_pt1 | contig 11784 bp, 11 predicted proteins | sample Rivendell_Oct201_8_FD_188349 | JGI IMG/M metagenome (GOLD analysis project Ga0209488, IMG submission 188349) | Vadose zone soil microbial communities from the Eel River Critical Zone Observatory, Northern California, USA -... | ecosystem: Environmental > Terrestrial > Soil > Vadose zone >...
TCGGGCAGGGTCGCGATAGAGCGAATCATCCATTCGCGATTTGACACCTTCCCGCGCGAGCGTCTCCTCATATTCCTTGCGCAAAAACGGGTCCTCCAGCCAATAGGGGATCGCGGTGCCGCCTTCGGTCACATCGATGGCGCCCTCGTCGGTGTCCTTCTCGCCGGGTATTCCCGCCCGGTCCTTGCGGTGATTGTTGGGACCATACCAGCCGATCAGGCGAAGCGGCTCCTTGCTGATTCCGAAGTGAGCATGGAACCAGTCCCCGCCATAGGGAGCCGCTGTAACAAGTCCCACCGGCTCGTAATCCTGGCGAAACACCTGATCTGCCTTGCCGTCCTTCCACGGGGTCATCCCGATCGAGCGCGGCCAGGTATAGGTGTAGCCCTTGCCCCGGAGACAGACGAGAACGGCGGAGGACAGATGGGCGTGGGCCTTCGAATAGCGGCCGGGCTCGTGCTCCCCGACGAAACCATAGAACACATTATTCGCCATGTTCGGCTCGACGCGCAGATAGCCGGGCGAGCGGCGGTTATCGAGATAGAGCTGGCCATTGATAATGTCCGGGATGAGATTGCTCTTGCGCATGGCCAGGCCTCGCAACGGATCCGGCGCGATGTCGTCTTTCGGCTTGAAGAAATCCGCGCTTCCATCGAAGCGTGAGGGCAGCTTGACGGGGCAATCGAAAATCCAATCGATGTCGCGGAAGAGGTTCATCACATTGGGCGCGGTCGAGGCGACCAGGATCAGCGCGGGGCTCGACGCCGCATTGATGATGCGGTGCCATGTGTTCATTGGCACCGAGAACATGGAGCCCTTCTGCCATTCGAAGGTGTGGGGCTTTTTCTGGTCGTCGGTCCAAATCTCGGTTGTGCCGCGCCCCTCCACGACCACCATGATTTCCTCATACATATGGCGCTCGGGATTGAGCGCGCCGGCGCCCGGCACCTCGACCACGTAGCAGCCCCATTTGCCTTCCGTGCCGAACAGCTGGATGAACGTGCCTCGACCGCCCATGCGCTTCCACGGTGCAAGAGCCATGTCCTGCACGCGCCGTACGCCGATGCCGCGAAAAATCGGAATCCCCTGGCTCTCCATGAAATTGTCGTATGGCGTTTTTGGCCGTTTCCAAGCGCCGTAGCCGGCGTTCTTATAGCCTTGTGGCTCGTGCCAGTGTTCCGTCGCGGTGATGTCGTGCATGTTTGCTCCCAATTGCCTGAATATCGTGCGGTTTTCGATGCTACCATCGAACCTGCGGGAGCGACAAACCTGGAATTGAGGATCAATCCTACCGGGCGGCCCGCCGCGTATCGAGCGCAAAGCAATTGAAGCGCAACCCCGCGATCATCAGCACATAGTACAGCACGTAGTGCATGTTGTTGCCGACGGTGCCCCAATCCTGCCGCATGTCATTCCCAAAAACGAGAATGAACATCATCACGCTGCCCCCGAGCAGCGCCCAGCGCGTGTAAAGCCCCAAGGCCGTCAGCGTGCCGAGGATCACTTCGATGAACGGCAGCACATAGAGGAACGCATGGACGGACCACATGGGCAGCGGTGATTTCGCGAATGGTTCGCCCTGCAATATCACCCACGCAGTGAGCCCGGTGGCGATCCGCATGAACCCATGAAAGAAGATGTTGACGCCGAGCGTAAAGCGAAAGAGGAAATAAGCGAGCTGCAGATTGCTGACACCCCCGAGAATTTCCCAACGCTTTTCGGCGGAAATCGCCATGGGCTCCGTCATGAAATCCCCCTGCTGTTTTCTCGTGGTCGTGTGATATCGCTCGCCCCCGGAATTTCACATCTTGGGTCGGCGTTGGCAACCGGCTACGGCCGCCTCTGCGGGGCGTAAATTCATACGCGAGCGTTGATTTGGTTCGCCATATGAGACGACCCTCAGTAACGCCTGCCGGCGCACTCAGGCCGGGGACAGCATGTTCACGTAGTGCAGCTGATGGCCTTCATGCGGGACGGCAAACGATGCGGGAACCAGCGCGACCATCAGAATGACTCCGGGCACGGCAAAAATGTAGCGGCTGTGTTTGACGAGTGTGATGACCGTCCCGAATATGATGAAGGCCGCGAGAGCAATACCCCAGCTGCGCCATTCCGGGAGTGCGAGAAATGCCGCGGCCGTTACGTCGAGGACGCCTACCACGAGATAGAACCGCGCCGGAAATTCCCAGCGTTCATAAGCTTCGCGCAGCCTGCGGGGAGCGGCGATGTGGACGATGCCGGCGACGCTGAGGATCGCCCCTATCGCCCAGACGATAAAATATGGATAGGAGATAGCGTTCACCGTCGTAGGACCCCGTAAAGACGATCGACTGAAGATAACGCCGCTTCGTGGATCTAAAGAGCAAAGCTCTCACACACGGTTAATTTGCACGCGAATTCGAGACTGCGGCTGCACGCACCCGCGCCTTAACCGTCATGGATTTGGTCGGTTCGCGGTCTGACTTCGATTGCGGTGTTTGGGAAGCGAGATATTGCGGAGTTGCGCCTGAAACTGCCGATACAGACATACTGTCCACCGTGCCGTGGTCGCGACGGATGATGGCGCACTTGTCTGAAGGCGACGTTGAGGAAGGTGGTTAAATGATCATTGCAAATTGCCGGACGCAGCGGCCCGTCAACAATGTGGTGCTGCCACTTGCTCCAAGCCCCTGAAAGGATTGGTGCCCCCGGCCGGACTTGAACCAGCACGCCCGTTAAGGCAACAGATTTTGAGTCTGCCGCGTCTACCGATTCCGCCACGGGGGCATGTTTTAAGGAAGTGAACCGGAGGCCGGGATCATAGTCACCGCTCTTCACCCGTCAACAAATTGAGCGACAAACGGACAAAGACGTTCGTTTTCCCGATAGGATAGGGTCGAACTCGGGCAGGCCTCTTATGGATAGCGGCAATTTCTTCTGGTTTTTGTTCGCGAGCCAGAGCGTTGACTTTGACCCGCCGCCTGGCGCGAGTCGCAATTGAGCACGCACCTCCCAGGAGTGCGTGCCGAGATGGAGCGGCTGAAGCGCGCGCATCGGCTCCGTGAGCTCGCCCCCGCCCAAGGCATCGACTTTTCCTCGAACGATTATTTGGGCCTCTCGCGGCACCCGGCGTTGCGCGAGGCTGTGATCGACGCGATAGAACAAGACGGCATGGTTGGCGCCGGAGGCTCGCGGCTCTTGCGCGGCCATCACCCGGCACATGCGCGGCTGGAGGATTTCGCGGCGGCGTTTTTCGAAAGCGAGAAGACGCTTTTTTTCGGCAGCGGCTTCCTCGCGAATTTCGCCATCTTCGCTACACTTCTCGAACGCCACGACGCGGTCATTTTCGACGAACATATTCACGCGAGCGTCAAAGAGGGCGTCCATGCCTCGCCGGCGGCTCGCTACCGGGCGCGTCACAATGATTCGGAGTCATTCAGCGATTGCATCCGGCGCGCACGCGAGAAAGGCGCCCGTCGCCTCTTTATCGCCGTCGAATCCGTTTACAGCATGGACGGCGATCTTGCCCCCTTAAGCGAATTGCACGGGATCGCGCGGAACTCGGACGCGATCATCGTGGTGGACGAAGCGCACGCCACGGGGGTTTTCGGCGCACGCGGCCGCGGGCTCGGCGAGAATTTCCAGAACGAGAATTGGATCAGCGTCCACACATGCGGCAAAGCGCTGGGGGTTGCCGGCGCACTGGTCTGTGCTTCCGCCGAGATCATCGACTATCTCGTCAACAAAGCGAGACCCTTCATCTACAGCACAGCGCCCCCGCCCTTCCTTGCCGCGGCGGTGCAGCGTTCCCTTCGATTGGTCGATGAAGAACCGTGGCGGCGAATGCGTGTGCTGAAGCTTGCAGAATTTGCGCGGGGCGCGCTCCCTGCTCAGCTGGCGCATGTCATGGGCAGTCAGATCATCCCGGTCCATATCGGCGAAGAAGAACGCACGCTGAAAACCGCACGCGCGCTCCAGGATGCGGGCTTCGACGTCCGTGCCATCCGTCCTCCCACGGTCCCGGATGGCACATCGCGATTGCGCGTTTCGATCCATGCGGACCGCAGCGAAGCTGAGATTCTGGGGCTGGCGGACGCCCTGCGCTCGGCCATGGCGGTGCCGTGAAACCCCTGATCGTGACCGGGTCCGACACCGGCGTCGGCAAGACCGTTGTTTGCGCCATGCTGACACTCGCGCTGGAGGGTATCTATTGGAAACCGATCCAGTCCGGGATCGACAGCGGCACGGATACGCAACGCGTGCAAGCGATGACCAATTTGCCGCCTTCGCATTTCTTGCCGGAGCGCTATGTGTTGCGCGCTCCCCTATCCCCGCATCGCGCCGCGGAATTGGACGGAATCACAATCGCGCTCGAATCGCTGGATCTGCCGCATAGCACCGGGAATCGCCGGCTGATCGTCGAGGGCGCCGGCGGCGTGCTGGTTCCGATCGATCGCCACACATTGCAGATCGCGCTGTTTTCGCGCTGGCGAGCGCCCGTCCTTGTGGTGGCGCGCACGACGCTGGGTACGATCAACCATACGTTGCTGACCTTGGAAGCTTTGCGGCGCAGGGCCATAGAGGTGATGGGTATTATTTTTGTGGGCGATGCCATGCCCGATACGGAACGCACCATCGCCGATTTCGGTGGGGTAAAGAGTCTCGGCCGCCTGCCCATCCTGCCCGCCCTCGACGCCGGCACATTGCGCGAAGCCTTCGCTACGCATTTCGACCGCCACGATTTCGAGTTGGCCCATGGCGGATAAGACCAGTCCCATCTGGCATCCCTTCACGCAGCACGCGCTCGCGGACCCGCCGCTCGAGATCGTGCGCGCGGAAGGCGCCTATCTCCATACCGCCGAAGGGCGCACGATTCTGGATGCGATTTCCTCCTGGTGGGTGAACACCCACGGTCACGGCCATCCCCATATCGTGCAGGCAATCAAGAACCAGGCAGAACGGCTGGAACAGGTGATCTTCGCCGGTTTCACCCATGAACCGGCCGAACGCTTTGCGCGAAAATTGCTGACGGTTGTACCCAAGGGCCTCGCTTATGTGTTCTTGTCCGACAGCGGGTCGACCTCGGTCGAGGTTGCGATCAAGATGGCGGTCGGCTGCTGGCACAATCGCGGACATCCCCGCCACCGCATCATCGCGATGGAGCACGCCTATCACGGCGACATGTTTGGCGCGATGGCGGTTGGTCATCGGGGTGTCTTCAATGCAGCTTATGACCCCATGCTGTTCGATGTCGCGCGTATTCCCTTTCCGACGCGTGGAGAGGAAGAGCGCACGATCGATGCCCTCATCGCATTGTTGCGCGGAGGCCCCGATTCCTTTGCCGCCCTCATCCTCGAGCCGCTTGTGCTCGGCGCCGGCGGGATGAAGATGTATCGGCCCGAAATCATGTCGCAGATCGCCGCTTGGTGCCGCCATTACGGCGTCTTCCTGATTGCCGACGAGGTGATGACGGGCTTTGGCCGTACCGGCACGATGTTCGCATGCGAACAGGGCGGCGTAGCTCCCGATTTGATGTGCCTCTCCAAGGGCCTGACCGGCGGCTTCCTGCCCATGGGCGTCACGCTGGCGACGGCCGAGATTTATGACTCGTTCTACGCGACCGACAGAGCCAAGACCTTCTTTCACAGCTCTTCCTATACCGGCAACGCTATCGCCTGCGCGGCCGCATCGGCCAATCTGGAGATCTGGGAACGCGAACCCGTGGCTGAGCGCATTCGAGCGATTGCGGACCACCACATGCAGGCACTCGCGCCGTTCCGCGGCCGCGCCGAAGTCGCCGATGCGCGGCAGACCGGCACCATCGCCGCCATAGAGCTTCGCGTGCCCGATGCGGGTTATTTGGCGGCGCTTGGCCCCAAGCTCAACGCATTCTATCTTGAGCGCGACATTCTTCTGCGCACCCTCGGCAATGTGGTGTATCTGTTGCCGCCCTATTGCGTCCGCGCGAACGAATTGGACAAGGTTTATGGCGCAATCGATGAATCCCTCTCTTTGGTCCGAGTTTGAGTTGCAGAACCGATCTCTGGCCGCTCCGGTGCGGGCGGCCCTCGCCGCCCTTTGCGGCGAATCCTGGCAGCATGCGCGCTTCCTGAACATGCTCTCGCTGCTTGAGCACATCGGCAGCCGCAAAATCATGGCGTGCCGGGCGATGACCGAGCCCGACCACGACATCCTCAAACATCTCGCCGAGGAAACTCGCCACGCTCATTTCTTCAAGCGGGCGGCCGAGAAACTGGCGCGCCGGCCGCTGGATTATTCGCACCCGAACACCATGGCGTGCGCTTGGGCGCGATCCTATATGGGCCGTCTCGATGCCGAGATTGCGCGAGAGCTGGTGAGCGCCGCATCCGTGCTTCCCTACCTCTATATGTCTCTCATCGTGGAGCTTCGGGCGATCTGGACCTATCATCTGTACCAGACCGTTCTTACCGAGCAGAACGCGGGTTTCACGCTGAAAAGCGTTCTTGCCGAGGAAGAGCTCCACCTCTCGGCCATGGTGGCGCGTTTAACGGACATGGATGCGAGAGTCGCGGCCCGCATCGCTCTCTTCTCGCAAGTCGAAGAGGCTCGATTCCGCTGTCTCTGGTCGCAAGTCCAGCAAGAATCCGTGAATCATCGCTTGGCCGCCGAATAGAGCCGCGATTGGCGATCGCACGTGAAACCGATGAATATTAGCCGCATCTTGATCATTGCCGGAGTGATCTTGCTGCTCGCAGGCCTTGCCTGGCCCGTGCTCGCCCGGCTGGGCCTCGGCCGCTTGCCGGGCGACATCATGGTGGAGCGCGGCAATTTCCGGTTTTATTTCCCCCTGGCGACGTCACTTGTGATTAGCGTCTTCCTCACCCTTCTCTTTTGGTTGTTCCGGCGCTAAGAGCGGACGACACTTTCGAGCGGCCCATGAGCAAGCGTCCCATCCGCCGCGCGCTACTCTCCGTTTCCGACAAGAGCGGTCTTGTGGACTTCGCGCGCGCGCTGGCCCATCTCGGCGTGGAGCTGATTTCCACCGGCGGGACTGCGAAGGCGCTGCGCGATGCCGGCCTCACGGTCACGGACGTATCGCAGGTTACGGGGTTCCCCGAGATCATGGACGGCCGCGTGAAGACGCTCCATCCCGCGATCCATGGAGGTTTGCTGGCCCAGCGCGACAAGCATGCCGGCGCGATGGCCGCGCACGGGATCGAAGGCATCGATCTGTTGGTATCCAATCTCTATCCCTTCGAGGCGATGGTGGCGAAGGGTGCCTCGTTCGACGAAGCGCTTGAGAATATCGACGTCGGCGGACCGGCTATGATCCGCGCCGCCGCCAAGAATCATGACTGGGTTACGGTGATCGTCGATCCGGAAGACTATTTTCCCCTTCTGGCGGAGATGGAAAGCGGCGGCGTCAGCGCGAAGACGCGGAGGCGCCTCGCCCAGATCGCCTTCGCCCGCACCGCCGCCTATGATTCGGTCGTTTCTGCTTGGCTGGGGGACGAGGCCGCAAAGGCGGGCGAGAGCGACCCCGCTCGGCGGCGCAGCTTTGCCGGAACCCTGCGCCAAAAGCTCCGCTATGGCGAGAACCCGCATCAGGAGGCAGCCTTCTACGCGACGGGCGAGAAGCGCTTCGGCGTCGCCACTGCCGTGCAGCTTCAAGGAAAAGAGCTCTCCTACAACAACATCAACGACACCGACGCGGCCTATGAGCTTGTCGCGGAGTTCGGTCCCGCGGCTCCGGCCTGCGCCATCATCAAACATGCGAACCCCTGTGGAGTCGCGTTGGGATCATCCCTGGTCGATGCATACGCAAAGGCCCTTGCCTGTGATCCGGTGAGCGCCTTTGGCGGCGTGCTCGCCTTCAACACGGCGCTGGATGGCCCCACGGCCGAGGAAATCTCCAAACTCTTCACCGAGGTGATCATTGCGCCGGACGCCGACGGCGATGCTCGCCGCATTCTCGGCGCCAAGAAGAACCTTCGCCTGCTGATTGCAGGCGGCTTGCCGGACCCGAGTGCCGCAGGATGGACCTTCCGTTCGGTGGCGGGTGGCTTCCTGCTGCAGACGCGCGACAATATCGTGGCCTCGCGCGGCGAGTTGAAAGTGGTGACCAAGCGGCAACCGACGGCACGCGAGCTTGAGGACATGTTGTTCGCCTTCACGATCGCCAAACACGTCAAGTCGAACACCATCGTCTACGCCAAAGACGGATCAACCGCCGGAATCGGGGCCGGCCAGATGAGCCGCGTTGACGCGGCGCGAATTGGCGCGGCCAAAGCGCGCGAAGTGGCCGAGGCCGCAGGCTGGCCGGAACCGCGCACCAACGGGTCTGCAGCGGCATCGGATGCGTTTTTTCCCTTCCCGGACGGTCTTCTTGCCGTGGTGGAGGCAGGTGCCACCGCCGTGATCCAGCCGGGCGGCTCCGTCAAAGACGACGAGGTCATCAAGGCCGCCGACGATGCCGGCATCGCCATGGTGTTCACCGGCATCCGGCACTTCCGGCATTAAACTTTGCGATCGTCAAACCGCCACGGCGCGTTCCTCTTGCACGAAAGCAAGCCCGATAAAGCCGATCGCGAGGAAGCCGATAATCGCCGCCATGCCCCATTGCTGGCTTCCCGATAACTGGGTCGCCAGGGCGACGGCCAAGGGCGCCATGAACGCGGTCGCCTCGCCCGAGAGTGCATAGAGGCCGAAAAATTCCGTCATGCGGCTTTCGGGCGCGATGCGGGCCATCATGGCGCGGCTGTTGGCGTAGGTCGCGACCAGACACATTGCGATCAGCATCACGGTTGCGATGTAGAAAAGCTCCGGCGCGGTGCGGAACACCGGCAACGCGACCATGGGCGTTCCAGCCTGGTAAGAGATAACGAAGAACAGACGATCCGGCGCAAATCCTAGCGAAAGAAGCGCGGCTGCGATCATCACACCGACCGAAAGCTGAAGCGCGCGTTTGGTGCCGATGTTGTCGGCCAGCCGCCCGCCGAGCAACCCGCCTAGGGCTGCGAATATCGAGAGGAGAATGCCGTAGGATGCGCTTTCCACCACGCCCCAATGAAACACGCCCGCAGCGTAAACGCCGCCGAAGGAGAGCATGACGTTCAGCCCGTCATTGTAGATCATGCGCACGCCAAGATAGGCGGCGACATTGCGGTAATGGCCCAGGCTCTTGATGGTGTGGACAACCGAGGCAAGGCCACGGCGTACGGCTTGCGCCACGGGAAGCCGCTTCGACGGCCGATCGGGAGCCCACAGAAAGAACGGCAGGCTGAAAACGGCGAACCACAGAGCGCATAGCGGCCCCGAAATGCGCTCATGCTCATGGGCCGTACGGTCCAGGCCGAAAAGTGGCTGCGCGGGCAGATAGATGAACGCGAGCACGAAAATCAGCAAGACGATACCGGCAACATTTCCCAGCGCGTAACCCAATCCCGACCAGCGCCCAATCTGACGTTCATGCACCAGCGACGGCAGCATGGCGCCGTGAAACACCAGTGACCCGTCATAGCCAAGATTGCCGAGCGCAATCGCCGCCCCGATTCCGATCAGGCCCAAACCCTCACCCCCCGGCTTTCCGAACCAGAGAGCGGCCGTAGAAGCTGCGAGAAGGATCGCAAAAAACGCGATCCAGGGTTTTCGCCGCCCGCCCGCATCGGCGATTGCACCGAGAAACGGCGCCGTCACCGCAACGGCAAGACCCGAATAGCCTTGGATGGCGGCCCACAGCGCCTGCCCCCGCACCGGATCGCCAACGATGTCGCGCGTGAAATAGGTCGCGTAGACATAGACGGTGATGACGAGCACATAGGGATTTCGTGCCCATTCGAACAGCACCCAGAAAAGCGGCCCCCGAGTGGCGTGGCGCGCAAACCGCTTGGGCTCAGAATTGTTCGCCGTCATGGACGCCCCAAAGGCGCGTCCGCTCCACCCAACCTTCGGCGCCGTCGAACTTCACTTCACAGGCGAGCGCTGCACAGCGTTTCAAGCGGCCGACCGCTCCGGTTTTGGCTTCGGCAACCAATTCGGTTTTTGCGTCCGCACGACCATAGACCGCCGCCTCGCCCGCCCCTGTCACCACTGCCGTCCTTTCGCGTGACAACAGGGCCACGTGAATCCAGCCGATTTCGCCGTCCGCATCGCGCACGCGCCGCCAAACCTCGAAAGACGCTATCACTTCCACCGGCAGGCCCTTGCGGTGATAGATCCATTTGATGCGATGGTTCTCGCCCGGACCCTCGCGCATAAAGGTCTTCTCGTTCTTGATGCTGAGGAAATAGGGCTGTGTATCCGCGGCTTCCGCCGACCGGCCTAAGAGCACGATGAGCAGAAACACAAGAGCGAGCGGGTACCGCATCATCGTCGTGCGAACCAAAATCCGAGAAGAGTGATTCGAGCACCTATCTTTGCCCGCTCGGAGTCGTTCTGGTAAGGAGAAAAACGCAGGCATCACATCAAATCGAACGCACATGGCCGAAAAAAAGCCGATTGTCATCGTCACCCGCAGGCTTCCTGAGGGGATTGAGCGGGAAATGCGCGAATCCTTCGACGCGCGTCTCAATGCCGATGATATGCCGATGGACATCGCGCGACTGAAAGCAGCAATGGCTGAGGCCGAGGTGCTGGTGCCCACGGTTACCGACCGGGTGGGACCTGAGATCATTGCCGCCGCCGGACCGCAGCTCAAGCTCATCGCCAATTTCGGTGTCGGCTACAATCATATCGATGTGAAGGCGGCGGCCGCGCGCGGCATCGCCGTCTCCAACACGCCCGGCGTGCTGACCGATGCCACCGCGGATATCGGCATGACCCTCATGCTGGCGGTGACACGGCGCGCCATCGAAGGGGCAAAGCTGCTGGCGGAAGGCAAATTCACCGGCTGGTGCCCCACCTGGATGATGGGCGTGGGCCTAAGGGGGCGAAAACTCGGGATTGTCGGCATGGGCCGCATCGGCGAAGCCATGGCGCGGCGATCCCGGGCGTTCGGGATGGATATTCACTACCACGCCCGCAGCCGTGTCTCCTCCGATGTGGAGCGCGACCTGGGCGCGACCTATTGGGCGACGCTCGATGCCATGCTGCCGGAGATGGACATCGTCTCGATCAATTGTCCGTACACGCCGGAAACCTATCATCTGTTTTCGGCGGCGCGTTTGGCCCTGATGAAACCCTCCTGCTATCTCATCAATACGGCGCGGGGAGAGATCGTCGACGAAGCCGCCCTGGCCGAGGCGCTCTTTTCGGGACGGCTCGCGGGCGCCGGGTTGGACGTCTTCGAGCGCGAGCCTAAAGTGGAACCCAAGCTGCTGGCGCTTTCGAATGTGGCGCTCCTCCCGCATCTCGGCTCGAGCACGATCGAGGCGCGCACCGGCATGGGCAAGAAAGTGATCGCGAACATCGCGGCCTTCCTCGACGGTCGCGCCTTGCCGGATCGGGTCACGCCACCCTGACGCCTATTTCAGCGTCTCGTTGAAGAACCCGATCAAATGATGCCAGGCGTGCTCGGCCTGGTGCTCGTGATAGACATTGTGATCCTTCACGCACCAGCCATGCCGCGCGCCCGCATAGAGCTCGCCTTCATATTTTACACCTGCGGCGTCGAGCGCGGACTTCAACTTCTCAACCGCTTCGGGCGGCATGGTCCGGTCTTCGATGGCAAAGCCGAAATACATCTGCGCCTTGATTCGCGGGGCAAGCGTATGAGGACTGTCGGGCTCGGCGGAGGCGAGTTGGCTGCCATGAAACGACGCAGCGGCAGCGACCTTATTGGGTTCGGCAGCGGCCGTACGCATCGCCATGCCGCCCCCCATGCAA
>Ga0209488_10003926_pt1 | contig 11781 bp, 13 predicted proteins | sample Rivendell_Oct201_8_FD_188349 | JGI IMG/M metagenome (GOLD analysis project Ga0209488, IMG submission 188349) | Vadose zone soil microbial communities from the Eel River Critical Zone Observatory, Northern California, USA -... | ecosystem: Environmental > Terrestrial > Soil > Vadose zone >...
ACATCCTCAATCTGGCGATCTGGTTTGCATTGCACACGATCTTTCGCGAGACGGCGCCGCTGCGCTGGTATGGGATCGGCTTCGACATGCCGATCTTGGCGAGCATCAATCCGTGGGCATTCATCCTGTCGCTCGCCGCCATTGTCGCGATCTTCCGCTTCAAGGCCGGCACGATCCAGACGCTCGCCGCCTGTTCCGCGGCCGGCATGCTGCTCTATCTGGTGGGGCTCGCCACGCCATGAATAGCCGTGTCGCCTTTGTTGCGCTGATCATAGGAGGTGTCCTCGTGCCTGCTGCCGCAGATGCCCAGCCACGGACGATCCGGGTCGACATCGCCAGTATGCAGCCGGGAACTGCGCCGCCTGGTTTTGAATTTACGCTCACCGGCGGTGGCCCGATCAGCGCCTGGAAAGTCGTGGCTGACCCGACTGCCGCCACCCAGAAGGCGATCGCGCAGACCAGTCAGGACCGTACCGATTACCGCTTCCCGCTCGCGGTTTATCAGCCGATCTCGGCAAAGAATGTCGAGATCACCGTTCGGTTCAAGCCGGTCAGCGGTACCGTTGACCAGGCCGGCGGGATCGCAGTGCGGCTGGCAAGCCCGGATGATTACTACGTCACCCGAGCCAACGCGCTCGAAGATAACGTCAACTTCTATCGCGTGGTGAACGGGCGGCGCTCGCAGATCAAGGGCGTGAGGACGAAGGTGGCGTCCAATCAATGGCACACGCTCGGGCTGCGCGCCGAAGGTGATCGCTTTACCGTGTCGTTCGACGGCAAGCCGCTCTACACCGCCGAGGACAGCACCTTCGCCGATGCCGGCAAGGTGGCACTATGGACCAAGGCCGACAGCGTGACCCATTTCGACGCGATCTCGATCACCCCGCTCGACTGACGCACCATCGGTATGGAGGCTGACGATGACCACTGAATTGGATCGACGCAGCTTTGTGCAGGCCAGCTCGGCATTGACCGCCGGCGCCGCGGTGACTGCCGCGATGTGGCCCGCCGAAGCCGCCGCGCAGACACCCGCACCGGCTGCCCCGGCCGTCAAACCGAAGAGTTTCGATGTCAAGCCAATGCCGTTCGATCCGAAAAAGATCAAAGGCATTTCCGAAAAGCTGTTGGTCAGCCATTACGAGAACAATTACGGCGGCGCGGTGAAGCGCCTGAACGCCATCCTCGAGCAGCTCGCGGGGCTCGATTACGCGAAGGCGCCCGGGTTCCAGATCAACGGGCTGAAGCGCGAGGAATTGATCGCGACCAATTCGATGATCCTGCACGAGCTGTATTTCGCGGGGCTCGGCAGTGATGAGAGCCAGCCCGGCGACGCGCTGGCCGAGGCGCTGACCCGCGATTTCGGCAGCATCGATCGCTGGCGCGCCGAATTTATCGCGATGGGCAAGGCCGAGGGCGGCGGCTCCGGCTGGGTACTGCTGAACTGGGATCCGCGCAACAAGCGCCTCGTTAATGCCTGGGCCGCCGATCACACGATGACGCTCGCCGGCGGTCAGCCGATTCTCGCGCTCGACATGTATGAGCACGCGTATCAGATGGATTACGGCGCCAAGGCCGGCGACTACGTCGAGGCGTTCATGCGCGCGATCCACTGGACCAACCCCAATATTCTTTTCGTGCAATACAGCTGAGCATCGTGGTACCCGGCGGGTCGGCAATGCCGGCGGGCGGCGCACGCGACAGCCTGCGCATCCTTACCGCACGCGGGTTGCGCGCCTTCGGTGACGGGTGCGTCTCGCTGCTCGTGCCGATCTATCTGCTGCAACTCGGCTTCAGCGCATTGGAGATCGGCGCAATCGTCACCAGCACGCTGATCGGCACGGCGCTGGTGACGTTGTGGGCCGGGATGGTCGCCAACCGCTATTCGGTGCGGCGCTTGCTGCTCGCCGCCGCGTTGCTGATGATCGCGACCGGCGCCGGCTTCGCGATGACGACGGCGTTCTGGCCGCTGTTGCTGATCGCGTTTGTCGGCACGATGAACCCGACCTCGGGCGATGCCAGCATCTTCCTGCCGCTCGAGCAGGCCGCGCTGGCGCAGACCGCCGAGCCGCGGCGGCGCACCGCGGTCTTTGCGCGTTACAGCGTTATCGGCTCGCTCGCCGGTGCGCTCGGCATCCTCGCAGCGTCGATCCCCGATCTGGCCGCGGATTGGGGCATCGGCCGCCTCGCCATCATGCAGCTGATGTTTATCGGCTATGCCGTGCTCGGGTTCATCTCGCTGGTGCTGTACCGGCCGTTGTCGCCGGCAATCGAGGCGGAAGCGACATCCCACAAGCCATTGGGCCAATCCAAGCGGCTTGTTTACGGGCTCGCCGCGCTGTTCGGCATGGATTCCTTCGGCACCGGGTTTCTCGTGCAGTCGCTGCTGGCGTTGTGGCTCTACCAGCGTTTCCAGATCTCGGTGACCGCGGCAGCCACGATCCTCTTCTGGAGCGGCATCTGCTCGGCCATCTCTTACCTGATCGCCGTGCCGATCGCAGCGCGCATCGGGCTCATCAACACGATGGTGTTTACGCACCTGCCGTCGAACATTTTGTTGGCGCTGGTGCCGTTCGCGCCGAATTTGACGATCGCCATCGCGCTGCTCCTGGCGCGCAGCGCGCTGTCGCAAATGGATGTGCCGACCCGCAGCTCCTATGTCATGGCGGTCGTCACGCCGGAAGAGCGGCCGGCGGCCGCGAGCATCACGCAGGTGCCAAAGACCTTCGCTTGGGCCGCGGGTTCGCTGATCTCGGGCTACCTGCTGACCTTGTCGAGCTTTGGCTGGCCGCTCTTGATCGGCGGCATCGTCAAAGGTGCCTACGACATCCTGCTGCTGATCAAATTCCAGAAGGTCCGCCCGCCGGAGGAGCAGGGCGGCGAGACCGAGGCTGGGAAAGGCGCCGCACCGGAACGCTTGTCCGCATCATAGAGGTGGGATAAGGCATCCCGCAGCGGGGGGCATATCCATCGCGGAGGTTCGTATGAGCGACGCCGGCAGTATCAAGGTCCTCGCGGTTTGCGGCAGTCTGCGCAAAGCCTCCTACAACATGGCGGCGTTGCGCGTCGCGATCGCGCAGAAGCCGTCCAACATGACGGTCGAGGTCGCGGATATCTCGCAGATCCCGCCCTACAACGAGGATGTCCGGCAGCAGGGCTTTCCACCGACGGTCGAGACGTTGCGGCGGCAGATCGCAGCAGCCGATGCGCTGCTCTTCGCCTGTCCCGAATACAATTACTCGATGTCGGGCGTGTTGAAGAACGCGATCGACTGGGCCTCGCGCCCGCCCGATCAGCCCTTCGCCGGCAAGCCATGCGCGATCATCGGTGCGGCCGCCGGCATGGCCGGCAGCGCTCGCGCGCAATACGATTTGCGCCGAAGCTGCGTCTTCCTCGATATGCATCCGCTGAACAAGCCCGAGGTTCTGATCGGTCAGGCGCAAACCAAATTCGACGCCGACGGCAATCTCACCGACGAGGCGGCGCGCGGCTTCATCCGCGATCTGATGGCCAACCTCGCGGGGTGGGCCAGGCTGCATCGGAAGAGGTAATCATTTAGCTGTCATTGCGAGCGAAGCGAAGCAATCTCGCACCCGGTTTACGCCGCCCCTGGAGATTGCTTCATCGCTTTTCTCCTCGCAATGACACGTACATAGGCGGATTGGGAGGATCCGATGGATCTCGATTTCACCGATAAGGTCGCGCTGATCACCGGCGCCGGCAACGGCATCGGCCGCGCCACGGCGCTCGCCTTTGCGAAGAGCGGCGCCAAGGTCGTCGTCGTCGACCGGGATGCGGCCGGCGGCGAGGCGACGGCCGGCATCATCCGCCAGCAGGGCGGCGAGGCGCGGTTTGTCCAGGCCGACGTCACCAAATCCGCCGAAGTGCAGGCCTATGTGAAAGCGGCGCTCGACGCCTACGGCAAGATCGACTGCTTCTTCAACAATGCCGGCATCGAAGGGTCGGTAAAGCACACGGCCGAATATGACGAAGCGATTTTCGACCAGGTCATCGGCGTCAACGTCAAAGGCGTGTTCTTGGGGCTTCGCCATGTGCTGCCGGTTATGCTGCAGCAGAAGCAGGGCGCGATCGTCAACACCGCCTCGGTCGCGGGGCTCGTCGCGACCCCCGGCATGCCGGCTTATGTCGCATCGAAGCATGCCGTCATCGGGCTGACCAAAACCGCCGCCGGCGAGGTCGCCCGCCAGGGTATTCGCGTCAACGCCGTTTGCCCTGGCCCGGTCGATACGCGGATGATCCATTCATTGGAACAGCAGCTCAATCCCGGCGACCCCGCGATGGTCGGACGGCGCTATCAGGCGGCGATCCCGATGGGGCGCTACGTCCTGCCAGAGGAGATCGCCAACACCGTCTTGTTCCTGTGCTCCGATCTCGCCGCCGCAATCACCGGCGCGCAATATGTCGTCGATGGCGGCCGCACCGCGACGGGCGGTGCCGTGACGCAGGCGCTTCAGCAGGGGTAACGAGAGGAGCGCTCAGATCTTGCCGATCGCGTCGAGGACTTCCGACCGGGTCAAGATCTGCGGCAGGACGTTCGCCGTGCCGGAGCGGTCGTAGAGCAGATAGAGCGGCACGCCGCTGCGCCCGAATTTCTGCAGCCAGGCCGTGATCTCGGGGTCCTGCCGCGTCCAGTCGCCCTTCAGCGCAACGATCCGATGCTCGGCAAAGGCCTGCCGCACCGCCGCCGTATCAAGCGTCGCGTGCTCGTTGACGAGACAGGTGATGCACCAGGCCGCGGTCAGATTGACAAAGACGGGCCGGCGCTCGGCTGTCAGCGCATCGAGGCGCGCCGGGCTGAACCGCTCGTATGGCAGCCGGTCCCGGCTTGCTGTCTGTTCGGGCCGGGCGCGGGAAGGCGTCGCCGTGAGCGCGAGCAGGAGCGCTGCTGCGGTCCCGGCCGCGGCGAGCACAGTGCCGGCACGGCGCATCGCCGGTCCGGCGAGGCGGGTCGTGCCGTAGACCCACACCGCAAACCCGACCAGCACAAGCCCGAACAAGGCCATCAGCGCGCCCTCCGGCCCGACCTCCTGGATCAGGACCCAGACGAGCCAAGCGACGGTGCCGTAGAGGGGGAAGGCGAGCAGCTGCTTCAGCAGCACCATCCAGCGGCCCGGTCGCGGCAAGAGCCGGGCGAAGCCGGGGATCAGCGTCGCGATTGCGAGCGGCGCAGCTAGGCCGATGCCGAGAGCGACAAAGATCGCCAAAGCCAGCGGCGCCGGCGCGAGCAAGGCAAAGCCGAGCGCCGCGCCCATAAAGGGGGCGGTGCAAGGGGTCGCGACGATCGTTGCGAGGATTCCGGTCGCAAAGGCGCCGCCGAGCCCCTCTCGGCCAGCGAACCGTCCGCCAACACCGGTGAGGCCAAAGCCGAAATCGGCGACGCCGGAGAGGCTCAGCCCCATGGCAAACAGCAGATAGGCGAGCAGGCCGACAACGACCGGCGACTGCAGCTGGAAGCCCCAGCCGATCGCCGATCCGCCGGCGCGCAGCATCAACAGGGCGCCGCCCAACGCCACGAAGCTGAGAATGACGCCGGCCGCATAGGCAGCAGCATGATGATGCGCGGCGCGATCACCGATACCGGCGAGGCTGACGAGCTTTAGCGACAACACCGGAAAGACGCAGGGCATCAGGTTCAAGACGATGCCGCCGAGGAGCGCAAACAGCAGCGCCTGCCACCACGCGATCTCGGCAGAGCTCTCCTCGGCCGAGATCGCGGCGGTGGGTGTTGCGTGCAGCGACACCGCCTGCTCGCCGCCTTTCGCTCCCCGCAGCACGAGAACGCCGTCGAGTAATTTCGGCACGATCGCGGCCGGGGTGTTCGCGCGCTGCAGCAGCAGCTCAAAGCCACTGCCGCGACGCTGTAATTTCGGCTCGGCCGCGGCGTCGACGACATTCGCATCGAAGGGGAAGAAGACGGCGCTCGGCTGTTCGATCCCCGAGAAGGCGGCCTCCGGCAGCATCAGCCGCAGCTGATCTTTCGTTACGCCGAAGCCCGCCTCGAACGCCACCGGCTTTGGGAGACGGCTGCGGGCTGCGGCGAACAGGCCGGTTGCGGACGGGTCGGGCGCGGCCGCGGCGACGGGCAGCGCAAGCGCCAGCTGCGCGTCGCCCGGGATGCAGATATCGGAGCAGACGAGCCATGAGGCCACCGCCTCCAGATGTGCTGTCGCGCCCAGCTTCACGTCCTGGCCAACCGTAATCGGGATCAGAAGGTCGACGGCGTCGCGATAGCCATAATTCCCGAGCCCCTCGACAACGAAGCGCTCCGGCACGGGCCAGACGATGTCGCCGGCATTAAACCCGGCCGGCAGGGTCCAGGCGATCTCGGTGGGGAGCCCGGAATCGCCGGGGTTGCGCCAGTAAGTGTGCCAGCCCGGCGCTATATCGAGATGCAGGTCGATCCACAGCGTCGCCCCTGGGGCGACCGCGGAGAGTTCGGGTACGAGCCGCGCCGTCACGGGATGCGGGTCGGTGGCGGACCCGGCCGACGCCGGCAGCCCGGCCGCCAACGCAATCGTGAAAACGGCAGCAAACCGAGCCGCCTGTCGCGCCAGATACCGGAGACCGAGACGTGCCATTACCGGCAAGATCATAGCAGAAATTGCGGCATTCCGGCGGCTGGCGCCGGCCGGAATGGCCGCGAGAGGCGCGGTGCGCTATCATTTGTGGGCACTCGCAGCGGGAGAGGGCCATGGCAAGTCCGCGCACCCTGGCCGTCGATATCGGCGGCACCGGCGTGAAGCTCGCTCTGCTCGACGATAAGGGCCGCATTATCGGCAAGAGCCTCCGCGTGCCGACCCCGATGCCGCCGGTGGCGCCCGAGGCGCTCGCGGCCACGATCGATGCCGCTGCCGCGCCGCTTGGGCAGTTCGACCGCGCCTCGGTCGGGTTTCCGGGCATGGTGCGCAACGGGCGGGTGCTGACCGCGCCGCATCTCGGCACCGAAGTCTGGGCCGGGTTCGACCTGCAGCAGGCATTGGCCGAGCGCTGGAAAAAGCCGGTGCGGGTCATGAACGACGCCGACGTGCAGGGGTTCGGCGCGATCAAAGGTCGAGGGGTCGAAATGGTGCTGACGCTCGGGACCGGCGCCGGCACGGCGCTCTTCGAGGACGGGCGGGTCCTGCCGCATCTCGAACTCGCGCATCATCCGATCCACGGCAAAAAGACCTATGACGAATATATCGGCAACGCCGCGCTCGACCGAAAAGGCCACAAGACATGGAACAAGCGCGTCGAGCGGGCCATCGGCATCCTGCGCCGGGTCGTCAATTTCGATCATCTCTATCTCGGCGGCGGCAATGCGAAGCACATCTCATTTGCGCTGCCGTCCGATGTGACGATCGTGCCGAACAGCGATGGGCTGACCGGCGGCATCGCGCTGTGGCGAGACGAGACCGAAACCTCGAGCCCGTTACGTAAGGGCAGCAAGATGGCTGAACGCAAAAACGCCAGACCGAGGACAGGCCCGCGTTCGATGGGCGCGCCTCGCCCGGCTCGCCTTGCGGGCGCCCGGCGCGGCGATCCGCCGCAAGATCCCGGCCGTTAATCCGGCGGGACTGGACAGGTTCGGAAAGCTATAGAGGCGCCGGGCGGCCCAGGGCCGCCATGCGCGGGGGAGGTGGGGGGCCTTGCTGACGCGGCGCGTTTTGCCGGCCGGGCTGCTGCTCGGCATGGCGCTGATCATCGCATCCTGCGCGGCGCCATCCGCGGGACCGAGCAGCCTCGGCAGTGCGGGGAGCGACGCGCATATCCCGCTCTATGCGCGCGTGCCCTACCAGCCCTTTTCGCGCGAGGCGGCGATCCAGATTGCCTATCGCGAATGGCGCGCCTTTGGTCAGCCGGTCGTCCTGCCGCACACCGAGCTGCCGTTCGACAATGAGCGCGCCGAGGGCCTTTGGCAGAGGGTCGGCGACTATTGGTGGCTGGGTCTGTCGCTTGGCGATCGCGACCAGGGCTTCACCGGCATGCACGACCAGAACGGCCGGATCTTCTCGGCCGCCGAGGACGAGAATTTCGCGTGGTCGGCGGCTTTCATCGATTACGTCATGCGCATGGCAGGGGCGGGGCGCCGCTTTCCGTATTCGTCGACGCATTCCGATTACATCAACGCCGCGCGCCAGGGCGGATCGGGTCTGGTGATCTCGGCGCACCCGCCGGAGAGCTACGCACCGCAACGCGGCGATCTGATCTGCTATTCGCGCACGCATCGGCCGATGCGCTATGCCGAGCTGCCGACCGGACGCTTTCCCGGCCATTGCGACCTCGTCGTCGCGACGCGGCCCGGCCTCCTCGACGTCATCGGTGGCAATGTCGATAATTCGGTATCGATGAAGCACGTCCCGGTGACAACAAACGGGCTGCTCGCCAACCCGGATGGGACGAACGTCGATCCCGATGACGCCTGGTTTGTCGTGCTGCGCGTGCTCTACGACCGCTAGGCCGCTTGCGGCTATTTCGGATCTGCGGTCTCAAGCGCGGCACGCACCTCACGCGCGCGTCCGCCGTCGATCATCGCCTCCTGCAAGCCCGGCTCACGATCGAGCACCCGGCGGTAAATCGCCGCGACGGCCGCGACGATCTCACCATTGCGTCCGAGCAGCTCGTCGCCGAATTCGAGGATGCGGAGATTGGGCCAGGCGCGCGGCCGGATTTGCGATACCGCTTCGAGCGCCTCGCGCGCCGGACGATCCGGCCGGCTCTGCGCCAGGATCAGCGCTGCCGATGCGGTCGAGCGCGACACGCCGGCATGACAATGAATGAGGAGGTGGGCGGGCAACCCTTCGATCAGCTCGTGGCCGAAGGCGAGCAGGCGCTCGACATCGGCTTGCTGGGGCGCGAGGCAGTTGGGGCGGGTCTCGATGATGTCGTGAAACCGCAGTGCCAGCCGCCGGTGCGGTGAGAAGCCGGCGAAGGCCGGCGGGTCCGGCATGTCGGGATCGAGGATCGACAGGACATGCGTCACCCCGGCGGCGCAATGCTCATCGAGCTCGGGAATGCCGCAAATCGTCAGGCGAAAAGGGGCGAAGGTGCTCAGCTCGGCAACCATGATTTAGAAGGGTGCTTTAGGACGGTGCGCCAAACGGCTCGGCTCTGCCGATCAGGTTTCGACCTGCTCGCTTGCCTCGCTGTCGGTTTCCTGACGCTCCGGTTCTCCCCGAAGCCGCCGCGCGCGGGTGACCGCCCGGTCGAGCTCCTCCATCGTGCACAGCCCGACGCTCACGGGGTGGCGCGGCTTGATATTCGGGCTGTTCCAATGGGTGCGGTCGCGCACCGCCGCGATCGTCGGTTTTGTCGTCCCGATCAGCTTCGAGATCTGGCCCTCGGACAATTCCGGGTGGCTGCGCAGCAGATACATGATCGCATCCGGCTTGTCCTGCCGTTTCGAGATCGGCGTGTAGCGCGGCCCCTTGTGCTTGACGAATTGCTGGGGGACCGCCCGGTCGGACAATTTGAGCCGCGCCTCGGGATCGGCCTGGCAGCGCTCGATCTCCTCGGTGGTTGTCTGACCGTTCGCGACGGGGTCGAGCCCCTGCATTTGGACGGCCACCTCACCGTCGGCGATCGCCTGGACTTCGAGCGGGTGCAGACCGCAGAAATCGGCGATCTGATCAAAGGTCAACGAGGTGTTCTCGACCAGCCATACGGCGGTCGCTTTTGGCATCAAAGGAGCGAGCATGACCACTTTCCGGTGTGACACGCGCTAACGCGCGCTTTTGCTGTGCCATATAATGGGCTTCGGGGGCGGAGGGAAGGAGGACGCGATGGATGAGGAGGACCTGCTGCCGCAGCGTCAGCCGAAAAAGCCCAAGGATTTGACGCTTTTGGGGATTGCCGAGCTGGAGGAATACATTGCCGGTTTGGCAGGCGAGATCGCCCGCGCCCGCGCCGAAATCGCGGCCAAGCAGAAGCAGCGCAGCGGCGCCGATGCGCTGTTCAAACGATAGCGGCCCCGGCGAAGGAGAAGGACGATATGCAGCAACAGCAACGCTTTGACCTGGTTCTGAAGGGCGGACGGGTCATCGATCCGGCGCAGGGGATCGACGGTGTCCAGGATGTCGCGATCGCCGACGGCAAGATTGCGGCGGTCGGTCGGGATCTCTCGGGGACGGGAGAGACGGTCGATGTGCGTGGCGCGCTGGTCCTGCCCGGGCTGATCGATACGCATGCCCATGTCTTCCGGCACGTCACCGGCCGGTTTGGGCTCGACGCCGATCTGGTCGGCGTGCATTCGGCCGTGACGACGCTGGTCGATCAGGGCGGACCGAGTCTGATGACGTTCCCGGCCTTCCGCAGCTATGTCGTCGAACCCACGGCGAGCCGCGTTTATGCGTTTCTGTCGGCCTACCTCGTGGGCGGCATGGAAGGCCACTATTACCCCGAACTCTACGGGCCGCACGGCATCGATGTCGACGGCACGGTCAAGGCGGCGCTGGCCAATCGCGACCTCGTCAAGGGCATCAAGGCGCATGCCGAAATCGGCGGGTTCTCGCGCTGGGGGATGGAGGCCTTCCGCCTCTCAAAGGAGATCTCACGCCAGGCAAAGCTGCCGCTCTACATCCATTTCGGCCAGCTCTGGGCGTTGCCGGAAGGCGGCGAGACGCGAGTCGATCCCGACCGCATCCTGCCGGATGTGCTCGATTTGCTCGAACCCGGCGACGTGCTGGCGCATCCCTTCACGCGACATCCCGGCGGCTTTGTCGGTCAGGACGGGCGCGTGCACCCGGTCGTCAAGGAGGCCGTCGCGCGCGGCCTCAAGATCGATGTCGGCTATGGCTCGCATTTCAGCTTTGCGATGGCGAAAAAGGTGCTCGAGGCGGGCATCCTGCCGGACACGCTCGGTGCCGATATGCACGGCTACAACACCCGGCTGCCGTCGGATGGTGCGAGCGACGAGGCGCATATGTTCGCCGGCGCAGCGAATTTCAGTCTGACTTCGGCGATGACGGGCCTGCTTGCTTGCGGCGTCCCGCTCGAAAAGCTTGTGCCGATGGTGACGTGCAACGCCGCCGCGATGCTCGGTCTCGCGGACGAGATCGGCATGTTGCGACCGGGTGCGGCAGCCGATGTGTCGGTGCTCGCCGACGAGCGCGGCCGCTGGGTATTGCGCGACAATGAAGGGACCGAGGTCGCCGCCGAACGGCTGCTCCGGCCGCTGTTCTGCCTGCGCGCCGGCCGGCGCTTTGACGCCGACGCGCCGATCCTGCCGGTCGCGCAAGCCGCCTGAGGGCCTTGTAAATCCACTTCTCTGATATCATGATATCGTGGAGAGGTCGCCATGGCTCAGCTGGTTGTCCGGAATCTCGAAGATGATGTGAAAGTCCGCTTGCAGCGGCGTGAAAAAAAGTACGGGTGCAGCCTAGAGGAACTCGTACGCGACATCCTCCGCGACGCTGCCAATGACAAGCAACCGACGGGCGGTCTCGGCAGCCAAATCGCCGCTCTGTTCAAGGATGTCGGCTTCGAAAAGGGTGAAATTCTCGAGTGGCGCGGCTACCCCGTGCAACCGGCAAAATTCGACGAGTGATCGTTCTGGATACTGACGTGTTGTCGGCGCTTATGCGTCCGGCAGCCGATTTGATCGTCATCGGATGGCTTGACGCTCAGCCTACACTCTCCGTTTGGACCACCTCAGTAACGATTTTCGAGCTGCGTGCCGGGATTTCAATAATGCCGGAAGGCCGCCGGCGGGTGTCGCTGCAGAGTAGTTTCGACCGCGTCGTGGAAAATTTGATCGACGATCGAATTCTCCCTTTCGATGCCCCC
>Ga0209488_10003927_pt1 | contig 11780 bp, 19 predicted proteins | sample Rivendell_Oct201_8_FD_188349 | JGI IMG/M metagenome (GOLD analysis project Ga0209488, IMG submission 188349) | Vadose zone soil microbial communities from the Eel River Critical Zone Observatory, Northern California, USA -... | ecosystem: Environmental > Terrestrial > Soil > Vadose zone >...
CATACAGACTCATCCACGCCCTTCACACCCTATATTTTGCTCCTCGAGAAAGGCCCTGGTCCTTTCTGATGCTTCCCAGCACGTCAGTCCAGCCCTTATCCCGACAGAGATTCAGAGCGCGCACACTGTCACGACGATGGGACCTCTGAAATGATTTTCTGGCGCTTGTTGTGCCGTCATACCACGTTGCTTGGACAAGTGAATGTGGAGAGAAACCTTCTCAGGAACTGAAATACCTCGCAACGAGCATCGTCAGGACAACACTATACCTTTTGAATATTGATATGCGCCAATTTTAACCCGCGAGGAGGCCCTACCACTTGTTAACAAGCTGCGTCGTGTGGAACATGGTACCATCACTCCAGATCTTTCCGCTTTTTACCCATCGTTTGTTGTTGCAATGTTGTATTTTCGACGCCCACCGATCAGGCATCTTACCCTTTGCCCTTGGCTGACAAACCCCCACATGGTTAATCTGGAATCTGGCATTGGTGGTCATTCCAACCTTTTGAGCTGGACCCTCGGGCGTGTGTGTACACTAGAAAGTCCTTTAATTAAAAATGCAATGGGGTCGGTGCTGCGGTAGCATCTACGTATCAAAGCAGTTGTTGGTATATAGCCCAATGCCGTGACTAGCCCGAGTATCGTTCTTTTAAATCCTGTATACAGTCCACAGTTCACGGATCACAACAGTAGGGTAAAATGAGAGCAAAGGAAGACGGAAATCGTCCTCACGAGAATAAGACTGTCCACGGCAACAAAAGTTCCGAGCTCCTAAAACAGGAATGCACCTAGAACGATGCCAAACATGATGAGGGAGCCCCCGCTTGGTAGGTGGAGGGCCAGAGCGGCGTTTGACTTCGACGTGTTTGTCGCAGCCACGGCACTACTGGTCTTGCTGGCCGCAGGGGCCGTGGCGGTAGACGGAGCCTGTAAAACAAGTCAAAGAAGATATTAGCCATGAAGATGATCGAGCTGGTAGAGATGACGAGCGGAATGGAAATGGCGAGACACCTACAGCAGAGGACGATGTATTTGTCGGGACGGCGATGCCAACTGTGTTACCGATGGACGAAGTCGTCGTGCAGCTCGACGTCGCCGGTACAGGGTGGGCCGCGGGAGTGCTCGGTTGACCTTGTTGGAAAGTCGACGAGCCGTATACTCCCATTGGCTTTGAGATGTCAATTGTGTGCTAATGGGAACTGAAGTACGAGGCGCACCAGATCGTCGTCCCCGCGACACGAGGTAAAACCAGTAAGATAATCGCCAGGCATATTCCATGCACAACCCATCGTATCATATATGTGGTTGCAGAGCCCAGGGGCCTGAGGACTATCGTGACAAACACGGATGCAAAATTGAGTGGCAGAAACGAAATTCTGGGATGAGAAAAGACATTGGCAAATGGTCAAAAAGAAATGCCCGGGTATGCGTACTGTCCACTCGTGCGATTGTACAGGCTGGCCCGTGAAAGCGGTCGAAAACATAAGGCCTCCAATAGGGTTACCTTGTCGACAGATTAACCACGCACACATTTAAGAATGCCATGGCATCATACCATTTCCATCTGCACCATGGGGGTCCAATTCTCCTCCGGCATCTCCGGCCGGGATATTTACCTTCGTCAGGTCGCCAACACCTCAATGGGAAAAAAAAACTGAGTGATGCGGGCGGAAAATTGGGGCATAAAGTATATACCAGTAACTTGAACGTAATCCGGGGTCTGGACAAAGTGCGCGCCAGTAATAGCACCATTAGGGATAACACGCGTCCCATGGTTGGCCTGTCGATAGGTGATTCGATGAACTACAGCTACACGAGTGGCAAAATTGTGAAAGCATACATACCTGTATGCACCATGCCACTTCAATACGCTGTAAACGGGTCATCAATCTTTTCCACATCGGAAAGATGGCGGTTGCGACGTACCTCGGTGTTCCCGATGACAGAGTCGGGCCCAGGGTTAGGAGGTGCCCAAAAACACCAGTCGTCAATGGCGTTCACTAGGGAAAAAAAGTCAACGCGTGCTAGCGGGGATAGTCCAGCACTCACCCCAGGCAGTCTGACAGTCCGACGTCTGGTTGTAGGTATTCGAACACTTGTTGGTGCCAGTCTGGCCTTGTTCTGACTTGTCCGGGAGATTGGAAGGGGTATAGGTAGCCGAGTACGTCTGCGCACGGACGCCGACGAGGCCAAGGTAGAAAGCGAACGGGAGGACGGGGAAGAACATCGGGAGTGGCGAAAAGGGAGTGTAAGGGAGAGGAAGGAAGGGGGATGGAGACAGGGAAGGGGCAGTGTTGGACTAACATGGTTTTTTTTTAGTTTAGGTTTAAATTCGGCCGTCAGGTTTGGCATGGCATGTGAAGGGACCAAGACGTGCATTGAGGACAAGCGCCCAACCCTAGCTAGCCCCAAAAGGCCCCAACACAGCTCCAACACTACCCAACGGGAATCATGGTGTCAGTGACCTGGAAAAGCAGCGCAGGTTTCATGGTCGATGCAAGGACTGGAGCATGCACTGTCGAGTGAGGTCTGGTCGCGAAACGATCAATACACAATACAGCGCCCACTGCAAGTGAGGTGATGGACAGGAACATATACCCATAACGGGTAACCTCCCGCTGATCCGCCATTTCCCAGCAAGACATTATTATGTCATTCTCATTTGTGACATTAATTGTTCCTTCTCCATTCTGAGTCTCTCCTCAGTCAGAATTTCCAATTTCCAAATTTATTTATTCTAGCCGTTGATGGCGACGTCAATACAGTGGTACCTAAATTTACTGTATAAGACGAACATGGAACTGATGGGACGTGTCCCGTCAGTTTATACTGTAAACATAGTAGGCCTCTCGGTGGTGTGTTAAATTGGCTGGTGGGTCCGAATGAGGGGTCACTCGATTCTTATTTCTTTAGATCGGTAAAACCCGGCGGTCGAATGGCCCTGGGCGTCGCGGGGAGATCCTTCCGGACTAGTACCACCCCGAATCCCAAGACGAAGGGAAGAGGGAGTGAAAGGCCCTTCCAGGATGGCGCTTTCCCGACATTGAGACTGTCAATGGCTCACCATCAGCAATGGTGCTCCGCCTTCTACCCATCCATGGTAATGTGATCCGATTCCCCCGTTCAGAATTCTTGCCTTCATTATGTGATGTCAGGGGGTGAGTGGTTGGTTCTCGAACCGCGGCCCAGTCATGTGCGAGTCCAAGCCGTTAAGATCCGTTGAGTATGGAGGGACCCCTGTGGCCATGGCCGTTGGGTGATATATAAGTGCATACTATATGTTGATTCGTTTCGCCCATCGCTTGTGATACGCCAGCATCATGACCCTCGTAGAACAGTCATTTCACTTCCTCCACAATGTCAACCCCACTTACATCATCGCTTTCGTCGTCCCCACACTCGTCACATTGGTCCATTTGGTTCCGTGGTTCGTCGACCGTCATGGCCTTCGATCGTTCCCTGGCCCTTCGGTGGCACGTTTTTCCGACCTCTGGTTAGGCCGCGTTGCTCAGCAGGGACACCGTTCAGAAGTCGTTCACAAGATGCACCAGAAGTATGGTGAGCCTGAGAATCATCCGCCCTTGCTCTCCGTTGGATTCACAATCTAACATAACATGATCCATCAACTCTTTAGGAACGTTTGTCCGCATTGCGCCCAATCACCTCTCCATTTCCGATCCGGCAGCGCTGCAAATCGTTTACGCGCATGGCAACGGCTCGTTAAAGTCCCATTTCTACGATGCATTCGTCTCCATCACCCGTGGCCTCTTTAATACCCGGGACCGTGCTGCACACACGCGCAAACGCAAAATCATCTCCCACATCTTTTCTCAGAAAAGTGTCCACGAATTCGAGCCATACGTCAAGAGTTACGTGGGAGCGCTCATCCAGCAGTGGGACCGACTCTGCGCAGGCGGTGCCAAAGGCTTGGAAGGGAGTGATGGGGAAGGCGGGTGGAGGGGTCGTGATGGACAGGTCTGGTTGGATTGCTTGCCTTGTGAGCAAAGAATCCCTATCCTGTGTCTCTTCCATGCTAATTAGCGGTCCCAGGGTTCAACTATCTTGCCTTCGATATCATTGGTGAGCGATCCGGCGCCGCATCACGTCACAGTATTGTTAACATCAGGGGCGAATGCGACCGAAGGCGACCTTGCCTTTGGAAGCCCCTTCGGGATGATAGCCGCTGCCAAAGATTCCGCCCCAGTCGCGAAATCCCATAAACAGGGACTCTCTGTCTACGGCCAGGATGTAAGCAAATGCGAGACAGTTTCTATTCCCGCCATCAAAACTTTGAATGACCGCGGTGAATACTCGGCTTCGATGGGCGTTCTTCCCCCTTGGCTCCGCCCAATCGTCAAGCGCTACGTTCCGTGGTACAGCAGAGGTAATGATGCGGTAAAAAACCTTGCCGGCCTTGCGGTGGCCGCAGTAGCAAAACGCTTGGCTTCACCTGCTTATCGCACTGACCTCCTGAGCAAGCTCCAGCAAGGCAAGGACGAGGATGGTAATCCCATGGGTAGAGCTGAGCTGACTGCTGAGGCGCTCACGCAACTTATTGCCGGAAGCGACACCACATCGAAGTGCGTTTCATGCATGTAAGCAACACAGCCTCTGACGTTACTCTTTAGCTCCTCTTGTGCGATTACGTACTATCTTGCTTCCAACCTCACTGTCCAGAAGAAGCTACAGAAGGAACTGGACGAAGCATTGCAGAGTGAGGATGAGTCAGCAGTGTCCTACGAGGTTGTGAAGAATCTTCCTTATCTCAATGCCGTCATTAACGAGGCGCTCCGACTGCACTCCACTTCTGGAATTGGATTACCCAGGCTTGTTTCCGGAGGGGGAATGACAATCCAGGGACATTTCTTCAAGGAAGGGACAATCTTGAGTGTGCCAAGTTATACCATCCACAGGGACCGAGAGGTGTGGGGCGATGATGTTGAGGTTTACAGGCCGGAAAGGTGGTTCGAGAGGGACAACGACCTGATTCAGAGGGCGTTCAATCCGTTTTCATACGGTCCCCGGTGCGTACTGTCCAAGGAATAGCGGTTCCTGAGATATTCATAACAATAACCTTGTAGGGCTTGCGTTGGTCGGAACCTTGCCATTCTGGAACTGTTGATTATTATCGCCTCGATATTCCGTCGTTATGAGGTCGTGCTAGAACACGCCGATAAGCCGGTAAGTCTGATAGCCGTCTTCAATTCATTCGCGGTATCCTTACGCGTATCTTGCTTATCGGTAGCTGGCGACGAGCGAGGGCTTTTTGAGGAAGCCATTAAGTTGTCTCGTGGGAATGAAGAGGCACCAAACGTAGGTGCGGAGCGGGAGTAGGTCAGTGGGCCCCCACTTGTTGAGTAGGGTGTATAAATGTCACCATCTCTTGCTTGTACTGTGTCGATTGCATGCTCAATTTTGCTCTACAATTTGAAATGCGCAGCAGAGAATGCCGTCAACGGAATGACGGGCGTGGGTGCGGACAATCACTGGACAATCACTGTGGGACTTGAGCGTGCCGTGGCGTCAAAAAGGGGGTCAGGGCAGTCACGGACATCCCGGATCGGGCACAGACGGGTACAAGAGCCAAGCAGCAGCACCTTATCACACCGACAATCCGTCGTATGAGCCCTTACCAACTCACACTGCCCCACGTCAGTTCTGTCATATTCGTCCCTGTTTTCGCCGCGTAGTCCGCGCACTATGCGAGTTGCCTCCTCTCCCTCCTTGCCCTTAAGAGCCCACCAACACCACTACCACTACCACTACCACCACGATCACGCGCCACTGCCATGCCCACGTCCTCTCCGTCAGCAGTCGCAGTCCGACTAGAAGTCGACCCCACCACAACGGTCACCGCTATCTACACCAACAGCGCGCCATGGCAGTCCACGACGTTCTCCACAGGCGGGCCGTCGCCGCCCCTCATCATCGGCTTCGTCAGCATCGGCGCGTTCGCGCTCGGCGTCCTGTCCTTGTGCGCCTGGAGGAAATTCGCGCGCGGCGACCCCCTGCAGAACTTCTTGCCCCTCCCCGGACAGTATCGCCGTCCCCGTACGGCGCCGTACCGCGGGCGGCGGCGGCGCCAGAGCCAGCGGAGCGGTGTCGATGCTGCAGGGGGAAAGCCGGAGATGTTCGATGCGTGGACGGAGAAGCAGACTGTGGACGCCGTGAAGTGGGACGGGTCTGTGGTGAGTTTTCCAAATATAAATTGCCCCACGCCCCCCTACCCCTACTGTTATCGTGAGGAGCGAGCCGTGCGAGCGAAGGTTCTTGCTTTGCTTGCTGTTTGCTGACTGTTCATTTTTTCTCTCTCTTTTTCTGTTAGCCCTTTTCTGCCGCGCTCTTCATGGAGGTAGCCAAAGCCAAAGCCAAAGCTGAGTGCAAGTCTGACTCTTCTGAGGTTTCCCCGAGAGCCTCGGAAGTCGATGGTGGTGGAAACGCGGAGGAGGAAGTCGTCAAAGAGAAACAGCTGTTGAGCGAGGCCAGTGGTACGAACGCGAACGGCAGCTTGCGGGTCGCCGTCCTTCTTCGAATGCCTGCACCAAGTTGTACAGAGGCCGCTCATAGTGACGTCGGCGAAGTGTCGGGGTTCCCTGTACAGGGCGAGTTGGCTATTGGGCTCATTGAGGTGCCATGGACAAGAGAGGATCATTATTCATCTAAAGGACACTCGTCCGAGATTGATAGTTGATGACTGTCTCCCCCATTCTAATAATTTCTATGGTTTTCCTGGTCATATATGTGCTAGTCAGTCAATATACCCGCGGATCTAATGTCAACGATACCATTGTATGGGTGCCTGCAGCTTCCGGTACTCTTCGAACACGGAGGTGTCAGACAGTCTACGGTGGGCAAGAGATAAGCGGTGTCCGCTTAGTCAACTCATTGGTCATCATGGCTCAAAGGCCCGGGTTACCCAAATGATATAGTTTGTTAATTGGGATTTGATGCTCTCTGGCAGGTGTACTGTATGACAATTTCAGTGGAGAGGAAAAGGTTACTGCTGAGGACTGGGTACGCCACACACGAAGAGGTGGACAGGGTGGAAGGGTCAATAGCTCCACCGCTCCAGGCATCGTTCACTTCTGCCAGTCTACAACCTTGGGGGTGCCATCAGACATGTGGTGGGGGTGAATAACCTAGGTGGCTTGTAAGGTTTTAGGACGAGGGGAAAACAACGAGATAATGATTCCTTAAAATTCTGTAGGCCGGGCACACGGCTACTACACACAATACACACTCCCAGCGAACGCCCAGGCAGGGGAGGCGAACGAATACCCGCAGACCAGATATCAAATCACGACACACTTTCGCCGTCGCGTATCTTTATACTTCATGCTCTCCTCCAAAGCGAGCATGAACACCTCCTGCACCCCACTGCCCGTCTTTGCCGAGCACTCCATGTACTTGGCACCCATTTCACGTGCGACCTCCTCGCCTTGCTCAGACGTGACGGGCATTTGCCCTTGCGCACTAAGCATCCGTCGCGTGTTGTCATCTTGGCGGAGGTCCGACTTGGTCGCGACGAGTATCAGCGGCAAGCCCTTGCAGTAGTGCGCTACGTCTGGCCACCACTTTTATCACCAGATGAACCCCACGACCGACAGGAAAAGAGACACCCCCCCCACTTTTGCATCAGGCACGAGTTCTGCATATAGGAAGGGGCGGCAGGGTGGAGGGGGTGCGCACCTTCTCCCGGATGTTCTCGAAGCTGTCAGGAGAGTCAACGGCGAAGGCGATAAGGATGGCATGGCTTTCTAGATAGTCCAACGGCCGCAGTCGATCACAGTGATCGTGTGAGGCCGTGTCCCAGAACGTGATCTGGACAATCTTGCCGTCAAACTGACGGTTCGTTACGTACTGGAACACGGTGGGTTTGTACTCCTGAGAGGCCGAGTGAATGGGCGAGTGAGTGCGGATGGCGAATGGACGGGCTGCGGATGAGGAAACGTACCTCTGGCAGTCTATCATGCGCGAATACCATCAACAGGCATGTCTTTCCGCAGCCGCCTCGTGACGATGGGTAGGGATGGGTCAGCCCCACGCCAAACAAAAACGCAGGCTAGGAGCTCACCATTGCCGACCAGGACAATCTTTCTCTTTATGTCTGGCGATTGGCTTGGCCCAAGCTCAAGGTGGCCGCTCATCGAAGGAGACTGGTTCATGGATATCAGTAGACACGGGATGTGTGTAGAATAGAACACCCACAAAGGAAACGATGACTCGGAACGAATTGAGTGCAGGAACAAAAAAGAGAAAGAAGTGCTAGTCAAGTGAGTTAGATGGGAAATGGGCACGGCTGAGTACAGTACTAAGGTTTGAAAGTGTCATGATTTGCCACTTCTTGACTGCGATACCATTACCCATCCTGCTATGATGGCCACTGCCGAGGACTGGGTACACACTGTTGAAGAGGTGCACAACGAGGCACAGGGTGAAAAGGTTAATGGGCTTCGCCGCTCCAGGCACAGTTCACTTCAACTTGGTTACCCCACGGTCGCTTAGAGGGGGTGCTAGACAGGACACACAGCTACTATACACACTCCCAGCGAACGCCCAGGCAGGGGAGGGAAACGAATACGCGCAAACCAGATATCAAATCACGACACACTTTCGCGGTCGTGGTTCTCGAATCCTCATGCTCTCCTCCAAAGCGAGCGTGAACACCTCTTGCACCCCACTGCCCGTCTTTGCAGAGCACTCCATGTACTTGGCACCTATTTCACGTGCGACCTCCTCGCCTTGCTCGGACGTGACGGGCATTTGCCCTTGCGCACTAAGCATCCGTCGCGTGTTGTCGTCTTGGCGGAGGTCCGACTTGGTCGCGACGACTATCAGCGGCACGCCCTTGCAGTAGTGCACTACCTCTAACCACCACTTTTATCACCAGGTAAACCCATGACCAATAGGAAAAGAGACACATCCCACTTTTGCATCAGGCACGAGTCCTGCACATAGAAAGGGGAGGCAGGGGTGGAAAAGGGGATGCGCACCTTCTCCTGGATGTTCTCGAAGCTTTCAGGAGAGTCAACGGCGAAGACGATGAGGATGGCATGGCATTCTTGATAGCTCAAGGGCCGCAGTCGATCACACTCCTCCTGTGAAGCCGTGTCCCAGAACGCGATCCGGACAATCTTGCCATCGAACCGACGGTTTGTTACGTAGTCGAACACGGTGGGTATGTACACCTGAGAAGGAGAGAAAATGGGCGAATGAGTGCGGATGGCGAATGAACCGGCTGCTGCCACGCAGATCAAGGCACGGTAGTCGAGGAAACGTACTTCTGGGAGTCTGTTGTGCGCGTATGTCATCAACAGCGTTGTCTTTCCGCAGCCGCCTTGTGACGATAAGTCAGCCCCACGCCGAACGAAAACGCAGGCTAGGAGCTCACCATCCCCAACCAAGACAATCTTTCTCTTTACGTCTGGCTGCTGGTTTGGCTCAAGCTCAAGGTGAGCGCTCATGTTGTCTGTTCAAAATGATCGAAGGTGCATGTCATGGATGTCAGTAGACATGACGTGGGTAGAATAGAACACCCACAAAGGAAACGATGGAAAGAGAAAGAAGTAGGTTAGATGGAAATGAGGCGTTACGAGTGGGCCTCCACGGGACCCCTGACCGGCCTGACCCCTGAATCTTACACGCTGGGTTGTCCAAAATTGGGGCTCAATATAATGGTACACACATAATCGTAAAACAATCTCGTCCGAGCGTGGGTGATATGTGAAAGCATAAAGACAATCAACGTGGGGTACCAGTTTAATGCGGTGTACGAGCCGGGTGATGATACGTCCCAATGGCATACTCTCTGCGCCGCCAGATCTCCGCCCGTGATAACTGTGAGAATCGGCGCCGGTTCGGCGCGTCTGTGTGGGGCATCGCGATAACGAATGACATACTCATCCCGCCGTATATGCTGAGCGCCTGCGCTTCTGCACCCGTGTCATCGGGCGGCTGCGGTTGGGGAGGAGCGGGCGGAACCGGTTGGTTACGGAAAAGGTTGCGGGGCCAACGACGGCGCGAGCGCGTCAGTGTGGAGGCTGCTACTTGTCCGGATGACGACCCACGACCCACGTCGATCGACAAGGGCTAAGTTCCGATCGCCTTTAGCAACTGCGTAGCGCACATAGCGATAGATGGGTGACACGAGGGGGGTGGGGATACAAACTCACTCTGATGTTCTCCCACGACCATGGATCCCCACCGACTTCGTCCTGGACCCACACCTCCCACAACTTCGGCACAGCTTTCCCGTCCGCGCCTCTGCTCTCGTCCTGGTTGGCTGCACGACGTCGACGGCGGCGCTGGCACTGCCAGAAGAAACCGAGAAATAAGAACGCCGCGAAGAGCGCGACGAATATGACGAGGAAGCCAAACAAGAGCGTCGTAGACGCTGGGGTGCTGCTGTTATCGGGTCCGCCGCTGGTGGATGGAGAGGGTGAAGGTGATGATGATGATGATGATGATGATGATGATGAGGAATCTGTGGTTGAGGTATCGTTACTCAGGGGAAACAGCGGGGACGACATGACGGGGCCGGCGACTTGTAGGGTATACCATAGACCAGTGGAATGGGGAGAGCAGAAAAATGGCGAGGCTGAGAGCTGTCGGGACAGAGAAGTAGTAAAAGTAAGTACAATTAAAGTATAAACTTCCGTGCGCTGCGAGAAATGAGGTCAAATCGGGTCAAATCGGTTGAAGATAGATTACAAAATAATCGTTTTGATTAGTAATGTGTATCTCAACTTAGTGATTTGCAAGGCCTGGCCCAAAGCCAGAAACCCTCTCTTGGCGTCGCACGGCAAGCCCGCCCGGTGCTCTGCCCGCAGACATGACGACGCGAGGCGCATCTTCAACGAACCGACGCAGGGAATCGGCCGCCTTATTGTGAGGCAGCGAGATCGTTCCGCTCCTCCAGTCCATTTACGCGATAGTAGTTCTGAAACCTCTCGGCATTTCTCCCATCGAGCGTGTTGGGTGGTATCCTATCTCAAAGACACGGACGAAAAGATGTGGAGGGTGGGGGAGGTGAGATGTAAGGGATGCCAGTGATGGGGACGCAGAAACGGCAGAATAAGGTGGACGAGACGCGTGAACGACTGGTACGAAACAGGCGGCGAGGGGGAGGCGGACAAGGTAGCTGGAGGAGGAGTCGAGGTGACGAAGCTAGCGGCAGGGCAGTAGCAACGAGGTTTTCTGCAACTACGAGTCGAGTTGGTAACAACTGTCTGCCAGTGAGACCATCTGCAGAAGAGGTAAATCGCATCCAGGTTTTGAAATTTGAATGTAGGCTTGATTTTTACTTATGCAGGAGTATCTATAATACAACGAGTGCCGTACTTATGAACGATTGCTTCTAATTTCGCGATCGATTAACAAGGCCTCAGCCTGTGGAGAAACACAATAACGTGACCAAACGGGTAAAGTAAGTCGTCGTCGAGTGTGTATGCACGACTCGAGTTGAAGAGAATTCATCCGTGCCTATATAGTCGGAGAGCGGTGATAGTTAAGAAAGAGACACAAGAAAGAAAGATGAGCAGGGACTCGGCCGAGGGGAAATTTTAGGCATATGTACGAAGTACTCCGACCTGCGGTCGGTACGTTCGGTCAGAATCTCGAGCTGTGGGTCCAGGCCAGAGGATGATGCGGTATTTACATACCGCACCATCAGATATCTGCCTCTGGATGGCATGGCGAAATCAGTTGTTGCTCATAAGGGGCCTAAAGGATAGACCTGTGATATCTGCTTGAGCTTTATGGGGTGGGTGTGATGCAAG
>Ga0209488_10003928_pt1 | contig 11779 bp, 8 predicted proteins | sample Rivendell_Oct201_8_FD_188349 | JGI IMG/M metagenome (GOLD analysis project Ga0209488, IMG submission 188349) | Vadose zone soil microbial communities from the Eel River Critical Zone Observatory, Northern California, USA -... | ecosystem: Environmental > Terrestrial > Soil > Vadose zone >...
CTGACCACGGCTCGCTATTACACGCCATCGGGGCACTCGCTCCAGGCGCAGGGCGTCGCACCGGACATCGAGGTGCTCCAGGACGTGCCAAAGGAGGCTGCGGACCAGCAGCCGCAAGTGCGCAGCGAAGCAAGCCTGCCCGGGCACCTCAAGGCGGAAGGCGACGAGCAGACCGGCTCGCAGTCCTTTGTTCCGAGGGACGTAAAGGACGACAAGGCGCTACAGACCGCGCTGGGGCTTCTCCGTGGCACAGAGACCAACCCGGCCTTCCCGCCCAACCCGAAGCAGGCTGCGACGACCGTGCATTGAGGCGCACCGCTGTAGCCCGGATGGAGCGAAGCGTAATCCGGGACCAGCCTCGAAATATGTGAAGCGCTCATCCCGGATTACGCTTCGCTCCATCCGGGCTACAAGCCGCCGATAACATAACAGGCCGAAGACGCGAGGATTGAACCCGCCGAACGTGTTGATGCGGCGCGATCCCTTTTCGCGGTTGCGCTCCGGGTGCTCCCAGGAGACCGTATTGTAGGTCCCGGAAGGTACACAGGGGCATCTCGTCCGCAATGTCAGCAGCCGCGGACGAGCGCGGGCTGTTCGATTTCACTCCATTGGAAGACGCTGCCGCCAGGGAAGCCCTTGCTGACTTACGGCTAGCGGAGTAGCGAGGGCTGCGGATCCAGCCAAGCGGAGGATCCGTTCGATTGGGCGGCAGGCGTCGCGATCGGTATCGAAAGACCCGCAGATCTTGCCTCACGCCGCCCCACTCTCCACATTCCAACGGCCGTGGCTTTGACCCTCTCCGACCTCATCGAACAGGCCCGCCTTGCCGCGCGCTCCGTGGTGGAATACGGCGGGGGCCTGATCAATCCTACTGTGCGGCTCGGCATTACCGGCCTGTCACGGGCTGGGAAGACCGTGTTCATCACCGCGCTCGTGCACGGGCTCGTGCGCAACGGGCGATTTCCGGTATTCGAAGCGCTCTCCGAGGGGCGCATCGCGCGGGCACGGCTCGCGCCGCAGCCTGACGACGCGGTGCCGCGATTTGACTATGAGAGCCATGTGCGGGCCCTGGTGGCGGACCGGGTGTGGCCGGAATCGACCCGCCAGATCAGCGAATTACGCCTTGTCATCGCGTACCAGTCACGATCCGGCGCGATGCGCGAACTGGTGCTCGACATAGTGGACTATCCGGGCGAGTGGCTGCTCGACTTGCCGCTGCTCTCGAAAACCTTCGAGGCATGGTCGGCCGAGACCCTGGAAACGTCGGGCCGCGGGGCGCGGGCGCGGCTGGCGACGCAGTGGCGCGCGCATTTGGCGACGCTCGACGCGGCTGGCCCTGCCGACGAGAGGGCAGCGATCGACGCCGCACGGCTGTTTACGGAATACCTCGCCGCTTGCCGCAATGAACGTTACGCCATGAGTCTACTGCCCCCCGGCCGCTTCCTGATGCCGGGGGATCTCGCCGGCTCGCCGGCGCTTACCTTCGCTCCGCTCGATGTGGCGGGCGACGGCACGCCTCCCAGCGGCTCGTTATGGGCGATGATGCGGCGACGCTACGAGGCCTACAAGGACGTCGTGGTCCGGCCGTTCTTCCGCGACCATTTCGCCCGGCTTGACCGCCAGATCGTACTCATCGACGCGCTCTCCGCCTTCAACGCCGGGCCCGAGGCGGTGAGTGACCTCCAGGATGCATTCCGGTCGCTGCTCGATTGCTTCGAGATCGGACGCCGGACTTTCTTGAGCGCGCTGCTGCGGCCTCGCGCTGACCGCATCCTGTTCGCGGCCACCAAGGCGGACCACCTCCATCACACCAACCACGACCGGTTGGAGGCGATCCTTCGCCGCATGGTCGAGCGCGCCATTGCCCGCGCCGATGTGGCCGGCGCCGCCGTCGATGTGATTGCGCTGTCCGCGGTGCGCGCGACGCGCGAGGCTGAGGTACGGCGGGGCGGCGCAACGCTTCCCTGCATTCTCGGCGTACCGGCGGCCGGCGAGCATTCCGGGAGCGGGAGTGGCAACCGCACGGGCTCGAGCGGCAAGATGTTCGATGGCATGACCGCAGTTGCGGTATTTCCGGGCGAGCTTCCGGATGATCCGGACACCCTGTTCGCGCCAGGCGCCGTGCCGTTCCGCGGCCTTACGGCGGCAAGCGGCGAGGAGACCGATTTCCGCTTCGTGCGCTTTCGCCCGCCGCCGCTCGAAACAACCGGTGACGACGTGCCCGCGCTCCCCCATATTCGGCTTGACCGTGCGCTACAGTTCCTGATCGGAGACCGGCTCATATGAACCGTGCCCGCAAACCAGCGGTATTCCGCCTCGACGACCCCGGCATCGTCGTGACCCCATCCGAGGAACCGCGCAGCATCGCGCCGCCTCCACCCTACCCTCCCCCGCAAGCGGGGGAGGGTAGGGTGGGGGCAGCGCCGGCCGCCGACGTTGCTCCCTTGCCTGTTGCGCCGCCGCCGTCCCGCCGCCGTGTGCCCTGGGCAGGCCTGTTCTGGGTCTCGGCCGCGGGCCTCGTGCTGCTCGCGACCGGCCTCGGGATCGCCAATCTGATCGAGGATTTGCTCAACCGCGCCGCCTGGCTCGGCGGCATCGGTGCCGTACTGGCAGCCGTCGCGGTTGTGGCGCTTGTCGCCATCGTGACGCGGGAGGTGCTCGGCCTCGCCAGGCTCGCCGCTATCGACACTTTGCGACAACGCGCCGCCGCAGTTCTTGTGAGCGACGACCGCGCGGCTGGCCGCGCGCTCGGCCGCGATCTCGTTGCCTTGACGCGGCGCATGCCGCGCCTCGCCCGCGCCCGGGCGCGGCTCGAAAGTCATCTCGGCGACATTATCGACGGCGGCGATCTCGTTCGCCTGAGCGAGCGCGAGCTGATGGCGCCGATCGACGCCGAGGCAAGACGTTTAGTCGCCGCTGCCGCCAAGCGCGTGTCGGTGGTGACCGCCGTGAGCCCGCGCGCGGCTGTCGACATGTTCTTCGTTCTGATAACGGCCCTCGGCCTCGTGCGGCGGCTGGCGCTTCTCTACGGCGGGCGTCCCGGCACGCTCGGCCTGATCAAGCTCATGCGCCACGCCGTGTCTCACATAGCCTTGACGGGCGGCATGGCGGCAAGCGACAGCCTGATCCAGCAGGTGATCGGCCACGGTCTCGCCGCCAAGCTGTCCGCCCGGCTCGGCGAGGGCGTCCTCAATGGCCTGCTGACAGCGCGGCTCGGCCTTGCCGCCATCGAGGCCACGCGACCGCTTCCGTTCGCGGCGCTGCGGCAACCCGCGCTGAACGACATTGCAGGTTCACTGTTGCGGGGGAGCGAAAATCGCGAGGGAGCTTTGGAGGATAAGCGGTCGCCATGACCAGAGTCACTGATTGAGGCTCTGCCTTCAGTTGACGATCGTCGCCGCAATGATCGCGAACATTGTCATAATAGTCCACGATCAGCGCCACAATAACGTCAATCGCGTCGTGCACCTTGATTCGTCAAGGGGACAGTGAAATCTGACATTGGCGGTGCCGCCAAGGCGGCGAGGCGATCCGATGTCACACCCGGATGTGCCAAACCTCCGTTTGTTTCGCCCAACAACGACAGGTTTTCGAGCAGAGAACCAGACTGTGTCGAGTGATCGACACGTCGACGGCGTGGTTTTGACTCGCAACGCGGATCCCGAAATCGGAAACGCGGTGAGTCCGATATTGCCTCGGGTCACACCGAGGCCTTCTGACGATCGAGTCGCGTTCCCGAGTACCAGGAGGGCAAGGCCAGGAGGCAAGGTATGTATTACCTGTCGAGCAAAGCATCGCGTATACGACAGAGAGAGGCGCAGAATGCGCGCAACAATCGCGCCGAGATCGTAAAGGCGCTTTCGATCGGCCAAATCACGAGGCGCGACCTCTATAAATGGGGGCTCCTCACCTTCGGCGGATTGGCTGTGAAGAACGGCCTCAGTCCATTTGCTCGCAGTGCCTTCGCCGCGGTTCCGACCGGCACGCCGCGGAGCCCCCTGTTCAACGCGCAGAAATTCACCCAGCCGCTGCCCCGGCTGAGACTTCAGACGCCGCAACGCTTGATCCGTTCGACGAGCGCGGACCCGGCCTCATTCGGTGACGCCGCCTTCCCGGCCGGTTCCGGCGAGACGCTGCCGGCCAGACGGTTGTCGTACCATACCGACTTCACTGCCAATCCTGCCGACCCGCGATTCATCAATCCCATCACCGGAAGAGGTCCGGTCGAGGGCCGCCCACCCGGGGAGATCTTTGCCCATCAGCGGTGGAACGAGTTCTTTCCCCAGGTCGGCTATGTGATGTCGTGGGGGCAGATCGCGCCGAACAGCAGGTATCACCCGAATTTCCCGGCCCAGAATCCCAACAGCGTGTGGACCTATGGCCCGGGCCGTTTCGCACAGGGCTCGTTGCCTCCGTTCCTCATCAAGCTTCGATATGGGCAACCGGTCATCACCCGGATCTACAACAACACTCCGGTCAACCGCGCGGACAATGGCGGCTTTGGTCGCAATGAGAGCCAGCTTCACTTCCACAATGCGCACAATGGCGCCGAGAGCGATGGTGCCTGCAACGTCCACCACTTCCCGGGCACGTTCTATGACTACCGCTGGAGCACGACGCTGGCCCGGCGCGACAAGATCAACACGCAAGCCACGGATCCTCGCGCGTCAGGACCCGACGGCAATGGCGGTCGCGTCCAGGTGGCGGGCGATTTCCGTGAGCTTCAGGGCACGATGTGGACCCACGACCATCGCTTTTTCTTCACCGCAGAGAATGTCTACAAGGGCAATCTCGGCATGGTCAACTTTTACAGCGGCCCCGACCGCGGCAACGAGGCGCTCGCCGACGGGGTCAATTTGCGGCTGCCTAGTGGCAGTCTGCTGGACTACGGCAATAGCGATTTCGACATCAACCTGATTGTGTCCGATGCCGCCTTCGATGCCGGCGGCCAGCTGTTCTTCGACATCTTCGACACCGACGGGTTCCTGGGCGACCTGCCGATGGTCAATCTGGCCTACGCGCCGTTCCTCGAGGTTCTGCCGAGGAAGTACCGATTCCGTATCTTGGCTGCCGGCATGTCGCGGTTCTGGAAGCTGGCCATCGCCGATCCCAACGGAAGAGCGGTGCCGTTCCAGTTCATCGCCAACGACGGGAACCTGGTGGTGAACCCGATCCCGCTCACGGTACTGGATCAGCAGGGCATCGCCGAGCGCTACGACATCGTCGTCGACTTCTCCGCATTCCGGATTGGCGACCGGCTCACGCTGGTGAACACGCTGGAGCAAACGGATGGGCGCCGCCCGACGGCGGAATTGTCGCTCGCGCGGGCGCTCGCGGGCGACAACAACGATCCGGTGGTTGGCGGAATCCTGCAATTCCGGATCGTCGGTCAGGTCGCGAGCGTGGATGTTCCGGGTGTCATCCACCACTCAACCGACCGTGATCCCAGCGTGGTGCCGGCCGTCCTGACCCAGCAAATTCCCATCGTCACTCCCGTCAGGACAAGGGTCGTCGAGTGGGGAAGGGGGAACGGCGACTCGCGCCAGGCCAATGGTCAATGCATCCCTGACTGCCCGGATCAAGCGACGTTTCCATGGGTCGTCAAGGTCAATGGAGCAGCCGCCCACTCCATGAACGCCAACCGGATCTCGCTCTTGTACCCGAAGGCGGGAGACGTCGAGCACTGGACCTACATCAACGGCGGCGGCGGCTGGGATCATCCGATCCACCTCCACTTCGAAGAAGGCATCACCATGAACCGGGGGGCCGATACAATCCCCGCGACCGAATCGCTCGTTAGAAAGGACGTGTGGCGACTGCGTCCCTCAGGGACCGTCCAGTTCCAGATTCAATTCGGCGAATACGGCGGTTCCTACGTCAACCATTGCCACAACACCGTGCACGAGGACTTCGCGCTGTTGATGCGTATCCAACTCCTGAGCGGGCTGGCCGGAACGCCGCAGGCTGCGATCACCCCGACACCGAACCCGACGCCGGATGGCGTGTTCTTTACGACCCCGGAAGTCCTGCCGGAAGCGACCGCAAGCAACGGTGCTACCGCGGCCAACGGTGGCGGCCAGGGCGGCGGCGGTGGTGGTGGCCAAGGCGGTGGCGGTGCTGGCGGCCAGGGCGGAGGCGGAGCTGGTAGCCAGGGCGGAGGCGGGCGTGGCGGACCGATGGACAGCGTGCTGGGGCTGGCCAGCGGAAGGGGCCGATAGCACCCGATTGCCGCGTGCGATGCGCTGAAGGGGGGAACACCCTTCAGTGCAACTTCTTCGGAGGGATGAATGCGACGAAGTCTATTTGCGGGCATCGTGGCGCTCGCGGCAATGACCGTTGCGGCGCCGGGCACGGTGGCGGCACAGGGCAATCGCCGTGGCGAGAATTACTTTCCCAACCTGCCTGTCGTCACCCAGGATGGCAAGACGCTGAAATTCTATGACGATGTCATCAAGGGCAAGATCGTGCTGATCAGCTTCATCTACACGAACTGTCCGGACATCTGCCCGCTCACGACGGCGCGGATTGCGCAGGTGGAGGAGAAGTTGGGCGAGATCGTAGGTCGCGATATTTTCCTGATTTCGTTGACCGTCGATCCGGAGCGCGATTCGCCGGAACGGCTCAAGAGTTTTGCCGAAGCATTCGCCGCTGGCCCAGGATGGCTGTTTCTGACCGGAAAGCCGGGTGATATCAGATTGATCAACGCCGCGCTCGGCGACAAGAGCCGGACGCTGAGCGAGCATCGCAATGAAATCGTCCTGGGTAACGATGCGACCGGTGAGTGGGCAAGGAACTCGGTGTTCGGCGATCTCGACCGCCTCATCATGGATATCCGCTCCATGGATCCGAAATGGCGTGACGAAGTCCGCCGGCCGAAGCACGACGAGGCCAGCAATACGGGTTATCAGCTCGACCTGAGGCCGGGCCAGACGCTGTTCAAAAAAATATGCGCTCCCTGCCATACGATCGGCGTAGGGGACCGGGTGGGGCCTGACCTGCGTGGAGTCACCGACCGTCGCGAACGCGCTTGGCTCGAAAGTTTCATCATGCACCCCGATCTGGCGCGGGGAAGCAACGACCCCGTCGCTGTTGCGCTCGTTGCAAAGTTTCCCGGCGTGCGCATGCCGGTGCTCGGTATCGCCGAGGCCGACGCAACCGACCTGATCGCGTATTTGCAGGCGGAAACGGCGCAACTGAATGACGTGCAAAGTACGCAAGGTACTTCGGCACACGGTCACCACCAGCACTGAAGGCGATTGCGAAAGCCGTGTGGGGTTGCCGGATTTTGCACGCAGCGCCTGAAATTCGTCGAATGTGCGCAATGTGTCTGGGTTAAGGCTGTCGCGGTTCTGCTCGCGGGTGAATCAATTTTGGACCCAACGCAACCGAGGGCGACGCGTTCACACTCGCTCTAGAGCGGTGATTCATGCTAGGCATCGAGTAGGTAAAGACGCTCCTCCGTCTCGCCACGTTTCCCGGCAGCGGCAGTGTGCATGTAAAGGCAAGCCGCGCAGCCATGGATTTGCGATGCGCGGATTTTCACGCGTTCCATGAGCCTTTCCTCCAGGCCGCTCTGGAGGATGCTCTGGTCGAAATCCGGCCACGTTTCATCACCGCGGGCGCAGCGGTAAACGGGTTCAGTGTGGGTGTCATGGCCATCTTCTTCCGACTCTTCGCGCCTTCAACCGTCTTGACGATCCTCCTGGCTCTGTGCTTCGCCGCTCCCGCCCAGGCCGCCTGGCCGGACCGGCCAATCACGCTGATTGTGCCGTTTGCCCCCGGCGGGCCGACCGACATTATCGCCCGCATCCTGGCGACGTCGCTGCATATGTCGCTCGGCCAGCCCGTCATCATCGATAACCGCGCCGGCGCGGCCGGCAATACCGGCATGGGCGTGGCGGCACATGCGACGCCCGACGGCTACACGCTGCTGCTGACGTCCACCTCCATCGCAGTCAATCCGGCGCTGTTTAAAAATCTGCCCTACGATCCGTTTCGCGATTTCGTACCGATCTCGGAACTCGTCAATGCTCCCAACGTTCTGATCGTCAAGTCGAGTTCGAGCATCAAGACCTTGGCTGATCTGGTCGCGCAGGCCAAGGCGGACCCTGACAAGTTCAATTACTCGAGCCCCGGCGCCGGGACCAAGTCGCATCTCACGGGCGAACTGCTCAAGCTGCGCGCCGGCATTAAGATGGTGCACGTGCCCTATCGGGGCGCCGGTCCGGCAACGCTCGGCGTGCTGGAAGGCACGGTGCAGGTCGGCTCAGTGGCGCTGCCGCCGGCGGAACCACTCATCAAGGACGGGCAGTTGCGCGCGCTTGCGGTTACAGGTGCGCAGCGCTGGTTCTCGCTGCCGGAGGTGCCCACCATGATCGAATCCGGGTATCCGAATTTCGTGTCCGACACATTCAACGCGCTGTTCGCGCCGGCCGGAACGCCTCCTGACATCGTAGCTCAGCTCGTTAAGGAAAGCCGCGCCGCTTTCGCCAACCCGCAAGCGCGCGAGCAGGCCCGCAAGGCCGGCTTCGAAATTGTAGCAGGCACACCCGAGCAGTTGGGCGCACGAGTCGCGGCGGAAGTGCCCGCCGTGCGCGACTTGGTGGCGAGGGCTGGGATCAAGGCGGAGTGATGGGAGCGAACTGTAGGATGGGTTGAGCTAAGCGAAACCCATCGTGGGTCTGCCTGGGCGGGACGGCGGCCGATGGGTTTCGCTCCGCTCAACCAATCCTGCGGACTGTGGGATAAGTTGAACGAAATCCATCATCCGACGGGGTCAGGATGGGTTTGGCAAAGAGGGCTCAACCTTTGGGATTTGCGGGCTCGCGTGCGCCTCGTATCCGCCTCTGAGTCGCTCCGCAATCGCATGCAGTCCGGCGTCGTGGCAGCCTTGCGCCTCGATTTCCGCAATCGTGGACAAAACGTAATCCAAGTTCGCCCCGGATCGGCCATGTCCCTGCCGTACCAGATGGGCCTGATGCTCAAGATTGAGGCGTCCGGCATACTGGGGATGGCTGCGATCGACCAGGAAGACGAGGGCTGTCACATCGCGCGGCTGCGCCGCAGTAAGCGTAATGCGACGAGAGGTTTCAAGGTAAACGGAGGTTACCTGTTCGCGTTCCCGCAAATACGCGATGGTGGGACCGCGATCCGCCGCTGCGACCCGATAGGCGATGCCGCGACAGGCGCCGCCACGGTCGAGGCCGAGCACGAGGCCTGGCTTTTCCGGGGTGCCGCGATGAACGTACGAATACACACACAACGCCCGGTGCAGCCCGATGAGCCGTGCCGGAATGCGTTCAAGGTAGGGGAAACCCGGCCGCCACATGAGCGATCCGTAACCAAACACCCAAAGATCTTCATTGGCGAGAGACTGAGAAAGGTGCATGAACTGCGGCCGTAGTAATGGCAGGGAGGCTTCGCTAACAGCCAGAGAGGGGCGGCGCAAGATTCATCGCAAGATTCGTGATGGCAACGAGGAGATAGCGTGAATACGCAGCACGGTTCCCCAAAGTCGCGGCCATGGCTGATCGTCGTGCCCACTGCGATACTCGTTCTTTTCGGCATGGTGTGGTCGGCCTTCTGGTACTGGTCGACGACCGCGGCCGAAGCCACCATGACGGCATGGCGTGCTCGTGAGGCTGAGGCCGGGCGCGTTTACGGCTGCGCTGCAACGAACTTTGGCGGCTACCCGTTCCGCATCGAGGTCGATTGCGCGGAGCCTTCCGTGGACGATCGAGCGGCCGCGCTGTCGATCCGGGCGCATAATCTCGCGGCGGTCGCACAAGTTTGGGACCCGACTCTTGTGATCGGCGAAATCGTCGGTCCGCTCACAGTGGCGCCGCTCGGCGGTTCGCCGACCGCGACGGTTGACTGGACGCTGGCGCAGGCGAGCCTGCGCGGGACGCCGGGCGCGCCGGAGCGGCTTTCGATCGTGGTCGACAAGCCGAACCTCGCAACCGCGCCGTCGGGCGGGCCGGTCGCTGCCGCAGCGCACCTGGAGTTCCACGGGCGCTTTGCGGCCGAATCGACGCCGGGCCATCCGGTGCTCGATCTCGCTCTTGATCTCAAAAACGCAACGGCGCCCGCACTCGTCTCCGTGCTCGGGACTTTCGGGCCGGTGGCTTCCGCTTCGACTGATCTCTCTCTCGTCGCCGTGCTGCGTGGAGCTTCTGACGTTGCGCCAAAGCCCTTGGGGCAGCGGTTGCGCGAAATTCAGGCTGCCAATGGCCGCCTGGAGATCGCCAATGCGCGGCTGCAGCAGGGCGACCTGATTGCCACCGCCACTGGCGCGCTCGGCCTCACGGCGCGCGGCACGCTCACGGGCGACTTGCGGCTGACCGTCGTCAATTTCGCTAAGCTCATTCCATTGCTGGGCATTGACCGCGCAGTCGCCCAAGCCGTGCCACAGGACACTCTCAACCGCTTCGCCCCGACGCTTGACCGGCTGATGCCGGGACTCGGCAACGTCCTGCGCAGTGGCAATACCGGCAGCAACGGGCCCGCGAATGGCGCAGGCCCCGATGCGAACACGGCCCTGGGCGCCGCCGTGCTGGGTGGCCGGCAGGCCGAACTTGAAGGCCAACGCGCCGTCGCGCTCACCTTGCGCTTCGACGACGGCGTGGCGTTCCTCGGGCCGCTCAAGCTAGGGCAGGTGCCGCCGCTTTATTGAGCCGGCCGCGAAGTACACGGGCGACGACATCAACGGCGAAGCGCCGCGGCTCCTCGGTGGGGTTTGCTGTCGACAATGATATTCCGGGAAGCGCGGCGCGAACCGGCGCGATGAGATCCAAGTCGTCGGCGCCGCTGAGATCGCGAAGGGCTCGCCATCGGCCGGGCGTCGGTTTACCGCATCCTGGAAGCCGGCCAATGAAGGCCGGGGCGTCCCCCGGTGCTCATGCCGACGTGCGGCGGGCAGTCGTGCAGCATGACTGTGCTTGATCAACCACAGTGCAGAGCCAAAGTTCTAAAGCGAGCAGTTGTGCAAAAGTTTTATTCGGCAGAATGCCGTGAGAATTGGTATGGCCATGAGCGGGTTTGGAAGCAGGTCGGGCGGCTGCGAAGAAAGGCTTCGGCGGTCTCAGCCGAAGTGTTCAGGGGCAAAATGGGGGAGCAAGCATCTATGAGCAATGAACTCGATGACGAGGAATACCAACTCTCGGGGCAAATCAAAACTGCCCTCCGGGATGTTCCTTGGCCTGAGAGCTTTCCTTTGCGGGATCGCCTGGAAATGACCACTCAGGCACTGACGGCCCTTTTTGAGGAAGAGCGCCGGAAAAAGGCAGTGGGCGAGTTTGAAGAGCTAATGAAACGACCCGGCGGCCTGGATGCCTTTGAGGAGCTCGTTCGTGATTTCAGGAACCGCAAAACTGAACTGAGAACCGTATTCCGGCGGTGACGTCTTCGCGGATCTGGTGGTGTGGTCTGACGATCCGACCACACCAACGGTCACGCCCACGCCTCGGCAATTTGGACGCGCCAACGTGTCCGGGCCTTCGGCCGGCCTGACAAGGCTCGTGCCCGACGCTGACGCGAGCGCGCGTTAAACTCGACTAATAATCCTTCAACAGGCGCTCGATGTAGTCGAGTTCGAGCTGCGGCCGGAACGCTTCGCCGAAACGACGGCGAAGTTCCTCAATGATCCGGCGTGCGCGCTGCGCATCGATCTCGCCCGGCACCTTGACGGTGGTGTCATCGCCATAATCGCGTCCTCGCAGCGGGCGGCCGAGCGGGTCGGTCTCCTGCTGAGCGCGATTCCCCGGGCCGAGGCGGCCGGGCT
>Ga0209488_10003929_pt1 | contig 11778 bp, 17 predicted proteins | sample Rivendell_Oct201_8_FD_188349 | JGI IMG/M metagenome (GOLD analysis project Ga0209488, IMG submission 188349) | Vadose zone soil microbial communities from the Eel River Critical Zone Observatory, Northern California, USA -... | ecosystem: Environmental > Terrestrial > Soil > Vadose zone >...
TTTTTTTTTCTTTTTTTTTAGTGGTACTTTCACCCTCCACACAATGTGCTTTGCGACTATCGGAGCATCTCGTACCGCCTATCGGGTTTTTTTCCGGCTTTTCCTTGCGGTCTTGCCTACGTTGAAACTTCCGGAGCCAAATGAGCGCCGGGTGGATAGCGCCAGAACCCATAACGAGTTGAAATGGAGATGGATTGGCAGAACCAGAACAAAGCAGAGTAGAGCAAGGCGACGAGTGGATGAGAGTTCGTGAAATACATAGAATATATGGTATTACACAGCACGATGACTCGCTGACTGGGGGGATCTAACGGCACAGCGCTATTCCCATCTCTATTTCTTTCCAGCTTCAATAGCGTCCCCGTTCTTACATGCGATTATCTTTATTTTCGGGGCAGTAATATGCTCGTTTGATTCCATCTTGAACGACGCATTTTTCACAAGGAACGTCCACACGTCGTCACACAATCGGTACGTGTGGAGGTGACCCTGTTCATCTTGTGAGCGACTGAGCCATGATAAGAGTGAGAAAGCATGCCTTTAAAGTGGTCTTTGTCTTGACTTGCTTGACCATGATGTCTGCGAGGGACTTGTCAAACTGAAAAGAAAAGTTATACTATGAATCTCAGAACAAGGGTGAGTCTCAAGCACCTGTTGCAAAACCTTCATGGCAAGCTGGGGTGTGATCGCACCGCTGGTGATAAGCTCATCGAGGGAGTCGGTGAGGGCCATTCCGATTCTAAACCGCCACGGCATCCTCTGCAACTGCCACATGAGGAGGGATGAACAAAGGACGACGTACGATGAACCACGGTAGAACTCATAGTATGCAGAGGCCATGACTCGAATTTTCTTAACGGTTTCGGAAGCGGGAAACTTCAAGCTTCAACGACCAATGCAGTATGCGGACCACAACACTGAAATCTTTCCTATGCCCTAGTGCACGATCGCGATGATGGCGCTGGTGAGACGACTTCTGTGGCGGTGCTCGGGAAAGGTGTGACGCAGTGTGACTCGAATTGGGTGATGAGTCATCGATCCCGTATAACTGCGAGCAATCCCCGGGGCTGCGAACAACTCCTGCTTCCGCATGTCATCTTCCCCTTCGGCTCAACCTCAGGATAGCGCGAACCAAAGTTTGGAACGCACACACACACGGCACTCACATCGCAATCGGGATCACAGGTCTATCAAACCTGGTGACACTGACTCCTCCGGCAGGGATGAAACTAGCTCTGACAGAAGACAGCGACAAAATGTTGATCGTCGGCGTCGCCACGCACCGAAAGGGGCGGATGTGGATGGATCACGCGCCTCCTCTTCCCCTCTTGTGAACCATGATCACGGTGCCGTGTCTCTCCATCCCCAATCTAACGGAGTGGTATCCGCAGGTGCTTCACCTGCACCTGCTCGCACGCCGCAGCCGGACAACCGCAGTCGTGCTCCTCATTCAAGTCGCCCTGTCACCTCGCGCGTCCAAGACGGAAAGCCACAAGGATCGGGACAGCATCGTCGTGCGGGCCGACCGAATCCGGTTTTGAGCGCGCCCAAGGCAGACGCCCCGGCGTCAGCTAGCGAGACCAACTCACCACGCAAGCGCGGAAAAGCACCTCCTGGAGATGATCTTACGTCCATACTCACATTTTCCCTTTCCAACCCGCCATTTCCGGAATGTATGATATGTTTCAACCGTATTCGACCGGAACAACCCACGTGGTCATGTTCCCCCAGGGAAGAGAAAGAGGCGCAGTCATGTTGGAATACATTTCATCTCAAGTGCATTCAACCGTGGGCAGAGAAGAGCGTGAAGGACTTGGAGGAAGCTTGGAGAGCACGCGGTGAGGAAAAAAAGGGTGAATGGAGATGCCCTGGGTGTCAATCGAGGCGCGAGATTGTACCGCGTAAATACTGGTAAGTCTTGACTTCCGCTATGCGCGCATACACCACTCATACGTTACGGCACACAGGTGCTTCTGCGGTTTGGCACAAGACCCAAAGCCTCCCCGATTGGCGACTCCTCACTCTTGTGGTAATTCGTGCTCGCGCCCTCGCGTTTGCGGACATCCTTGCCCTCTTTCTTGCCACCCTGGGCCCTGTCCTCCATGCATGATCACCATTCAGAGCCCGTGCCATTGCGGCAGGGACGTTATCGCGCTTGTATGCTCCCGTGCGAACTCGACAGGCGGTGGAAGGGTCAGCCTCCCCACTGGTCGATCTTGTGAAAGTAAATGCGGGAAAGCCTTGTCTTGTCGAAACCATGTCTGTCCGGAAATTTGCCACGATGGCGAATGCCCTCCATGCTCCGTAACCGACCTAGCAAGGTGCTGGTGTGGCAAGGAGACGAAAAGGCTTAGATGCGGTGAGGGCGACGCCAAGGAATGCAACATTCTCACAGCGGATGGTGAGGAATCGTGGACTGGAAAGATTGGCTGCGACAACCCGTGTGAGAGGTCTGTACTTCTTTTCTTTGCGTTCTACTACTCCTTACCTCCTTATTCAGACCTTTCGACTGTGGCATTCACAAATGTTTAAAAGCGTGCCATCCACCCTCGTTCAAAGCTCCCGAGTGCCCTTATTCCCCCCTAGCCGTTACTCATTGTCCATGTGGCAAACACACCCTTTCTGGCCCAGCCGTCCCATCCTATTTCGGTAGCAATGCGAAGCTCATTCGCACTGCCTGCACTGATCCGATTCCAACATGCACATCTCTGTGCGAGAGGCCATTTGAAGGTTGCACGCATTCGTGCCGCGCGTCGTGTCATACTGGTCCATGTCCTCCGTGTGCAGTCACACTTGTCCGGCCATGTCGTTGTGGTGCAACGACGCGCTCGCTAACCTGCGGTACAGCGAAGGCCGAGACAGGTTTGGACGCCTTTCTGTGCAATAAACCTTGTGGTGCGCTACGCGCATGCGGACACCATCAATGTACTCGTCTATGCTGCCCACTTGCGAATCTCTCCAACGTCACCAGCAAGGGAAAAAAGAAGACCGCTGGTACCGGCACCGTCGCTGAGTTTGTGGACGTGGGTGGCTGGCACCTGTGCGATGTCGTGTGCGGGAGAACGTTGAGCTGTGGGAGCCATCGTTGCGAGGAGCGCGATCATCGGGGATCGTGTCCACCTTGTTTACAAAGCTCGTTCGAAGAGGTATAATCCACGATTCTTACTTCTGAATCGTGCTCACGTCATGTACAGATTTCTTGTCATTGTGGACGCACCGTACTGGAGCCCCCAGTTCCATGCGGGACGGAGATAAAGTGCTCTTATCCGTGTATTCGGCCCCCTCCACCATGTGGTCACCTCAAGGCACCCCATCTTTGCCACGAGGATCCGACGCCGTGTCCCCCGTGCGTCTATCTGACGGAAAAACGTTGCGCATGTGGGAAGGCGATGGTCGGAAATATTCGATGTTCGCAAGAGAAGGTCTCCTGCGGCAAACCATGCGGTCGTCTCCTCGGGTGTGGTTTCCATCCGTGTGAACAGCTATGCCATACCGGTGCATGTGCGCCATGCACGACAATTTGTGGGAAACCACGCAAACTCTGGTACGTACTCGCTTAATCACTTGCTTCGTGGTTCTTGGCGTTAATCCTCGGCCCATTATTAAGCCTTCCGGCACAGCACCCCTGCACCCGCCCTTGTCACGCTCCTTCCATTTGTCCGGAGGTCGATCCGTGTTCTGCGACGGTCACTATTACCTGTGCATGTGGACGCATTCAACAGCCCGTGCAGTGTGGGCGAAACATTTCAAGCCCTGCCGGGCGCGAAGCTGCTCTCGCGCCGCGCTGTACGAATGAGTGCGAGGTCGCGAAGCGCAACCTTCGTCTTGCGGAGGCGCTCGGCATCAATCCTGACACAAATAAAACAAACCGCAATGTTGTGTATTCGGATGAGCTCGTGGCCTTTGCCAGACATAACGCGAAATTTGTTGAGCTAGTCGAAAAGACCTTTGGGGAGTACGTGTGCTCGAAGTTTGCTTGTTGGGTTGGAAGCGAGGAACACTAATTTGTCCGGATAACGCAGTTTCGTGTCGTCTGACAAGAGGGTACAGGTTCTGCCCTCCATGCCCGAGGCCAAACGCAAGTTTGTCCACGATGTGAGTTCCAGTTCAGACCTTCGTTTGGGGTAATTCTCATCCCTGGCCCCCCTCTGCCCCTCAGCTTGCAGCCATTTACCGCATCGACACGCAGATGGTCGACCGCGAGCCTCATCGCAGCGTGCAGCTGATCCGCCGCATCGACACGCGCGTACCCGCAAACCCCCTCTCACAATCGTCTGGTACGGGCAGCCCACTCGGAAAGCTCGCCGACCTGCGTGCACCGGCGCGTGCTTCTCCCGCCGCCGCCTCCGCCTCCGCGGGCTCTGCGGGCTCTGGCACGCCAAGAGCCAGCAGGGCGTGGAATTCGGTCCTCACTACTCCGGCTCCGCGTGCGGGGACACCGCCGCCTGCGCCTGCGGGTCCGGGGGCTGATAGCCTTTCGGCGTGGACAAGCCCAATTGGGATTGGATCGGAGCGCGTATCTCGCTCTACTACCCCGTCCCAGTCGCTCGTTCAACCTGTGGCAGAGGTGGGAGCCACAGGGGCAGCACCCAGTAACGAGGCGGTCCCTGACAACTGGGAGGATGATGCATAAGGCACGCCTAGGTCATAGTCTGTAATTCTGAGGTTGTAAGCTACAATGTACTTCAAAGCCTCCTTTTTCGTGATCATTGTTGTGGTATCTGGCACTGCATTGGGCCGCTCGTCCGAGTCTAGGCTTTCGCGTCGCATCATCATCTTTCTCTTTCTCCCATACTGTAGCCGCGAGGTTACATGGGCAGTATGTTGGTGATGTCTAGCCCGACTTCTTGCTTCCACAAATGGACGTTAACAAGACATTTTGTTATAGGACAGAGCCAAGCCTTCCATGCCGACTGACTACAGCACTGGATATAAACTAGTGTCCAAGTTCAATACTTAAACCCACTTCGAGATCGTTTTCAAACGAAGGACATCTATACAACCTCTTCAGAGGGAAAAATACGACTACGGATGATTAACGTTCCGTAGCTAAATTAACGACTTGCTTGTCAGGTACATAAGGTAAATAAATAAACCGTTTCTCGGGCCAACGGGTTAAGTATTTGTTGGGTTAATGGCTGCACGACGATTGTTCCCACCCAGGCTGATAAAATCAAAATTGGCTTCGATATTTTTCCACAGTGAAATAAGCGAGAGATGACAGACGAAAGCAGCACCACCATAAGGGGCGATCCGAGTCATTGCCACTAGAACGCATTGAAAAGGGACGGTTCGCGTCACGCTAGCTATCTTGTCAACGACAGAGCAGCACGAGCCAGAAATTGCCCGAGCTACGTATATGGATACCAGTAGCGCATCGGGATCGATGTTGGCCAGCGCAGCGCAGGACAGGGGATGTGGACTACGATGACTCGACATCCGTATTGAAGGGATGCATATTCGGAGTGCAGCGATGTGAGCAGGTGCGTGGGATGATGGTGAGGGGGAAGTTAGAGGAAACCTGAACATAGGAAATGATATGTGGCACATGCCAGCGACGAGACACTCCTACAACAGAGTCGCCATCGTGGAGTGGAGGCCTCGTGAATGTCGGCACAGTAATTGCGCGAGGGGTGCGACAGTTACCAGGAATGAAATGTGACACTGGTAGACGATTTGCAACCTGCACTTTTTCCACTCGATAACATCGGGGGGAGGGAGGGGAGGGAGGAGAGATGCGCCATTCTCCTTCCAGGTTTGATACATACAACCCAACACGATCCGATGTCAACGGAGACGAGAAGTAGTGAAGTACAAGAGGTTTACCCAGGAGGCGAGAGGAGAATCATCGTATTAGGCACTGATGGCATGGAATTGAAGGGGCGTCGTGTGTGGGACGCACCTGGCCATCAATCGAGACACTGCTGCCAAACATTCTTGAGGCGAGAATTTCCAGGAAATTCCTCCAGATGGGAATGAAGGCAAGTGCGACCCAGCCCAGCCTCGAAATCACTAGGTGGCCCATCATTCCCGCCATCATTCCCGCCAGCCTGCAAGTACTAGGCTTCCTGAATCTCGTATTGGGGCATTTGTCCGTCTTCTTCCGAGGCTTAGTGGCGTTCTTCCATTTTCCTTTACGTTTAATGGCACCCTAGGCGTGCTCGATTCTGCGTAGGACTTCCGTCTTAGGACAGAAGTTTGGACAGGTTCTGATCGTGGCAGCAGCGGGGCACTGGCAAATCGGGTCAGCCCCTCGATGTCCGGATCATCAACGCTGCCAGTTTCGTAATCTGACAATTCGAGATCCAAGTCTGCAAGTGCAAGTACATCAATACGGTCTTCAACTTCGCTCTCTAAACGTCTCTCATATTTGGACATAAAATGTTAGATAGCACTTCCTGATGGGACGAGTTTGTATCGCACTGGAAGTTTCTGGTCCCTGAAAACTTGTACGAGTGAGAGAAGAGTATGTTGTACCTAACTTCTTAGAACAAAGCTGTATTCATCGCGTGACTTTGAAACCTCGCTGCCAATTGAACGTGTTTGTGGCGTGCAGAAACAGTCATATTCGTCATTCAGGAGCAGATGACCTTCCTCATGCACATTCGAATTGCTGTCTGTCATCAATAGTTTGCAACTTCAAGTTAGTCAAAAGCCAAGACCGAAGAAGAAACAAAGGGTTCGAACCGCAATTGAGCTGGGCCCCAAGGGGGATAAGGATAACCACCTTAATCCCCCGCTTTCATTATTACGTGACTGATCCCCACCGGTGATTTTACATGTTCGACAGCCTGATCCTTGATCTGTTAACACTATTTTAACTACTCGAAGTCCTTCTAAACGACCCAAAGGACAGCTGCGTCTGGCTTGGCTTCACGCTCTTGTACCACGTCGATAAGACCATCTGATAGAGACGGCAATGGGAACCTAAATCCTGACGTGAGGTTGTGCGGAGGCCAGAATTTCCTTATCATAGAGCTGTCGTTTAGCGCCAAGTTGGCCTACCTTGCCACTTATGGTCACTATTTTTCTCGTCTTCAGTTGCTAGACGCTCGACGCACCATTTCAGGACACCTGTATCCGGTCTGCACGCGGCACTATGTTAGGTATATTCTGGCGATAAGTCGGGGATGTCGGCATTCTCGATGTCTCAGGTGAACATCACTCCACCTCCATGCGGCACAAGCACCTCATGATAGTTGACGTTCCGCAAATTTCGGCGACCAACACAGGGAATTGTGAACAGCATTAATGGAACAACAGCATCGGGTGCCAGGGGCCCCGTTAATTCTAGAAAGACAATCTGAGTGGAACTAAAAGAATCACGTGCTGGTCACGGTTTATGGTTTGGACACACACTAAACATACTGAATTCCTTTATTCGAGGATATCGCCTTGCCTAGAGGCTGGGGCTAGGAGGTATTGTAGGCAAAACGCAATTGCCGATGCGGGCTGTGGAGCCGTTAAATATGGAGGCATGCGTCAAGAGTGAGTGGATCTCATACGTTCTATTCTTCTGCGCACAGAGCGGGGTTACACCCGTGCACAGCCAGAGTAAGGGCGGCCTTGTCACGGGGACCTTCAATTTGTGACGAGTTGGTTCATGCATGAGAGAGGCCCGGCGGGAGTAAGGACTGAACAACGTCCGTCGGGTTTTGCCGGTTGTCCACTTTTGGATCGCTGCACCTTAAGTTCGCCACTGCCCCGCTGAACTTGAACAGGTGCACGGTGCACACTCTAACCTCCCGTTTGTAAGTACCAAAATGACCTGGTGACTCAGTAGCATGCAGAAGGAAATGCTACACGAGAAACCAAATAACCAGATTGGAGGCTCATCCGAGTCCTTAGGATAATTACAATCACATAACCAGGGTCGGTTGTATGTGTCTTAAGAGCTGTTATATCCAGGTACGTCTGAAATTCTCTCGAAGTGGCTTCCACGGTTATCATCCATTTACCGAGCGATGGTACGTATGTTGCCCATCGACTACCAGAACTGAGTCTGCCTAATTAGCCGTCTTCCTGACTTAGATAGCGCGGTCAATTGTACCAGTTTGATTGCTTCGAGAGCCTTTGCGCATCAAGTACAGTACGTCTCTTTCAAGCAGATCCGAACCACAGCTCGGCTAAGTATGACAAGTCTTCTGTATCGATCCCGTGACAGGTTCTCCATACACTTTAAATCTGTGATGTTTCCCTTCACCTCTGCCTCGTCCCCGTCCCCGTCCCTCCCCTCCTTGTCTCTCTGTTTTCTTCATGGCAATGGGTGCACCTGACGAGAAAGGTGATGAGAAGCGGGGTCACATCTTCATTGACTCTCAGCAGCTCGACACCGGCGCCCAGCTGGACCCTGGCACCTACTCACCTCTAGACCCGGGTGAATCCCTGAGAATTAGGTGAGGAATGGTATGAAGGGTGTTATTTTATGCTCATAATTTTGAACGAAGGCGGAAGATAGACAGACATATCCTCCCTCTTATGTGCAGTACGTGTCTAAAACGATGTTGACTTTCGACACTCATGGTTTTCCAAGTTTTGTATTGGTACCCCCGCATTCAAAATTTGTGATTACGACAACTTTTCAATTGTTTTCTATCATAGGATCCAATTTATGGACAAGACGACGCTGGGAAGCTCAGCAATCCTCGGAATTAGGTAAGAATCAAGATCATGAGACAAATTTCGTCATCTGAACGCACACCCAGGAAAGCTACTCATCTCACCACGGACCAGTACGCGTTCACGTTATTCTGTAGCATGTCGGCTAACAGGATCGGCTCGCAGGTACAATTGGTTGAGTCTTGCCTGTTGACGTCTCCCAACTGGAATCTGACACCCATGAATTAGGTTGGGAACAATATTCTATATCAGTTATCTCGCCTTCGAATTTCCCCAGAACTTCGCGTTGCAGAAATTTCCCGTCGGTAAATGGATGAGGTAGGTTGCGCACACTTAACACGACGTCTCCATTACATAACGCAATAACCTTTTAGCCTGAATATATTCATATGGGCTATTGCTCTATGCAGTCACGTTGCTTGCAAGAACTTTGCCGGTCTCCTCGCCGTTCGTTTCGTCCTTGGGATGTGTGAAGGTTGCATCACGGCAGGTTTCATGATCGTCAGTGCTATGTTTTACACAAGGAAGGAGCAAACTACTCGTGTTGGTTACTGGTGTAAGGACTGTCATCAATCATCTTACTCCTATCTCACCCTACAATAGTTCTCATGAATGGAACTGGTTTGAAGCCATGTCTATTCTCGCTCTAGCGAACACTAACAAATGTTGCAGCTCAGATCATCTCTAGTTTCGTCAGCTTTGGTTCCTTGCACATACGCACCAGAGGATTTGAGCCATGGCAATGGTGCGACCAAGCCCGATATATCGCTTATACATAGTCGTAATTCTCACTTACATTCCTCTAGGCTTATGATCATCACAGGGATACTTACCCTCATTACGGCAATATTCTTTTTGTGAGACTCCTGACGTCTCGTCACCCAATAGTATGTTCACGACTGCGTAGTTTCCTGTTCCCAGACTCCCCAACAAATGCTTGGTTCTTGACCAAGGAGGAAAGAACACGGGCAGTCCAACGTATCAAGGTGAGTTGGTTACACCTCCAGTCAAACTCATGAACCGAGCACGAATGACGAAGGAAAACCAAACTGGTGTTGAGAACAAACACTTCAAGAGGGAGCAGTCAGTACCACTCGCATCCGCACTTTTCGTCGTTGTGACCTTTATGTGCAGGATGATCGAAGCCTTGGAGGACCCAAAGACGTGGCTCTTCGCGTTGTTCGCGGTCCTCAGTAACATCCCGAATTCGCTCCTCAACCAGATTCAAATTATTACATCGTCTTTCGGTTTCAACGTATTTCAGACCACACTCCTTGGCTGCGTTGGTGGTGTAGTAGAAATATTGGCAATTTTTTCAGGTGTCAAGATTGCGTCGCGCATCCCAAACAGCAGAGCTTGGGTGGGGATCGCTTATTCAATTCCTACCCTCCTCGGAATACTCCTCGTCAACTTTCTACCCTGGCACGACAAAGTCGGATTGTTATGTTCCCTCTGGACAGCAGGTATCCCTGATATTCTATCGACGCTACGAAGACGCAAGTTCAGCTAAATCTTGCGATCAGGTTTTGCGGTAACTGCTTTTGTCTTGGCCTTGGCTTGGGTATCACAGACGACGGCTGGACATACGAAGAGGGTCACAACGAACGCCGTCATGCTTTCTGCGTACTGCGTTGGGAATGCCGCTGGGCCTTTTATGTGGCAAGATAAATACAAGCCTCGGTGAGGGGTCTCCGTCACCAATCCCTCACTACCACTGATACGGTATCTAGCAACCACGTTCCGTGGACTATCATAGGCATCTGCTGCGTGTCATGTATGGTCTTACTGTATGTTATCCGCGTGTTGCTGGCACGTGAGAATAGACGACGAGATATGGAGCCTTCCGACGACACCTACGATGACGTTTATGTCATGAAGATTGACGAAGATGGAAACCGCGTTGAAGTCAAAGTTTCGAAGGTTCGTGTCTGTTCACTTTGGCACGTTCATATTTCAACCTCACGTGGTTTCATGAACGCCGACAGGAGTTTTTGGATTTAACCGATCGACAAAATAGAGACTTCAGATATGTCCTGTGATTTCTCTGTGCTGTACTGCTAGCACACAAGTTATAGTTTTTGCTGTTCAAGTTAATTGTCTGGTCTGGTCTGGTGTACAGTATGATGCAAGTAGCGTAAGACGGACTGCGGCCATGCTGGCGTGTCAGCTATCGGCTCGAGATACAAGCTCAGGCTCAGGTTCCAGATCACCTCTGCCATGTCTTACGGAGAAATCGCTTGTTCGTAGCGCCATCTGCAATCTTCGCTCACCGCTGTTGGAGTCTCCCGTCAGGATTTTTGAGTCAATTTCTCACGCCCAGGCCAGTTTGGACTTGGAAAGATGTGTCAAACTAACCTGGTAATCTTTCACGGGCACATATATCTATAGGTTTCATAGATTTATGTGACTTACTCTCCCGGTTCTTTTGTTCGAGGGCGTGACGGTGCAAGCGGCAGCCGCAGGCGACAAGAATAGTACCAATAATCAAATGCTTGGTTTTTGACCACAGAAGAAAGAGTGAAAGCTGTCCAACGTGTTGATTACAACTCCGGTCAAACTCCAGAACTGAGCACGAACATGAAGGAAAACCAAACAGGCGTCAAGAACAAACATTTTTAAGAGGGAGCACTGACTGGGCCAGTCAGTACCGTCTGCATCTTATATCGCATTGTGATAAATGTGTGTGCAGGATGCTCGAAGCCTTGACGGACCAAAGACGTGGCTCTTCGCGCTGTTCTCAGTCTTCGATAACATCCCGAATTCGCTCCTCAACCAGATTCAGATTATCACGTCATCTTTCGGTTTCAACGCGTTTTAGACCACACTTCTTGGCTGCGTCAATGGCATTGTGGAAATGTCATGATTGCATCCCAAACAGCACTGGCAGAGCTTGGGTGGGGATGGCTTATTTTGTTCCTAATCTCCTTGGAGTGTTCCTGGTCAACTTTTGACCCTGGCATGACAAAGTCGGACTGTTGTTCGCTCTCTGGATAACAGGTGTGCATGGCATTCTTGCAATGGCGCAGGTTCGTCTAAATTTTGTGATCAGGTATTGGGACCACTGGTTTTGTCTTAGCCTTGGGTATCGCAAACGACGGCTGGGCATACGAAGAATATCACAACGAACGCGATTATACTTTCCGCGCACTGCATTGGCAA
>Ga0209488_10003931_pt1 | contig 11777 bp, 6 predicted proteins | sample Rivendell_Oct201_8_FD_188349 | JGI IMG/M metagenome (GOLD analysis project Ga0209488, IMG submission 188349) | Vadose zone soil microbial communities from the Eel River Critical Zone Observatory, Northern California, USA -... | ecosystem: Environmental > Terrestrial > Soil > Vadose zone >...
AAGTACCGATGGCATTGCCCACGACATAGGTGGTTCCCTCAACCGGAGTGCTGGCTACGGCGCTGCCTGAGCGCCGAAGCACGATGATGGTGCCCAGATCCGCATCTGCGGGATTCGTCCAGTTGAGCGTCACCTGCGTGTTCCCCGCCGTTGCCGTCGATGCGGTAACGTTCCCGGGAGATAAGTTATCGATTGTTACTGTCGTCCCACCACTGTCGGATCCGGTATGCGCGTTCGTTCCGGTCCAGTTGCTGATCAACGCGGTCACGCTGTAAGTCGAACCCGCTGGCACCGGCATGTTCGCGTGGGTCTTTGGCGTGATGCGGATTTTGTACTGAGTTGCCGTGGTCGTAGCGGTGATGTTCGTCGTCAACGCAATCGCCGGAGTGTCGCTGGCCGGATTGGCAGCGGATCCATACACCGTCGTTCCCGCATCGTTGGTAATCTCGACCAGGCTCAACCCACCCGACGTCCCGACAGCGAGACTGACATTCACCGCCGTGATCGTGTCCGTACCGATCGCGGTCTGAAGCGTAAATGCATCCGCCATCGTCGCCGTACCACCGGGAGCGAGCGAGGCATTGCCCGGATCGGTGCCGTTCGCCAGCGTCGTTACATTGGGCGTCGCTGGTGAGCCGGCGGGCACCACGCCGGTGGCGTAGTTGCCGTTGGTGTCTTTCGCAAAAATCTTGTAGTGATACGCAGTGGCGTTGGTGAGACCCGTATCCGTGCAGGCTGCCGTCGGAGTGGTCACCACACATGCGACCGTTGATGCACCGATTGTATTCCCCACAATGTACGTGATGCCTTCCACGGGCGTGTCTGCCACCGCGGAAGTCGCCCGGCGCAGGACAATGATCGAGCCCAGGTCCGCGACAACGGGATTCGTCCAGGTGAGCGATACCTGTGCGTTGCCCGCCGTCGCCGTCGACGCGGTCACGTTGCCGGGGGAGAGGTTGTCAACCGTCACCGTGGTCCCAGCGGTGTCGGAGCCGGCATGCACGTTCGTGCCGGTCCAGTTGCTGATCAACGCGGTCACACTGTAGGTCGAACCGGCAGGCGCCGGCATGTTCACATGGCTCTTCGGAGTCACCCGGATCTTGTACTGAGTCGCGATCGTTGTGACGGTGATGTTCGTCGTCAGTGCGATTGCGGGCGTGTTGCTGGCCGGATTGGCGACGGAACCGTAAACGACGGAACCGGCGTCATCGGTGATTTCCACCAGGCTCAGGCCGGCAAAGGTTCCTGCCGCCAGAGTGACCGTGACAGACGTAATCGCATCGGTTCCGCTGACGTCCTGGAATGTGAACGCATCCGCCATGGTTGCAGGACCGCCGGGGGCGATCGAGGCATTGCCCGGGTCGGTGCCAGTGGCCAGCGTGGTGAGATTCGGAGTCGCCGGTGAACCGGTGGGTACGGCGCCGGTGGCGTAGTTGCCGTTGGTGTCTTTTGCAAATATCTTGTAGTGATACGCGGTGCCGTTAGTCAGTCCCGAATCGGTGCAGGTTGCCGTGGGCGCGGCTACCACACATGCAACCGTTGAAGCGCCGATCGTGTTCCCCACCACATACGTTGCGCCTTCCGTCGGGGTATCGGCTACGGCAGAAGCGGTGCGTCGCAACACGACGATCGAACCCAAATCGGCGTCCGCCGGATTCGTCCAGGCCAGTATCACCTGGGTATTGCCCGACGTCGCCGTCGAGGCGGTGACGTTACCGGGAGACTGGTTGTCGATGGTGACCGTTGTGCCGCCGCTGTCGGAGCCGGCGTGAACATTCGCGCCTGTCCAGTTGCTGATAAACGCCGTGACGCTGTAAGTTGAGCCCACGGGCGCAGGCATCGCCGCATGACTCTTCGGCGTCACGCGGATTCGGTATTGCGTCGAGGCCGCTGTCGCGGAGATGTTCGTCGTCAATGCGATTGCCGGTGTGTCACTGGCGGGATTGGCCACCGAGCCATACACCGTCGTCCCGGCGTTGTTTGTAATTTCCACGAGGCTCAGGCTGGCGGACGTCCCGGCCGCAAGGGTCACCGTCGCCGCGGTAATGGTGTCGGTGCCGCCGGTCGTCTGGAATGTAAACGAGTCGGCCAGTGTCGCCACTCCGCCGGGAGCGCGCGTCACGTTCGCAGGATCAACGCCAGTTGCCAGCGTCGTCAGGCTCGGCGTCGCGGGCGATCCTGCCGGCACAACTCCGACCGCGTAATTGCCGTTGGTGTCTTTGGCGTAAATCTTGTAGTGATACGCGGTGCCGTTGGTCAATCCGGTGTCGGTGCAGATTGCCGTGGGAGCAGTGACCACGCACGCGACCGTTGAGGTGCCGATGGCGTTGCCCACGACGTAGGTTGTTCCCTCAACCGGCGTGCTGGCCACCGCGCTGCCGGAGCGCCGAAGCACGATGATCGTGCCCAGATCGGCATCGGCGGGATTCATCCAGGCGAGTGAAACCTGCGTGCTGCCCGCAGTCGCCGTCGATGCCGTGACATTTCCCGGCGAAAGATTGTCGATGGTCACCGTCGTTCCGCCGCTGTCGGAGCCGGCATGCACACCCGTACCGGTCCAGCTGCTGACGAACGCCGTGACGTTGTAGGTCGAACCGGCAGGCGCGGACATCGCCGCATGACTCTTCGGCGTCAGGCGAATTTTGTACTGCGTCAGGGTCGTGGTGGCGGTGATGGTTGTGGACAGAGCAATTGCTGGTGTGTTGCTGGCCGGGTTGGCCACGGATCCATACACGATCGTGCCCGCATCGTTGGTAATTTCCACCAGGCTCAGGCCGCCAAACGTTCCGGCCGCCAGCGTCACCGTCACATTGGTAACGGTATTGGTGAGGCTGCTGGTCTGAAACGTGAAGGCATCCGCCATGGTCGCCGCCCCGCCGGGTGCCAGTGCCACATTTGCCGGGTCGCTTCCGTTACCGAGAGTAGGGTTGGTTGCAAGCAGGAAAGAAGGGGTGAGAAATACGAGAATCGTCGACAAGACACCCTGGGTAATCCACCGCCCAAGGCCACTCCGGACTCTCGGATGGCAGAAGTCGTTGCTCACAGCATTCCACCCCAAAATGGTCGTGATGGGGCGTTGGCTGCCCTGGGGCAATAACGACCGCCTGCCGCGTCATGCGACCCTTCCACTCTGGTGTTCCTGATAGAAGCAGGTTGATGGCCATTAGGTTTAATCGTGACTTTGTGTTGGGGGCCTATTGACTAGTCCTGTACCTACTGAAACTTGCCGAATTGTCTCTGCGTTCGGGGGAAGTCGGTGTTGACAATTTTTGCCAACAAATAGACGGTTTTTTGTCAACATATCAAAGAGGTAGATGCTCCAAAGACACCGGTGGCGGGGCATATTTCCCACGATTGCTGGAGGTCGCAGCACTTTGGGAGCCTCCAAGGCGACTGCAACTACGGCTTTAGTTTTAGGTTGGTTTTGAAGGTCCGCGACACGCTCAAACCAGCCTGGCCGCATCTGAAATGGTATCGAAACGACAGCTGTAGCTCCAAACCTGAACCGGCAAATTGGCAAGCCAGCCGCGGCTCGTCCCGTACCAGCGGATCGCATCGATCCAGGTCAGGACCCAGCAGATCCAGGCCGCGGTAACTGAGCAAGTCCGGACTTCTCCTGGCCAACCCCGCTGTGAGCGTAGTGACTTCGGCGTGGGAGTGAGGATTCACATTCAAATCGCCGCTGAGGCGTGCATGAGAATGACTGCACCCGCGCGGCGCAGCACACTCGAAAACAGCTCCCGATCACGACAAATTTATCTGCGGTCAGTCGGGATTTGCGGAAGTTCAAAAGGGGAAAGGGGAACGTTCAGGATGGTCCATGGTCGATACAGCTTCTGAGATAGTACAGGCTACACGTGACGTCCCAGTCCGCGCCATTCGGCTACTCCGCATGCTGCGATTGTCACTTGCGTCGATACGCAAAACCAACGGATACGGTGGTTCGCTCCGCCCCAATGTAATAGGTAACCGCAGGGCGAATCGCAAGCGACCGGGTAAGCGGCACGCGAAAGCCTCCACCGACCGGCATCGCGGTGTCGTTGAAAATGGAACGCGCCTGAATCACTATCGGATTTACAGAACTAGCCACATAGGCGAATCGCTCGTCGCATCGCAGAACGGAGAATCCGCCGCTGACAAATGGCTGGAAGCGTACGGAGCGCAGGGAATAGACCACGCGTCCGGTTCCCACCGCCTGGGATTCCAGTCCTTCCAGCCCGGGGCCGATGCATGTCCCCGCCTGCGCACCGAATGTCACCTTTACGCAAGGGTTCTGTTTGATATCGCCGCGGACGGTACGCTGGACTTCTCCCTCGATTCCAAGACCCGAAGCGAAGTGCCGGCCGATGCCGACGGAAACGCTGACCTCCCGCGGTGAGTGGGTGACAAGTGAGGGAAATACAAGACTCGAAGTGCGAGAGTAGTCCACGCTCGTGAAAACCTCCGTCCTGGATCCACGGGGAATTGTTATGCCGGCTCTGTCGTATACGATGCGATTCCCGTGTGCGCTGTCCAGGGCCCATCCTGCAGCGGCACCTCCCAGCGCCCCAATCGCCGTCAACCCGATCACGGCGCCGGGACACGAGCCAACCTCGTTGTAACAATAGGTGTTCACGAGAAGTCCGCTCACGAGACCCGCTCCGGCACCAACACCGGCGCCAATCTTGATTCCATTTCCGACCGGATCCGGAATCGCAACCCGGGCGATATCCATGGATGAAACCGTTCGCGGCTGATGAGACGACCCGCTGACTACAACAGATGCCGCATTCACCTCGATAACAAATGCACTCATGCGTTCACCGCTGATCATAGTCAAAGTGACTCGATCGCCCGGTTTGATGATGCCGGCGAGGTCTTCGAATCGGCTTGCGGTCTTCTGTGCCAGTGCGGTTGGAATCGGCAGAAGCCATATGGCGGCCGCAACGAGAATGATGCAGCGGCGAATCAATGCCCTCATGAACTCTGCTCTTTTCCTAATCAACATACTGCGGGGCTTTCGGCAATTTCGCATGGGTCGCAATGTCGTGCTCGATCCACAGTTGCGCGCCGGTCTGCTTCAGGAATTCGTCGATGGCTTTGCGGGTCTTCCGCGTCTGTTCCGCATCGGTATCGAAGGTGGGAACGCGATCCAGCGTGCGTTCTTCGGGGAAGTGGTACAAATCTCCGGCCAGCAAAACGGGCCCTGTCTTTGCCAGCTTGAGAAACAATACCTGGTGGCCGGGAGTGTGTCCGGGAGCGCTTTTGATGACGACTGTTCCATCGCCGAACACATCGCGATCTTCTCCGTGCAGCAGGACGGTTTTGGAATCCTTCAGCTTGCTGTAAGTCGCCAACTGCGCGATGCGCGGCGTTGGTTGAGCGAACATCGCCGTGCGCTCGATCTCCTGAACGATCCAGGTGGAGCCTGCGAATTCATTCGCGTTGGCGGTGTGATCGGAGTGGTAGTGCGATAGCGCCAGATATGTGATGTCCGACGGTTTGTAACCGACCGCCGCCAGTTGCGGGAGCAACTTCTGGGTTGAGGTAAATGAACCCTGGGTTGCCGGTCCGCCCGTGGCCGGGAAATTCGCGTCCGGAATCTGTCCGACGTCCCACATCAGCGTGCCGCGGGAATGGACGATCAGGTAGCACGGTGTGATGAATCCGCGGTTCGCGGAAATCTCTTCCACCTTGAGGTTGTATAGTTGCGGGCTCATTGGGGCGATTGTCCCGCAATCGAAAACGTACAGCTTGAGCGTCGACTGCGGGATCGGCTGAATCCACGCTGTGGTTATAGATGTAGCAACGAGAATCAGTCCCAACACGAGAAGAATCGCAAATGTGGCGCGCATGGCGCGGAGCATATCATCTCCATTCCGCGTTATGAATAGTTGGAAGGATCGCTTTTAACGGCGTACACCATTGAGAGAAAGCGATCCCGCGAGGGGTGGATGTGGGAGCAACGCGGGGCCAGTCACTTCTGAGAATCAGAGGCCTGTTTTCGCGCGTCCCTCTCCCCCAGGGAGAGGGTGCCGCGAAGCGGCGGGTGAGGGAATCAATTTTCGCGTAAATTGATTCCCTCATCCGGCCCTCCGGGCCACCTTCCTCCCTGAGGGAGAAGGATTCGCTCGAAATCTCTCCGCAACTTTGACCAAAGGTGTGAACAAAGTGGGGACAGGCCCCGAATTCGATCGAGGTTGGATTGAGACCGGAAGGTTTGTGTTTCGAATTCGACTCCAGTCCCCACTTTGTTCATACATTTCCCTGGTTGTTTGATTTAATGGATCGTCCAGAAGGCTCTCGACAATGAAATCCGCAAAGATTGTTTTACTCGTATTCCTTGGATCGATCGTATTAACGGGGTGTGGAACATCTTCCGGCACTGCTGCCACATCGGATTCCTCCGGTCGTGGAAAACCCGCCGAATCGCTGCGAAAAGTCACCACCGTCACTGCGGTCGAGATGCCGTTGGAGCAGTTAATCGTGGTGACGGGAACTCTGGGTGCGGAGCAGGAAATCATTCTCGGAATGAAGGTGGCAGGACGGATATCCGATTTGCCGGTCGACTTGGGAAGCACCCTGCAGAAGGGCGACGTCATTGCGCGTCTCGACACGACCGACTTTGAGCTTCGAGTCCGACAAAGTACGGCGGCCCTTGAACAGGCGAGAGTGCGGCTCGGACTGTCCCCATCAGGCACCAACGAAGACGTGAACATCGAGCAGACAGCGCCGGTGCGTGAAGCTCGCGCCAACATGGATGGCGCCAAAGCGCGTCTGGATCGGGCCGCCCAGCTTTACGAGAAAGGCTTGATGGCCAAAGCGGATTTCGATGTCACCAACTCCGCTTATAAGGTGACGGAAGCTCATTACGCCGACGCACTCGACGAGGCCAGAAACCGGCAGGGCATTCTCTCCCAGAGGCGATCGGAGCTGGAGATCGCCCGGCAGCAACTCGCCGATGCAATCCTATACGCGCCGATCGGCGGCGCGGTCCGCCAGCGCAGCGCCAATGTGGGACAGTACGTGTCGGCAGGCGCGCCTATCGTCACACTCGTCCAGATGAGTCCGCTGCGGCTGAGAACCGATGTGCCGGAACGCGAGGCTTTGAACATTCGAAGCGGCATGTTGGTTCGGGTGACGGTGGAAGGAACATCGACAATTCACGAAGGACGGGTCGTTCGTCTGAGTCCATCGGTGGACGAAGCCAATCGAACGCTGCTGGTCGAAACGGAAATTCCAAATACCTCCAATGCCCTTCGCCCAGGCTCCTTCGCGCGCGCGGAAATTGTCGCATCGTCCAGCCAGCGCGGCCTGATTGTCCCTGCGGCGGCGGTAGTCTCGTTTGCGGGCATCGACCGGGTGTTCACGGTGCGCGATGGAAAGGTCTCCGAAATCCGCATTAAGACGGGACGGCGCACCGAAGTCGGAATCGAAATTCTCGATGGAGTCTCGCCGGGCGATCAGGTTGTCGTCAATCCCGGCAACATGTCCGACGGTGAGAGCGTCGCGGTGACAGGCAAGTAATCCATGCAAAGGCTGGCTGAACTCTGCATCCGCCGTCCGGTATTCGCATCGATGATCGTGTTATCGATCGTCGTCATCGGTGCGGCAAGTTACTTTCAGCTGGCGCTCGATAAACACCCTCAGGTGGAGCTTCCCACCATTGCCGTGCGCACTCAGCTGCCCGGCGCATCCCCGGAGGAAGTGGAGACCTCGATAGTCCAACCGATCGAAGAAGCCGTCAACACGATCGAAGGCATTACCGAGTTGCGCGCCGGCTCTGGACAGGGCACATCCAACGTCATCATCACGTTCAATTTGAATCGCGACATCGAGGCCGCCGCGCAGGACGTACGCGATCGCGTCGCGACCGTGGTTCGAAACCTGCCGCCCGACGCGCTGCCGCCGGTGGTTTCCAAATTCGACAGCGACCAGTCCCCATCGGTTTCCATCGCGCTGGTCAGCAACCGTCCGATCCGGGAGCTGACGGAGATCGCGGATAAGGTCATCAAGGAACAGGTGGAGCGCAGCCCCGGAGTCGGCGAAGTCCGGATCAATGGAGGGCTCGAGCGAGCGGTCAACGTGTGGATCGACCCGGACCGGCTGACAGCCTACAAAGTGCCCATCACCGCCGTACGCGACGCCATTGTCCGCCAGAATGCGGACGTTCCCGCTGGAAACGTCACCTCCGGCCCGAACGAACAGAATTTGCGAACCATGGGCCGCATGACCACTGCCCGCGACTTCAATGACATGGTTGTCACCACCATCAAGGGCGCGCCGATCCGCGTGCGCGATATCGGATATGCGGAAGATGGAACCAAGGAAGCCCGCAGCACATCACGGTTGAATGGCAAGCAGACGGTCACGCTCGAGATCCGGCGGCAAACCGGCGCGAACACGATCGAAGTGATTGAAGGTGTCAAGAAGAGCCTTCAGAAGATTTCTTCACAGCTGCCACCGGATGTGAAGCTGCAGATTCTCGAAGACCAGTCGGGATTCATTTATTCGGCTCTTCATGAAATCAACATCCACCTGATCGTTGGAAGCATACTGGCGAGCCTGGTGGTGTTCGCCTTCATGCGCAACTGGCGGGCGATGATCATCGCCGCCGTCGCCATTCCGTGCTCGCTGATCGCGGCATTCGGCGTGATGTGGGCTCTTCACTTCACGTTGAACAGCGTCACCATGCTTTCGCTGGTGTTGATGGTTGGCATCGTCATCGACGACGCTTTGGTTGTGCTCGAAAACACTTTCCGCTTCATGGAAGAAAAGAAGATGAGAGCGTTCGAAGCCGCCCGCGCCGCCACCGCCGACATTGGCCACGCGGTTCTGGCAACGACGCTGAGCTTGGTGGTGATTTTCGTTCCCGTGTCCTTCATGTCGAGCATCGCCGGGCGCTTTCTGTATCAATTCGGCATCACCGCGGCAGCCGCAGTCATGGTGAGCCTGCTCGTATCATTCACGCTCACGCCGATGATGTGCGCGCGAATGCTCCACGTATCCGATGACAATACGGGCGGCCACGATGCCGCCCGATCGCGTCAGGGATTCTATCGATGGATCGACGCCGGTTACATGGCGAGTCTGAAATTCTCCATGAAACATCGTCTGCTGGTTGCGCTGTTCGGCGTGGCGGTGATCGGAATATCGATTCCCATGTACCGGCTGGTCCGGCAGGACTATCTGCCCACCAACGTCGACGACGGACAGTTCGAAGTGCGTGCCGTGGCCCCTGAAGGAATGAGTCTGGCGGCGATGGACGATCTCATGCAGACCGTGGCGCGCAAGGTACAGACGACGGCCGGTGTGACTACGGTGCTCACCACGACAGGCGGAGATTATAACGGTTCACTCAGCAACGGACGCATCTGGGTGCAGATGGTCCCTCATGAACAGCGCGTCTTCTCGTGGGTGCGCCTCGCAAATGGCATTATCCATGTCGATCCTTTCGAAGCCTTCCGCAATAATTTCAGCCAGCGCGATGTGATGCAGAAGGTGCGACGGCAAATGGCTTCATACAAGGACGTCAAATTCCAAATCAACAACGTTCAGTCGATCAACCTCAGCGGCGCGGGATCGCGAACCGACATCGGATTTGTTTTCCGCGGACCGGATATCGAGAAACTCGTCGATTACTCCTCGCAACTCGCCAAACAGGGACCCGAACTCGGACTGCTGGACGCGCAGGTATCGGTTCAACTGAACCGCCCGGAACTGAGGCTTCAGGTGGATCGCCAGCGCGCGGCGGATCTGAATGCGGATGTACAGAGCATTGCGTCGGCAATGCGTCTCATGGTTGGAGGAGATGAACGAGTCTCCAGATTCCACGATGCGGAAGTCAACGAGGACTATGACGTCGAGCTGCGGCTGGCGGAAGGCTCCCGCAATGACCCATCCACAATCTCGCGACTGTACGTACCGACAAAAGACGGGAAGATGGTCCGGCTCGACAGCGTCGTTCGGCTACAACCCGCGCAGAGTGTTTCCCAGATCAATCGACTGGACCGGCAGCGTCAGGTGACCTTGCAGGCCTCGGTCGCCCCGGGATACGGACTGGCCGACCGCAACCAGGCATTGACGCAAGCCGCGCGCGACTTGAATATGCCGGCCGGTTATTCCACGCTCATCACGGGCCGCGGCCGCGAACTGGAACGCACGTTCACCGAATTCCTTGTGGCGTTCGCGTTGTCGGTGGTTTTCATGTACATGATCCTTGCATCGCTGTTTGAAAGCATCACGCATCCATTCACGATATTGCTGGCGCTACCGCTTGCAGTCCCGTTTGCACTCTTTTCATTGTGGGTGACCGGTCAGAGCCTGAATCTGTATTCCGCGCTGGGTATGCTGGTTCTGTTCGGTGTCGTCAAGAAAAACGCCATTCTTCAGATCGATCACATGAACTCGCTGCGAGAGTCGGGAGTTCCAAAACTGCAGGCGATCCTCGAGGGAAACCGGGATCGTCTCCGTCCGATTTTGATGACGACGCTGGCGCTCGTCGGCGGAATGCTTCCGCTTGCCCTGGGCACCGGTCCCGGCGCGGAAGAGCGGCGCGCGGTGGCGGTCGCGGTGATCGGCGGGCAAAGCCTGTCGTTGCTACTGACGTTGCTGATGTGCCCGGTGGCGTACTCTCTCATCGACGACTGGTCTGCAGCGCTGCGCAAGAGCACTCGAGGTTCGCTGGCGCTGGCGAAAATGAAGTCCTTGAAACCCTGAATCGTTGATTCGAAATCCGGAGGAACTGGCTTGAAACTCCCGATCATCTCCACCGTTGCCGTGCTGGCGCTGATTGTTGCGGTGCGCACGTACAGTCAGTCCAGCGCCCCGGCCGCGCCACGCACGCGCGATGGGCGGATAAGTCTGGGCCCGCCTCCCGGCCAGAGCGGACTCTGGATGCCGCCGAATGCCGGAGACGAGCGCCTGGTAGACCTGGACAGCGCCACTCCCGCAGCTTCAAACCAATTTGGCATCGATACAAATCCTCTGCTTCGAAATCCGCGATTGGGGGGCATCTCGCCGGAAGCTGCGGCCCAGCTCGTCGGAAAGCTCACGGTGAATCAGGTTCCATTTCAGCCCTGGGCCAAAGCGCTTTATGCGTTCCGCTCCGAGAATCCGTATGAACCACACACACGCTGCAAGCCTTCCGGAGGACCACGACAGTTCATGACGCCTTACGGCGTGGAGTTCCTCGACGCGCCCGAACTGCAGCGCATGTTCATTGTGGATATCGGTGGCCCTCACACCATGCGAGTGGTTTACATGGATGGCAAGGGTCATCCGAAGAATCTTTCGCCCAGCTACCTCGGCCACTCCATCGGTCAATGGGACCACGACACGCTGGTGATCGATTCGATCGGGTTCAACGAACGGTTCTGGATCGATCGTCAGGGTTTGCCGCACACCGACAAGCTGCACCTGGTGGAGCGAATTACGCGCGCGGATTTGAATACTCTCCTATACGAGGTCACGATTGATGACCCCGGCGCGTATTCGTCCACCTGGTCGACCGGCGTTGTGCTGCGATGGACTCCCGGCCAGGAACTTTTCGAATACGTCTGCCAGGACAACAACCATGCTCCCGAGCTGATGATCGGAGCCGAGAAACTCATGGGCAGCAGCACGAGCGTCGTTCCGTGAGAGGAATGCGCATCGACACTGTAGGCGCGGTCATAGACCGCGTCTACAGCTATTCGGTGGCCTTCGGCCGACTTTTCGAATCAATTCAAGTTGATCATTGCGGTGCGAAGTTTGGCAGGTTCATCCCCGTCCACCCACGTCACGACGACATGGTTCGC
>Ga0209488_10003932_pt1 | contig 11773 bp, 9 predicted proteins | sample Rivendell_Oct201_8_FD_188349 | JGI IMG/M metagenome (GOLD analysis project Ga0209488, IMG submission 188349) | Vadose zone soil microbial communities from the Eel River Critical Zone Observatory, Northern California, USA -... | ecosystem: Environmental > Terrestrial > Soil > Vadose zone >...
GATTTTGATTTTGTTTTGAAAGGGCGTGGCTTCAGCCGCGCCGTAAGTGCCGCAAAATCAAGACCGGCTTTAGCCGCTGAGGGCACCCTCGGCCTGCAATGCCACTTTTTCCGCAGCCTGTTCAATCGTGCCGCAAGTTGCAGAAGGTACGATCGGCTTCAGCCGCTGGGCCAGAGACATATGGAGAACTTTTAATGCGGGCATTCGCCCAGGCCGACCGCTTTGTCAGCGAACTGGAGTCGCGCAAGCTGCGTCCGGCCTACATCTTCGTGGGCGACGAAGCATTCTTCCGCAAGCGTTTCCGTGACGCCATCCTCGAGCACCTGGTTCCGGTCGACATGCGCGACTTCAGCCTGTTCGAGTTCGATCTCGCGGAGACCGACCTTGCCGAAGTTCTCGACCGCGCCCGGACTCCGTCTTTGATGGCACCCTTCCAGGTTTTCTTCGTGCGCGGCGTGAAGAGTCTTTATGGCCGTGGCTCCAACGAAGAGAAACTTGCCGCCATCGAAGATTACTGCAAGAATCCGAATCCCGATGCGCTGCTGATATTTGTCGCCGACCACATCAGCATTCCCGCCGACGTCCGCCGCATGGAGATGCAGGACAAGGAACGCTACCAACGCATTCGCGAAACCATGGGCCAGTACTGCGGCATCGTCGAACTGGCGCGAGTAGAGGAAGGCGAAGCCGTCCGCTGGATCGCCGACTTCTGCGCCAGCCGCACCGTGCCGGTGAAGATCGATCCCGACGGCGCCCGCGAACTGGTCGACGCCCTCGGCGGCGATATGATGATGATCTCCAACGAACTGGAGAAACTCATGCTCTACGTCGGCGCCAAAAACCGCATCACGCTGGGCGACGTGGAGACCATGGTGCTCGCCGCCAAGCAAAGATCCTTGTATGAATTGACCGACGCTATCTCGTCGAAAGATCGCGTGCGAGCTTTGGAAGTGCTGGATGCAATTTTGTCGTCGGGCGACGGCGAGGAAGCTGCCATCGGCCACATCTACATGCTGGCGAAAACCTTTCGCCAGATGCTGGTCATTCTTGAGCGCAACGTTCGCGACCAGCGCATGCTCTGGGCAGCTCTGTGGCAGGGCTTCCGCGTGCCTCCATTCGCCGCCGACGACATCATCAAGCAGGCGCGCCGCTACAAATCCCGCCGCGAGCTTACGCGTGCAATCCGCCTGGTAGCAAAAGCTGACCTGGCCCTGCGCTCGAACCCCGTCAGCAAACGCCTGGTGCTGGAAAAACTGGTATTGGATTTGACCACCGAAGCCAAGCTGGAATCACCGGGATGGATGCAGGAGGGGCTCAGCTATTAGCTGCTAGCTTCTAGCTCGTCCTCTGGATCAAGGCCGGAAAGTGGCCAGCCCCATGGTTATCGCCGCATTGATCGGTTCGCTTCTGGCGGTTTTGCTGGCTCCAATTCTGCTGATCCGGTTCCGCAAGAGGTGGGTGGCGGCGTTCAATCTGGCTGTTACGAACCGGATTACGAGCCTTTTCGCGGCGCGGCTGCCGGGCTTCGGCATCGTTACACACAAAGGTAGAAAGTCAGGACGAATCTATCGGACGCCGGTGAATATTTTTCGAGCGCCCGATGGATTTCTGATAGCGCTCACCTATGGACGAGATAGCGAGTGGGTCAGGAATGTGCTGGCCGCAGGAGGCTGTCAGCTTGACACTCGCGGCGTGCGGTATCGCCTCTCCGCACCAATCATCGTGTATGACCCCACCCGGCGACGGTTCCCGCTTGTCGTGCGGATGATCCTCGGGTTGATAGGTGCGAAGGATTTTCTGCAGCTTTCAACTTCTCGCACGCAGAATGAGCCCTCATGATTGGGTACGTGGTGCCCACCCTTCAAAAAGCGCGAAGGGTCGGGCAGCCGCCATCAACCATCTCAACATCTGCACGATTTACGATATCGGCAAGAGTGGCCAGCAGTCATTCATCGCCATGCAGTTCCATGATGGAGGAAGCTCATTGCCAACTCCCCGCGAACAAGGTATCTTCCGGTTGTTCCCGAAGTCCCAGGCGCCAGTGGAGGCTCTATGTTGCATAGCTTGCCGGTTCGGACGGTTCTCTCTGTGGGACTGGTTCTTAATCTGGTGGTCGGTCCAACGGCGCTGACTGCCCAGCAGACCTCGGACGAGGTACCTTCGATCACGATTCGCGCCACGACACGGCTCGTCGTTGTGGATGCTGTGGTAACCGACAAAAGTGGCCAGCCGGTAACGGGTCTGAAGGCTGAAGATTTCACGATCGAGGAAAACGGCAAGAAACAGAAGGTCACTGTTTTCACATCGCCAGAGCTCGCCAAAAAGACAGCACCGGTTCCAGCGCCGCCAGGCGTTCTTTCGAACCACCCAGAAAATGTAAGTCCCGCCGGGCCACCGACGGTCCTGATGATCGACGCTTTGAACTCCCCGTTCAAAGAGCAAGCTTATGCGCGCGCGGAAATGCTGAAGTATGCGGCCGAGCAGAACCAGTCCGGACAATCCATTGCGGTAGTGGCATTGACCGACCGGTTGCATGTGTTGCAACAGTTCACCAGCGATCCTCATGTTTTGTTGACGGCGATCAAAAACTTCAAGCCCCAGGGGCAAATCCTCCAGCCCATGCCTCCACCAGCGGAATCGTCCATCCCCATCGATATGGGAGGCGCCGGGCAAGCTGCGTTGGCGATCGCGGAGGCCCAGCAGCAGGTGGCAAGCTTCGCCAATCTTCAGATCGGGTATGACCTGGAGCGCCGCACCCTGATCACAATCGACGCCATGCGTTCTCTGACTCGAATGCTAGGCGGATTGCAGGGCCGCAAGAATGTCGTCTGGCTGACGGCAGACTTGCCCTTTGACCTGATTCCGGAGGACCGCAGCGTCAGCGACGCGGAACTGGCGACACTGCTTCCTGTCAACGGCAGCCAAGCCCCCTCCGTTCGAGGCGCAGGCGCCATCGCAACCGAGGAGCGGCAACTGCATGCTCAAGAGATCAAGGGGGCCGAGTCGGGTCTGGCCAGCGCTAATATCGCAGTCTATCCCGTCGATCTGCGCGGGCTTTTCGGTGGCGGGATGGTCGCCGCCTATTCCGCGGGCCACAACAATGACTTGCATGGAGCCGGACTCGCGAATGCCGCCCTCGGCCAATCCCGCATTCTCATCAATAGTCAGGGCACGATGCGAGAGATAGCCGCCGAGACCGGCGGCAAAACCTACATGAATCAAAACGAAATCAAGCTGGGTGTCTCTCTGGCGGCCGCCGACGGCAAAGCTTCCTATGCGATTGGTTATTACCCCGAGAATAAGAAGTGGGATGGCAAATATCGCAGCATTAAAGTAAAAGTAGCCCACCGCGACACCGAAGTCCGCTACCGCAAAGGCTACTTCGCAGTCGATTCCTCTTCTGAAAAAACTATCAACTATGAGCAGAACGTCGCCGCGGTTCTGACATTTAACGCTCCCGCCACCGAGGTATCATTTATGGCCCAAACCAAGCCGGCGCAGCCCGGCAAGGTCCGGGTCGTCTTTCTGGTCGACGCGCATACTCTCAGCGCGGAGGACGCCGGTGGCAGCAAGAAAATGAATGTAAATCTGTATGCCAGCCTCTTTGATTCCAGTGGCAAGAATCTCACCACTCGCAGCATCAAAGTGGATCGGACCTTCGATGTCGGCACATACCAGCAAATCCTCGATCACGGCATGATGGTGCCGTTGGATCTCGACGTCCCCGCGGGCACCAAAGAACTTCGCCTCGCAGTTCTGGACAATCGAACGGGCTTCATCGGCAGTGTGAGCGGACCACTGGGACAGTAGTTCCGTTCACTCTCAAAGACAGACACACAACAGCGCGACTAGAAAATATTCCTGGGCCTTCTTTAGCCTGTCGCAAAAGATGACGGTTGCGACGTTTGGGGAGCAGCCAGCCTACTTCATCGCGACAACGCGCTTGCCCAGCCGTGACTTGTAGCGCGAGGCGGTATTCTCGTGCAGCGTGCCCTTCTGGATCGCCTTGTCAAGGGCGGAGACAGTCGCGCGGTAGGTCTGCTCTGCAGCTTTCTTGTCACCCTTGGCGATGACCTCGCGCAGTTCGCGCAAGGCGCCGCGAAGGCGGGAAGTATTGGCCCGGTTGCGGGCGGTACGTGTTTCGGTCTGGCGGGCGCGTTTTAGCGCCGAAAGATGATTAGCCATGTGTGCTTCGTTACCTTTGTGTACCTAGAGAGATATTCGGGTGGGGTCCGAATTCCTTATTATAGGAGAGTAAGTCTCGACCGGTCAAACGTATGCGCCACAGCCAATGACAGACGGACTCGAACGGCTCAAAGTACTAATCAACTCCTCGACGCCCATCATCGTGATGGAGACGGCCGAGGAGACTCACGCCGTGGGCATGGTCCGCGCAGCCTGCTCCCAACTCAACATGGCCACTTTCGAGTGGAGCATTGCCGACGGTTTGGTGCGGTCGGGCAGCAACGCTCCTGTGGACGGCCGGAGGACTTCCGTTCCGGCAGGGGCACCTCAGCCCCGAACCTCGTTATCGCCGAGTGCCGGCGAGGCCGCCAGGCTGGCGAGGGCCATGCTTTCTTCACAGCCCGCCGACGCCTCAACCGACGGTCACGCGGCCTCTTCCATTTACAACACACACGAGCCGGTGCAGGCGCTCGCCAACATGGAGTCCATGACCCTGGAGGCAGTATTCATCCTGAAAGATTTTCACCGTCACATGGACGACCCGGTCGTAGTACGCCGGCTACGGGATGTAGGCCAGAAGTTTTCTGCCAATCGGCGAACAGTGGTCATCACCGCGCCTGCGATCGCGATTCCTGCCGAGCTGACCACGCTGGTCGAATACTTCAATCTTCCCCTGCCGGATCGCGAGCGCATGCACGACATCATTCACGAAACGTTTGCCCGGCTCTCGAAGACCTACACTTTGAAGCTGCAGCTCGATGCTTGTGGCGTAGACGCCGTGGCTGCCAACCTGCGCGGCCTGACCGAGGAAGAAGCCGAGCGCGCTATCTCGCAGGCGCTGGTCTGCCGCTATGCGCTTTGTCCGGAAACTGTCACCGACGTGCTCGAAGCCAAGAAACAATTGTTGCAGCATTCGGGCATGCTTGAATTCATCGACGCCTCCGACAGTATGGCGAGCGTGGGCGGACTGGAAAATCTGAAGCACTGGCTGGGGCAGCGCCGCGGCGCCTGGGAAGATTCCGCCCGCGAGTTCGGTCTGGAACCACCGCACGGCGTGATCATCCTGGGCGTGCAAGGATGCGGCAAGTCGCTTTGCGCCCGGGCCGTCGCCGGGGAATGGAAGTTGCCGCTGGTGAAGTTCGATACCGCCGCGGTCTACGACAAGTACGTCGGCGAAACTGAAAAACGTATTCGCAAAGTGTTCCAGGCCGCGGAAGGACTGGCTCCCTGCGTGCTGTGGATCGACGAACTGGAAAAAGTTTTTGCCGGCAGCGGTCCGGATTCCGCCTCGGCCGATGCGGGTGTATCGTCGCGCCTGCTGGCGTCGTTTCTCTCCTGGATGCAGGATCGTAAAGCTGCTGTGTTCGTAGCCGCCACGTGCAACAACGTGACCGTGCTTCCGCCGGAGTTGATCCGCAAAGGCCGCTTTGATGAACTCTTCTTCGTTGACTTGCCGAATCAAGCCGAACGCAAACAAATCTTTGCGATCCAGCTGGCAAAGCGAAAACGCAATGCCGCCGACTTTGATTTAGATCAAGTCGCCGATGCTGCCCAGGCATACTCCGGTGCGGAGATCGACGCGGCAGTGCAGACTGCCCTGTACGCAGCTTATTCGGAGAAGAAGCCGCTCACGACTCAGTCGTTGCTGGATGCCCTGGCGCAGACTGTGCCGCTCTCCACCACCCGGGCGGAGGAGATTCAGGCCCTCCGAACATGGGCGCGCACCCGCGCGGTGCGAGCATCGGCACTCGATCCCACTGGGACGAAGGCTGGGGTTGGCGGCGCACACTAGAGAATCGTTCGAAGCGATATACTGTTCCCGAGTCGCTTCCAGCTAAACGCATTTCTATCTATTTGCCGCATGGATTCTCGCATCCTAAGTTTTTCTTGCGCCGCCGTAATCCTCATCCTGATACGGCTGGTGATGTTTGCCGCACGGCGGCGCGGGCGGTCCTTTCTTGAAACCGACAATGCGATCGTGGGCTGGAGCCCGAAACAACTGCTCCTCGCCAGTTTCCTTACGTTGTTCGCCGAACTGGCGTTCATTCGATGGATCGCCGTCGAAGTCAGAATTTTTGCCTACTTCAAGAATCTTGCGCTGCTTCTTTGCTTTGTCGGCTTCGGCCTCGGTTGTGCCCTGGCGAAACAAAAGGTCCGATGGTCCACGGCAGTGACGGCATTTCTCGGATTGCTGCTTGTAATTCGCATACCCTGGCGCGGCCGAATTCCGCTCGAGCAACTGTCGCAGAGTCTTGGTGGCGGGGGCGACGTCGCCATCTGGGCCGTGGGTTCCAGTTGGACCTGGGCAAATTTCCTGACCGGTGCCGTAATGGCGGGGGCTTTGTTCCTTCTGATCGCTTTTGTTTTTGTGCCACTGGGACAGACCGTGAGTGCGCAGATGAATCTCGCACCGCGTCCACTGCGTGCCTACTCATGGAATCTGTTCGGGAGCCTGGTGGGAGTGCTGGCGTTTGTCGCCGTCAGCCGCTTGATGTTGCCACCGTGGATCTGGCTGGGAGCCGTGCTGCTCGGTTTCGCTTTTCTGCAATCGTCCCGGAGAGATCGGATCCTGGTTGCGAGCCTGATTGTTCCGCTGGTTCTGCTTCTGAACGACGGCGCGCGTCCCGAGACTCAGGTCCTGTGGACGCCCTACCAGCACGTTCAGTACACCACCACGCATTTGTCCAACGGGGATGTCTACGGCGGGTCGCTCGAGGTGAATCACACTTTCTACCAGAAGATCGTCAACCTTTCGCCGGAGTTCATTGCGCACCATCCGGGGCTGCTCAATGAAGCAGTCGATGAGACTCCCTACAACATGCCGTTTCGTTTCACCGTGCCTTCTCCTGAAGTGATGGTCGTCGGCTCCGGCACGGGCAACGATGTGGCCGGCGCTTTGCGCAACGGGAGCCGTTCGGTAGATGCGGTCGAGATTGATCCTGCGATTCTGGAATTGGGCAGGCGCGAGCATCCGGAGCATCCCTACGATTCGCCGCGCGTGTCGATTCATGTCACTGATGCCAGATCGTTTCTGAAGCGGTCGCCCCGTAAGTACGATTTGATTCTGTTCGGACTGCTGGATTCGCACTCCCAGTTCACCGACTACGCGAACATGCGTATCGACAACTTTGTTTATACCGAGCAGTCATTCCGCGAGACGCGCGAGCACCTGGGTCCGAATGGTGTGGTCGTTCTGAAATTCCAGGTAGGCCATCCCTGGCTGGCGGTCCGCATGGCAGAGATGTTGCACCATATCTTTGGGAAGGCTCCGCTCGTCTTTCTCGATGAGTCGAACTACTCAACTCCGGCGACATGCTTTGTCATCTCTGCGGGGAATCGGGTGGAGCAGGCCGTGGCTGCCGATCCGCGACTGGAGCGGTTTGTGCGGGAACATGCGGTCCGGCTGCAGGACATGCCGGTTCCGGTCACGACCGATGATTGGCCTTATCTCTACCAGGAAGGCCGCTGGATTCCGCGTACGTACTACTCAGTCGGCGTGCTGGTCATCCTTATTGCGATTGGACTCTACCTGCAGATTGGCGAAGCTCGTCGCCGGCCGTCGTTATTCTTTTTCAGCATGGGTGCGGGATTTCTGCTGCTGGAAACGCAGGTGATCAGCCGGCTGGCTCTGTTCTTTGGCACGATCTGGCAGGTGAATGGGATCGTCATCTCGGCCTTGCTGATCGCACTGTTGATCGCCAACTGGATGGTAGAGCGACGTGCAAAACCCCCGTCAAGGCTGTGGACTTGGGCAGCTCTGATAGCTGGTCTCGGTTTCGCGTACTGGTTTCCATTTGACCGCATCGGCTCCCCCACGCTGGGCGGTGTGATCGCGGTATTTGTTTTTTCCGTGCCAGTCATGTTTGCGGGAGTCTTGTTTTCCTCGGAGTTCAAGTTGGCCGAGTCTCCGAGCGCAGCATTGGGGGCCAACATGCTGGGGGCAGTCGCGGGTGGGTTGCTGGAGAATCTTTCACTGCTGTTTGGCATGCATGCTCTACTGTTAGTCGCAATCGCTGTCTATGCTGTGGCCGGGATTGCGCTTTGCCGCCGCGAAAGGGCACCTTCGGGGAAACCTGAGCCCTTGGCGATGCAGGCACAATGACTGTAGACATAAGCTGTAGTTACCCCATTGACTCCCACCTCGACCCGGGGTAGGCTTTTACCCAATGGTAGTCGCTTGCCCTGTGGGCATGAGCATTCCGGCTGTTCCCGTCTCCAAGCATAATCCTGTTTTGTCCGCGAGGTGGAGCGGACGCGCGTGTACTTCCATCTGCACCGGTCGCCGGACTCAGCTCGGCCGGTTCGGTTACAGATTCGGACCCATACAAGAATGAACCCACAAGCATGAAAAAAAACATCGCGATCAGCCCCAACATCGAGACCCTGTTCGGCACGCGCGACGAAAACGTGCGAGTGCTCGAAGACGGCCTTAACATCACAGTCAATCTGCGATCGAACGGAATCGAGCTGGAGGGCGCGGCGCGCGACGTAGCTCGCGCCGAACAGGTCTTCGCGGACTACGAAAGCCTGCAACGCTCCGGATACACCTTCAACAATGGCGACCTCAACAGCATGTTGCGCGTGCTGACGGCGGACCCGAACTCGACCCTGAAAGGTCTAGCCGATGCCGGACGGCAGCGCTCCTTCGGCCGTCGCACGGTTCAGCCCAAGAGCCCGAATCAACGCCGCTATCTCGAAACCATCGAGAAACACGACATGGTGTTTGGCATCGGACCGGCCGGCACGGGCAAGACTTATCTCGCCGTGGCCATGGCGATTTCCGCGTTGCTGGCCAAGCGCGTAAACCGTATCATCCTGGCGCGTCCGGCGGTGGAAGCTGGCGAACGCTTGGGCTTTCTTCCCGGCACGTTGCAGGACAAAATTGATCCTTACCTGCGGCCGCTCTACGACGCGCTCTATGACATGCTCGATCCGGAAAAGGTGGATCGCTACCTGGAGAAAAACGTCATCGAGATCGCGCCCATTGCGTTCATGCGCGGACGAACTCTGAACGATTCGTTCGTGATTCTCGACGAGGCCCAGAACACGACGTCTGAGCAGATGAAGATGTTCGTCACGCGCCTGGGCTTCAATTCCAAGGCGGTCATCACCGGCGACGTCACGCAAATCGATCTTCCGAATGCGCGGCGCAGCGGTCTGCTCGAAGCGGTCGACATTCTAAAGGGAGTCGACGGCCTGGCATTCGTCCACTTCGACGAAAGCGATGTGGTGCGCCATCATCTGGTGCAGCGCATCATCCGCGCTTACGATGAGCACAAAACCCGCATTGCTGAGCAGCAAATGTTGCTGTTGAGCGAGGGCAAGGCTCTCGACCCCAGAGGTCTTGACACCAGGTCGCTCGACACCAGGTCACTCGAAACCAGGCCTCTCGAAACGAGAAATCGCGAAGCATCACCGAGTGCGAACGAAAAGCCGGTGTGACCCGCAGCTCCGGAGCGAGGGGAGGGCGGTGTGTGGAAGTGTACGGATAAAGCGGCGACCTTTAGGCGGGAGGGCTTTCAATCAGGCCCTCCCGTCGCGTTTTTATTCAGGAGTTGCTGGGAGGGCCGTTGAGCCCGCCGAGAAAGCGCGTGGTCATTTTTCAAAAGCGAGTGGCAAGATTGAGCGAAGCGACGCTCCGAACCTTCGTCCTGCGCGCTAAACGGGCTGTGAAGCTGAAAGGCACGGTCAATCTCCTGTTGACGAGCAGTAACGCGATGCGCTCCCTGAATCGTCAATTCCGCGCCAAGGACGTGCCGACGGATGTGTTGTCCTTTCCCTCTCCATCGCTTCCGCCCAATCAATCGGCGCGTGCAGTGGGCGACATTGCCATCTCGGTCGAGATCGCCGCTCACAACGCCACCAAGCTGGGCCACTCCACCGCCGAGGAAGTAAAAATCCTGGCGTTGCACGGAATTCTACATCTGGCGGGCTTTGACCATGAGCGCGATAATGGAGAAATGGCGCGCAAGGAAGCAAGGTTACGCCGCACCCTGGGCCTTCCCGTTGCCCTGATGGAGCGGGATAAGATTGAGCGAGATAAGATTCAGCGCGAAAAGATTCAGCGCACACAGTCCAAGCGCACGCGCGTGCCTGGAAGAAAGTCCTTGAAGCCGAGAGCACATACACCATGAGCGCGGAGGACGGCATGAATCTCGCCACCGCGGTGGCGTTGCTCCTTCTGTTAGGACTGTTAACGCTGGTTTCCTACGTGGATCGCGTATATCAGGAAATCGGCAAGTTTCTCTCCCGCGAATTCCAGGACAATATAGACGTCTTCGAACAGAAGGTTGAACCGAATCTGGGCGTCAGCCGCACCCGCGCTTCGCTTTCCATGGCGGTGCTCACGCAGCTGACCATGGCCGCGATCGCCCTGCTTGTAGGCTACGTGGTCTTCAGCGATCAGAAGTGGAGCATCTACGAAATCCTGCAGGCCACCATCAGCCTGATTCTGATTGTCATTCTCTGCAATCGTTTCCTGCCCTTCGTTTTCTTCTCGCGCACTCGCGGCACGTGGCTCATTCGCTGGACGCCCTTATTGAGGCTCCTGATCTACGTGCTTCTGCCCGTCACAATCGTATTGGGCTTCCTGCAGTCCGTAGCGTCGTTAACCCGGCAGAATACCGGCGAGCAACCGGAGAGTCCCGCCGAAGCAGTAGATGCGCTGATAGAAGCGGGACAGGAAGAAGGCATCATTCAAGAGGGCGACCGCGACCTGATTCAATCGGTGGTCGAGTTCAGCGGCAAGACCGTCCGCGAAGCCATGAAGCCGCGTCCCGAAATGTTTGCCGTCACCGCCGACATGACGGTAGAACGCTTCATCGAATTGCTGCGAGCCAAGCACTACTCCCGCGTTCCGGTGTACGAGGGAAACATTCACAGCATCAAGGGGATCGTCTACGCCCAGGACGTGCTGCAGGTACCAGACACCGAAGCGCACACCCGCACTCTGGAAACGCTGATGCGGCGCGACGTTTATTTTGTTCCTGAAAGCAAACTGGGTAGCGACCTGCTTCGCGAGATGCAAAGAAAAAACGTACGCATGGCCATTGTCGTAGACGAATACGGCGGCGTGGCCGGCCTGGTGACCATCGAAGACCTGATCGAGGAAATTGTCGGCGAGATTCGCGACGAACACGAGCAGCCGGAGATCGTGCGGGAAGGCGAACGCGCCTATGTCGTCTCCGGCGGGATGGACGTAGATCGCCTCGACGAACTTTTCGGCGTGAAGCCGGAAGGCAAAGAGTCTGCTACCATCGCGGGTCTGGTCAGCGAACTCGCAGGCCGCATTCCCCGCAGAGGAGAAATCGTCGAGGAAGACGGCTTGCGATTCGAGATACTGGAATCCACCGACCGCAGAGTAGAGCGAGTCCGAATCACATCAGCACAGCCGCAACAATTGAAGCTAATGTGATGCATAATTCGCAATGACAATGCTCACCACAGAGTCACAGAGACACAGAGAAATCGAAAACGAGAAAGACCCGCGCACGAGCCCAATCATCGGAGCGGCGATCGAAGTGCACCGCCAGCTCGGACCTGGATTGCTGGAATCCGCTTATGAACAGTGCCTGTGCCATGAACTGCA
>Ga0209488_10003933_pt1 | contig 11770 bp, 10 predicted proteins | sample Rivendell_Oct201_8_FD_188349 | JGI IMG/M metagenome (GOLD analysis project Ga0209488, IMG submission 188349) | Vadose zone soil microbial communities from the Eel River Critical Zone Observatory, Northern California, USA -... | ecosystem: Environmental > Terrestrial > Soil > Vadose zone >...
CGCCTCGACTATGACCAAGATAGTTATCGACATGACCATGTCGCTCGACGGATCCGTCGCCGGGCCCGGCGACGGCAAGGAATATCCGCTCGGGAAGAACGACGGCATGCGGATCTTCGACTGGTATTTTTCGGGCAAGGACGAGTACCGCAACCCGCTGTTCCGCCCTGAGCCCGGAGTAAACCTGGATCAGGTGAAGCGGATGTACGAGGAGTCCGGCGCCTTCATTTTCGGGCGGCAAACCTACGACATCACCAATGGCTGGAACGGTGCGCACCCTGTGAATGGCGTGCCGGTGTTCGTTCTTACTCATACGCCGCCGGCGCCCCAAACGGTGCCCAAGGGACCGTCGAATCTCACCTTCGTCACCGATGGCATCGCGAGCGCCATCAGGCAGGCGCGAGCGGTAGCTGGCGGCAAGGACATCAAGCTCGGCGGCGCGTCGCCTGGACAACAGGCGCTTAAAGCCGGACTCTGCGACGAGATTCTGATTCACCTCGCGCCCCATATACTCGGCGACGGCGTGAGACTATTTGACCATCTCGGCGGCCCGGTGCGACTCGAAAAGATTTCGGCGGCTGACGGGCCACTCGCAACGCACGTGCGATATCGGGTGCTGAAGGCGTAACAGAATGAAGCACATCGCCCTCTCGATTTGCCTGGTCATTCCCGCGTGCGCGTTTCCGCGCGCGCCGAGCGACACGTACGTACCGCCTCCGCTCGCCGACTATCATCAGCATCTCTTCAGCCCGGCACTCGCGGCGCTGATGTCTCCCCCGGCTCCTGCCGCACCGGTCGCGCCAATTGCAGCAAACGATCTGATCACGTTGCTCGATGCGGCCGGAATCAAGCGCGCCGTCATTTTATCGACCGCCTATATCTGGAGTCAGCCGAGGAGGAAGGTCCCAAACGACTATGAAAGGGTTAGAGCGGACAACGATTGGACCGCGGAACAGGTGGCGCTATATCCGAACAGGCTGGTTGGATTCTGCAGCGTCAATCCCGTGAGGGAGTACGCGCTCGAGGAGTTGTCGCGTTGCTCGAAGAACCCGCACTTCCGCGGTCTCAAGCTTCACTTCGGAAACTCCGTCGTTGACTACCACAACCCGCAGCACGTCGAGCAGGTCCGTCGCGTCTTTGCCGCGGCGAATGGATATCGGATGCCAATCGTCGTCCACATGAGAGCGACGATCTCTGAAAAGTTGCCGTATGGCGCCGATGAAGCGCGAGTCTTTCTGAACGAGATGCTCCCGGCAGCGCCCGACGTTCCAGTTCAGATCGCGCATTTGGCCGGTTCCGGCGGTTATGACGACCCACTTGTGGATCAGGCGCTATTGGTTTTCATCGATGCGATCGCGAAAGGCGACCCGCGCACGAAGCGCCTGTGGTTCGATGTGGCTACGGTCGCCACTTCGGATATGACGCCGGCGCAGGCAACGCTCATCGCGACCCGTATCCGGCAGGTCGGCATACGGCGCGTTCTCTATGGAACCGATGCGGCGGTACCGGGCAACTCGCCGCGTGAAGGATGGGCAAACTTTCGAAAGCTGCCCTTATCGATCTCGGAGTTTCGGACGATCGCGAACAACATCCCGCCGTACATGCGTTGACGCGGCCCGAGGCGAGCTGCCGAAGCCGGACGCGGCTATGCTAACGGCAATGACAAAGTAAAAGTCGATCCCACGCCTGGCTCGCTCGACGCAACGAGATCCCCGCCCATCCCCCGCGCCAACTGCCGGCTGATCGGCATCCCGAGCCCAGTTCCTTTGTGCTGCCGCGAGAGCGCGTTGTCGAACTGCACGAACGGCTCGAACACGATCCGAAGCTGCTCGGCGGTCATTCCAACGCCGGTGTCACGGACTGAAAACGCTCCGACTCCGGGTTCGAGCACGGCCGTGGTGACGGTGATGCGTCCCTCCGGCTGAGTGAACTTTACGGCGTTCGAGAGCACGTTCAACATGATCTGTACTGCCTTCTCCTTGTCGGCGCGGAAAAGGAGCTTCGAGTTGCAGTCTTCGCACTCGTAGGCGATTCGTTTTTCCGCGCGCTGCGGGGCCGTGAGAGAATCGATCACATCCAGTATTTCGTGCGCGACCACTTCGGTGATCCTGTACGTGACCTTCCCCGCCTCCAGCTTTGCCTGCATGAGCACGGCTTCGATGAGGCCGAGGAGGTGCTGTTGGCTTTTTACAATGCGGCGGAGGAAGTTCTGTTGGCCCTCACCAACGGGCGTCGGAATACCGTCGAGCATTAGCTGCGCGTAGCCGCCGATGGCGTTGAGTGGTGTGCGGAGCTCGTGGCTCATCATCGCCAGAAAATCCGCCTTCGTCTTGTTTGCCTCTTTCGCATCGGCCAGCGCTACGTCGAGCGCTGCCTCGACGCGCTTGTGTTCCTCGATATCGGCGGTGCACCCGAACCATTCCGCGATTCCGCCGTCGGACGCGAGCATCGCATCCGCTCGGACGAGATGCCAGCGATACTGACCGTCCCGCGCGCGCAGGCGAAACTCGACTTCGTACGGCTCACCCGTCTCGAGCGATTGTCGCCACCGCGCGACCACGCGGTCTACGTCGTCGGGATGGACGATATCCAGCCACCCATTGGCCAGGAGGTCGTCGACAGACCTGCCGAAGAGGTTGGCGGTTCGTCTCGTAACAAAATCGAGAAGGCCATCCGGTTTCGCGGTCCATACCTGAACGGGGATCGTCTCGGCCATCGTGCGAAAGCGCGTCTCGCTCTCAGAGAGCGCAACGGCCAATCTCTCAGCCGCCTCGGTGCGCGTCCGGAGAGCGGTCGCGGCTCGGGCGCGCTTGATCAGATTCCTGGCGAGGAGCGTCGCCATATCCGTCAGCTCCATGTCGGCGGGCGTAGGATCTCTCGGCTCGTCGTAATACATCGCGAACGTTCCCAGTACTCTGCCGTCCGTATCGAGAATGGGCGTCGACCAGCACGCAGCGAGACCGAATGGCTTGGCGAAAGCACGATAATTCGTCCACAACGGATCCGTCTGGATGTCACGAACGATCACGCGCTCGCGCCGGTATGCAGCCGTGCCGCAGGATCCGGCCACAGGACCGATTCGCTCGCCGTCGATTCCCCGCGAATATCTGTCCGGCAGACTTGGCGCGGCGCCGTAACGCAAGGTGACGCCATCGTCGTCCATGAGCAGAACGGATCCGCGCATTCCCGGCGCTACGCGCTCCATGAGCCTGACAAGCGCGTCGAGCGACTCGTGCAGCATCGCCGCCGAAAGGTATTCCGCGGTCGGGCTATCGAAGTCGTCGCCGGGAACCGGTACGCCCCGCCGCCGCACTTCTCTGTCACCAGACGACTCGCTGATGGATTCTGCGTGCCCACTCTGGAGGAGGGGTTCGACCCACATCTCGTTGGCGCGATCATTCATCGCGCGCTCATTCATCGGCTCGCTAGTCATTACATGTAAACCGCCTCGAAGCTGGCCAGCGGTGTGCCGGCTGCATCCAACAGCTCGAGGCGCTGGCCGGAAATCCGCCACCGAACCGCTCTACCCAGCGCTTTCAGAAAATTCTGTTCGGTCTTCATGCCGTCGACGCACGCCATCATCGTGCTGGCAACCCGGCCAAGCGAAATGCGGTCACCATTCACCTGGTAGCTGCCCGACAATCGGTTGCACCCGCCGGATCCCGTTACGCGCCGGTTCGCAGGTTGGAGAATCAAATGGGCCTCGCGTTGACGGGACGCCGTCACGACCGGCGATCCGCCGAGACTCGTCAGCTTCCAATAGGTATTCTCGAGCGGCGCTGAACCTGGGTTTGCTCGTGGCGGGATGGCCAACGTTCCGCTCGCTCGCCGCAACAACAGCTGCAGATCGCCCCCGCGACCCGGTGTCAAAACCGGGTAATTCTGGCTCGTTGTGAACCACACCCTGTCGTCGACGAGAATGCGAGCTCGCACCGCGTACCTGTGGCCAGGATTGATCCGCCCAGCGTCAAAGGCGATCACAAAGGGAATCGGAGGATTGCCAGGCTGCTCATTTTGAACGCGGGCGATCAGCTCCGATTGCGCGTCCACCTGGGAGACATCCTCGAGCGTCGCTTCAAACACCGCGTTGGCCGGCAATGCGATCCGCTCGCGGTACGTAGCCGTCCCGCGCACCGGGGAGATCACCTGAGCGGGAGCCATCCGCGCGACGAAGAGGGCGAAAAGGAGCGGCGCCAAAAGCCGTTGCGCGCGGTAGAGATTCATATTGGCTCCTTCGGCCGGGCATGAATGCCCTGCGGGACAGCAGCTGATACTCGAACTTGTACCAATCTATAGGCCCACTGAAACTCGGTAACCCCCCGCTGAGCGACCCAACTCGAGATTCGATTGTACGGTACCAATCCGTTCTATTGCATCGTACGGTTTCCTCTCCACAGCGTGTGACCAAAACGAGCGATCTCGTAGTCTCTTTCTTGGGCACCATTCCGACGCCCACCAACCGTATGAGAGTGGTCTTGGCCACGAATCCGGCAGGAAGGATCCTTCAGTTCAGCCCAGGACAAAGGTCATCCAAGTGGCCTTTCGCTGACGCGTTCGAGCACGCGCCCAACGGTATGGCGCTCCTAGATAGCGATGGACGGATTGCTCAGGCGAACATCGCCTTCTGCGAAATTCTCGGATTCGGCCGGTCCGAGCTGCTCGGTAAGGGCCTGACTAAGATTACGCACCCCGAAGACGCCGATACGGAGGCCGAACAACGGACGCGTCTCGCCGTCGGTGAGATCGACCGTTACCAGCTCGCCCAGCGTCTAATCCGCGAAGATGGCGCCGCAACCTGGGTTCTGATGTCGGTCTCCGCGTGCCGCGAGATTTCAGGGTCCCCTGAGTACTACGTTATTCAGGTGGAAAGCGCCGGCGAGCACCTCCCCACGAACAACGACGCAGCTCCGGATGCTGTTACCTACCGCGTAGGCGAGGCACTCCACGAGATCGGTAATGCTCTGACGCCACTGATGGTCAACACCCAGTTGATCGTAGAACAGTCGAAGAGCGACGACATCGGCGATTTGGCGCGCGTGATCTTCAACGCAGCTCGGCGCATCGCATTCACGCTCAGACGTCTCCGGGACATCGAGGCCTCTCAGTCAGTCGCGTTGTTGGGGAAGGGTCGAATGCTCGACTTGCGCATGGAAGCGGGCCCCGAAGACTGAGTAGAAGGCAGTTGCTGGAATAATTCTCCGCATGCGAGGGTCTTGAGATGCAGACAAATCTCTCCCCTACAAAACGCATCGTGAGGATTCCTTCCATGAGTTTACGTCAACTGCTCCGATCCAGCCCGATCACCCAACGGCGCAGAATAGGCTTCGCCTTCTGTGTGGCGCTAGTTACAGGCATTGCTGGTTGCAGCAAAGATTCGGACGCACAGGCCGGATCCAATTCCGACATTTATTCAAGTTTCCCTGCGACCACTCAAGCTGCTCAGAGCGGAGGCGGATCGCCCGTCAGCGTTCGTTTGTCGGAGTGGAAGCTCGAGCTCTCGCGGCTGACAGTTCCCACAGGGGACGTCGAGTTCACCGTAACGAATGGTGGGACGATGCTGCACGCGTTCGAGGTCGAGGGACAGGGACTCGAGAAGGATCTCGAGCCGATCAAGGTGGGCGCGACCAGTACACTTCGACTAACGCTGCCGCCAGGTACGTACGAGCTGTATTGCCCGATCGATAACGGCGCGCACAAGGGGATGGGGATGATCGCGCACATCGAGGTGTTGGGCTCAGTAGACCTCGGCAGGCTTGTCACCGCAATGAAACAGGGCGGTTACGTGATCGTGCTCCGACACGGCGCTACAAATCCCAACCAGGCCGACACTGATCCGCTTCACAGGGACAACATCTCGGCGCAGCGTGGCTTGAGCCCGCAGGGTCGAGAGATCGCGACGCGTGTCGGAGATTCGTTTCGGCTACTCGGGATCCCGCTGGGAAAGGTTTATTCCAGCGAATTCAACCGAGCGACGGAAACAGCAAAGCTCGTGAGCGGAAAAAGCGTCACGACTACTCCGGACCTGACGGAAGGCGGGCTTGTTGTCTCACCTGCTGAGAACGCGCGTCGTGCCAAGGCGCTCAAAGCGATGGCGAGCACTGCGCCGGACGCAGGCGTCAACACGCTGATAGTTACGCACAAGCCGAACATCCTCGACGCATTCGGCGAAGACTGGTTCGACAGCAAGGAAGGCGAGGCTTCAGTATTCAAGCCAGACGGCTCGAAGGATCTCGTTTTAGTCGCGCGTGTGCAGGCAGCCGACTGGATTAAGGCTGTCGCCGGCCACTGACCGCATCAGCGCTTTCGCCCGTGAGCGGGATCATCGGGCACGACCTGTCCCCTGTGATCGCATCCCGATAGCGCTCCTGATCGGCGTTGCCGCTCGTGGCTCTCCGCCAGATGGGTCTCGCATTGAGCTACTAGACAAACGGGACAGAGGGCTACCGCCTCACGCGCGCATTGGATGCAACGCATCAGAGTCGCCGAGCGGCGGCCGCCGCGCCCATCAACGAGAACGATGCGACTGCCGGCCGCCGGCTCGCGGCCACAGCCTCTGCGATCCTCCCCCCAAACTCAGCGTCCGCCTTTCGGAAAAGCTCAATCGATCGCTCGATGATGTCGTCGCGCGAAACCTGCGCGAGACTGCCGGCAATGTTGTCCACGAGCCGCTGCTGGGCGTCCTTCGGCTGCAACCGGTAGAGATCGCCTGGCTGTTTGAAGTCATCCACCTCGCGTGGCACCTGTGGGTAGTGCCCCGTCGCACCATCAACGGCCAGGCCTCCGTGAAGCTCCCGGTTCGTCTGCACCGGACCGCCAAAGCTGTTGGGCTCGTAGTTTTTCGCGCGACCGCTCGGGGCACCAATCGGCATCGCGCCATCCCGCCCATAGTTGTGCGCGCCGCCCGCCACACCCTTCGGACTGTTGACCGGCATGTGTGAGTGGTTGATGCCGAGGCGGTAGCGATGGGCATCGCCATAACCGAAGAGTCGCGCTTGCAGCATGCGATCCGGCGACGGCCCGATACCGGGGACGAAATGACCCGGATCGAAAGCCGCGTGCTCGGTCTCCGCGAAGAAATTGTCCGGCGTCCGATTGAGCACCAGCTTAGCGATGGGAATCAGAGGATAGTCACTGTGATTCCAGACCTTGGTCAGATCGAACGGATCGACGCGGTACGTCGCGGCGTCACTCTCCGGCATCACCTGCACGTTGACCGTCCAGGACGGGAAGTCCTTGCGCTCGATCGCGTCGTAGAGCTCCTGGTGGCAATAGTGCTGGTTCATCCCGCCCACGATGGACGCCTCATCCGAAGTAAAGCACTTGATGCCCTGATCAGTCTTGAAGTGGAACTTCACCCAGTGGCGTTCGCCCTTCGCGTTCACCCACTGAAAGGTATGCGATCCAAATCCGTCCATGCACCGATACGATGCGGGAATGCCGCGATCGCTGAAGAGGATCACGAACTGATGCGTCGCCTCGGGGGAATGCGAGAAGAAATCCCACACGTTGTCCGGCTCCTGCCGGTTCGTGTACGGATCCTGTTTCTGGGAGTGGATGAAGTCCGGAAACTTGATGCCGTCGCGAATGAAGAACACCGGCGTGTTGTTGCCGACGAGATCCCAGTTGCCGTCGTCAGTGTAGTATTTCATTGCAAAGCCACGTGGATCGCGCGCTACATCCGGACCGCCACGCGAAGCCGCCACCGTCGAGAACCGGATGAACATGTCTGTTTTCTTTCCGACTCTCTCGAACACTCGCATCTTCGTCCACTTCGGCACGTCCGGGCTCGTGACTTCGAGATGTCCGTAGGCGCCAGTGCCGACCGCGTGCACGACGCGCTCGGGGATTCGCTCCCGGTTGAAGCGCGCGAGCTTCTCGATGAGATATTGATCCTGCAGGACTGTTGGACCGCCGGGCCCGGCAGTCTGAGAATTCTGGTTGTCGGCGACGGGCGCGCCGCTCTCGGTCGTAAGAATCGGTTTCTCGGCCACGGGGCCTCCGGTAGAAAGGAGTGTCAAAAGCATTATCCCGGGAATCGCGCCGATAGTCCAAGACATTGTTTGAGTCAATGCGATAGCTTTTAGCTATGGACGTACTCCAGCCTTTGCCGGTCTCCCTGAGGCAGCTCCAGTACATCGTCGCCGTAGCCGACCACGGCAGCTTCGGCCGCGCGGCCGAGGTGTGTCACGTTTCACAGCCCTCTCTTAGCGCGCAGGTCGCGGTCGCCGAGCGGGCGCTCGGCGTCCAGCTATTCGAGCGAAGCGGACACCGCGTTCGTACGCCCGCCGCGGTCGCACCCCTCATCGCACAGGCGCGCCGCATTCTCACAGCCGCTGGCGATCTGCGCGAGCTCGCACGGCAGAAGGCGGATCCGCTGCGCGGAACGCTTCGCCTTGGAATCATCCCGACCATCTGCCCGTACGTCCTCCCGGACATTACACCATCTCTCTCGCAAAAGTATCCGGAGCTCTCGATCCAGTGGACGGAAGATCGAACGGTCCGTCTCGTTAAGCAGATGAAAGACGGAGTGATCGACGCGGCCGTCGTGGCACTCGAAGCCGACCTGCGGGGACTGGAGCACGCGACACTCGGGTGGGATCCTTTTTTTCTCGCGGCGGCGCCGGAACATCCGCTCTCGCGTGGGAAGAAACGGCTCACGCTCGACGTCATCGAAGGAGCTCAGGTCCTGCTATTGGACGAGGGCCATTGTTTCGGCGATCAGGCGCTGCAATTGTGCACGCAGGCTGGCGCCAGCGAAACGCGGTTTCGCGCAACCAGCCTGGCGACGCTCGTTCAAATGGTAAGCGCGAGCGGCGGCGTGACGCTTCTGCCATCGATCGCGCTTCCGGTCGAAAATCGTCGTGGGCAACTCGTCATGCGGCCCTTCGCCAAGCCTGGACCCGGACGCACGCTCGCGCTGGCATGGCGCCGCGGCTCGGCCCTCCGCGTCCCCCTGCAACACATCGCCGAGACGATTCGCGCGGCACTTGCCGCGCAGACGGAGGTCAGTCCCGCGTGAACGCGCGGCGATCGTTCCAGTCCGGCCGCTTGGCCGTCGCCCTGTGCGTCATCGCAGGGAGTTGCGGGACGCACGGGACGCCGCTCAATCTCCACGACCGGATTGTGGCAGCCCGCACCTCTCAATACTGCCGCGCGCGTGCTGCTTGCTACAATCCGATTGTGCTCGCGCTGGAAACCGGATACGACGTTACGACATTCGTCGGGTCCGAGCCGAACCGCGCGAGCGTCCTGCCCGCGGAGCTTGCGAAATATCTCGAATCACTGCCGATGCAAGTCTGGCCTCTCGGTCCAATGATCGAGCTCACCCAGACCGATGTCGTGACTGACGCGCTTACGCTCCACAGAAACTTTAGTAGCGCTGAGAGAGTCTGCCGCTCAATGGGACTCGAGGTGCGGGTGCTGCCCGGCGGCTGAGGTAGAGCTCAGGACGCGGGTTCCTGATAAAGCCCGATGATATTGCCGGCCGGATCGCGGAAATGCGCGATCTCGGGCGTATGGACCCTCATGATCGCGCCGCCTTCCCGAACAATTGCCTCAGTGGTCGCGGATATGTTGTCGACCATGATGTAGACAAGCATGCCCGGTTTCGTCGCGACCGGCCGCTTGAGCACCCACGTGCCGCTAACTCCGCCAACCGGATCGTCGAACGCGGTGCTGCCATCGCCTCGCTTCTTGACCTTCCAGCCGAACACCTTGGCGTAGAAGTCGGCGGACTTCTGGATGTCCTTGGCCGGAATTTCGACGTAGCAGATCTTACCGTTCGTTGGTTTAGGCATCACAGCTCTCCGGTCTGGTTTGAAATTCGATTGATTGCTACTGATTTACGCCGCTCGCGAGAAACCCGCCATCTACCGCGAGCAAATGTCCGGTGACGAAACTCGCCGCCTCCGACGCAAGAAAAACCGCGGCTCCCGCGAGCTCTTCAGGCTGACCGAAGCGACGCATTGGCGTGCGCAACAATAACTCGCGGCCGCGCTCCGTTCCGTCCAGCAATCCTTCGTTGAGCGCGGTTCGGAAGACGCCGGGCAGAATCGCGTTGACGCACACACCGTGCGGCGCCCATTCCACCGCCAGCGATTTCGTGAGGGCCGCCACTCCAGCTTTGCTCGCGCCGTATGCGGCAACTTCGTACAGCGCGACAACCGATGTCAGAGACCCAATGTTTACGATGCGCCCGTATTGCCGCTCGATCATGTGACGGCCGAACGCCCGGCATCCTCTCAACATTCCCGTGAGGTTCGTGTCCATGATCTTTTCCCACTCGGCGTCCGGTACATCGAGCGTCGGGCGCCGCACGGTGATGCCGGCAGCGTTTACCAGGATGTCGATCTTGCCGAATTGCTTGATGGCGGCGTCTGCGAATGCCTGGATCGAATCGGTGTTCGCGACGTCCGCGGTCATCACGAATGAGCGGCGGCCCCTGCTCTCGACTTCGCGCGCCACCGTCTCGACCAGCTGCGCACGACGACCAGTCGGAATTACATCCGCGCCAGCGTCGGCAAGGCCGAGCGCGATGGCCCTGCCGATGCCCGACGTTCCGCCGATGACGGCGGCCGTGCGTCCAGCCAGATCGAGACCAGGAAATGTCATGACTCATGAAATCTGGTGAGCAACCGGGAGCGAACGTAAGATTGCGCATGGATTTCGTCCCTTCTGGCGACGCGATCGACCTCCACGAGGGCCGGGGAGGATTCGCTGCTCGATAGTACTGAGCCGCAATCCCGTGCATCGCGGTCGTCGTACAGGTGGACGATCTGTGCGCTGCTCTTCGTCGCGACGACGATCAACTACGTCGACCGCCAGGTGCTCGGCATCCTCGCACCGACGCTCCAGCGCGAGCTGCATTGGACCGAGGCCGACTACGGCGACATCGTCTCCTGGTTCAGCTTCGCCTATGCGTTCGGCTTCCTCGCGGCCGGGCGCATCATCGATTGGATCGGCGTGCGTCGAGGATTGGCGGCCGCCGTCGTCGCGTGGAGCGTCGCTGCAATCGGCACCGCGTTCGCCCGGACCGCCGCGGGGTTCTCCTTCGCGCGTGCCGCGCTTGGCGTAAGTGAGTCGGCGATTTTCCCCGGCTCGATCAAGACGATCGCCGAGTGGTTTCCGCAGGAGGAGCGGGCCCTGGCGACGGGGATATTCAACGCGGGCACCAACATGGGCGCGATCCTCACGCCGCTTCTCGTGCCGTGGATCGCGCTCAAGTGGGGATGGCAATGGGCCTTCGTCGGCACGGGCGCGTTGGGACTTCTCTGGCTGCTGCTCTGGATTCCACTGTATCGGAGCCCTGATCAGGCTGTCGGCGCCGTGGGGAGTACGAGCGCGGCGTCTGCCGACGCATCGGTCGCACGGGCACCGTGGATCAGCCTCTTTGCGCATCGCCAGACTTGGGCGTTCATCGTAGGCAAGCTGATGGCCGATCCCGTCTGGTGGTTCTACCTCTATTGGCTGCCGAAATTCCTCGACGCGAAGTACGGCGTGAAGCTCGCGCAGGTCGCGGCGCCGATCATCGTCGTCTATTTGATCGCGGATGTTGGCTCTGTTGGCGGCGGCTGGATCTCGAGCGCGCTAATCAAGCGCGGCTGGTCGGTGAATCGGGCGCGGAAGACGACGATGCTCGCGATGGCATTACTCATCGTGCCGACCGCGCTCGTATCGCGTGCCCCGAGCATGTGGGCCGCGGTGCTCATCGTCGGCGTTGCCGCAGCCGCGCATCAGGCGTGGTCGGCGAACGTCTATACGCTGGCGAGCG
>Ga0209488_10003934_pt1 | contig 11765 bp, 15 predicted proteins | sample Rivendell_Oct201_8_FD_188349 | JGI IMG/M metagenome (GOLD analysis project Ga0209488, IMG submission 188349) | Vadose zone soil microbial communities from the Eel River Critical Zone Observatory, Northern California, USA -... | ecosystem: Environmental > Terrestrial > Soil > Vadose zone >...
GCCCCGACACCAGCTCGGAGCGCAGCACGCCACCAGGTAACTGTCGCAGCGTTTGCAGCCGCTTGCAGAGGTCCGCCAGTATGTCTATCTGTGACTGCACATTCGGGATGGTTGACTCTCGATCCTCGACGGATGATTCTGATTTAAGGGCCTCTGCACCGTTCTCTATGGTGGTGGCCATGGGGGTGTGTCAGTATGCGTCACTGCCAATTCCTGAGTGGCAACTCGGGCGCCTCCGACGTCCGATTTCGTAAAGGCGCCCGCAGGCAACAGTAACAGTAACATAAGAATGTACATTTTATTCGCAACCCAAGAGTTTGCATCTTTGTTCATAGTCCCTCTGATTAGGAGATAGAAATCTATGCGTGATATACTAATAAACAGGTGCAATGATAGTAGGAAATGATAAGGCTGCAAAGGAAGGGAAGGGAGGAAGGCGGGCTGCGAAGGGCAGGAAGTCGTCATCAAGAGGTTGCAATAATGAGAGCACGGTAAAATTTGCGAAGCATGAGATACGGATGATGGGCGTATTATGGTCTACTGTTGACGTACGCGGGAGATGCGAGTGTCCGCGGATATAGAGGTCAGAGGGTATAGCTGCTGTCCGATGTGCCAGATAAAATGACGAAACTTCCTACTAAAATCACATTTACAAGCTGACCTGCCAGCTTGCCCCTAGAACTTCGACCCAGGATCCAACGGACCCAATGGCCCGTAGTCAGTCCGTTGTCCACCACTTCGCCGTTTCACATGTGTCTTCCAATCTTGCCCATTCCCAACCGCGGAACTTGTCCCATGTGTTGGTCGTACAGGTGACATTGGGGACTTCACAGGAGGAGCAGGATAGTGTGCCACCGGAGAGTAACTAGCACCACCCATAGACTGCCCACCAGGCAATCTTGACGGGAAAGGAGACGGCCGAGGTGGTGGTTGCCCAGCGTGTAGATTGTCGGTTGACGCATTTGGTGATGGATCCCATCCAGAATCAAGCATGGCTTCAAGGTCCCGTTCATCAATAGTTTTGGCATTCTCGAGCGCATGATGGGAAATTGGAAGACCTGGTGGCGGTGGCGGATATTGTGCATTGTTCTCGTTGTATTCGCCGATTTGCGGGCCCCAGTGATCGTCTGAGGATGCTACAGAAACTGTATCTGAACCTTCGTAGGAGCTGTGGACCTCGGAACGGACACCCAGATATTCCTGGTCGCCAATGATGTACCCTGCCGGATGCACACGTTCAAATTGACGTCGCCGTCGCTCCTCCCGTCTTATCTTGCGAAGACGCGACCGTTCCCAGTCTTCCCAACGCCGTAGCGGAACCGAATGTCCGGCAAAATGGGCTTTGCCCTCGCTGTGACCCTCTCCTTTCCGTTCGCCTTCGACCTTTCTGATCATGACGTCAGTATGTAACACATGTGTATATTTTCATAGACATACCTCGTCTCTCCCCAGGAAAAGTCGTCGAAGTGCCAGAAAGCGTATACTGGGAGGATGAAATTCCATATGGGCAAGGCTGCGAGATAGATGAACATCCAGAAGATATATACGACCTTGCCAGTCGTGATGAGGATAAGCACGGCTGGCAGACCGAGAACGCCGACAAGCAGTATGATAGGAATGGCCTCCGGAAATGTCTTTGGTGGGGACAAGGCAACACCAACAATGAGTAGATACGTGAGGCTAATGGCGATGGGCAAAACGACGGTGCCGAGTAGGTCCATGAACACGACGAACTGCATGCTGAAACAGAATGTCCCGCAAAGATTGCGCACAAGTACGAGTTCCATGAGATTATGAATCGTAGAGTTGATCCAACGGCGGCGCTGAGAGAGGAGTACAGAAAATGTATCCGGAACAACAGTACGACATTTGGCCTGAGGAAGAAACATCATCTTGCGGTTGGGGAATGTGCGGATAAGGCATGTCGTCAGGAAGCGATCTTCTCCTAGGAGTAACAGATTTTTCTGATGAAGAGTGGTGACTTCGTTTTGGCTGTATTCCTTAACGATCTCCGGTTTGATGATCAGCGGAACCCAGTCATCTCCGGAAGATTTGCGAGCTTTGAGGCGGAACATGGAGAAACACCCGGGTAGACACGACACACCACCAAAGACGGACTCGAACGCCTTGGCCATGTGGTGAGAGATAAAGTATTCGAACACTTGAATGGCAGTGACCCATGACTGTCGTTTGTTGGCGATCCGGGTCTCTCCGCACACCCCCATAATCATCTGATCGTGTTGCATGCAGTTAACAAGAGCCTTGAGAGAATCTGGGAAAACTTTCGTGTCCGCATCAACCTTATGGGAAATGACGTTAGAGGATTCTCCACAGTAAGGGGTTATCAAAATTACTCACCATCAGACAAACTTCAAAGAAATCGGGTGTGACACCCATCAATGCATGGATCTTACGAAAGAGGTCAAAATCCAGTGGTGTCATCCTGTCGTTATAGGTAACATGAGAAAAGAAGTTCATGAGAATCAATTGACTGTCTCGTTTTCCACGATTCCCAGGCTTCTTGTCTGTCGCAGCTTCATGTTCCGTGCCGCACTTTACAATAACGACGGTCGGTGTCCTGCGACCGGCGACAGCTACATCGAATACTATGTCAGTTCCGTCAAGAAAACGTACGATACGGAAAGTGCGCACTGTAATGACCAGCATAGACCATCGCTCTATTCTCCTGCTTTGATCCGGACCCGACCGCAATGTAGCTCATCGGTGTGGGATTTCCGAACCTCGGATCGGCTTCCAGCAACCCGACGCAAATATCTGGTGTGCTCCTCTTTTCACCGGCCCCCGTGATCATGCCATCCGCCACAACGAACAGTAGCTTCCGCTGATCGCTGTAAGTCGTTGCCGAGATGGAGTCCAAGGTAGTCCGAAGTGATTCTTCTCCTTCCGAGTAGCAAGTCACCAGGCACACCGCAAATAATTCGGCTCCAATCTGGGCCAAACTCATGACAGGTGCGGCGCTGTCCCTTGCAGTTGAATTCGTCAGTGTTGTAGAGGAAGTCGATTGGAACGATCGCAGAGATTTCGGTGTCTTGGCGATCCGCTTCGTGCCATCGGGCCCTGCCCAAGGGGCAGTCCCATTCCGGTTGTCGACCGAAACATTGGCACCCTCGGGTAGAACAGCGGGGCTGATTGCGGAGCGGTTGAAAGTCGAGTCATCGGGATTGCCAGCAAGGCGCCCAGAAAGAAACCAATTGAAAACGCAGGCCATCACGAAGCGAACCAAAATTAAGGACATGACGACAATCAAGCCAGCGTAAAGCATGAGCGAGGAAATAAAGCACCCCGGTGTAATCTTGTCGATGCTTCCCGCGCTGTAGCGCTGGATCATACAGGGGATAGCATTGCGTATGTCATGCCTGTTGACGAAGAGACGGGTTCCATCGCGACCGCTGGAGCCAGGTGCTTCGAACAGGGTGCGAAGAGCACGGTCGACAGGATCGCCTGGAATTGGATTGGGGTGCAACTTTATGTATGGGTTAAGATTGAGAACTTTTCCGTCGATAACGACATAATTGGCGAGGTTGGCGACCTGTTTCCAGTCATAACCCGACGGTCGAGTCATGTTGATCAGCTGGGCATTCTTGAAGGTGGCAGAGCTGTTGAGAGGCCCGAGGGGGCAAGGGATGGCCGAATTACAAGGGGGATCTTGGGCAATGCGGTAAGAGAGACCACGGCAGTGTGAGAAATCCGCGGCGTCACGAGTGAATAGAGTTGTGATGTCTTGACCCGGGAGCTGCTTGGCAAGCGCAAAGAAGTCGATGCTGGGATCAGGGGATCGGGATTGGGTGACGTTGAACATGAAACCTTGAATACCGAGAGTCCCCGCCGTCGAACCAAGACTGACGAATCGCTCGGTCGATATTGTTTGTTGGGGACAGAGGACCCTCTGCAGGCCAACTGTTGCAAAACCCACGCCACCACATAAAACGGCAATGATCAAACATAAAGCCATCTTCTCTCTCCACGCTTGTTGCACCGCCTTGTCCTTGAGACCTCCCACTGAACTTAAGAGGACGGAGGGTGCCCAAAACGTGACCACGCGAGAGAAGAAGGTCCAAGCGTCGAAACTGAAAAGTGATGATGATTCGGGGTCGGGGGAAGTGGGTAATTGAAAAGGAGGGTGGGGATTAATGAGGGGTGGAGGTGCAACGCCGCGTTCTGGACGGGTGAGGGTCTTTGCTCTGCGGACAGTACCCGAAGGGCCATGTCTTGGAGTGGTGGTAGGGATCGGAATGTCATCACGGTGGAAATTTACGGCCATTGAAGGAAAGGAGGGGAAAGAGAGAATATGGGCCAATCAAGGCGAGAATATAAAGAAAGAAAAGGCGTAGGGAGCCAGATGAGGTGAGAAAATAGGACAGACAACGACAGCAGCAACGCGACAATAATTAATTTATTAATAGTTTTAAGCGAAGAAATGTCTCTCCATTACATAATGGTTATCCTCTATATTATCCGCGGAGATAATCAACGTATCCAACAAGGAATTTCACCTGTTCGTACGTTTCTATTGCCTTTAAGCCCCGCCGCCGCCGGACAATGCTGATTGCCTTTTCCACTTGTTCCAGCGTGTCTCGGCGCACACGACCTTCGTCCGCCGGTCCAACATTCGCGGACGCCCATCCGCACAATCCGAGCTTGAGGATCCAACAGCAGGCCACCAGCCCAGCACGCCCAACCCCGCCCCGGCAGTGCGCGAGAACGGGTACTCCGGTGAGCGTATAGACGGATAGCAACCGCGTAAGGTGCGCATCAAACAGTTCTAGCGAAGCGGGTGCTAACCCCTCAGGGATAGGGATCCTACCAGAAGCGACGCGAAAATTAAGAAAGCGGAGCACAAATATCGATCTACCGCTTACCGAAGAATGTCGAGTCCCAACTCCCGCGCAACTTGAGAATACTCCGGCCACGGTATACCCAAGAATTCTAGCTCCTCGTCATCAAGACAGCTGTACGTCTATCAGCTGCAAGACCCAGAGAGGTACGTCAAATTTTAGCGCACCAGACGATGCATCCAATTCCTAGTGCTTTGATCCTCCGTAGGTCCTGCTTGACGTCGCGACAGATTGCACCTCGACCCCGCACAGGCCCCGTGAGGCGCACTTTCGTAGTGACGTCATCAGTGAAACTGGATACAAGACAACAAGACACATGGGCACCACCTTTTTTACCAGGACATGATGACAAATATAAATTACCAAGGGCAGGATATGGGCGTTGTGATAAATTATCTGTAGAACTAGGGGGAGGCAACCGCGGTCCGACATACGCGAGCTTTGCGTGGCGCGTGGCACCTTGAACAGAGGGAAACGAGGAACTGAGATAGGGAGGATATGCATCTTTAGCATACGTGACAAACATCCCAAAATTCAACTTACATCGGATGCGATCGCTTGTTCGGGAAATACTGAACTCCACGCTTCGACTCTGCAGGCGCACCTTGCGATAGCGTAAATGGAACAGAGTATGTGCGCTCATGCCGCGCCGTGCCAGACGACCTGTCCACATCCAGCTCAAAATGAGAAGTACTGAATATCTCGCCTATGAGATCTATATTGCCGATTGCCAGAGGTGGTAACCGTGGGACCGCAGAATCTTCCGGGGTCGGAGCAAGTGCTTGAGTCGGTTGACGAATGTTAGTGGTAAGAGCAGATTGCAGTGCAGTCTTCATAGAGACCCGGCTCCATATTTGTAAGTGTGTTTTGGACGGTGCAGCAGAGTGCGGCAAGGGCACTTTACTGACGGGACGCACAGCCGATACTGACCAGTCGGACGAGGCAGGTGATGGTACAGCAAATGGTGGGGTGAGTACTGGATCTGACAAAGAAGCAAGTCGATGCAAAGAGAACGCAGGATGGATGTTGAAGACGGTTGGCGATGAGGAGTCAGCTAGAGAGATGTGCAAAGATATTGAAGACAAAAGCTCTTCTGGTATAATGGAAGAAACACTGAATATAGTTGAGAAAGGCAACCAGACGGGAAAGGAAGAAGGTAAACACACCCGATTGGATGGGTATCAGACGTCTTGGGAAGGGGCAGTGCTCCATTCAACGAGATCAAGGGGGTATCCATAGCGAAGCATAGTTCGTATTGCATATTGGGAGATGCTTGAGTGAAAGTGACCGGGTCTGAAGGGTGAAGCGTCGGCACGGGTTCGGGGGGAACCACATCAGAATCTGCCCTTTGAGAAACCGGCTCGCACAACCACCAAGCTTCAGTACTGGCGTAGGACGCTTGGCGTTCCTTAAGTTGCTGGAAATGATCCGGTAGATTGATAGATAGAGGAATGTAAGCGATAGCAGAGCCTATCCCAAGCATTGAGCGTTTCTAACGTTAGGGAAAAAGAAGTGAGACTCACCCCCGGCACCGAATTTAGCACAGGCATAATCACTGGCGTGAAATTGGGAAGCTAGGTGTACCAGCTGATAAAAAAAAATGATGTTAGTGGGCTGGGATCACGACATGACGCGATTAATATATCACCTGGACAGCCAGTTTCTTCTCGAGATCCTTCTCGGCAATGGGAGAGGTCCATTCGCGTACGGGCCCCCCCGTTTTGGCGAGAACATCCGCAGTGGGGAGTGTGGATAACATTGACGTTCGCAAACGCCGGTATAGTAGATAAGTGGACCCTCAGGCTGGTTTTGAGAGAAGACGCAAGCCGCGGAGTGGACCGGTGTTGTACAATGTGACCAAATTCGGACGACGATCAACGGCCTACGCTCCGGGCCGGGTCCCTTCCGTGGCATTGTGATCAACTCAATCCTTCACACACTCAGGCTCGTGCATAGCAGAACTTCAAGCTTATACCGTCATGTCCTCTACTCTTATTAAGGGGAAGATTAAAGCGGCGAGAGATGCACTAGACAAAAAGCAGTTTCAGTCGGCACATGATACCAGCTTGCAAATTCTCGAGTACGAGCCAGAGAACTACAATGCGTACGTCTTATGGATGTGTGGAAATCACGCACCTTGACAATATGCAGCAAAATATTCTATGGACTGTCTTTGTTGGAACTTGGTCAGATCGATCAGAGTGTGCAAGTAACGGTGTTCCTCTCTGTTCCTTGTTGATCCGAAGCCAACGCATCTCTGCATCTTTCAAGGCGTTCCGATCCTCAATCGGATCAAACCCAAAACAGGTCCTTGGATGGCAGGTACTATCGCATACCCCCACCGAGTCTGTATGTTGACCGTCCCCATCATCAGGGTTTGTGCAAGGCATATGAGCGCGGTCGCCAGAAGTGGGACGAATGGGCAGAAGCTCTCCTGGAGCTTGCTACGCTATTCGGAAATTCGTACGCACCCCTTGATTGTCGAGCAGATTCCTCAATGACTGGGCGCCAGATGTGATGCTACAAAGTGCGCTGAGACAATCCAGAAGCTTATAGACCTGCGTAGAGAACACGGATCGCGGCGTCAAGCATGTCTTCCGGATTTCCTGATCGCATCCCAAAACTCACGATTCATTGTAGTTGTCCGATGCATTGTCGCTATATCTTCCAGACTCACCGCTCTACCCCACTTTATCCACTCTCCCTGTCCCTGACCTCACAAATCCGACCTCCACCACAATAACCCCCAGTCAACAAGCAGTATACAACTCTCTTCCCATCTTGGAAGAGGTCGTCTCTCTCACTGAAGCGGAAGAAATAGGAACACTCGAGAAGGAGGTGACTAACCGTCGCAATCGGCTACATGCCGGCAGTCCACAAAGCGTCAGAAAGGAAGTCATACGAGAAATTTATGGAGGCTCAAAGGTACCTCACCTTAGCTTATTCTTATAATAACCTTTTCATCATCATCAGTTGCCTTCTCTATACGATGAAATCCTCAACCACCCTAATACCCCGGACGAGCTTCGCCGTCGGACTGAAGCAAAGCAACTCCGACGCAAACGAGATCACCTTCATTCCTTACCTCTCAATGATCCCATGAAACGGCAACTTGCGATAGAAGTCGAGAAGTTGATTAGCGGGGCAGTTTTACTGCGCGTGGGGGATGAGCTCGCTTGGTCGGCGTTTATAGATGGACAAGACTGCGAGACCATCGGTACTGAAAAATGCTTCTCTCCGACTTCATATGTCCTGATTGAACTACCAGAAGGATATGATTATGACATTCTGCGTCAATATCTGAAATTGTTTCCCGACGAAGTGCTTTCAAGACTTATTCAAACCTACCTTGCCTATTTGGGCGTCCCTCTCTCGGACGAAGAAGAAACTGCCGTTCCTTCGGCCTCATTGGATAATGTGTTCGGAATCATCTCGGTTCGTTTCGTTCTACTCGTTCTCGCCTACTCACCTCTGGGCTTCACAAAATAGGAGATCGAACGGGTCCTACAAACGTCGATCTTCGTCAGGAGGGTCATGGCAGAAGTCTATCTCTACGATCAGGACTATCAATCCACCATCACTGTATCTGAAACCGGTTTAGAGCTCGTCAATCGACATCGGGATGACACCGGCACGGACTTGGTTCTGTATGTGACTTTTGTAGCTCGAGACCTCGATTGACGGTTCTGCTTAGTGTCAAAAAAGCGTTCAATGTCGCCTTGGCAACATCGCTCGTTCATCTGTATCCTCCTAAACACCATACCAGAGCCCTCCGTATATTGGAAGAGGTCTTATCTGACGATCCGAACAACGTGGATTGTCTTATGGGTCGTGGTTATGTCTTACAGCGAACGGAGAAGTGGCTTGAGGCAGCGTCTTGCTTTTCTCGAGTCTCCGATGCTCGCCTTGAAGAAACCCGCGACACTATACGTGCACAGGAAGAACATGCCTGGTGCGAAGTACAGATGAACCACCTTGATGGAGCAATTGCTGAACTAAGGACTGTCATCGAATTACTGGAGAATCAAGACGACAGCGATGAAGACAAGGCGCGGAGCTGGTGGCGACTGGGTAGGGCTTACTGGGAGATGGGAGGTGAGCGACTTGTTCCAAACCTATCACCTCATATCTCTAAACTATTCTCAGTTGACCACCGAGAGGAGGCATATAAGCATTTCTTCACAGCTCTCAAACAGTCCTCATCTTTCGCCCCTGCCTTTACCTCTCTCGGGATCTATTATTCGGAAGCCGCAAATCCCCTGGATCCAATTCGGGCGTCAAAATGCTTTCAGAAGGCTTTCGAGTTGGATGCGAGGGAGGGCGACGCTGCCAGACGACTTGCAGAGGGCTTTGCGGAGGAGCGAGAGTGGGATCTTGTTGAAGTCGTAGCGAATCGAACCATTGAAGGCGAAGGAGAGCACGAAGAGTCCCAGGGAATTATTGCGGGGCGTTATTTACCTGTTAATGCCTGGGCATGGAAAGCTTCTGGGGTCGTCCATCTGGTTGGTTTCTTATCTTTTACGGTACACTATGCCAGACTAACAGCCAGAGTAGAACAGACGAAAATTTCCTTCTGCGATCCAGGCTTTCCAGGTAGCACTGCGTGCTGACCCCGAGGACCAGCCAACATGGGTTCGCTTAGGAGAATCGTACTCCAGAGCAGGCCGGCATGCCGCTGCCTTCAAGGCTCTTCATCATGCCTTGGAGTTACGTCCGGAGGACTGGATGTGTACGTACCTGATTGGGGACGTTCATCGCCAGACAGGACGGTTTCAAGAAGCAATTGCGTCTTTTCACTCCGTTTTACAGGTTCAACCAAATGAACCTGGCGTTTTGACATCTCTTGCACGGACACATGTCGATCTCGGTCTTTCCGAGCTTTCCACTGGATTTATGTCCCGGGCGCAAGATTCCTTCGTGACAGCCCTGCATATCTCGTTTCAATTCCTGGACACCAATACGTCATTCCATAGTTTCGCGTGGAAGGTCGTTGCCGATGCCATTTATCACCTCTCGCGTCTCTCTTCCTTCACTGACGAGGCTGCCGTTCGAACTATTCTTTCGCAAGCATGCAGCTACCTCACGTCAGATTTTGGAGATAGACTTGCAGGCAGCGTGACGATCCCAATCACGCTTCCTGAAGATCGCCTCACGGGAACAGACGCCTTGAGGGTTGCCGTCGCAGCATATAGCCACCGCATTTCACTTGGTCTCCTCGGGGCTACCGCCACGGGCAGTGCTTGGTATGACTTTGGTCTAGCGCTTTTCAACCTAACCGGGAGGATTTTTACCGAAGGCGAACAACGGGATAAGGTATTGAATCAAGCACTCGCGTCGATTAAGGAGGCCATCCGCGCACAGCCCGGTGAAGACAGTTACTGGCGTGCATTAGGTGATATGAATCTCGTGTCCCAACCGAAAGAAGCCCAGCACGCCTACATTCGGGCGCTGGAAATCAACTCAAAGGTGGCTCATAGTTTTTTTCTTCCTGATGGGTTTGGCTTAACCCCTCGTGTTCAGAATGTTGACGTTTGGACAAGCTTCGGCTTCCTCTGCTTTTACCATGACGACCTCGACTTGGCCAGCGATGCGTTCCTGAAGGCGCAAACTTTAGATCCAGATCACACCTTGGCGTGGGTCGGCCAAGCCCTTCTCGCCACGCGAAACGGACATCACACGGAATCACGCATGCTCTTCGGGCATGCTGTGAGTTTGTCAGCTGAAGTCGTGAGTCAGCAGACCACAATTGCGCACGCAACCCGCCTGATTAACTGATTGGCTTGGTACGCTCTTAAAGCCTGAAGCTGACGTCCAGTTCTCCAAACACGAATTCGACCACTACCTCAGCGCCGGGGCCGGGCACAGCCACCGCGCGTCTCCAAACGACCTTTTCCCGGCGTTCTTCGCGCTCGATAGATATCTCAAACAGCGCCCGGACGACGCGTCCGCCCTTCATCTGTTTGGCCTCGTCTGCGAGCGCATCGGACACGTCGAGCTCGCTATCGAGCGCACCGAACGCGCTATCAGCCTGCTCGAAGCTGCGTACGAGGAAACCGAGGACGCCGCCGTGGAGCGGCAGTTTATCATCGCAAATGCGACCGTGGCTCGGCTGCGCCTCGCCGTGCGAGACTACGATGGCGCGCTCAGCGCGTTCCAGAGCGCTCTTGGGCTCTTGCCTGATGAAGAAGACGGAGACGGGGAAGGGGACGTAAAGGTGCTGAAATCGCAATGTCTCTTCGGATCTGGCCTCGCGAGTTTTAAGCTCGGTGAGCTGGACGCAGCCCTCGAGAATTTCGAGGCGGCGCTCGTCGCGGCGGGCGACGACTTGGTTATTCGCGGGCACGTCACGGTGCTGCTTGCGCAGACGCTGTGGGCTACAGGTACAGAGGAGGGGCGGGAGGCCGCAAAGACGCAGCTCTTGGACTGGTATGGTGCTTTTCAGTTGGAAAACACGGGGACTTGCTGATCGCGGGCTACCTGGGTGGGGTGGGGGATATTTTTTTTTTAGCATCACGCAGGACCCGGAGAACCTAATGGCGATCAACGCGCTCGCCGGTATGGGCATCCTGACCGACGACGACGGTCTGATCGACGCGGCCTTATCCGAGCTCAAATCGCTCCCTCTCGACCTCCGCCATAGACGCGATCCGCGACGCGACTTTTCATACATCCTGAAGCAGCACCATCTAGGTCAGGTACGTGATCTCGCCTCGCCATCAGCTCAACCCCTTTCCCGCTCTAATCACGCCCCATCTCACTTGAAAACGACAACGACGACGCGCTGACCATGTCCCTGTCTCCCGCAGGGAAATATCACAGAGGCTCTGAGCGAGGTACAGAAAGCCGTCCACGTCGAGCCCGCGCGCGAAGACGCCCGGCGCACGCTGACTACCTTGTTGCTCCAAAGTG
>Ga0209488_10003935_pt1 | contig 11757 bp, 17 predicted proteins | sample Rivendell_Oct201_8_FD_188349 | JGI IMG/M metagenome (GOLD analysis project Ga0209488, IMG submission 188349) | Vadose zone soil microbial communities from the Eel River Critical Zone Observatory, Northern California, USA -... | ecosystem: Environmental > Terrestrial > Soil > Vadose zone >...
GCCGCCCGACATCTGGTCGAAGGTCGAGATCATCTTCGCCAGCAGCACCGGATTGATGTAGCCGGGCCGGGCCGCGATCAGCGGTTTTATCCTGGCCGATCGCGCCGCCATGAACGCGCCTGATATCCATGCCTCCCAGCATGTCGAACCGACCGGGATCAAGAGATATTCGAATCCCGCCGCCTCCGCAGCCTGCACCACACGGTCGCACAGTTCGGGCGATCCCGCTACCTGGGCCTCCATCACGCCATAGGCCGTGGTGTCGCCATGCGTCGGCAGATACCAGCCAAATTCGAGCGGACGCATGGACTTTTCTCCGTTGCAGCGCGGCCTTCGCAACGCCATTCCCTCAAGGGGTAGTTTACAGGCTGCGTCCTGCGTGACAATCGGGCTGCCGGCTTGGCCTTTTCGGCGCGGCGCCCTGCCAGCCGTGCAGGGACTTTCCCGACACCAGGCCGATCGGCTAAAATGAACCCGGCGCACCCGTAGCTCGGCTGGATAGAGTAAAATACGTTGCGAATTTCACGGAGCGGAAGATGCAGGTCGCAGTTCTTGCGGACGCCGTGTGACGGTGCACTGCCTGGTATTCCGGCTGTTGCCACGGTCAGGCCCTCAAGGTCAGGGCTTGGCGGAAATCTCGGTGCTGGTGACCAGAATGACGTCGCCGTCGAGAATGGGCTTTGCAATGCCGAAGAAGCGCGCCACGACCCGTGAATCGTTGTGGGCGTCCATGGCGGCCTGATCGAGGAACCGCTCATAGGTGGTGAAGACAGAGGGGTTCTCCTGTTCCTGTGAAACGAAGAAACCGACCGTGCCTGGCTCGTTGACGCGAACGTTTTCGGCGACCTCGAGCAAAGCGCGGCGCATGGTTTCTTCGTGACCTTTTTTGACGCGGATGACGGCGCTGATGGTCAGCATGTCAAAGCCCTTTATGATGAACCCCACCCACCGTCGTACAGCCCGCAGCGTATGTCGCCCCGAGCCGGTTCTCAACAAAGATCGACGAGCCGTGCGCGAATTCCCGCCCAGGACGGGAGAGCTTCGATAATCTGGCTGGTGCTGGTGACAAAGCCAAAACAGAACTTGACGTTCCATAGCGTTGCCTCGCGGCAGAAATCGGGCGAGGTCATTCCACCGCAATCCTCGACCAGCACGCAACGGTAGCCGAGGAATGCGCGTCGGTCAGCGAGTGCAGCACGCATTGATCGGTGTTGATGCCGCGGAAGAACAGCGTCTTGACAATCGAGGTTCTTGAGGATGCCCTTATCATGAGCCCGACCTGTTCAAAGTGGGCTACGCCTTCGAGCAGGCCACGCATCACCGCGTGCCGCCGGAGAGCACGTCTGCGCTTTGACTTTTGCAACCGCGGATCGTGCTTTTTTGCGAGCCCGACATGGCTCAAGCGCCTGACCCTTGCCTTTCGAGCCTTGCTGCTTGCCCAAAACAGCCCCGGTTTGCCCGTTGCCGACCTCGGGCCAATCGGCTAAATGAACCCTCACGCACCCGTAGCTCAGCTGGATAGAGCGTTGCCCTCCGAAGGCAAAGGTCACACGTTCGAATCGTGTCGGGTGCGCCACTTCGGAATTCGCTATTGGCACCAATGCCGCCGATTTTGCCCGTTCTGTCCGCGGCGCTTGAATCAAACCTCTTCGTCCTCGCAGGAGGTGAATCCGCTGACGTAGACGCGTTGCCTGCTGGCATATGACTCAGCGTTCGGCGCTAGATCTTACAGGGCTGACATCGATTTTGAACCCGTCATGACCCGTATGGTTCAGCCACTCTCAACGGCATCATAGACCAAACGCGCGGCGGCGATATCCTCCACTGCAATTCCCACGGATTTGAACACTGTTGTTGCTGACCGCTCCGGCACCTTCGACCCGATGAAAAGCTCTCCTGCCTCCGCAAAGATAGGGGCCTTGGAGAGAATCACATCGCCTGATTCCTTGAGCACGGCTTCACGCGAGTCGACGATTAGAGTGTTATGCATGGCGGTGTCGTCCAGCTCTCTCCACGTTGGGCGGGGAGAGCCGACCGCGTTGACGTGGGCGCCTTGCTTTATCCACGTGCCCTTCAAGAAGGGCTCCAGCGCATTTGTTGCCGTCACGATCACGTCGGCGCCCCGCACGGCAGGCTCAAGATCCATCGCCTTCGCGCCATGCAGCGCAGCAAAGCGTTGCGCACGATCCGATGTCCGGCTCCATACCCTCACTTCCTCGAACTGGCATACGTGGCGAAGAGCCTGTAGATGCGCACGCGCTTGAACTCCGCCTCCGAGCAGCGCAAGCACTCTGGCGTTGTCGGGAGCGAGGTATTTTGTCACTGCTGCTGAAACTGCGGCGGTTCGCATTTCAGTAATTAGACGTCCGTCCAAGAACGCCAGGGGGCGCCCCGTTCCTGGCTCAAAGAGCATGATCATGGCCAAGTGCGTGGGCACCTGGGTGCCGGCATTCTTTGGAAAGAAGCACACGAGCTTGGCACCCATCCCATCTTCGGCCACTGCGGGCATAATGCCGAGAAAACGCTTTCCTTCCTCGATGGTGAGCATGTTGCGCACCGGCTGAATAACCCGACCGGCAGAGAAGGCCGACAGAGCTTTCTCCATTGCAGGTATTAGCTGCTCGTATTTCAAGACGTTGGCGACGTCAGCTTCGGACAGAGTGAGGATCACCGGGCGGTCTCCCCCTTTTGCACCGGACGCCGGTCTAGCGGCACAATGAGAATATTCAAAGGTCCCTGGCTGGTGGTTAGCCCTGAGGCGTAGTGCAAAATCGCAGACTGTTGCAGTTTCGGCAACCGTGGCGTGACGCAGGCTCCAGTGTCATAGCGCTACGGCGAAGCAACAGTGCCCATCTTCGTCGGCCATGGCGCCACTGTGGCACGCCTGGCTGATTCACAGAACGGGCGAAATCCACGCCACGTCACGCCACAGTGCTGCGACACCGCACTTCCACTGCAGCGTGAGCGCGATCGCGCACAGCAAGCCATGAACGCATGGAAGCAAAAGAGCCGGGCCAGCGGAGCGCCGTCAAGGCCGCGAGCCGGCGGAGCCGGTCGCGCGCAGCGCGAGCCTTGACGGCGCTCCGTTGGTCCGGCAGCGGCCTCCCGTGCGATCACGGCCAGACATCCCGCCGAGCACGCGCAACAAGACGCTATGCTGCGAACGATGGCGCTCGGAACGTTGATTTTGAATGCTTTCTCGCTTCGAGCGGCACCAGACCGCTTCATACGGTGCCGCTGCAGTGCCATCTGAAACAATGTGCAGACAAACACTTACCACCCCCACGGCCCCGAGCGACACCGTCGCTTTTATCTTGCCGTCCTAATCGGTCGAGATCTATGCCCCAGCTCTCGGCCGGTAATGTCGGGTATTGTCGATAGCGAACCAGAAGGCTGACATGGCAACGCCGCCGCGAATGACCCATAGCAGATGCGACTGAGGAACAGCGCCAGTCGAAGGGATTTGAGTTGAGCCGTTAATTGTGCCTTAGCGACGCCTCGCTTATAGGTTGGGTTATGACACTGCGATCCGCTTGCTTTGCAGACTGGAAAGGCGCTGCCACTGTTCTTCTTTGGGGAGATGCAACGGGCATGCGTGACTTAAGGGATTTTCTGCGCCGCGCATGGGCGCACCCGAATGTGCCGACACTCGACAGGTTCTGCGAAGCGGTAGATGGCAGAATGATCGCCGTCAGTGCCGTCCCTGATGAACGTGACACAGGCATGCGCATCGCGCGTGACGGTCTGGAATGGACGCTACAGCCGGATTTGGCGGAGGACTTCGCCGAAATGATTGATGTACTCGCGTCATCCGTATCGGGGCATCAATACCTGGAGACCCGCGGCAGCGATATCACCGTGGAAGTTTCGATAGGTGAGTATCCTGAGACTTTGCGCCCAGATGGTCGAGGGTTTTGAGCATGACTAACGACGTGCCTTGGTATGTAAGTTTGATCGTTTCTTTCCTTCCGCTCGTACTTGCTTGCGGCGCTATCGCATGGCACGGACGACAGGTTCGAAAGTCCATGACAACCAGCGATGGTCGCTCACTGGCGCAAGTTTTCGATGACATTGCGCGAGAGATGAGACGCGCCAACGATCTCCGGGACCGCGCATCCTCATGAAGAGGCCGACAATATCGCCGAGACGCCGCTGGAGACCATCGAGGCCGCCAAAACAGACCTTCGGCTTTAGGGATGTCGTTGCAATCGCGGCAGTTGCTACGCTCGTGGCCGTCGCTTTGGGTTTTTACGTCACGCACCCGCCGCCTCTAAGATTAACGGGCTCGTCCCTAGGCCCTGATTGGGATTGCGCGCCAGAACCGTATGCGACGGCCTGCGTAAAAAGGATTGGCCCAGCGAAATGAGCCACTCATCTATCGATTCTGACGTTCGCAACTGGGCCGCAAAGCATTCGCTAAGCGTCTCTTGTGGCTGGGCTGGTCGCCAACTATGGGGCGCGTACGTGTCGAGCATTGCGGGCGAATGCTTTCAAATTTGGATTGAACCGATCTCGGATGGGACGATTGGGGTTCATGCTAATTATGTGGACGGACCGAGAGAGCGAGAGCCCGAACCGAACCGAGATTGGGCGGTTGAGGAGAGCGATTTACGGATCGCGCTGGAACAGGCGTACGAACAGGTTGTCAACTGGATGACTCCATCCGGCCGCTATTTGCGCGAGCAATAGTCTCCCAATCCTATCGGCGGCTCAGATCGCCAGAAGGTCCGGATTTGGCCCATCACGTCGATCCCGCGACCGATCGAAAGGGCCGCTATCGAAGGGTAACCGAACCACCAGCGAAATCGGGAAGGCAGCCGCCCATGAGGCGTAGCGCAAGATCGTAGTCCGTCGCTGCCAATCCGGCTGGATCGTCTCGCCGGCCGCAGCATCATAGCGCCACGGCGAAATAATAGTGCCCATCTTCATCGACCGTGGTGCGCCAATCAACCTTTTGTCAAGCTTGTAAGCTTCCGAACACCAATCCAACGGCTTTAGGTGAGCTTTCTCAGCGTCAGCCTGCCCTTCGCAGGTGGCGCCGGCGTTTAGTGAACGGCTGGCACACAACGCATGTTGCTCTGTATCGGCGGGCACGGCACCGATCCGTAAGAGCAAAACACGCAGCAATCGCCCGCGAGGGGCTTGAGCCGTTCGCCGCACCCTTTGCAGTCATAGAAGAACTGGCAGGCATCGGTCGGCATCGTCTCGACAGCTTGATGGCTGCATTTCGGGCAAGTCAGGTTCGATTGAAGCTGCATATCGGTCACCGCGAGTAAGGGTTCCTCTGTTACATAGTGCACAGACGGACGGGGCAGTTCCAGTTTAACCACACCCATTGCTTCACCTTAAGAAATACTTGCGATCGGCCCGGCCTTCGAGCCGGGCTTTTCGTTGGCGATCGGCCCTCCGTCCAGGATTCCCGTTTGCTCAACCACGCGCGGCTCAGGCTCTCGACTGCCGGATCTTCGGCAAGTTTCGACGGGTCAGGACCGTGAGGACGTCAGTTCTGTCTGTCAAACTCGTTGCCATATATTTCGAAGGGATCGCCGAGTGCAGTGGCTTTGTCTCTGTCAATACGGAGGCGCTCGGGATCAACTGCGGGAAATCTTTTTCCGAAAACGTTCGTCGCCCACAAGATCGGAGATGGCAACCGACATGCCCGTTTCCGTCGGATGTGCAGCGTCGGTAAAATATCGGCCATCCGCGGTCATTTCTGTCCGCGTAAGATCGAAGAAAACAATTCCCAGGTCGCGCAATCGACGTAACATTTCATCGCTCTGAAACTCACACTAGACGCCGGCGTAGATTTGATAACTTGGCTCTTTATCGAGATAGCGAGGTCGTGCGCCGCTGATCTGCATTTCCACGATTTTTTCCGGTCGGGAATCATTTGCATCATCCGTTGGGCCGGCTGACTTAAGTTCGGAGGGCTTGTTCGTCTCGCTGACCGGAGCTGCGGATTGCAGTTGTTGAACCTTATCCATTATCGCCTGCGTCAGCTGCTTCATATCGGCGCTCGGCTGCGCGTCGGCATGCACCTCCTTTGCGATGGCTTCCATGGCGTGCTTCGAGACGCTCGGCGATATTACGAATACAGCCAGCGCCAGCATGATCATGACGAATGCCAGCACCTGGACCATCGATGTCAACGCATCGACATAACCCGGCCAGCAGTTTTCGCCCTCCTCGGAATGTGACATGGAATGGCCATCGCTACCTTGCGATGCCAAACCCGCTACGCATGGATCCGGTCCATGCGGATTTGAGGGTGTCTTTAGCTGCCGCGGGGCGGGCGGCGCTTCTCGAACGACGAAATCGGCTAAGTGCTTGAAAGCTTGGCGGGTGCACCAGGGCTTGACTCCCTGAGGAGCCGGCAAGGTTCCGCGCCGGGCAGGCTTTTCAGGGAGCGATGGCCTCCCGGTCGCGGCGGTGCGGCTCGTAAGTGAAACCGCATGCCATTCGTCAAGGGGCCGTTCGACAACCCGATCTCACAGGTTGGGAACGACGAAGACGTTCACCTTCAAATTTATGAAGGTCCGCTTCCCATTGCCTTCCTCGAAGTAGAGGCGAGTCTCAAAATGGTCCTGTCCCAGATAGCCCGGGTTCGGCCGGTATGCAGTCGCGGTTTCGTTGGCCGAGCCATAAATTCCATTTTTCGGACGCACCAGAACTTCTTGACCGGCGAATGGACCGAGTGACTGGAGGTTGAGCGCACAAGCACTGTTTTGCCTTACCCGCATTCGAATATCAACATTGCAGCCTTGGCAAAGATTGAAGCGTGGACGGCGGCAATCGGTGTTGGCGTTCAGGCCAAACCGCCCTTTGTGGCTCATGAAGCCCGGCTGCATCTTGCTGGCCCCCGTCCCCTCGGGAAGAAGAAGCAGAACCGCCGTGGCAAGGGTTGACCATATCAAAACTGAGATGGGCTTCAATTTAACTTCCATTCGCTAATGCTTGTCCTGAATATACCCCGACATCGAACCGCAACCGGGAATCGAAAGCAAGCCAATGCGCAAGGCACGGAGAGGCGCGCCGAGTGCGATGCGGGTGAACGGCAATCGCGGGGTCAAACCCAGTAATCGGGCAACGTCTCGCGCTGAGCCCGGGTTTTCTTCAGCCGATGGTTGCTGCGGCGGGAAGCATATCGGAAATTGCGGACCTTGGAGACGCCGCCCTCAAGGTCAAGGTCGCGGGTGCGCGCAAACATCTGGCGGCTGTCGATCTCGAATGTTTCGCTCGCATCCGTCCCGGCGATGATCTTTTTGAGCAGCGCCTCTATCAGCCGCCGTTTGGATTGTGTACTCTAAGGCATTCTAATGCCGTGAACCTGCACTTTTCCGGACGGTGAAAATGATCCGCCACCCTGTTTGGGTTCTAGTTTTTCTCGGTTGCACGGGAGTCGTCGCGGCCGAGCCGCTACCGAGCGATCACAAGATAAGCGCTCCTCCAGGCTGTCTTTACCAAAGCAAATCCTACAGCGACGGAGCCTTTATCTGCGTTCAGAAATCCCTGATGCTGAACTGCACGTCGGACGGCACACGGCCGACATGGAAAATTGTCGCCGAAAGAGATCTTGCCGAGCGGTGCGTGGGGCCGACCGTGCTGACTTACCCGCCTGCGCGGCGCCGGCATGCTCGCCGAATGCACGCGATTCGTCGCAGCGTTGAGGTTGCAGGAGAGGGCTCTGCGAAATGCTTCACTTTCAGCGGCAAGCGCTATTGCGAATAGGGACTTCCAGCCATTCTATTGACCTAACCGCGCCACGGTCAGCAACCTATTCGCAATAGCTCTTTCCGTTGAAAGAGAAGCATTTGCCGCCAGTTGGCGAACTGGATCGCCGTTGAGGCGCCGGTTCCTGATGGGTCGCAGCCCGGGCTTTGGGCGCTGACTCGGGTCGTTTCTCGCATGATCCACTGGAACTTAAAACGAAGCCGCTTCCACAACCGATCTGAACGCAGCGATCGCCGTCGGCGCGTTGTGCCTTGGCGCAGATGAGCGGGCACACGCGATCGGGCTTGCTGCGGACGGCATCCAGGGCATCGAGACTAGCCAGCTTGATGTCGAATTTGGTCTGGGCATTCTTGTTGAAGAGTTCGAGCGCCCTCTTGGAGCCGTCGTCCCAATTGCCGTCGGCCGTGCCCGGGTTACAGCCCACACGTCTCAGATGAGCTTGCAGCAATCGCGCGATATCCGCCTGATCCATTTGCGGCGAAGGCGGCGGGGGGCTTTGCGGGGCCGGCTGGTTGGGCGTCAGGGACGCAAGCTTCTCGGCGTTCTCTTTGGCTGCGCGCTTGGCTTGCTCGACCTGAAGCTGGGCGTCTGCGATCGCCTGACGTTTGGCTTCCTCGACCTGCCGCCGCGCGGCCTCCGCTTGCTGCTGCGCCACCTCGACCTGATGCCTGGCTTCGTCCAGTTCCTTCTTTGCTTGTTCGGCAAGCTGGCGCCGCGCTTCCTCGAGGTCCCTCTTAGCCTGCTCAGACAGCTTTTGCTTTGCCTCGGCCGTCTGCCGTGTGCTCTGTTCCTCAAGCTGTCGGCGAAGTTCAGCGGCCTTTTGAGCAGCCTGCTCCTCGGCCTCGCGTCGCGCATCGTCCGCTTTTGTGCGAGTTTGCTGCGCTGCTGCCAGTTTGCCGTTCTGCGCATGTGCGAGGTTCGCGTACAAGCCCGTGGTGTGACTTGCGAGAAACGAATCCCACGCCTCCTTGGTGCCGATTTGAGCGGCGAGTTCGTAATCGATGCGAGCTTCGGCTTCGGGATCGGCAGGTTTCACAGGCTGCGGAACCAGCGCCATCGTTTCGCCGCCGAGCGATCCGTAAACGAAAGGCTCCTGGCGATTGGCTGTGCTTTTCAGCACATCATCCCGAACCCGACCAAAAGCAAGCCGCAGATCCAGCCCCGGTTCAGCGATGTATTTCACGAGAGCGGCTGCGAACGGACTGTTTTCTCCGTCGCCATCGCTTGCCACCGCGCCGGCTTTTGCTGCAAAAGCGATCAGCATGTCCGACATTGGTGGTTCAATTTTCGCCAGCCCGCGCCCGATCGAGCGGCTGGCGACGCTTCGCTTCATCGTTCTTGCAAAGGGATTGTCGCGACAGGCGTCCAGGATGACAAGCTTGAGCCGCCTGACGGGATCGAGTGCCTTGAGCACGCGATCGAGCGAAACAGTCTCGTCCTCGATATCGAAGTCGCTCAACAACTTCGCATCCGCGGGTACAAGATAATTCGTACCATCGACCTCAATGCCATGACCCGCGTAATAGACCACCGAGATATCGGCATCCCGCGAAATCTCGGAGAACTCGCGGATGACACGGCGCAAATCGGCGATACCGAGATCGCGCTCGCTGTCGACCAGATTGAAGCCGGCCTTCTTGAACAGCGCAGACATCGAGTCGGCGTCGCGCGCTGGATTTGCGAGCCGCGGGACTTGCCGATAGTTGGACATGCCGATGACGAGGGCGACGCGCTTTTCCGCCAATGCGGGGGCAGCGGAAATATAGAATAAAAATCCAAAAACAATCAGGAGTGTGGACCGCACCGAAGGCCCCCATAGACGAATGCTCAAAACATACCAAGACCGTGTTCAGCCGGCAACCTGGCTAACCCGGCGATCAGCGCGAGGAGACCCAATTTGCCTTGGTTGGGGAATTTTGCCTGTGATCAGGATCACGTCCAGCGGCCTTTCGTCAAACATTCCTTTGTGGCTCGGATTGAAGCCGCGGCATGAGGCGGCATGTCAGATGCGGAGGCCGGTAGCGAAGAAGCAGAGCCGCGCGAAATCATGATTTTTTGCACACCGGCAGATCGATCCTGCGCGGTGCGGGCGCATGGGATTTCAAGTCTTCAAGCACGGACAACTCGCGAAAGAAGCATGGCCGGGCCCTGACGGCGAAAACCTGCGGGTCCCGCAGCATGCGTGTCCCTGTCATGAACTTGTTTCCCGCGTGAGGCAACAAAGGAGGAGATCTCAAGGCAAATGCGGTAAAAATCACTTCCATGCACCAAATCGCGGAACGAACGCTGATGATCTCGCGGGGCGCGATCGCTTCGTCGCCGGTCATGACGTCTCCGAAAAACATCATGAACGTATTCAGCGCGGCGGCATGTTCTTCGTCGGTCAACGTGGCATTGCAGTCCGAGATCAGCGCGGCGTCGATGTCGGACGAGCCCTGGATGAAGGCGCTGTATTTGACTTTCCTCACTCGTAGATCGGCGCAACGCGCGTCGAGAGCCGGCAACAGTTTAAAACCTTCGGAGGCCTCGTCGAGGCCGGCAAGCCGCTGGCGTTGCCGATCCGGCGTCAGCATCTCGGTCTGATAGTTCCGCCACTGTTCGACCGCGCCGGCGGCCGGCGTCAATGGTTTCGTTGACTGTCAGCTTTCCCATGCGGTTGACGACGCGTTCCTTCACGGCAGCCGGGATTTCGTAGGCGTGCATGGAGGCGGCTCCTTGAAAAACCTTAATCTTTGATCGCTTGCGCCGACGGCGGCTTGCGATGTCGCCTGCGATTTCCCTGTTCGTCACGATCCCGGTGATCTACAGTGGCTTTAGGGTGTTGAAGTCATCCTGATCAAGCTCGCACGGACATTTGGCGCCAGCAAGGCGCAGATCCTGACCAAGGTCATTCTGCCCGGCAGCATTCCCACGATGATCGCAGCGCTCAGGGTCAATGCGGGTTTATAGCGCCATCGTCTGGGCCGAGAGGTTCGTTACGCGCCGGCGATAGCCTGCTGCCAGTGATATCCGGCCAGCTAATCCGGCCGTCATGCGTTTGTGTCAGTTGCGTTTCGCGCCGGTCCAGATCACGCGACCAACAGAAAGCGGAGCCGATATGAGCGAGCGACTTGAGACATTGAGAAAAGCGCGCGAACGAATGACCGATGACCGCGACGCCTTCGCCAAAACCCTGGCGGCTCCCTTCGATCGCGAGAAGGCCGAGCGGGCGCGGATCAAATTTATCGAGACCCAGGTGCTGATCGACGCCATCGATCGGGCCATCGAGGGCGAACGGCCCGGGGCTGCCTGACCGTCCAGTTCGATCGAGCTTCCGCTTGCAGCAGGCAGCGATATTGGCTGAGAATAGACACCTGAAAAATCACGGCGGCAGCCCGCCTGGAGCGTGGTGAAAGCCCGAGCAGGGGTTGACCGGCAACGGTGTCGGCAAGGAGAGCGACGATGAACGGCACACTATCGCTTGCGGAACTCGACGATCGCATTGCGATCCTGCGCGACAACCTTCGGCAGCTTGTCGAGCAAGCGGCGGCGGCATCCGGCAGCCAGAACGAAGAGAGGATCGCGGACCGCATCACCCAGCAGACGGAGGAACTCGATAGGCTGATTCTGGAGCGCGATAGCCGCGCGAAGAAATGACGCTGTCTGGCTGCCGTGGCCGATCAGCGTCAAGGTGCGGCAAGGTTCTTCTTCGCGACCGCGGCGATGAAGCCACCGGCGTAAGGCATTCGCGCTTCTCTCTTTGTTCATCGATTGCAAGCCATCGGGACGCGCGAATGCGCGCCCAATGACGATTTCAAACGCTTCTCACGTGTGGCAGCACGCGGCGGCACCCGCGGCTGGCTGATACTGGTCGCGCAGCCGCAGCCAGTCCATCGGATATGGCAAGCCCTCTTCGTGGCGTCCGAGCGGCGTCAAGTCGAGATAGTGATAGGCGGCGTTCATCATGTCGAGGCCGCGCGCGAAGCACGAATAGGTGTGGAAGATGTTGCCCGCCTCGTCGCGGAAAAACACGCTGATGCCGGGCGC
>Ga0209488_10003937_pt1 | contig 11749 bp, 16 predicted proteins | sample Rivendell_Oct201_8_FD_188349 | JGI IMG/M metagenome (GOLD analysis project Ga0209488, IMG submission 188349) | Vadose zone soil microbial communities from the Eel River Critical Zone Observatory, Northern California, USA -... | ecosystem: Environmental > Terrestrial > Soil > Vadose zone >...
AGCGCGCCAGCGACTGCGCCAGCAGCGTCTTGCCCGAGCCGGTGGGACCGATCAGAAGGATGTTCGACTTCTGCAGCTCGACGTCCGCGTCGCCCTGCTGCCGGGCGGCCTGCATCCCGGGGCGCTGGCGGGCGGGCTTCTTCGAGTAGATGCGCTTGTAGTGGTTGTAGACCGCGACGGCGAGGATCTTCTTTGCCCGATCCTGCCCGACCACGTAGTCGTCGAGGAAGCTCTTGATCTCCATCGGCGCGGGCAGGGCCACCGCCGGGCGGTTCTCCTCCCGCTCGCTCTCCTCGGCGATGATGTCGTTGCAGAGCTTGATGCATTCGTCGCAGATGTAGACGGTAGGGCCGGCGATGAGCTTCCGGACTTCCCTCTGCCCCTTCCCGCAGAAGGAGCAAGAGAGATTGCCGTGGTGATGGCTGTCCTTACGGCTCATGTCACCTCCTCTTCACGGGAGTTTACGCAAGGGGCTACCGGCCGGGCAACCTTGTAGGTCCCAAGACGTAGGGAAACTTATAGAGGGTGGGTCCGCGGCGCCAGAATCCGTTGAGGGCCACACGTCCTGTCCCCGGCAAGCCGTTGGGCGGCCGGCGGCTCCAAAGCCCTGGGGCGCCATCGGCTTGCGCCGGCCACCCCCGAGCGCCAACATCGCGCCGGTGGTGCACGATCTGATCATTGTGGGCGCAGGCCCGGCGGGAATTTCGACTGCCGTGGAGGCCCGCGAGGCGGGAATCGGGCGGGAGCGCATCCTCATCCTGGAAAAAGGACCTGCACACTCCTATGCGATCCGCAAGTTCTACCCGGAGGACAAGCGGGTGGACGCCGTCTACAAGGGCATCCCCGACATGCACGGAATGCAACAAGCCGGCCGGCTGGACCTGCTCATGCCAACGGACATCGAGCGACTCGAGGAAGCGGGCGGACGCCCGCGGGCGCTGTACCGGCAGATCCCGCCTCGGACGTACGATCACCTGGTGTACGCGCTCAGCGGCTCGACGCCGGCGGGATTTCTCCAGGCGACGGGCGTCGAGCTAGCGGCCATGCGGGTGATCTGCCGGGACTACCTCGATTGCCCGATGCCCGCCGGACCACAGCCGGCTTGAACGAGACGTACGCCCTCCTGCTCGCCTATGACGGGGCGGCGTTCCGCGGCTGGCAGAAACAGCCCGGCATGGCGACGGTCCAGGGCGCGCTCGAGGATGCCATCCGGGCGCTGTTGGGGAAGCGGTACGCCGTTCACGGCGCCTCGCGGACGGACGCAGGAGTACACGCGCTCGGGCAGGTCGCGTCGCTGCGGAGTGGCCGGCAAGCGGGCCTCGACGGCTTGCAGCTTCCGGCCGGGTTGCGCCTGTTGCGGTGGGCCAAGGCAGCGCCCTCGTTCCACGCCCGCAGCAGCTCGATCGCAAAGCGATACCGATACGATCTGCCAAGCTTCCTTCCGACGGCGGCGGCAGACTGGGACCGCGCGCGAGCGGCGCTTCGCGGACTGGACGGGCTGCCACACCTGTCCGGGCTCTGCTCGCCGGCGAAGGAGCACCGACCGGCGCCGCCGCTCACCCGCTGGACGCTGGACGACGGCGGCGTCCTCGAAGTGAGCGCGAGAGCATTTCGCAAGCACGAGATTCGCAACCTGGCCGGGCATCTCGGAGCGGTCGCCCTCGGGCTCGCGCCGCCCGCGTCCCTGCGCGAGCTGGCGGTGCGGATGCGGCCGTGGACGGGTGCGCGCGCACCCGGGTCTGGGCTCACCTTGGTGGAAGTGGTCTACCCCCCGGAGCTCGATCCGTTCCGCTGACCCAGCGGTACCAGGCCCGCCGCTTCGTTGAGGCGTCCGGAGCGGAACGGCTCCAGGTCGATGGTGATGAACTTGAACCCGGCCGCCTTGAGCGCCAGCACCGCCGCTGCCCGGACCCGGGCCAGCTGGTCGAACTCCGCCTCCGCCACCTCGATGCGCGCGATCTCGCCGTGATAGCGGACGCGGAACTCGCGCAGCCCCAGGGCGCGCAGCGCCATCTCGCTGCGCGCGAGCTGCGCCAGGCGCTCTTGTGTCACCTCGGTGCCGTAGGGAATGCGGGAGGAAAGACAGGGCTGCTGCGGCTTGTCCCAGGTCGGCAGCCCCATCTCGCGGCTCAGCGCCCGGATCTCGGCCTTGGTCAAGCCGGCGTCGGCGAGCGGCTGCATCACGTGATGGTCCGATGCGGCCTGCAGTCCGGGACGGTAGTCCGCGAGCTCATCGGCGTTGGTGCCCGAGACGACGGCCTGCAGCCCCAGCGATTCAGCCTGCGCGGTCGCGAGCGAGTACAGCTCCGTCTTGCAAAAATAGCAGCGGTTCACGGGGTTCGCGGCGTAGCGCCGGTCTTCCAGCTCTCCCGAACGCTTCTCGACGTGCTTCGCGCCGAGCTGGCGGGCGACGGCGCGAGCACCCTCGAGCTCGTCCTCCGGAACGGCGGGGGAAAGCGCGGTGAAGGCCACTGCCCGATCTCCGAGCGCCTCCACCGCGAGCGCGAGCAGGAGCGCCGAGTCGACGCCGCCGGAGTACGCGACGAGCGCGCTGCCGATGGAGCGCAGCCGCGTCACGACCTGTTCGCGCTTTTCCCGCAGGGCCGGATTCATCGGGCGCCTCCATAGCATTTTTCGTGACACGCCGCGTGAGCGTGGTACCCATCCGCGAGCACGAGGTGAACATGCACATGATGCCCAAGGTCCTGGTCCTCGCAGTGGTCCTTCTCGCACTCCCGGTGCACGCCCAGAGACGTACCGACCCACCCCCCCCAGGCACGAAGTACAGCCTTCTCGGCGGCGAGACCGTCGGCACGGGCGTCAACGTGGCCAGCGGTGAGTTCGGTTGGCCCGGCATCTCCTTCGGCATCACGCACGGCCTGAGCCGGGACACCGACATCGGGGCCCGCTTCGACTTGCTCTTCGGCTTCGAGGAGACGACCAACAGCCAGTTCGGGATCGGGTTCCGCGTCCCGCTGCGGATGACCGCGATGCGCAGCGACCGCATCTCCGTCCTGATTCACATCGACCCCGGATTGAGGATCTACACCACCAACCCGGCCATCTTCGGGCTTCAGTTCCCCATCGGCGTGGTGCTGGGCTATGCGGCGCAGCGAGACCTCACGGTCGGCTTCGGCGTGGACCTGCCCATGACCCTGATTGTCACGCCCAGTCCTGTCCAGCTCATCCTTGGACCGACCTTCGGGCCGGCCGTCGAGTTCCACGTCGATCCGAGGCTCGCCGTCGGCCTCAACACGCGATTCGGACCGATATTCTCCACCACCGGTGGCGGCAGCCAGTTCGGGTTCGTGATGCAGGTGCTGGCCGCGTACAGGATGTAGCGCGGCTCAGCGCTTGCGCTTGCCGCCCGCGGCCATCCGCGGGCGATCGGCCCGGGCGGTACGCGCCGCGGTCTGCTTGCGGGCGGGCGCGGCCCGCTTGGCCTTTTCCGGCTTCGGCACCTTGCGCTCCGGCAGCTTGAGTACCTTCTTCTCCGGCTCCGGCTTCGGCTTCGGGGCCGGTGCCCGCGCCTGGACCTTGGGCCGGCCCTTCATGGCCGCAACCGCCGGATCGAGCAATCTCTGCGCGACCAGCTGGCCGAGGATGTGCTCCACCGCCTCGTCCACGCTGTGCTTGCTCGTGTCCACCATGACTTCCGCGTGGCTGGGCGGCTCGTACGGCTCGGTGATCCCCGGGAGCGTCTTCAGCTCGCCCGCCAGTGCCCGCTTGTACTTTCCCGACTTGTCGCGCTGGATCAGCGTCTCGGTAGGGCACTCCACGAAGACCTCGGCGAACCGGGAAATCTGCCGCCGCGCTTCGTCACGGGCTTCCCGGTAAGGGCTTTCGATCGCCGATTGGATGATGATTCCGCCACCTCTCGTCACCAGCCTGCAGACCCAGGCCAGCTTGCGCGCCTCGGCATTGCGCTCGTCCTTGGTGGCGGCGCCGCCGATGCCGAGCATCTGCTCGAGTTCGGGTCCATCGAGCACGTCGACGACTTTCCCCAGTCGTCGCAAGCGGTTAGCCAGTCCCTGAGCAAGCGTCGACTTGCCGGCCCCGCTCATCCCAGTCAGCCAGACGGTGAAGCCGCTCGTACCCATCGTGCCCAGATTCATGGACCCGTAATCTCCTTCCGAAAAATTCGGGGCACAATACCGACCTTGTCCCACTCTGGCAAGGAATATGCTGGGGCGATTTCCCGATTGCTGAGGCAATCAAGGATATGCCGGAATGCCCCGGACCTCTTCTTCGCGAAAGTCCCGCCCGGTCGCATCCCAGGTATACAGGCGAGCGGAATCGACATTCCCCGCCCGCACCGAGACGACCAGGTAGCGGACGCCGGGCCAGAGCGGTTCGCCGTCATCGTCGAGAGCCTTGTGCTTGTCTTCACGTGAGAAATATGCCCCGACGTCCGGGTGGGAATGAACGATGGCCCATAGGCTCCTCCCGGCACGCTCGGCCGCTTCCAGGGCAAGCAACAAGGCTTTCGGGTCCATGACGTATCCGTCGCGCTGGCCGCGGCCGCTGGTCGCCGCTCCTTCCGCTGTGCCGGCAATATTTTGTATAACCTGAAAACGCAGATCTCCGTTCGTGTCCGCGAGCAGGAGGCCGCAGCACTCCGAGGGATAGGTCTCGCGCGCGTGCCGCGCGATCTGCTCCAGGGCGGCGGCCGGGATCATGGCGGGGGAAGGTACCGGTCGGCCCGATCGGGAAACAGCGTCACCACGACCCCACGCTGCCCGCTGTCGCTCAGCTCGTTCGCCACCTGGATCGCACCCGCCGCCGCGGCACCGGCGCTGTGGCCGGCGAGCAGGCCTTCATCGCGGACGAGCCGCTCGGCCGTGTCCCAACCAAGATCGGTGGGAATGCTCAACTTCCGGTCCAGCTCGGACTCCTTGTAGATGCGCGGGACGATGCTGGAGGGCATGTGCTTGAGCCCCTCGAGCCCGTGCAGCGCTTCGGCGGGCTCCACCGCGACGACCTGGACGTCCCGCTGGCGCGCCTTGAGCCCGCGGCCTGTCCCCATGACGGTGCCGCCCGTTCCGATCCCGATCACGGCGTGCGTCACGCGTCCGCCGCTCTGCTCCCAGATCTCCTTCGCGGTGCCCAGCTCGTGGGCGCGGGGGTTGGCATCGTTCGAGTACTGGTCGGCGTAAAACCACTTGTCCGGCTCATCCTGCGCGAGCTTGCGCGCGAGACGGATCGCGCCGTCCGATTGCTCCAGCGGATCGCTGAAGATGATCCGGGCGCCGAAATGCCGGGCGATCCGCTTGCGCGCCTCGCTCACGTTGCCGGGCATCACCAGCGCCACCGGCACGCCCAGCGCCGCGCCGATCCAGGCGTACGCGATCCCGGTATTTCCGCTGGTCGAGTCGAGCAGCGTGCGCCCCCCGAGGGTTGGAAGCGCGTCCTGGATGATAGCCAAGGCCGCGCGATCCTTCACGCTTCCACCGGGATTGAACCACTCCAGCTTGGCATGGATCTCCACCCCGGGCGGCTCCAGCGAGCGCAGACGGACGAGAGGCGTGTTCCCGACCGCCTGGGTGAGCGATTCGATGGGGGCCTCCTGGATCACCTCGCCAGGACCTCGCGGATTGCGTCGAGGGCGGCTTGGGTCCCCTGCACCGCGGCCTCCGACGCGCTTCCACCCGGGTCGGACGAGAGACTGATCGTTCTCTGCGTCGGTCCGGTCAGGTCGGTCCAAGGAGCGAGGCGACGCAGCTCTTCATGCCAGCCCGGTTCGTCCACCACCAGGCGCCCACAACCGCTAGCGGCGAGGTAGCGCGCCGCCCACCGGGCAGCCGGACCGCACCCCGCCACGCGAAAGGACGCCGCGCGGACCTTGTCCTGGTCGAACCCGTCCAGCAGCAGGTGCCGGGAAAAGCGCTCCTGCTGCTCCGGCGTCAGCATCCGCCCGCGATCGCTGGCACGATGGTCAGCCGGTCGCCTTCCTTCAGCTCCGTTCCGAGCCCCTGCGCGTGGCGGACGTCCTCGTCGTTGCGGAAGAGGTTCACGTAGCGGCGGAGAGCCCCCTTCTCGTCGAGCAGCTTTTCCTTGATGCCAGGGTACTTGCGCGACAGCTGGTCCAGCGCCGCCTGGACGGTGGCGGCGTTCTCGACGGCCACTTCACCTTGGTTCGCGGTGAGCGAGCGCAATGGCGCGGGAATCTTCACGATCACGGGCATGGTGTCAGCTCCTCCTCTTGTAGGATGCCGCGATCCCGCACGCGGCGCACGCGGGATCGCGCTTCAACCGTAGCGGCCGCTGCGTTCCGAGGCGGGCGTCCCAGCGATGCAGCATGCCCGCGTCGGGCGCGCTGCGCAGGACCGAGAGCGTTGCTCGCGCCATCGCCGCGCCCACCAGGCCGCAAAGCGGCGCCAGCACACCTGCCAGAGCGCATGTCGGGGCGTTGAGCGGCGGCGCCTCGAAGAGGCAGCGCAAGCAGGCACTCTGCCCGGGCAAGACGGTGAGGAGCAGCCCCGCCCATCCCAGCGCCGCACCGTGAACGAGTGGAATGCCGCGCCGGACGGCTTCGTCGTTGGCGAGGAAGCGGGTCTGCGGGTCGTCAGTTCCGTCGAGGAGCACATCAGCGTCCCGGAGCAACTCTCCGGCAGTCGCCGCCTCGAACCGGATGACGCGCGCTTCGCCGCCCACGCGCTGCGCGGCGACCTCCGCTTTCGGGCGGCCGAGATCGCCGTCCCCGTAGAGGATCTGGCGGGCGAGGTTCGAGCGCTCGACGCGATCGGCGTCGACGATCACCAGGCGCAGGTCGAGCTTCTCCTCGGCCAGCGCCAGCGCCGCGGGGCAGCCCAGCCCACCCGCCCCGAGCAGCACGGCGGTCTTCATGGCGGCACCTCCAGCGAGAACTCGCGCTCGCCGGGCGCGGTGACGATGGCCACGCCCCCGCGCCCGTGCGCGTATCCGGCCGCCGCCGCACCGGCGTGATTCGCCAGGAGCCCCAGCTCGCGACCGAGGCGGGCTCGAGCTCGCGCGGCATCGTCGCGCGCGATGGCCACCTGCTCGATCTCCGCCGGAAGATCGGCCGAGCGCGGCAGGTCCGGCAGCTCCTCGCCGGCCGCGACCAGCGCCACTCCTCGGACCCGCGGCCATCTCTGCCGGAGCGCGGCGAGCGCCCCGAGCAGAGCCGCGCCCTCGCCGGCGGGGCAGACGATGAGCGGCGGGGCCTCGCCGAGCTGCTCGAGAAGCTCGGCCCCCAGCGTGCGCGCGAACACCGCGGGATCGGGGTTCCAGGGCTTGGCGCGCGGGGCGATGCGCACTCCCCAGATCTTCAACCCCTCCCGCATCTCGTGCGTGACCGCTCCCCGCAACGCCAGCTCGGCGCCGGATCGCGCGAACGAGAGTGCCTGGTTTCCGCTCAGCTCAGCGGTTTCCTGGGGCCCCGGGGCCCGATCCGAGACCGACCCCCGGGGCCGGAACAGCTCGAGCTTGAGGAGCGCGTCGTCCCAGCGCAGAAGTGGCGTCATGTGGCGTTCCTCGCCGCGGGCGGGCAGGATAGCAGTCGTGACGCGCTGGGCAACCCTGGTGCTCCTATCCGCCGCTGTCTGCCAGCCGGCGTCGCCGCCGCCGGCCGCTCCGGAGTCGTGCCTCGATCGGCAGCTCAAGGCGAAGGGACTGAATCCGTTCGGGGATCCTCCGGACACGTTCTACGCCGGCGGCACTCCCCTCTTCGACGAGAAGACCGGACGATCGGTGCCGCGCGACCAGTACGTCCTGGCGAAGCATCCCGACATCGCCCGCGCCTGCGGAGCCGACGCCGGCCCTTGATTGCCCGCTGCCCGAGCGCGCTGCTATCGTCGCGCGCCGTGAGCGAGACGACGGCGCTGGTGGCGGGCGCGCCCGAGCGCCAGGGAACGCTGGCCGCACCGTCCGAGCGCAGCGAGAGGACTCGCGCATTCCACGAGGACCGGTTTCTCACCCGGGCCCGCGCCCTGTTCTACGCCCGGCTCGCTTTCCTCGTGCTCGGCCTCGGCGTGATCGGGGTGCCTTCCTGGTCGGCCGCGTTCGGCATCGGAGGACCGCGTGCCTTCGCCATCTACCTGGTGATGGTCGCGTACAGCGCGGCGAACTACCTGTTCCTGCCGCACAAGAAGATCGGCAAGATCGTAACCTTTGCGACGCTGTGCGCGGACCTCTGCGTGCTGGTCTGCCTGGTCAGCGTCACCGGGGGCCTCCGCAGCCCGCTGCTGGCCGCGCAGCTCCTCTTCACCATACTCTTCGTGGTCCTGTTTCCCACCCCGTTCGCGGTGGTCCCGCCGCTGCTCACGTTCCCGGTGGTGGCAAAGCTCGCCCAGATCCTCGGCGGCCACGCGCTGGTGCAGATCGATCTCTTCATCCTGCTCTGGTACTCGGCCATCAACTGCATCGTGGTCTACATGATGGTCTATCTCAACGAGCGCGACCGGCTGAAGCACCGCGAGCTGCAGAAGCTCTCCGGCGCGCTCCGGGAGATGGCCGTGGTCGACGAGCGCAACCGCCTGGCGCGCGAGATCCACGACGGGCTCGGCGGGGTGCTCTCCTCGGTGGTGATCCAGAGCGAGTACCTGCTCAACATGATCGACGGGTCCGAAGTCCGCGCCAGGCTCTCGGGAAACAACGAGGCGCGCGCGGCCATCCTCCCCACCATCCGCAAGGAGCTCTCCGACCTGCACCAGGCGGCGGAGGACTCGATGGACGAGCTGCGCCGCAGCCTGCGGATGATGAAGGAGGACTTCGACCTGGTGGGGACCCTCTCCGACTACTGCAAGCTCGCCTCCGCGCGCCACCGGCTCGACGTCCGCTTCGGGCGCGCGGGCGCCGAGCGCGCGGTGGGACCCGAGAGCGCGCTCGCCCTCTTTCGCGTGCTGCAGGAGGCGATCACCAACGTAGCCCGCCACTGCGGCAAGGGCACCGCGGTGGAGGTGACGCTCGGCTTCGAGCCCGGCCTGGCCACGCTGCGCATCCAGGATCGCGGGAGCGGATTCGTGCTTCCCCGCGATCCGGCCGGACTGGCGCGGGAAGGGCACTACGGGCTCGCTAACATGCAGGAACGGGCCCGAAAGGTATCGGGCGATCTCCGGATGACGTCCGCTCCCGGACAGGGTACGTGCGTCGAGCTGGTGGTTTCAGCCGGAGAGGAGCTGGAGCGATGAGCGCCGCAATCGAGTCCCGGAAAATCAAGGTAGTGGTCTGCGAGGATCAGCCCCAGATCCTCAAGAACCAGATGAAGATCCTCCAGGGCTCGCCCGAGGTGGAGGTGATCGGGACGGCGCTCTCGGGGGAGGCGGCGCTGGAGCTGCTGGAAAAGAAGCAGCCCGACGTGCTCCTTCAGGATCTGGGCCTGCCGCGGATGACCGGGATCGAGGTCACGCGCGAGGTGAAGCGGAAGTGGCCGGCGGTCGAGGTCCTCATCTTCACCATCTTCGACGAAGAGGAGAAGGTGATCGACGCCGTGAAGGCGGGCGCCTCCGGGTATCTCCTCAAGGGCGCCAGCTCGGAGAAGCTCCTGGAGGCCATCCGCGAAGTGAAGGCCGGCGGCACCATCATCCAGCCCAGCCTGGCGCGCAGGCTGCTGCGCCGGTTCCATGTGGCGGAGACCGATGCGCGGCCTCCGCCGGCGTACCGCGAAGAGCCGCCAATGCGGCCGTTGACGGAGCGCGAGATCGAGATCCTCAGGTTGATCGCGAAGGGCCTCTCGAACAACGAGGCGGCTGGAGTGCTGGGGCTCTCGCGCGCGACGGTGCGGACCCACCTCGAGCACATCTACGACAAGCTCGAGGTCACCAATCGCGTCGAGGCGGTGACCGAAGGTCTCCGCAAGGGGCTGATCGAGGTGTAGGCACGGGGGGCCTAGCGAAGGCGGACGATCTCGTTCGCCTCGAACAGGCCCTCGGCGACCAGGCCCGCGTCTTGCAGCGCTTCGGGGGGGTACCCGATGTCGCAGAGCCAGACGTCGCCGGTGAACTGCAAGGCGACCGAGGCGAAGAGGCCGGCGCAGGGCAAGCCCAGGGCGAGCGTCGCGCGTGCCGCGAGCGTGGGCTGCATCGGGTCCCCGGTGTCCGGGTCGAGCCCGCTGGGACACTCGAGCGAAAGGACTTCGGCGCGGGATTCGTTCGACAGCCGGATCAGCGCGGCGAACGGCTCGCGCGGGGCGCCCTCGAGACCGACGCCCAGCAGACCGTCCAGCACCAGATCCGCGTCGGCCACCGCTGCGCGGACGGCGGGCGATCGCGGCTGCAACAGCGGCAGGCGGAGCGCCTCGCAGATGGCCGCGGCCCGCGCGGTCTCCGGGCGCATCTCGCGCTCTCCTCCGGTCAGCACCGCGGAGCAGCTGGCGCCGAAGCCGTGCAGGATCCGCAGCGCGTGCAGGGCGGCGCAGGCCTTGACGCCGGTTCCGGCCAGAGCGAGCACCGTCGCGCCCGCGATCTGGTTTTCGAGCAGCTTGCGGGAGAGGGCCGCGGCGCCCCTCGCGGCCGCCTCGGTCATGGAGTCGCGCGTGATACCGTAGGCGACCGCGGCCTGCTCCACCCGGGCAAGCAGCTGGGTGCCGACCGGCGGAAGATCGAGCGCGCCCGGCATGCGGCCAGCCTAGACCGAGAACTTGAACGGCGCCCGGTCCACGAAGAGCGTATCGCTACTGTGCTCGCCGCCCTGCTCGTCCTTGACCACGAAGTAGAAATGACACTCGTTGGCGGCGGCGGCGTCCGGCGGGATCTCCAGCTTGACCTTCTTCTTCACGCTCTTCGCGGCGGCCGCCGATTCGCTCTTCACCTTCTTGTCCTGCGCGCGATCGGCGCCCTGCGCCCAGATCTCGATCTGAAGCTGCCCCTTGGGATCCTTGCACTCGATCCGCAGCTCGACGTCCTGGCCGTTGGCGGCGCGCTGCAGGCTCCAGCGCGCGGAGACGATGGAACCAGACTTGCGCTCGTCTTTGGCGTCCTTGCTGACGTCCCTCTTGGCCTTCGCGTCGTCGCCGCCCTGGTGGGTATCGGAGGCCTTCTTCGGCTGCTTCTTCTTCGACTCCGAGGCCTGCTCGAGGAGGATCTTCAGGGCGTTGATCAGGTACTGTCCCAGCCCGGCGGCGTCGGCGCCGTCGTCGATGTACACGTTGGGCGAGCCCTCGATGATGGGCCCGCTTCCGCCGCAGTGCTTGGTCTTGTCGTTCATGCGCGCGAACGGCTTGCCGTTCACGTAGACCGTCGGCGACCCCTTGACCACGGTGAAGTTGTTGGGCCCGCAGCAGACGGCGTGGATTCCCAGGTCGTCCTGCCGCGCCGCGCCCTTCCTGTTCACGAACACGTCGGTGGAGGCGGTGACGATGGGTCCGATCCCGGGGTGCGGGCAGGCAGGGCAGCCGTGCGCATCGGCGTCGACCTGTGCCTTGTCTCCGAGGCGAGCGGCAGCGGGCATGGCTCACACCCTCCGGGTGGGAGTTTATCACCCCACCGCACACCCGTACAGCAGCCAGTCCACGCGGCCCTGGGAGGCAAGCGTCGCTTGCCCGTCCCGGACCTGCATGTTATTCGCGCACCCCTCATGTTCGCCTTCATCGTCACCGTGCACGTCGTCGTCAGCGTCTTCCTCATCTTCGTGATCCTGTTGCAGCCCGGAAAAGGCGACGCGATGGCGGCCTTCGCCGGCGGCGGCGGCTCGTCGAACACGGTCTTCGGCGGCCGCGGGTCGGTGACGTTCCTCAGCAAGGTCACCGCGATCTGCGCGATCATCTTCATGATCACCTCGCTGACCCAGGCCT
>Ga0209488_10003938_pt1 | contig 11748 bp, 7 predicted proteins | sample Rivendell_Oct201_8_FD_188349 | JGI IMG/M metagenome (GOLD analysis project Ga0209488, IMG submission 188349) | Vadose zone soil microbial communities from the Eel River Critical Zone Observatory, Northern California, USA -... | ecosystem: Environmental > Terrestrial > Soil > Vadose zone >...
AAAATCTTAGGAACTTCAAATCCACCACACTACGTCCAGCTTAGATCGTGCTTGCTCAGGGGTATCGAACGAATGCGCTTTCCGGTCGCGGCATGAATCGCATTGCAGATCGCCGGAGCGACCAACGGCACCACCTCTTCGCCGATGCCGGAAATCCAGCGATCGGTCTTGATGTAATTGAGCGTGATTTGCGGGAATTCGTTCATGCGGATCGGCGAATACTGGTGGAAGTTGCTTTGCTCCACCGTGGCGTTGTTGAAGGTGATTTCCTGACGGAAGACCGGTCCCAAGCCCCAAGCCATCATGCCGCGAATCTGCCGATCCGCAGCTTCCGGATTTATCAGAGCGTGGCCTTGGTCGTGGATGATATCCATGCGTTGGATCGTGACCGCCCCTGACGGCGTAACCGAAACGGTTACCGCCAACGCAACGAGAGCAATCCCGCGCGGGTCCACCGCTTTGCGGTCATCGATGGCAACACCGATACCCGTGCCCTTTGGCAGTTTCTTGCCCCATCCGGATTTTTGCGCAACGGCATCGAGCGCCTTCACCCAGTCGGCCTTGGCATTGTCCTCGAACGAAGCGGGATTGGCGGCGTTCAGAAGCGCGCGGCGATAGAGAAGCGGATCCTTGCCCGCCGCGTGCGCCATCTCATCGATGAAGCTCTCCAGATAGAACACGTTCGCGTAGGTGCCGGTCGAGCGCCATGTCGCGCTCGGCACCCAAGTCTTCATCGTGTTCACTTCGACGCGCAGATTTTTCGTGGCGTAGGGGAAGAGGTGAAAACCGCGCAGCAATTGATGGGCGAGCTGCGCCTTGTATTTGCCGTAAGTGATCAGAGGCGTGCCTTCGAGAGCATCATTGCCCGCCACCCGAATCCAAATGGCCGTCGGCATTCCGTCCGGACCCAGAGCCGCCGTCATCTTGGCGACGCCCATGGGATGATAGCCGTTGACATGGGCGAGATCTTCCTCGCGCGTCCACAGCACTTTCACGGGGCGGCCGCCGAGCGCCTTGGCGACTGTCACGGCCTGCTCCAACTCGCCGTGCATTCCGCCCCGCCCGAAGCCGCCACCCTCGAAGCAATTGTGCACGAACACCTTGTCGGGGGAGAGGCCGGTGAGCTTTGCCGCGATGGTGGTTCCGTAGTCGGGAATCTGCGTGCCCATCCAGACCTCCGCGCGGTCGGCGGTCACTTGCGCGGTGCAGTTCGGCGGCTCCATCTGTGCATGGGCTTGATGGGAGAGCTGATATTCGGCCTCGACGATCTTGGTAGCGCCTTTCAGCGCCGCCTCGACATCGCCCTCATCGACGGGCGTAGGCCCCTTTTGATTGAGCTTGCTCCGATAGAGCGCAACGAGATCGCTTGTGCCCTGATGCGCGTTGGGTCCCGCATCCCAAACGACGGGCAATTTGTCGAGCGCGGTCTTCGCGCGCCACCAGCTGTCGGCAACCACCGCGATGCCGCTTGAGGGACCGATGCCTTCCATCGGCACGGCCGCAATCACGCCGGGCATGTTCCGGATCGCATCGAAATTGAAGCTCTTCAGCGTACCGCCATAGGACGGCGACTGCTTCGTCGCCGCATAGACCATGCCGGGCAGACGCACATCGATGCCGTAAACAGCTTGGGCGCGCGCTTTGACTTCGACATCGAAGCGCCGCACGCGCCGGCCGATCAGCGTGTATTGGTCGGGCGTCTTGATCGCGGGCTCGCGATCCAGGTTGATCGCCGCCGCCTTCGCCGCGACCTGGCCATAGCGCAGGCTGCGCCCCGACGCCTTGTGGGTGAGAAGGCTGTTCTTCGCTTCGATCTCGGAGGCCGGCACGTTCCATTCGGCCGCCGCCGCCGCCTTCAGTCTTTCGCGCGCACTCGCGCCCGCCTGCTGATACAGCTTGCGGCCGAGACGCACCGAGCTGCTCGCTTCGGTATGCAGGTGATCATAGAGATTGTGTTCGCGGATATGCCGGTTCGGCTCGGCATAAACGCTTTGGACCTTGGACCAATCGCACTCCAATTCCTCGCAGATCATCATCGGATTGGAAGTCAAAACGCCCTGCCCCAAATCCGATTGATTGACGCGGATCAGCACGCGGTCATCGGCGCCGATGACGATCCAGGGATTGACTTCAACGCCGCCTTCCACCGGTGGCAGCCACGGGCGTGCATTGACGATGTTTCCCGCGGCCGGGGTTTCAGCGGCGAACAGATCGGTCACATGCAGCGACAAAGCCATTCCGCCGCCAATCGCCGCCGTGGTGATGAGAAACTCTCTGCGATCGATTTCCGTCGCCATATGTTCCTCCTCAGCCTTTGGCCATCAGAGCTGCCGCTTTGCGGATGCCGTTGCGGATTTCCGCATAGGTGCCGCAGCGGCAGATATTGGTCATCTCACGGTCGATATCGGCATCGGTCGGATGGGGATTGCGCTTGAGCAGCGCCGTCGCCGCCATGATTTGACCGGCCTGGCAATAGCCGCATTGCGGCACCTGCTCTTCGATCCAGGCCACGACAACGGGATGGTTCTTGTCAGCGGCGATGCTTTCGATGGTGGTGATGTCCCGTCCCGTCAATCCGCTCGCGGGAAGAGAGCAGGACCGCATCGGCTGGCCATCGACATGCACGGTGCAGGCGCCGCAAAGACCCGCGCCGCAACCGAATTTGGTGCCGGTCATTCCAAGCGTATCGCGCAGGACCCAAAGAAGGGGAGTATCGGGCTCGGCATCCACATCGACGGTCTTGCCGTTGATCTTCAGCGCAAACATCGCCGTTCGCCTCCATACCCGCGTGATGCAAGATGGGAACTACATCACGATATCTGGAGATTCACAATCGCGGAAAGGGCCTTCCTTGGCTCACAAAAACAGACGCCCGCCCGCAAAGACGGAAAATGGCGGCGCGGGACTGAGACTGCGCGGATTGGCAGCCCCGGGCACCTCGGGAATCGGCACGTCGCTGGTCGGCGAAAATGTCCCGAAGGTTTCGTATTTTTTGTCGAACAGATTGCGCAGCGTGGCGAACAATTCGACTCGTTCCGTCACGCGGTAGGAGGAGCTGAGATCGAACACCGCATAGGGGCGCGTCTTCGGGTTGAGATTGGATTCATCGCCGCGCAGATAGACGCCGCTGGACGCGCGGGCGGCGAACGCCACGTTCCAGCCCGGCAGCAACTCGTAGCCGATGGTGGCTTTGAAGACATCCGCCGGCACGCTCGGCAGACGCATCCCCGGTACGATATGGATCTGTCCATTCGGATCCGCGAGCGGATTGAGCGGGCTGTTCAGCGTGAATGCCGAGCGGAAAATGGCGTCGGTGCGGCTGTAATCCAGCGAGAGGGAGAGGGCTCCGCGTTGAAAGTCGAGAGAGGATTCGATGCCCTGCCGTCTGGTGTCGCCGATATTCTGAAAAAATGCGCGGCCGACGATGTCGCTCGCTACGAACTGCAGATCGTCACGCGTGTCGGTGCGATAGACACCCGCGTGCCAGCGCAAATCCCCTCCCCACACTTGCGCCAATTGCCCGCGCAAGCCTGCTTCCACCGTGTGCGCCGTCACCTGCTTGAGGGCGGGATCGCCGACGAAAAAATTCGTCAGACTGCATGGCGATGACGGGGCGGCACAGGAAAGCTCGGCCGGCGTCGGAGCGCGGTTTGCTTGCGAATAGCCCAGATACGCCGATAGGGATGATGCGAATTTGTAACTCGCCCCTATCGCCGGATTGAGATGGGTGAAACGATGGCTGCCGTTGAGCGCCGTGCCCAACGCGTCCTCTAATGCGACATCGGCGATATTGTAACGCGCCGACGCGCTGACCGAGAAAGTATCGGTCAGATCGAACATCTCAGAGAGGTAAAAACCGTAATAGGAATTGTGGGTCGTAACGTCGACCGGCGTAATCGATCCATCCACTTGATCGATCACCAATCCCGGACCGACGAAGCCGCGATCCGTACCCAACCCACCGACCTGCGAATGCGCCGCGAATCCCGTGCGGCCTTTGTCGATGGCCAATCCGGCGAGGAAATGACTTGTCCGGGCAAATAGTGGTGCGTCATAGGCCGCTTGGAGCGCGCCGCCATATCCGGTGCTGTCGGTGCGCGTCACGTTCAATTGGCCATAGGGTCCGCCGGAGAGGAAATCGGGAATCGGTTTTGCATCTTCGCCGGTGACGACGGAACCATCATCCAAGCACAACAGACCGGCCGGCGCCGCGCAGGGCTGCGCGTTACTCGCGTCGCCATTCATGCTGCGCTGACGAAAACCGCTCAGATAGAGATTGCCTTGGAATGACAGCGCGTCCGATGCGCGCAACGTGCCGTAGAGATTGGCCAGCCCGTTTGTGTTTTTCGTATTGTCTGGAAAGGTGAAAACGGCCGACCGCGCTACCGCTAAGAGCTCGATGGGAGCGGTGCCATTGCCGGTCAGATTGTTGTCGGCCCCGGAAAGGCTGAGATGGATTTCACCCGCTGCGCCGCGCCATCCCAAATCGGCAAAAATCTGCGCCAGCCGGGAGGGCGAGTGCTGACGCCATCCGGTTTCGGTCAAGCGGTTGACCGCGATATAGAGCGCCGTGTTTCCATCCTGGACACCGTATTGGATCGAGCCTTGCAAGCGACCGTAGGCGCCGAACAATCCTTCGCCTTCGCCTCCGGTGTAAGTGAAACCGTTCTTCATCTGGATGACGGCCGAGCCGCCCAGCGCGTTCAAGCCGAAGACCGGATTTGATCCTTCGAGAGTCAGCCGATCGATGGCGACATCGGGAATCAAATCCCAGTCGATTGTATCGCCGAAGGGTTGGTTGAGTCGCACGCCATTGGCGAAAACGGCGAGGCCCTGCGCGTCGCCCGCAAGCGGCGAAGCCTCGAACCCGCGATAGAACAGGCTGGGCTGAAACGGATTGTTTTGCGCGTTGGAAAAGGAAACCCCTGATACACCTAGACCCAGCGTGTCGATCGCGCTCGCGGCGCCAAAGCGTTTCAAATCCGCGCTGTTGATGACCTGAGTGTTGAATGGGACTTTGTTAGGGTCGAGCGCCGTGCCGGGCAAGGCGCCCGCGGTTATGACAACCGATTCAACAGGGACATCCGCGGGCGCCGCTTGCGCGTGCGATACGCACGCGAGCCAAAGCAACGGGAGAACAGCGACCCGGGAATTGTTCATCAAGGCTCGAATCAGTGCCGACCTGAACCACAATAGCGGAACCGCGCGGGTTCCGTCGTCAGACACTAAACCAACGGAGGCGGCAGATTCTTTCGATTGTAATTGTCTTATTGGCGAGCTCTTTGCTATCGGGCTGTGGAACGGCGACGGGAGTTCGGGGCCTGTCAGGAGCCGGGATCGGCGCCGGTGTTGGGATACTCACAAAACCAAGTTAGGTAAATCTCGGTAAGTCAGCCTGGAAAAGCCAGCCGAATCGGGGCTCGTTGAAGATCGTTCAATTCGTCTTCGTCTCGGAAATCTTGTGTCAATTTTTTTCAGGCACGGTCGAAGGACTGCTGGCGCTCCTGTCCATCTGGAAGAGGAACCCTCATGAGAGCGACGAAAACTCTGACGGTCCTGGCTGTTGCCTTGATGACCGCAACCGCAATTCAACCTGTGTTCGCCCAAGGACACGCGTTCGCCCGGGCCGGCAACGCCGCCTACAGCAACGGCTATGAGGACGGCTACCGCGACGCCTATCGGGCAGGTTATGAGGATGGCCGGGCCAACCGGCGCTTCGATGACCATTACGGCCAACCCCCGCGGCCCGTCGTCCACGAAGAACGCGAAGATCGTTGGCGGCAGCGCTACGCTCGAACCTACACCTACAACGACGATTCCTTTTATCAGGAATGCCGGCAGTCGGTGGATCCCGCCGGCGTCATTGCGGGAGCGTTGATCGGCGGATTGTTGGGCAACGCGGTCGGCCGCGGCGGTGGGCGCACCGGGGCGACGGTCGCAGGCGTCGTCGTGGGAGGCGCGATGGGCGCAGCGCTGACCCGCAATCTTGAATGTGAAGATCGCAGCTATGCCTACAAGACCTATTATGACGGCTTCAATTCGGGCCGCCCCAATAGTGTCTATCAGTGGCGCAATCCGCGAAACGGCCATTACGGCGAGTTCCGCGTCGCCGATTACTACAATGATCCCGATGGTTTCCGCTGCGCCAACTACACCCAGCAGATATTCATCAATGGTCGTCCGCAGCCGGCGAATGGCCGCGCCTGCCAGCAGCCTGATGGCACCTGGACGATTGTAAGCTGACGAGGACAATCAGCAGCTCGAGCGCGACCTCCTCCTATCCCCTCCCCGAAATCCTCTTTCGCTTTGCTCAAGACGATTTCTGCCCCTCCCCTTGTGGGAGGGGCAAGTTCTTAGCGCAAATGGGAGGGCAAGTTCTTACCGCAGCACGTTGCTTTTCTCGGCTGCCTCGATCATGGCATCGGCGTCCGTCTGCAGAAGGAAGCCCGCCGCAACGATTTTTTGCGCGGCCGTCTTCACCACTTGAACATAGCCGTCATGACTGCCGTAGCGCTCTTCCAGCGATAGGCGCGGATCTTCATTGGCCATGCGTTCGGCTTTGGTCTTGGCGAACGGGATCATGCCGCCGGCATAATTGCAGAGCTGTCCCTTGTGGAAGCCCGCCGCTGTCACGTTCCATCCCAGATACGTACCGAGCGGCGCGTCACGCAGCACGACGGGAACCCCCCCGAGCTCATTGCCGTCTTGATCCACCTTGGGCGCCTTCATAGCGATGACGCGCTTGATGGTCGGCGGCACCTTGGTCATCACGCCGGTTCCGTCGGCGTAATTGAAGTTCGGGCCGTAATCGTAATCGAGCACCGTATTCATGAATCCGGTCGGCGCGCCTTCCGGCAGTCCCGGAATGGTCGGGAAGCCCATCGCCTTTTTCGTCGGATCGACCAGCGTGCCGGCGGCGAGCGTCGGATAGACGCTTTGCGGCGGCGGCGTTCCTTTCATCACCCAATTGCGGAAATGAACCCTGAGCGCGTTCATCGTCTCGCGCTGGGGCATCGGATTGGCCGCAAGGCTTCCCTGGCCATAGCCATTGCTTGGACAAGCGGGCGCCGCCGCGGGCGTGACGCTGAAACCACCGGGGCCGCCGCCATGCTGCGTGCTGCCGATATAATAGCGCCGGACATTGTCGGGCAGCGGAATGTCCTTGTCGGCTGCCGGGCCGACGAAGGACGGCGAGAGCTTTAAACCCCACATCTCGGCAGCGCCGAAATGCTCGACGATCTTCGGGCAGCTGTGGCTTGCGGTGCAGCGGTCGAGCAGACCCGCGGCGGGAAGCCCGCGCACGGGATCAGGCCAAGCCGTCCAAGATTGCGTGCCCTCGCTGCTCGGTTCGTACAGTTTCGAAACACCATCGGGCATCGCGAAGCGATAGTTCAGCGCGATCCGTTTGCCGGCGATGATCGGCCAGGCGCCGTCATAGACCTGGCGGCCGGCTTCGTCCTGATTGAAGCCCTGATGCAGCAAAGCGCGGATGTAATTTCCCGATTGCGAGACGCCGCGCGTGATCGCCCAAGTGATGTTGTCGGCGAGCGGGTTCGGCGTACCGCTCTCATCGGCCTTGGCGGTCTTGAAGAACGAGCCGACGTCGCGGAAGGCGGCAAAGCCGACGCCGAGCACCAGCGGGTCTTTCGCGGTGTAGACCACTTGATAGAGCAGCTTCCCATCGAAGCCGCCCTTGACGCAGATTTGCGACGGATCGGGCGTCCCCGGGAACGGATTCTCTGCCGTGCATTTGGCGAAGGCCCAATTGGCGGCCGGAATTTCCGCCACGCCGCTGACCTTGCCGTCCATGGTTTCGGAGGCATGCGTGGTCAGGCTCGCCTGTTTGGTGTCGAGACTGACCGGCGCATAGGGCAGCGGATTGGTGTGGATGTAGATGGTCTGCGACGCCGGCCCGCTCGCATTCATGATGCGGCCCATGACGCGCCCCGTGACGGGCGAGCCGTCGGCGTTCTTGGCCACCGGCACCACGACATAATCATTGTTCTCCTTGGGCGCGGTGGCCCCGATATTGTCGCCCTGCCAGCCGCTCGACAGTCCGACATCGCCGAAATTGCGCTCGGCCGGCACGATGGTCAGACGGCCGCCCCGGTTGGGGACGTCGTGCCACATCAGATGGCTCGCCTTGGCCATGTCGACGGGCTTCACGATCTGGAAGGTGGCGGTGTATTCGACCATGCCGCGCGCATTCTTCGGCGCGAGCTGGATGTCGGTGATGATGGTGTTGTGGGGGTCCTTCGGATCGAGCTCGCCATAGGCTTTGCCGACAAGGGTCTCGTATTGGCCAGCGGCGCCGAAATTCGCACCGTTGAAGGCGGGCGAGGTCTTCTTTTCGATGACGATGCGCGTCACCTTGGCTTGTGCATCCGGCACCATCGCGAGAGCCATGGCGAGCGCAGCGCCCGCAGCTGTTGCCAGGAAGAAAGTCCGCTGCCTGCCGATCATATGTGCCTCCAGTTTTTGCCCAGTCCGCGAGAGATTATTGCAAATCTCCCCCCACCCCTAGCCCTCCCCAACTGGGGGGAGGGAAAGAATGAGGCTCTAACCGCGACTACTTGCGCCCGAAAACGCCCAGATCGACGGACTTTCCCATCAGGAAATAGCCAATCGGCGAGGGATGGATGCCATCGCCGCAATTATAGGCCGGATTGAGGGAGTCCGGATCGTTTGCGGCCCGCACGATATGGTCGAAGTCGAGAACGCCATCGAAGCCCGCCTGTTTGCGCATCCAGTCATTGACCTGGTTGCGGACTTGGGTCTTGGCATCGTCCCAGCCGGTGTCGGCCACGCCGGGCACGACTTTATGGCGAGGAATGATGGTGGCGCCGATGATTTTGATGTTCTTGGCTTTGATGCGCGCGATGATGTCCTTCATACCCCCGATGACCTGATCGGCCGACGCGCCCCGCCTGATGTCGTTGGTGCCCATGAAGAGCACCACATGGGAGATTCCCTGATGAGACAGCACATCGCGCTCGAGACGCTCCACACCCGCTGGCGAATTGACGGCAGGCTGATAGCTCGCCACGTTCAGCACCGTGTTGCCGCCGATGCCTTCGTTCACGACCGCAAGCCGCGTGGGCGTTTGTATCGCGAGCCGTTGGGCCACGACATCTTCCCAGCGGTCATGGGCATCGAGCGTCGTGCAGGTGCCGTCGGTGATGGAATCGCCGAATGCGATGATGGCGGTTGCCGCGCCTTGAGGACGCACATCGATGGATTTGAGCCAATACATCGCGGTGGTCTTGCCGCCAAAAACCTTGCCGTCGGCGGCTTCGGTCTGATCGCCGGCGCCATTGTCGGTGAGATAGGAGGTGACCTGTGCATTGTTGTGCTGGCTCGGCTGCACTTCGGCGCCGGAAACGAAGAGGCTCACGGCCAAATCCTGCTGTGCATCGACATGCAGGGCAACCGGATCGCTCTCGACCGTCCCGCCGGCAGGGACGGTGACGGCATTCTTGCCACCGAACATCACGGTACGGATCAATCCCGCGGCAAGGGCGGGTCCGCGCACGCGGGGACCGATGCTGGCGTGGGAAAATACCACCGGCACCTTGCCGAAATTGTTGTCCAGGCGCAGCCGGACGGTCTCGCCGGGAATCGTGACCCGCGCGATCATGCGCACTGTGGCGTTGCTGATCTTGGTTTCGGAAAGGCCCTGCTGCGAGGTGCCCCAGGCCGTTACCCAGTTCTGGTTGACGTTCTGCGCCGGCGCAGGCGAGAAGGCCAGCGCTGCCAGCATTGTTGCGAACACGATCCTCGATGCGCGCATGAATCTGTCCTCCCTAATTTTTGCGCGCCGATACGGGCACGCCTGCGATCTTCACATTGACACTGCCGAGGAAATTCCGGCTGGTGAAATAGAGCGTCTTCCAATCATCGCCGCCGAACGCGATGTTGGTCGTGTTCATGCCGCCATGGATGATGCGGCCGAGTTTCTTGCCGGTTTTGTCCATGATCCACAACCCGCCCGAACCGCCGCAATAGACGTTACCCGCTGTGTCCACTTTCATGCCGTCGGGCACGCCAGGCTCGGGCCCGCGCAAATCGGCGAAGGTGCGATCGGTCTGTTTCGCCAGCGACCCGTTGGGCAGGAGGTCGAAAGCCCTGATGTGGCCCCGTCTTGTATCGTCGATATAGAGGACGGTTTCGTCGGGCGAGAAGGCGAGTCCGTTGGGCACAAGAAGATCATCGGCCAAAAGCATGACGCTGCCGAGATCGGCCGAAACGCGATAGGTGCCGGGGCCGCTCACTTCCCAGGGCAGCCCGGACGCGCCGCCACCCGGATCGGTGAAATAGATGCTGCCGTCCGATTTGACGATGACATCGTTCGGCCGGCCCAGGCGCTTGCCCTGGTAATTGTTGGCGATCACGGTGACGCTTCCGTCGGCCTCCAGACGCGTCACGCGCTGGGCCTCTGCTTCGCAGATGACGAGCCGCCCTTGCGAATCGCGCGTCAAGCCGTTGGCGCGGTTGGTGCCCTCCTTGAACATTGTGGCGCCCTGCCCCGGCGTATATTTGATGCGGCGATTGCCGTTGATGTCGCTGAAGAGGAGATAGCCGCCCTCCTTCCACCAAACCGGACCTTCGGCCTGTCCCTGATCGCCGCCATAGCCTTCGGCGAGCACGCGGATGGGTTCGGAAGTGGCGATGATAGCGTCCAATTCGGGCGCCAGCTTCTCGATACGCTTGGCGGGCGATGGTTGGGCGAGCGCGCCCCGCAAGCCGCCCGCGAGGACCACGCCGCCAAAAGCGGTCATTTCCAGCATTGACCGACGTGAAATTCCGAAGGAAGCAAGCATGATCCCCTCCCATTGCCCGGCGGAATGGAACGCTACTGCATCGCCTGGGCCGGTTCCAGGCGTGCCGTGCCGCTTGGGGCCGTAAAACAGCGCTGGCAGTGGGGGGCAATTGCGGTTCAGATGAGGGCCGCATCGTTCCTGCGGACACAGAAGCCGGAGAGAACGCCGGCAATCATGGCGAGACAAGAGAGCAACAGCTTCGACTATGTCATCGTCGGCGCGGGATCGGCAGGGTGCGTCCTTGCCAACCGGCTTTCCGCCGATTCCCGCCACACAGTGGCGATCATTGAAGCGGGCGGTCGGGACCGCTGGATCTGGTTCCATGTGCCGGCGGGCTATCTCTTCGCGATCGGCAATCCGCGCGCCGATTGGATGTTCCGAACCGAGCCCGACCCCGGACTGAACGGACGAAGCCTTGCCTATCCGCGCGGCAAGGTGATCGGCGGCAGTTCGGCCATCAATGCGATGATCTACATGCGCGGCCAGGCGGCGGATTACGACCATTGGCGGCAAATGGGCCTCCCGGGGTGGAGCTGGAAGGATGTGCTGCCCTATTTCCGCAAACAGGAGGATCATTTCGCCGGAAGAACGGAATTCCACGGCGCGGGCGGCGAATGGCATGTCGATGTGCCGCGGCTGCGCTGGGACCTTCTGGATGCGTTCGCCGAGGCCGCCGGCGAAAGCGGTATTCCGCCTACGGATGATTTTAACCGCGGCGACAATGAAGGCTGCGGCTATTTCCAGGTGAACCAGAAGAACGGGCGGCGCTTGAGCGCGGCGCGTGCCTTTCTGAAACCGGCGCTTGGGCGCCGGAATTTGACGCTGTTCACCGGCACGCTGGCCGAACAAATCCTTTTCGAGGATCGCAGGGCCAATGGGTTGCGCGTGCGCGCGCATGGAACCGAGACCATCATCGAGGCGCGGCGCG
>Ga0209488_10003939_pt1 | contig 11748 bp, 10 predicted proteins | sample Rivendell_Oct201_8_FD_188349 | JGI IMG/M metagenome (GOLD analysis project Ga0209488, IMG submission 188349) | Vadose zone soil microbial communities from the Eel River Critical Zone Observatory, Northern California, USA -... | ecosystem: Environmental > Terrestrial > Soil > Vadose zone >...
AAATAATAATTGAAACTTCTCATATCCGCAACCCGCTTCTTACCGTCTCTCGGAATCAAAGGAAGACAGCGCAGTAGTGGTGGTAGTTCTGCGAATAAGACATTGATCGTACGATTTCTTGATCGACCTAAATGCGATGCCTGCCCGCATTGCCAAAGGGCTGGCATGTCATTTTCTGCAGAATGTTGCAGTCCGACTTATCGGTATTCGGTGAGTGAAATATCAGGTTCGATTTATAGGAGTACACTCGCCAAGCATCTCGGCCATCCTGGAAGCGACCCAATTATGTTCGGAATTCGGGCTGGGAATGCCGGTATGGGCTTTCACAAGTCATTTTTTTGACGGTAGGGTTCCTCTACAGAAACGTTGTAGAAATAACATGGGACGTTTCAAGACCCTCGCATCCAATCTCTCCTTAATTTCACACCTGGGTGTGCCTAGAACACGTTCAACGTCTTGCACGTCTTGATCTACCGCTGCTAACTTATGAGACGAGGATCAGCGTATTCGGAATCTACGTATATCTCTGATCTGATTCTGTAAGCAAGTTACCATTTTCTTTTCTTTACCGTTGTATTTCCGGAAGAAAGCACATCCATTCGTTCTCCTGTTTCACGCTTGGTTGTCGGAAATAGCGGCGTAGCAGCATACACCGACATCGCAGCAGCGGAGAATTCGTCGATGCGTATACGATATGCAACGTAGCTGGATAGCAACGCAGACGACGGCAATTTTATGGGAGAATCCGAAGCGCTATAACACCAGCCACGACAACCACAAGGACGTTTGTGCGGAGAAGAGACGCGAAACTTGCCGCCATGTCCCCATACATCAAGACGTGAATCTAATCTCGAGGACGAGTACTCACATGAGATGGAAAAGGGAAAGAAGAACAGTTAACATCTGGACCCCTATCAAAAGAAGAGGAGTCGGATGAACAAATTGCCAGTGGTCATCACGAGGGACTTTCGCCGTTCCCCTTCCATGTTATGAGCATGTGAGATCAGGTGGAGCCGTCTATTAGACGCAAGAGGAGCCCACTGGTCTTCCTGTCATTCCAAAAAGATGAACTTACGCTACCAGTAGCCACATGGTAGAGAGCTAGGTGCCATGCCAGCAGCACCATCGCGAACGAGCACGGATACAGAAAAGCGGATCGCGCCACATACGCAAACGAGGAGAGCCCGATAAGCGAAGGGGCGTTGGAGCCGCGTTTGGGACGTATTTGGAACAAGGACAGCAGGTGTTTGAGTTGTTGCGGGATAAAAGGGAGGAATGGCGCATACCAATGGGTTTACAATATTGACGGAGTTTCGGCTCGGGTGCTGTGGCGAAGGTGGAGGAAAACGCTTAGGTACAGTAGGTCTGTCTCTAAGCTTACGATATCCAACCACAAGCATTCGGAAGCAAACAGAGGCCGTGCGTTCAGTGGTGAAAGCTACAGCGAAGTTTAATAAGCAAAAGAGTAGTGCTCGTATGTGACGTTTGGATTGTGCTGTCTCGACGGACGCCGCCACGTCAAGTGGAGAAAGGAAGTTCCATTTCTTTTCCCTGATTTGGACGATTAACCTGGCTTCTGTATGTTCCGAACAAGATCCGTCCTCAAACTCGATCAGAAGAAGATATCATTCGGCGGCGGGCGTACCACGGAGGTGAAACTGGCTGGGCAAAAAAGTCGAATAGGCAACTTACTGAAAATCGAGTGACGGCGGCAAGCCCGTTGCTAGCAACATCTCGTTCGTGATGTTGCCATAAGATGAAATCGGAGTTCGGATTTTCTTACTCCTCCGGCCTTCCGGGCTTACGCTTGCTTTGCTCCCTAATGCGCCTATCACAGTCAAAGATCACAAGAAAAAAACGTGTGCGGCGACCGGGTCGAGCACCTGCTTCTCAAACTCGAGGCTGAGAGGGAAGGTTTGCCTGAGCCTGAGAAAGGTTAGCTCACTTCCGGTCAGGGTTGGAATGGTGTTCCTGTGTCTCGTGCATCAGTTTTTCGCCGGTCGGTCACAATTCCTCGTGGTCTTGTGCCATTTTTGTCTTTCGGCTGTTGCCACCGCGATCTCACCTGTGAGACAGCCAATTGCTATCGTCATTTTTTTCCCCCATGCGCTTTCCACGATTGGCTCCTCCACGTGCTGGCGTAATAAGGGATAAGTAAGAGACGCCACCTCCGAGATCCCGCCCGCGAGACGCGATCAAACGGGAAGGTAATTCCACTGGCAGATTTCGCGCGCCCGGGAAATTGGCTAGCATGATGCAGCTCCTGAGGCGTATCCAGTGATTCAAAAGAGTCAGTGATGATATTGCCCCTTTCCCGAGAGGCGACCAAAGTGCGACTGTTCGCGTCGAGTGCTGCGTCACGGTCGCGAGAGCCATATAGAGATCTATTTCGGGACTGTATTGGACAAGGCCAACTCTCAGGCGATCGTCGGTAAAGACTACTTGTGACCGTGGAGTCGCATCGCTGCCTTGGAAACTCTCAATCAAACATGCAAGTCGTTCGTGGTCCTTCAATCCCCGGTTCTTGGCGGACAAGATCTGGCACGTTGACGTCGAGATCTCGTGGTCACTTCGGCAGTCTGCTCCTACATGGCAAATATTATTGCGCGCGTGCTAAAAACTCTATGACATGTAAGTGACCGTCCATGCGACCGGCGTGTCGGCCCTCGTCTTCCAGCTTGCCTCCGGGACACATGCGCCTCTCTGTCGTGATCACATATTTGATTGGTTCGGCAGGATTAGATATGTTACTCCAGGTGGAGTACCCGAATATTGAGTAATTTCCCTTTAAATCACGTTGGCGTAAAGCGATACTTTTGAGCTGCTTTGCGTTCCACATATGATGGCCAAATCCATAAAAGAAATGGGGCGAATCGGTAGAATCCAGGGATGAAAACGATCTTCTCGCGCGTATCGATAGCACGTATGCAGCGTTCCGCGACGACTTCACGCTTTAAACCCACTTGTGTTGGATTTGCTTCTCGCACTGGTCCACCGTCCACCGCCGACGCTCGAAAATTTCCCTCAACAGTGGATGGAAGCACATATGAGAAATTTACGGAGGGATTCTCGATTGAAAGAGCTTGGTATAGGATATAGGAAGCGGCCTTAGTCGACCCGTAGATTGCTCGAGTCGGGGCCGGTATTGTGGCACCGAGGGTCGATATTAAGAGAACGGAAGGTGAGGCGCTCGTGCTGCGCATGAAAGGAATCTGAGATAGAAAATTATCGAAGAGGGTCAGGGCCTGGTATGATCGCAAACCAACCATGGTCACTACGGAAAGCAAAGGCCCAAGGTAGTTGCCCTTGATTGCGGCCAGGGCAACGTCTTCGACTCGCCGAATACCATCTATATCAGGTTGCGCCATAGATGAACCCTCAACGCCTGCAATCTCTAGGACAGGACGCAAGGCAGAGACGCCAGCAGCGACAATGAGCGTGTCTAGACCGTGCCACTCTGTATATGCATATAAGCGAGTGAGATATCGATTCGACAGAAAACGCACTATCGCTTATTGCTTCCCTTATTGTGATCAAGTCTTCTGCGCGTGTGATGTCTGCGCAGATGTTGAGCACCGAATCCGGAGCGGGCGCCCTAACCTCGCATTCGGATCGCACCACCTTCAATTCTGCGCTCTTGCGCGCCACTACACAGACTTTGGCACCTCGCTCTGCATACCGATGAGCAAGCGTGCGACCAATGCCAGTGGAAGCCCCCAGGACCAAAACACGTTCTGTCCCTGGAGGTATAACCTCAGGGCGGTGGAATCGCCTTTTGGAAAAACTGTTGACTCGGAGGATAGCCCCGACTAGAAAAAGAACACCGAATGTGATGGAAGCTGTATAGGTGGAATGAATCATGCCCATCGTCGATCATGAGAACGACACATGAGCAACTTGCGTACCCGCAGTAACTGAGCTGACGTGAAGGGCCGGTGCCGTTGACCGGCTGGCGTGCGGAGTGTGAAATAATTAATTACATTATCACTGATAAGCTGATAACCGCCGATAAAATGAGGGGTTAAATGAGATCAGCCGTGGGAACGGTGGACAGCACAGTAGATGGCTTCTCATCATCAATTATCTTCGTTAATACGCCAATCTTTATACAATGTCGACTCATTTCGACTAGATGGCGGTGCCATTCTCCGAAACGTCCCAGTCGCATACAGGACTTGGGGGTCGCTGAACGAATCCGCTGACAATGTTATGGTGATATGTCATGCATTTACTGGTAGTGCCGATGTTGAGGACTGGTAATCCTCACCAGCGTATCTGTTGTTGCCGTTTTGACCAAAATTCGTTCAAGGTGGGGCCCACTCATGGGTCGAGGAAAGGCTTTCGACTCGAATCGTTTCTTCATCGTATGTATGAACGTGATAGGCTCTCCATACGGTACCGTATCTCCTGTCACAACGAATCCGAGCACCGGAAAGCCTTATGGCCCGGAGTTCCCAGCCACAACTATCCGAGATGACGCCCGGTGAGTCCCTCATTGACTTGCTTCGAAATGTTTTTTTTTTTTTTTCGTAATAACATCGCCGGCTAGATTGCACAAGCTTGTCCTCGATCATCTTGGCGTGTCGTCGGTTGCCGTAGTCGTTGGGGGCTCGATGGGTGGCATGTCTGTGTTAGAGTGGCCTTTGTGCACGCCAAAGGGATACGTCAGACACATCATCCCCATCGCCACGTCCATACGCCACTCCGCGTGGTGCATCAGCTGGGGAGAAGCCCAGCGTCAAAGCATCTACAGCGACCCCGAATACACGGAAGGGTACTACACCAAACAACCCGCGTCGGGTCTCGCGGCGGCGCGGATGACTGCATTGCTCACCTATCGCTCGCGCGACTCGTTCGAAAGCCGATTCGGCCGCACGCCCCAGAATGCAACTGCAGAATCACCCGGAGCGACCGAAGTCGTACCGTCGTCCCCACTCTCCCCCCGCACCGCTCCCACGGACGCTCTTGCCGCCCACAACGATGGCCTTCGGAGCGTGCGAGGCTCGCCGAAGCCCCCTTCCCCTGCCCCCCTGTTCTCGGCACAATCGTACCTGCGTTACCAAGGGAACAAGTTTGTCGCTCGGTTCGACGCCAACTGTTACATCCACATCACCCGCAAGCTCGATACGCACGACCTCGCACGGGGTCGAGGCTCGCCTGAAGAAGTGCTCGCCCAGCTCCCCCCACGTGCTCTCGTCATCGGCGTTGAGACAGACGGGCTGTTCATGCTCTCAGAGCAGCGCGAAATCGCCGCTGGTGTCCCCGACGCCGAACTCGTCGTGATCCAGTCGCCAGATGGGCATGACGGTTTCCTCCTCGAATTCGAACAGATTAACACGCATATTTTGCGCTTCCTGAAGAGGGAGTTTTCGGGATATTATCGGGATGGATCGGACGATGAGCCAACGGAAAGCTTCGAAATACGAAAGTCCAGCGTGTTTGGCGAGGCGGAAGTCGATCTGACTCGCTGGTAATGGGGGGTTACGCCGGGATTTTAACGTAATTTCCAGTATTTTTATAGCACTGCGGCTGTCGACAATCGTGGGCATTTTTACTCCAAATAACTTTGTTCGGACATTCGTTTCGCGGACGCGGCCGTAGACAAGAAGGTATAATAGTATGAGAGGGTCGAGGGTCATAAATAACCTACAAAACAAAAGAAATACATGATGAGATCCTAGGGTACTTGCCGTGCTTGTATGGCTACGGGGGATAAATAATGCAGGGCAAATCGCGATTATACATGTATTAAACTCATTGTCCGAGCGGCGCGACGCGTTTTCCATCGTCCATATCTTCGAAAAACTGGCCGAGCTCACCCTTCTCGAACCCCATCGAGGTACTCCACATGCTGTCTTGGCTGGTATTCGGAACCTTAAACGCGGGAAGTCCAGAATTCTGTTCAAAATTTAGGACCTGAGGTGGCTGGGGGCTCGGGCCAGTAGAAGCGTGTCCCTGCAAGTCCTGCTGGGAATGTATGTGTTGTTTTGGGTGCTGCGTGGGAGACATGATGTAAGACGACAGGTCGCCCTTCGGCGTGGGGGGCGCTGAGAAGCTCGTGCTCGGCATCAGCGAAGGAGGACCCTGCAGTCGGGCTCGCTTGCGCGAGGGGTTCTGCATCGTATTGGTGTTCCGGCCGGGGGCCCACATAATTTGGGGGGACTGGGCGATGTCCACGACGGGCGGCGGTAGCACCTCTGGCGAAACAGACGACTCGGGCTGCCACCCTGGCTGCGGAGACGTCACGGGGGTATATGGCTGTTGTGCTAGAAATACTACCGCACGCGCACGGGCGAGGGCATTAGCCATGCGCATAGCCTGTGCCTTCTCGTCATCTTGCACAGGCGGTTCCGCATACGCGGGCTCCAGCGCGCGAAGGACGTTCAACGCTTTGTCGGCAAACGGGCGTCCGACGAACCGGGTCAGATCGGCTGCAGCGTGAGCAACGCTCGATCGGAGGGGCTGGAATTCTAGTCGTGTGGGATTTTCGGAGATGAGAAGCGTGAGGAAGACAGCAGCCGCGCAGACGTGCTGTGGAAGAGGAGAAAGGTGGGCAACTACGTTGGCTGCGTGTGGGCCGAGGGACGTGGGATGGAGCTGGGTTCCCGTGGTTAGAAGAGCGCTTGCGGCGTCGACTGCCAAGGCCATGCTGGTCGCCATCTCGGGTGTTTCACCGCACAACGATCCAGTGCCACCGGCGTGTGCGCGATGTAAGGCAAAACGTGCATGTAAGAACGCAAGCCGTAAAGCAGCACCCTGTACGCCGGCGCGCCTCGTGGCTGCAAGTGGTGCCGTGATGCTCTGGGCGAGCGTGACGTCATCCATAACAATGTCCGCTGGCAGAGACTCTAGCCACTCCTGTAAAAGTCTGTCATGGTCCAGAATGGTACCGTAAGGCACGGGGCGCAGGAAGGTCGCGTCCATGAGTTCACCCATAAGATACGCTAACCGGAAGAGGAGTATGTGTACTGTGTACACGGGCGAGGACTTGTCATCCACAGTATTGTATGCTACCGGTAGTTGGGTGTCGAAGTGACGTGACGATATAGAGTATGGGCGGCCGAACATGAATGCGTGCCATCTATTCATCAAGTCAATAATGAAGGGAACGATGACGAGAAGAGTATTTACCGATCAACAAAAACAATATTCCACCACGCCATGCGGCGACGTTCTGCCGTGGTATTCGGGAAATTCCATGTGCCAGGATCTCTGTGTAGGCCTAGGGCAGTGCCGACGGCTACAAGCTCTGACCGCAATAGCCAGAGCTCCTCAGAATCAACGGTTACAAGGGAGAGATAGTAAGAGCGGGCGAGTAATAGCTCGATGCGATCAAGATCTCTTCCTGGAGTTGAAGGTCCATGGCGTTCCATGAGCATGAGTGCAATATTGTAGCACCGCGTGCCGAGCTCAGACCGCACGGGCGGTTGGCCTGGAGATACGCTATACCCATCGGGCAAGTGGAACACAGCAGTGGCAAGGAGCACACAAGCAGTGGCGAGTGTGATACGGCATGGCCAAACCCCCGACTTGTAATTCGACCAGCGCCTCATAAAGGCTACTGCATCGACCGGGCGGTGCAACCATGTGCAATATTCAAAATAATGGTCGAGCAGCGCATCGATAACGGCGAGAGGAGGCATCAGCCGCACGAGGTCATGGTCCTGCTCATAGCTAGCCAATAACGCTTTAGGACTGCGATGGCTAGCCGATGATAGTTCCTCCTGCTGATCTGGGAGCGGCTGAATGTAGGTTGTTGGATATGAGCCAAGGCGTTCATTTACTGGTGGTAAAGGTGAAACGCACCCGCATGCCCAGATAGGATATCCAGCCTGTCGGGCCGACGCCCGGGTTAAGCTGTGTGGGCCATGAGGACAAAGGGGAGCTCAGATGAGCTAGGAGTCCTCGTTGAGGCTGTGTCCGTGACTCGCTTTGGGGCGTATCAGGTGGTAGCTTTGGTGTGCGCTGTATCGTCGTCAAGTGGGACTCTAGGAGCGAGAGGGACTGGCGAATTTTTCTGAATTCTGAAGTGGCGTTGACTGTGCTCGTAGATGGGGAATCATTTCTGGGGACAGCAAGATCAATTAGAGGATATTCAGAAAATGAGGATGTGGGCTTGGGGGACTCACGAAGCCACAGGAGACCCTCGAGGACTGGTAGACGAGTCCTTGTCCTCGGCGGAATAGCATAGCGATGCATGGCCTATCGCGAACGATCTAAGCGACGTGGTCGAAGGGAGGGGGGGGTTATACTTGCCTCGGAGCACGCAAGACGAGCAGGGTCGGTTTCTGTAATCAAGTAATCAGTCAGGGATGGTGAGGATGGGTGAAAGGCCGGGCCGCACCGGTCACATTTGAGCTTGCTATTTCGACATGGCTCACAGTTGAGGATCTTGCGGGAGCGCTTAGTCAAGGGAGCCTGATCTTGAGGCGCAATGGAGGTTTCCCCTGAGTCGAGCATACCATAACAACGGGCTTGAAAGGAGAGAAGTTAGTGATGTTAAATATTGGGAGAGATAGACGGACAGAGTCTTGGGCGCTCAAAAGGGAGATCGAGGAGGGAGATAAGTGGGGACCTTGTTGGGTAAAGCAAGGGATGAGACATGAACTTTGTGTGATTCTCGGGAGAAGTACGCACTTGGAAAGTTATAGGCAACCAGAAGAGAATGAGAGAGAGAACGAAGCCAAGACAAGACGGCAGCGGTCTTATCAACCTATTACACTGGTCTCGGCAGGGTACAGTAAGAGCGAAAATATATCGCCAGGGATGAGTTTGTAACCTTGTCCGAGGTGGACCAAGATGGTTTCCCTTGATGGGTTGCATGACCGGCCACCGGATGTGCCTGATAAAAGTGAATATTCTTTGAGATCGAAGCTGAGATCTAAAGATTTGCATAGTTTTTTTTTTTTTTTACTCTGTTGTCGAGCGCCACGGGGGCTGTAGTTGGTTCGGCGTCTCGGGGATGACTAGGAAGGCCATCACGTGGCGGCGTTATTTGCCCCTTTTTTTTTGTTTAAAATATATTAGCTTACTTAATCGACGCCTTCGCCGCCACGTCTCGAATTCTCTCAACGCGATGCTCGGATCCAGACACCAGTACACCAGCTTAGCTTATCAACTCCTCGCCTCTCCCTCCCAAACATGGCCCGCTTCTCTGCCACCTCAACCCCGTCAGCATCACGGTCACGAACCGCAGTCACCAAAATGGTCTCTCGCCCCGGTCCTGGCTCAATTGTGGCTATTGCCGGTCGCAAGCTGAAACTGTCCCCCGTTATCGACACCTTATTTCGTTGGATGACGGAGCGTCATGCGATACACCAGCGTCGTCTCGCGGGCCAGCCATGGCCGTGGACTGATGATCCCATTTTGCGTCGGCACACCTTCACCAACGTTTTTCGTATTTATGATCGCGTCACTCAGTATATCATTTCCAACGTCATTGGAAAGGGCGATCAAGGCCTTCACGAAACCTGCTTCCGCGTGATTCTCTTCCGCTGTTTCAATCGCATCTCCACGTGGGAGCTCCTCTTGGCCCATTTTGGCGAACTAACGTGGCGCGACTTCAACCTCGCCGCCTACGAATCCATTCTCTACGAGGAGTACAGACAGAACAACACTCTTTATGGCGCCTCTTATATCTTACCAGCTCCAGAGCTCGGTGGTACCTCCCTCGATGGATTCAAGGCCAAAGCAAATTACGCAAACCATCTGCGCTTGCTCAAAGTAATGATGGAAAGCGACCTTCCCGGCCAGCTTGCCCAACTATCCGAACTAAGCGACGCATGGGAACGGATTTCGTTGTATCCCGGTATGGGTGCATTCCTCTCTTTCCAGTACGTCCCCCTATACCCTCATCTATCGGCCTTTCCCAACTGATCTATACAGGCTCCTCCTCGATCTCAACATGATTCCGGGACTGGCCTTTCCAGAGGACTGGGCAATCTGCGGGCCAGGCGCAACCTCATGCCTGATCAAAATCTTTGGGCCCGAAGTAAAAGGGATATATGGAGAAGCACTGAGGTGGTTACAAGAATCACAAGATGTCCACTTCGCTCGTCTAGGCATTTCCCACAAGCGCCGTCCGCGCATCGGCTCCACCCACGTGATCTCGCTTGTCGACTTCGAGCATTCACTCTGCGAGTGTGATGTCTACTCACGGAAGGCGCATCCCGAGATCAAGGGCCGCCGCCTCCACATAGGTTCCAATCGCAACTTTTCTGCAGACCGACCCCCTCCCCCGACCGCGGTTCTGCCGAGTGGCTGGTGCCCGGCGGACGATGCTGTCATCGCTAGGGCTCGCACGAAGCGCACCGCCCCACCCCCAGTTGACCCTTTGGACCCTGACCCTGCGTGGTCATTGTCGCATATTGTGAAACAAGCACCAGGTCTAAATGGCCATATGCTCTTCCTGGTCCGGTATGATGGCTATGGTCCCGAAGATGACCTTTGGCTTCCTGAGAAAGACCTGGCGGATGCTCCAGAACTACTTGCTGAATGGCAAGGTTTTCTACAAAGAATCGAGAAATGTATTGATTTGTGCAAAGTAGAGCCTTATAAAACGTTAAATTAGACATATGTTTATCATGCCGTTTGTATCTTGTCAGGTAACCATTTTCTTGCATCTAGAGCGGATGCAAGGCACGTCAAAATACCCTCAATCCTTTGCTACCACTTTAATTTGTTAATATAACTACTGTTATGCTTGCTCTATAAGTCACGTCTCGTATTCCCTTGTCCCTTTTCTTTCCAAGTGTCCCCTTTCCTATCAACACTACGCTATATCTTTTGTTGTCTTTTTGGCATAATCTCTACGTACGTATGGTATACGTGGGTTCATGCCGATGTGCACTTGCAATTTGTCCGCGTTGGGTGGATCGGATCGATCAGATTGAACCTCGCTTTTCGGATGCCTTCAGAGGAGTCTGAGTCCGAGATAACTAGTGGTAGTACCAGTAATCTCCAGAGGGATCAAGGGATAAGGGATAAAAGCACGGTAATATCAATTTGAGTCTGATTCAAAACACGGTTATCCAAACGAATGTAACACGTAACACTCTACGTCCGATAGGACGATGTCAGCGACTCGTTAATTTAGAGCCACTTGTTGGCATCGACGACTCCGAACCAATACTAATGAGAGGAAAAAGAATACAAATGCTTTGGTGATTAGTCCTCTGTACATGTCCTCACGCTGCAATACGATCGCATACAGACATACGCGAGTAATCAAATCGTCAAAGTGAGAAGCCGATGTGCACATCGATTTCAATGCTATCCCAGTCGAAGTTTATGGTGATGTAGAGGGTGGTGCTGCCTATACTGCGTCATAATATGAACTGGGATGACCAAAGGTAGGACTCGTACCATGTAATTGTGCTTATGCTTAGTATGATACAGGCACGCTCCGCGCTAGCCTGAGGGCCTTTCTGCGCCATGCTCCAGCAGTAGTTCCTCCACCTTGTCGTGCCCCCCTTCCACGGCTAGCTGGAATGGTGTCCGGCCTTGACTGTCATGGGAGTTGACATCAACATGGAACTCTAGAAGCTGCTGAGCGACGCTCAGGTTTCCCTCGCGTGAGGCGACGTGTAGTGGAGTCTGGCCATCGTCGTCCCGAACGCCTGGGTCTGCACCATGTTCCAGTAATAGTCGTGAGACAACCTCGCACCACGCCACGGCCTCGTAGGCGTAGGAGTCGTTGGGATGAAACTCGAGCTCCAGAAGCCGATGAGTGACCTGTAATTTCCCCCA
>Ga0209488_10003940_pt1 | contig 11748 bp, 8 predicted proteins | sample Rivendell_Oct201_8_FD_188349 | JGI IMG/M metagenome (GOLD analysis project Ga0209488, IMG submission 188349) | Vadose zone soil microbial communities from the Eel River Critical Zone Observatory, Northern California, USA -... | ecosystem: Environmental > Terrestrial > Soil > Vadose zone >...
CGGCCGCGTCACACGCTGGGTGGCCGTGCTCGCGGCCCACGCCGCCGCGGCGGACGGGCCGCTCGAGTGGCGCGACTTCACCGCCGATCCGCTCGCCGATGCGCGCAGCCTGCTGCGGATGTCCGCCGGCCTCGGCAAGAGCGACATCACCGCCATCCCGGTGCGCTGGATGAGGCGAACTCTGCACTGAAGGCCGCCCCGCCCTATAAATGCAAAGCCCTCCATGGGACAGAGCTTGCCTTGGTGCGGCGGGCGGACTTGATTGCCCAGCAATTTACCACTAGACTCGCTCCGATCGCGCCCGCTCGGAGGGTGCGCAGGGGGGCGAAATTAACATAAGACCGATGTGCGCGGCTCCGGAACAGGTTCAAGCATCGGATTGCGGCGCGCCTGCGAGCTGTTCCGATTTCGCGGCCGGATTGATTCTCTTATCCTTCGGCCGGATTGATTCTCTTATCCTTTCCCGTAGCCGCTCACAGTAGCTCGAGGCGCAAGGCCCTGGGACGAAACGAGCTAGCACCCATTGCATCTACGGGCCGAAGGTTAATGTTGCAGCCGTGACCAACTGGCAAAGAATCGCCGATCCGGCGCTGCGCGCCCTGCGGCTCAACTCCATGAGCGGCAAGTTCCTGCTGTTCACGGTGTTAGCCACGCTGTTCTCGACGCTCGCCATGGCTCTCCTCCTGTCCGGCGGCAACGGGCGCTCGGTGGGGGATCGCGTCGATCTCGAGCTGCGGAGCGTGAGCTCGGAGGTCGCCCGCGCGATGGGCGCCTGGGTGGACCAGCACGTGTTCGACCTGCGCCTGCGGGCCAGCCCCTACGTCGTTTCCGACAACCTGGCCAGAGCCTCGGGGGGAGGCCGTTCGGGCCCGCAGGCCGTCATCCGCCTCCGCGACTACCTGAACTCCGTCCGCCAGAACCTGCCGGCTCACGAGGGGCTGGCGATCGTCGGTCCAGACGGTCAGGTCCTGACGAGCAGCGGCAGCCGAACCGGCTTCCGACTGTCGCAAGACCAGCTGAACAACCTGCGGACACGCGATGCGCTCGTGGGCGACGCATTTTGGGATGCCGGCGCGAGCAAGCCGGTGATCGTGCTCGTCGTGCCGATCCGGCGCGATGACGGGCTCTTCCTGGGTGCGCTATCCGCCAAGGTCAACCTGAACGGCCTCAGTGACATGTTGCGAGAGCAAGGGGGGGTCCCGGACCGCGATGTCTACGTCATCACCGAACAGGGACGCGTCGTGATCAGCGCGGCGGACAACTCCGCCGACTTGATGAAGACCGTGCTGCCCGCGGCGACGACGCGCGAGTTGTTCGAGCGCGAAGGCCGAAGCGTCGCGCACTCGCGTGCCCAGGGACGTGAAGTCGTGGCGGTGCTGCGACGCGTACCCCAACTGCGCTGGGCGACCGTGGCCGAAATGCCGCGCGCCGCAGCCTTGCGCGAGGCCGGCGCGTCACGGTTCCGTACCGTGCTGCTCATCGCCACGCTGCTCGTCGTCGTCGGGCTGTTGGCTTTCCTGGGTGGTCTGCTCATCACCCGCCCGCTCGTCCGGCTCTCGGAAGCCGCCGCGCGCGTGGCGGCCGGCGACCTGTCGGTCGACCTCCCCGACGGCGGCAGCGGTGAGGTGGGCTATTTGGCTCGGGCGTTCAGCACCCTGGTGACCCGGCTGCGCGAGCGCGAGGGCCAGAGCGAGCTGGAGCGGCTGTCGCTGACCGATGCACTCACCGGCCTGTACAACCGCCGCCATCTCATGGGCACGCTCGCCAGCGAAGTGCAGCGGTCGCGACGCCTGCGGCGCTCGTTCACGGTATTGCTGGCGGATGTCGATCGGTTCAAGCAGTACAACGACACGCACGGACACCTCGCGGGTGACGCCGCGCTCGTGAAGATCGCCGAAGTGTTCCGCCGAACGACGCGGGCGGTCGACTGCGTCGCGCGCTACGGCGGCGAAGAGTTCGTGGTGATGCTGCTCGAGTGCAACATGGCGACCGCTACCATCGTGGCGGAGCGGGTGCGCGGTCGCATCGCCGAGCAAGACCTCGGCGAAGGCCGGCTCACCGCCAGTATCGGCCTGGCCGAGTATCCCGAAGGGGGCAACACGCCTGAGGAGCTGATTGCGACCGCCGATGCGGCGATGTATCAGGCGAAGAGTGCCGGTCGCAACCAGGTCGTGGTCGCCGGGACGAGCGACAAGCGCACCCAGGAGCGAAAGTCACGGCGCAAGCGGGACGCTTAGCCGCGCGTTCAGCCACTCGATTCAGCGGCGGTTCACATCGCGCTGCCTGATCGGATCACCCGGGGAATGTCCCGGCCCCGGATACCCAATGAACTGCACCGGCACGTTGTTGTCCCGCAGCGCACGGTACAGCGCGTACGAGCCCGTCACCGCCACGCGCGCGTCACCCGTGTTCGACAGAATCAACGTGGGCGCCTCGACGACCAAATGGCGAAGCTCAACGAAAGGAAATCGGCGCTCGACGCGCAGCTCGCCGACCCGGCAGGTTAAGGCAATCTAGGTATCCGTTTCCATTCAACGACACGCACACGCGGCCGCCGTAGATGCCGGGGGATGGTACTGGGCAAGAGCGACATCACCGCGATCCCCGTGCGCTGGATGAAGAAGCCGGGGAAAACGTGACGGCTCATTCGACGGGCACGACTCCGTCGAGCTTGGCGAAGCATTCCCGTCTTGCCGTCTCGAGGAAGTCCCGCACGAAAGGCTGGCCCGCCATTTCGCGAGTGGTGGCGCCGTACAGGTCGCTCCACAGCCCGTTCCTGCCGATGCGCCGCGCGATCACGTATTCGTAGTCGAGGTAGTTCCTGATCCCCCAGTTCGGCAGCGCCGCCACGCCGCGGCGACTGGCGACCAGCTGGAGGATCGCCACGGTCAGCTCCGTCGTGCGGCGCCTGGGATGAACCTTCGCCGGTTTCAGCACGCGCCGGATCAAATCGATGCGATCTTCGGGCACCGGGTAGGTAATTAGCGTCTCTTGCGCAAAGTCGCTCGCGCCGAGATAGCGCTTCGCCCGCAGCCGGTGATCGGTCGGCAACACCGCCAGCACTTCGAACCGGAACAGCGGATGGTAGACGACGCCCCGCCTCGGTTTGTTTTCCGATCCGATCACCAGATCGGTCTTGTTGTCGGCGAGCAGGGCGAGCGGATTGGGATGAAATCCGGACACCAGATCGAGCTCGACCTCCGGCCAGTGCTTGCGAAACGCGTCCATGATCGGCATCAGCCAGTCGAAACAGGTGTGGCATTCGAGCGCGATGCGCAGCGTCCCCGTGGGCTTTCGGGCGAGCTTGGCGAGATCGCGCTCCGCAGCCTGGACCTCGCTCATCACAGTGCGGCCCAACGCCACCAGCCGCCTCCCCGGCTCGGTCAACTGCACGGACTGCCCGTGACGTTTCACCATCGCCAGGCCGTAATGCGACTCCAACGCCTTCAACTGATGCGAAAGAGCCGACTGGGTCAAATGCACGCGCTCGGCGGCGCGCGATACCGTGCCCGCCTCGGCGAGCGCGATCAGCGTGCGGAGGTGGCGGACTTCGATCACTAGTTATGAATGATGCTCACGGTATCCGTATAAACTTTCATTGGATTCATAGCTAAGCATAAGCGATGATTTCCCCCTCGTCAAAAGGAGTGAAGCATGGCCGTCGCTCACATACTGGGGTTTCCGCGGATCGGGGCGAAGCGGGAGCTGAAGCTCGCCCTGGAGGCGTATTGGCGGGGCGAGATTCCGGAACCGGAACTGTCGGCCGTCGGGCGCGAGCTGCGCAAGCGGCATTGGCAATGCCAGCGCGACGCGGGGCTGGACCTCGTCACGGTCGGTGATTTCGCGTGGTACGACTCGGTGCTGCAGACCCTCGCGCATCTCGGGTGCATTCCCGGCCGCTTCGGCTTCGATCCCCGGGCGCTCACGCTGCCGCAATATTTCACGCTGGCGCGCGGCGACGCCAGCCATCCCGCCATGGAGATGACCAAGTGGTTCGACACCAACTACCACTACCTGGTCCCGGAATGGAATGCGGATACGCGCTTCGAAGGCGGAGTCGATTGGCTGCTCCAGGAGGTGAAGGAAGCGAGGGACCAGGGCCACGCCGTCAAAGTCGCCCTGCCGGGCCCTCTCACTTTGCTTCACCTCGGCAAGATCAAGGCCGGCCTGTCGCACAAGCTCGACCTGCTGCCGCGCCTGGTTCCGGCTTACCAGCGGCTTCTCGCGAGCATCAAGGCGCTGGGAGTGCCCTGGGTGCAAATCGACGAGCCGATATTGGGGCTCGATCTGGAAGAGCGCTGGCTGGCCGCCTTCCGGCCGACCTACGAGGCCCTCGGTCCCTCGTCGCCGAAGATTCTGCTCGCGACCTATTTCGAGCCGGTGGCGGAGCACGCAGCCATGCTCAAATCGCTGCCGGTCTCGGGTATTCATCTGGATCTCGTGCGCGGGCCGCAGCAGCTTGCGACGTTCCTGAACGGATACCCGGAGTCGAAAGTGCTGTCGCTCGGGGTCGTCGACGGCCGCAATATCTGGCGAGCCGACCTGGACAAGGCTCTGGCCAGCCTCAACCAAGCCCACGACCGGCTCGGCGAGCGACTGTGGGTCTCGGCGAGCTGCTCGCTTCTCCACGTTCCGGTCGATCTCGACCACGAAAAAACGCTCGACCCCGAAATTCGCGGGTGGCTCGCGTTCGCCGTGCAAAAGCTCGATGAAATCGCGGCGCTCAAGCGAGGCGCCGGGCGGGACACCCAGGCGATCGCGCCGGCGTTGATGGCGTCGCGCGAGGCGGCCGCTTCGCGAAGGCGGTCGGAGCGGGTGCTCTCCGATGCCGTGCGGCGCCGGCTCGATGCAATATCCGAGCGCGATATGCGCCGCCCTTCACCCTTTGCCGCCCGCATCCGCAAGCAGCGCGCCCGCTTGAAGCTCCCGCTGCTGCCCACCACGACGATCGGCTCGTTTCCGCAAACCCCCGAGATACGAAAAGCGCGCGCGGCGTTCAAGAAGGGGGCGCTCGGGCGCGAGGCGTACGCCGAGGCGATGCGCGCGGAAATCCGCCAGGCGGTGGCGCGTCAGGAGGCGCTGGGGCTGGACGTGCTGGTGCACGGCGAAGCCGAGCGCAACGACATGGTCGAGTATTTCGGCGAGCAGCTCCGAGGCTACGCCTTCACCGAGAACGGCTGGGTGCAAAGCTACGGCTCGCGGTGCGTGAAGCCGCCGGTCATCTACGGCGACGTCTCGAGGCCCGGCCCGATGACGGTGGAGTGGACGCGGTATGCCCAGAGCCTGACGGGAAAACCGATGAAAGGCATGCTGACCGGCCCGATCACGATGCTGCAATGGTCGTTCGTGCGCGACGACCAGCCGCGCAGTAAAACCGCTTTCCAGATCGCGCTGGCGCTGCGCGAGGAGGTGCTCGATATCGAGCGGGCCGGCATTGCGATCATCCAGATCGACGAACCTGCGCTGCGCGAGGGCCTTCCGCTCAGGAAACGGGACTGGGCGCACTATCTCGACTGGGCGGTGCGCGCGTTCAAGCTGGTATCATCCGGCGTCGCGGACGGGACGCAGATCCACACGCACATGTGCTACGCGGAATTCAACGACATCCTGCCCTCGATCGCGGCGCTCGACGCCGACGTGATCACCATCGAGACCTCGCGTTCCGACATGGAGCTGCTCGAGGCCTTCGGCGAGTTCCGCTATCCCAACGAGATCGGTCCGGGCGTATACGATATCCACTCTCCGCGGGTGCCGGACGCCGGGGAGATGCTGAAGCTGCTCGAAAAGGCCGAGCGCGTGATTCCGCTCGAGCGCCTGTGGGTCAATCCGGATTGCGGATTGAAGACCCGCGGCTGGCCTGAAACCGAGGCCGCACTGGCGAGGATGGTCGAGGCGGCCCGTCGCATGCGTGCCCGCGTCCAAAACCAACAGTCCGTGCGCGCTCCGGTCTGAGTTCTTGGAATCGCAGAAGAAACACCCGCGCACTTTCAGCTTCGAGTTTTTCCCTCCGAAGACCCCGGAAGGGATGGAGAGGCTGCGCGCAACCTGGAAGCAGCTCGCGCAGCTGAAGCCCCGGTTCTTCTCGTGCACCTACGGCGCGGGCGGCTCCACCCGGGACCGCACGCTTGAGACCGTCCTGGAGATCCAGGCCGCGGGCCACAAGGCGGCGCCCCATATCTCCTGCATCGGCGCCACGCGCGCCGACATCGCCGCAACGCTCGAGCTGTACAAGTCGAAGGGCATCGATCACATCGTCGCCCTGCGCGGGGACCTGCCGTCGGGCGCCGCGAGCGCCGGCGAGCTTCGCTACGCGAGCGACCTGGTGGCGTTCATCCGGGAGAAGACTAACGATCACTTCCACATCGAAGTGGCGTGTTATCCGGAGTTCCATCCCCAGGCGCGCAGCCCGCGGGAAGATCTCGTTCACTTTAAGAGAAAGATCGAGGCGGGCGCCGACGCGGCGATCACGCAGTATTTCTACAACATCGATTCCTATTTCCGCTTCGTCGACGACTGCGAGGCGCTCGGCATCGATCTGCCCATCGTTCCGGGAATCATGCCGATCGGGAATTTCTCGCAGCTCGCGCGCTTCTCCGACGCCTGCGGCGCCGAGATCCCCCGCTGGCTGCGCCTGAAGATGCAGGGCCTCGGCGACGATGCCGCTTCGATCCGAAGCCTCGGCCTCGACGTCGTCACCGACCTGTGCGACCGGCTGCTGTCGGCCGGAGCGCCCGGCTTGCACTTCTACACCATGAACCAGGCGGGGCTCACCTCGACGATCTGGCAGCGGCTGGGAATTTAGGCCCGCCGGTGCAGCGGATCCGCGCGCGAAGGCTGCCAGCCGAGCCGCTGTGAAACCGCGTCCGCGGCATCGACCAGCTCGCGCGACCAGCCCAGCAGCGATTTCCTCGCCATGCGGTGCACCGGGCCGGCGATGCTGATCGCCGCGACCACGCTGCCCGAGTAGATGCGTATCGGCGCGGCGATCGAGCGCAGCCCGATCTCGCTTTCCTCGTCGTCCACGGCGTAGTTGCGCGCGCGCACCGCCGCAAGCTCGCGGCGCAGCGCCTTTGCGTCGACGATCGTGTTGGGCGTGCTCGCGGGAAGCCCGCGGGCGATGATACGGTCGATCTCTTCGTCCGGCTGGAACGCGAGCAAGGTCTTCCCCACCGCCGTGGAGTGCACCGGCACGCGCGTGCCGACCTTGGAACCCATGCGCAACGCCTGCTTGCTCTCGTGGGTGATGATGTACAGGATTGAATCGCGGTCGAGGATCCCCAGATGAACGGTCTCGCCGGTCTTCTCCATCAGCGTCCTGAGGAACGGCCGCGCTTCCATCGTGAAATCCATCTTGCGGCGGACCATCGCCCCCAGCTCGAACAGGGCGAGTCCCGGATGATATTTGCCGTCCGCGGGGTTCTGCTCGAGCATTCCCTCCTCGAGCAGCGTCGAAGCAAGGCGATGCACGGTGCTCTTCGCCAATCCCAGCCGCTTCGCGAGGTCGCTGATGCCGATCTCGTATTCGTCCTCGGAAAACGCCTTGATGAGCCGCAGGGAATTCGCGACCGACGACAGCCGGGTCCGGAATCTTGTGGAATTGGGTTTTCGTTCCATCGCGAAGATTTTCAAGCGGCTCTGGTGCGAGAGGGACGGCGCCATCCTACTTGGCCGCGACCAGCTCGTTCCAGAACTTCAGCCACTTTTCGTCCTCGTCGATCAGGGTCACGGGGTCGAGCATCAGGTAGGGGAAAGCGCCGATATTGCTTTTCACCTTTTGGCTGGAGGGAAACCGCCCCATCGAGCTGAGAAGCTGCTGGCCTTCCGGGGACAGCAGGAAATCGGCGAACAGCAAAGCGGCGTTCGGATGGGGCGCGTTCGCCGCGAGCCCGAGCGCCTGCGGCCTGCCGATCACCGGCTCGACCGGCTTCCAGTCGATCGGCTTGTCCCGGCGTTTCATCGAATCGGCGTTGGAGGCGTAATTGGTGAGGCTGACCGGCACTTCGCCCGCCGCCACCATCTCGGAAAGGAGCACGTGCCCCTTGCGCACGTCCGGCTTCATCGCGGCGAGCCGGCGGAAGAACTCGAGGGCGCGCTTCTCGCCCCAATGCTTCGCGAGCCCGGCGAGCCACTCCTGGTCGGTCGCCTCAAGGCCGATGCGCCCTCTCCATTTGGGGTCGAGGAAGCCTTCATAGGTCGCCGGCAGCTCCTCGCGGCGCACCTTGACCGTATTGAACGCCACGACGAAGAAATCGACGCGGTCTGAGATCCACATCCGGTGCGCGGGCACGCCCCAAGCGGGAATGTCGGCGATATAGGGACTGAAAAATCGCGCGGTCACCCGCTCGCGCGCCAGCGCCTCCAGCTCGGGGCCGTTGGTCTCGACGACGTCGACGTTATGGCGGCGCGCCCTTGCTTCGTTGAGCGCGCGCTGCACCACCTGCTCGCTCAGCGAGCGCCACAGCTCGACCTTGATTCCGTACTTCTTCTCGAACGCCCGGGTGAGCGGCACCGATTCCGAGGTGGCGAGGGACGTATATAGCGCGAGCGTCCCCTCCTCCCGCGCCCGCCCGGCGAGGCGCTGGGCGCGATCGCCGCCCTCGTAAAGGTAGACTGCCGCGTTTTTCTCCGCAGACTGGGCGAGCGCGAACGGCGGGCACGCGGCGCTGAGAGCGAGCGCCGCAACAAGACAGCGGATTGTCGAGCCGTTCCACCCCATCGGTTCCTCCTCGCCGCGGCGCTCTGTACCCGGCTGCCGTCGATTGACGCTGCGAGCGATTATATGGTCGAATGAATGCGGGTTGCAAAAGATCGGAACCCGGTTCCATATCAAGGAACACTGAGGAATTCCCATGCCGCACGAAAAAGACCAAGCCCACTGGCACGAGCCGACCGGCTCCCGCAAAGCCGGCTACGGCGAGTTCAAGAAGCAGCCGACCCCCTACGACGCCTTCATGGAGTCCGAGGGCATCCCGGTTTTCCGCGGCATCGGCATCCGCAAAGTGCAGGACCTGCCGCTCGCGCCGTGGAAGCGCACCGGCGGCCGCGGGCACTTTATCCAGCTCTACGGGACGGAGACCAAGTGGGGCTGCTACGTCGTGGAGATCCCGCCCGCGGGCGCGCTCAATCCCGAGAAGCACATGTATGAGGAGATCTTCCTCGTCGTCGAGGGGCGCGGCACGACCGAGGTCTGGCTCGAGGCCGACGCGAAAAGGCACGTGTTCGAGTGGCAGAAGGGATCGATGTTCTCGATCCCGATGAACGCCTGGCACCGCCTCGTCAACGCGACCACGGGGGGCGCGCTGCTCCTCGCGGGCACCACGGCGCCGAACGTGCTCAACATGATCAACAACGTGGACGCCGTGTTCAACAACCCCTTCGTGTTCCGCGACCGCTTCAGCGGCGCGGACGATTTTTTCAAGCCCAAGGACGACATCGAGCCCGACCCGGTGCGCGGACTCGCAATGCGGCGAACGAACTTCATTCCCGACGTCGTCGATTGCGATCTTCCGCTCGACAACCGGCGCTCGCCCGGCTGGCGGCGGGTCGAGCCGTTCATGACCGACAACTGCTTCTATTTCTGGATCGGCCAGCACGAGAACGGCCGGTACTCGAAGGGACATGCGCACACCTCCGCCGCCGTGCTCATCTGCGTCAAGGGCAAGGGCTACACCTACACCTGGCCCGAGCGCATCGGCGTCACGCCGTGGAAGGACGGCCGTATGAGCGAAGTGAAGCGCGTCGACTACGAGCCGGTCGGCATGGTGAGCGCGGCGCCCGGCGGCGCGCGCTGGTACCACCAGCACTTCAGCGTCTCGAAGGACCCGTTCCGCCTGACCGCGTGGTTCGGCCCGCACAACCCCGGGCGCGATCCCGGCCCGCCGGGCGAGAAACATACCGACTACACCGCGATCGACATTCCCGACGGCGGAACTTCCATTCCGTACTGGATGGAGGACCCGTACATCCGCAAGGAATACGAGGAAACGCTCAAGAAGAACGGCGTGCCGAACCGCATGGAGCCGGGCTGGTACGTCGCGCCGGCGGTGAAGTAATCCGGGCTCGAATGAGCGAGGAAGCGGGCGGCCGCGTCTTTTTCAGCAACGTCAGGCGCAGCCTCGAGGAAGAGGACGAGATCCGCCTCGCCAGCGTCGGCGTCGACATCGGCTCCTCCACGTCGCATCTCGTCTTCTCGCGCCTCGTGCTCGAGCGGTTGGACAACCGCTATGTCGTGGCCGAGCGCAACATCGTCCACGAATCGGAAGTGCAGCTCACCCCCTACTCCGACGACACGGCGATCGACGCGGCCGCTCTCGGCCGCTTCATCGACCGGCAATACGAATCGGCGGGAATTCACCCCGATGCGATCGACACGGGCGCTCTCATTCTGACGGGCGTTGCCGTCCGGCGCGGCAACGCCCGCGCGATCGGCGAGCTCTTCGCGGCCCAGGCCGGCAAATTCGTTTCGGTGAGCGCTGGCGACGCGCTCGAGGCGACGCTCGCCGCCTTCGGCTCGGGCGCGGCCGCCCGGTCGATCCGGCAGTCCGCGCGCGTGATGAATATCGATGTCGGCGGGGGCACGACGAAAATCGCCGTGTGCGAAGCCGGCGAAGTCGTCGAGACAACGGCACTCGACATCGGCGCCCGCATCGTTTCCTTTGACGGCGAGGGACGCGTGAAGCACATTGAGGAGGCCGGCAGGCGCTTCGCCGGTGAGGCGGGACTCACGCTCGAGATCGGCAGGAAGCCGGGCATGAACGCACTGAACGAAATGATCGAGCGCATGGCCGATCGCCTGGTCGAAGCCGTGCGCGGACAGACCCTCGGTGCGGAAACCTCCGCGTTGCTGCGTCTCGAGCCGTTGCGAAACGAGCGCAAGCCCGACATAGTCACGTTCTCCGGCGGCGTCGCCGAATATATCTACGGTCGCGAGACTCGGGACTTCGGCGATCTCGGGCGCGAGCTCGCCCGCGCCATTCTGGCGGGGGTCAGGGCGTGGGGACCTCGCATCGAACAGCCCGACCAGGGAATTCGCGCGACCGTGGTCGGCGCGTCGCAATACGCCCTCCAGGTAAGCGGCAGCACGATCTTCGTCGCGCCGCAGACGGTCCTGCCTCTGCGCAACGTGCCGGTCATTACCCCTGAATTGCCGCTCAGCGACGATGCGCTCGATGCCGAGCGCATCGCGCAAGCGGTGCGCGCCGCGTTGCGGCGCCTCGATCTGCACGAGGGCGGGCAGGCGGTGGCGCTCTGCTACCGCTGGAACGGCTCGGCCACCTTTGCGCGGCTCGATGCCTTCTGTCGCGGCATCGCGGCCGGCCTGTCGAAGATCCTCGAGCGCGGCCTTCCGCTCATCCTCGTCGGCGACGGCGACATCGGCGGCCTGATCGGGATCCACTGCAGGGAGGAGGCGCGACTGCCGAGTCCGATCGTCTCGATCGACGGAATCATGCTCAAGGAATTCGACTTCATCGACATCGGCGCGTTGCTCGAGACCTCCGGCGCCGTGCCGGTCGTGATCAAGTCGCTGGTGTTTCCAGCCTCCGCCGCGCTCGGGCGCGGGGCGACGAGCAAGGCGTGACCGGAGCGACAGCGAATCGCGGGAACACATCCATTCATACGCCGGCCAAGCCCTCCGGCGCGCCCATGGATGCGGCTCCGGCCCGCGTGAGAGGGCTCGTCGTCACAGCGCGGAGAGATAGCGCGCGATGGCGTTGCGTTCGCGCTCGGTCAGCATTTGCATGAATTTCG
>Ga0209488_10003941_pt1 | contig 11747 bp, 15 predicted proteins | sample Rivendell_Oct201_8_FD_188349 | JGI IMG/M metagenome (GOLD analysis project Ga0209488, IMG submission 188349) | Vadose zone soil microbial communities from the Eel River Critical Zone Observatory, Northern California, USA -... | ecosystem: Environmental > Terrestrial > Soil > Vadose zone >...
CCTTGCCACCCATTGACGTAAACTTGTCTCATCAGCCATCCTCCCCTTATGGCATCTTAAACCCCGTCCAAGGGTACAATTCGCATCTCCTTTTTGTTATTTCACCATCCCAATACCTCATCTTGATAACCGAACTTGGCCTCTCCAAAAGTCCCCGTCCTCTCTACATAACTCTTCTAGTCCTACTCATCTCTCCTCCTCATCTAACACGTGCTTCCCCCTCTCCGCTTTCTATTTCATATTACCTTCAACTCTGCGTCCCTCTCTCATTAGGGATTCTCCGCCTTCCCACTCCCGTACCGTTTTCTTCGGCTGAACACCTTGGCAGTGGTGGTTATGTCCCGACGCCTCGAAAACAGGTGACCTCAACCGATCAATTCACTATCGGCACTCCTTCACGCTCGCAAATCTTTCTCCGACCTGACTTACTCCACCAAACACTGACTTAACCCATGTGTATACCCCTGTGACTTCTTCTCTTTTTCACTCCGCATCGCCTTGACAAGGCTGGATATTCCTGTGCACCTTGTTCCGGTATGCCTCCACACATCCTTGATATCCCATCAGTTTTCCACCGTGTGTCGTAATGTTCTCGCTTCGGGTTATGCTGTACCTGTGCGCAGTCGCGCGCTCCGTCCGTCCGTCATTCTCAGATGATTATCAAGAAGCACCCATGTCAAACCTGCCAGTCGCAAACACCAGCTGTTCAGTTGGTCACCGCCCCGTCGGCACTCTGCTTCCATCACCTGTGAAAATTTCCCCTACTCCTTTCGGAAGCCGATCGCATGGGTCGCAGGGGGTGGCACTTTGTCTGCATTTGAATTTTCTCACCTCATCGCAAGTCAAGGGTAAGTTCCATACTCCAATCCAATCCACTCATGTGCGCCATGGCCATATTCCTTGACTGGCATATACCCCCTGACCCAATCCTTGATTCGATCTTACGCATGTACTGTCATGGCAATCTGTCAATCGATTTCGCCTGCCTTGTCTAGACTGTCCAGGAATCTATTGTTTCACAGCCAACGGCGTATCCACTTTCCCGACCTGGCCAGCTTTCACTTAATCATCCCCTCGGTTGTACGTATTCGCACTGGAGCCAACTTATCGTATTCCTTCCGTCTGTTAACCCCTTGCAAGTCCCTAGTCACGCTCTGCATCGACTTATTATGGTGGAACTGCTTCCGTAACATTCTCTCCGCCTTGCCGCTGTTAAGAAGTTTCTCGTTCTCTTTCCACTGCCTCACGTTTGCACCAGTTTTGGTAGCGAGACACGTACGGCCTCACGGTTATGACGGAATTTCCCTCTTAACAACGAAACTTTTTTCTGAACGAAGGGCCTGGTCAGATCACCTGATGGATCGCGTCATTTGCGCGCATGATTCCCGTTGCGGTTTTTGAGCGTGCGTGGCATTGTCATACCGCAAACAGAACACCTTTGACGGGCGGCGACATACACGCCCCGATGCTCCAAGTAACACGGCTGCGCCATCATTAGTACCTGAGCGTTGTTTGGTTTGGTCCAGAGAGAGTTTATTTGTGGCGCAACCTGAGGGACTCAGAAGGGAAAGCTGGGCGCCGTGCATGTGAAACCTTGTATTCGTTTGTCGAATCGCTGCGTCTCAGCGCGAGTGAGTAGTGACAAGATTCCATGCGATCACCGGTTTGATGGTTCTATCGATGTGGAAACATGACGTGACCATGTGCGTCAGGTCGCTAACAGCAGTAGATATAGTCTCGATCAGTAAGTCCTGTTCTTAAAGTTCTCCCATGTCACTCCGTTGGATTTCGTCCCAGGTTTGTTTCTCCGACGCGATACGTCACCTGTTCTCGTGCCTTTGGGTCCCACTTGTGCGCCGACCGATATCGTTACCCAACCTTTTGTTGTGGTGCCTTGGGCACCACAAGTGACCCGAGGAGAAACGTGCCTCCCCTACCACGACCGTGGTTGGTGACGTTACGTACACACCCTTTCAATTGCGGCCCCTAATAGCATGCAGAATAGGGACCGCGTGTCAGCTATTCTTGGAACATGCCTTAGCAGGGTGGCCTCCTAGTGCCAATGAGGCAGCAAAGATCGCTCCCGTATCTTTATAACGAATCTGAGCGCGTGTACGATCTCGTACGTAGAGCAGCGTCCGCAGAACTTCTGTCGTCAATTAGGTCTCGCGCAGAGAGAGCATCGGGAGCTTTGAGTTGTCAGCTCATCTCGCTTCTGCGAGCGTTTGCTTTCTATCGTTCAAGCGTGCATCTGTAACTCGATCTCGTTTTGATCGGTTACAAACTCCTGACGATCAATTTTTTCATAAATCACGCACGAATTCCTGTTGGCAGTTCCATCTCCCTATCGTTATCGCTATCTCCGCCATACTTGTCCATATCTTATCATCGACTTAAAAAGACTGGCTCGTGCGTAATCGCGCCATGGTTCAACTGCAGCCCTCACCCGATAGTCTCCTCACCCCCTCATTCACAATCTCGAATTGTTCAGACTGCCAAAAAGAATTTGGTCGTGTTATCTAGAAGTGTCAGTCGAAGAAGGGAAACTTGCCAAAGTGCGGTGTGTGACTGTGTGAAATGTCCAGATATGGTGAGCAGCTTGCTGAATCGAGAACACAAGTTGAACGCTCTAGACGTGTAGTTGAGGGGCTGTATAAAAGGTTGGATCATCCAGCGCGTCTCTCGCACCGACTCCCATCTTTGCATACATTTGACTGCAACTGCACATGGGGTCGTCCCAGCCATTCTTCCCCGTCCTAAAAGACATTCCTCCGCCGTCGCGCAGCCTTTCGTCCTCCATCTGGGCACCTCAGCCCCACCCTACCGAAGCGTCCTGGCAGCAAGCCATCACCTCTTTCTCCCAGAGCGCTGAAGAAGAAAAGGTCAGGACGAAGCCCGACGACAGGCGCGGCCCTCCCTTTCAAATTGGGGCGCCCAATAAGGACGAAGATGTCTTTGGCCCCATCGACTTCTTCCGCGTCGATCATAAAAAAGACGTTGGAGCCATCGGCGACGGTAGGAAGAAGACTAGCCCCGACGCTGTCAATAACGTGAAGTTGTTTTTTGTCGTACGCAGTTGTAGGCTTATGAGCTTTGACTGTAGCACATTGAACAGCTCCTTCGTGCATTGGACCTCAATTCCCCTGTTCCGTTCGCGCACCTCCCACCTCCTGGCTTGCATAATAATACGTCTCCCGATTTGTCTCCCATCTCTGCGACATCTTCGTTGCTGACACCTACCGACTCGCCTGCAAGGACTTCGTGTCTCAAGATTGACATACCCTATGATCACCATCCTTCTGTCCCCTCCCCTCAGGGCCTGCAACTACAAACTGGATCGTATCGTGCTCAAGACATATTCTCCACTCAATCATCTCGTTTTCCACCCCCTCAACTTGCCTATTCTTATCAGTCACAGGACGGAATTGCCCCCTACGAATTCCCTGAGAGATCTTCTGTCCTTTCTACGTTTCCCCCTCCTGTTCCCAACCCAATGCACGTCAGCGATCGGCGTATCCTCCAGGATTTACCTTGGTTTTCCGATAGGATACCACCTCTTAATGACTGGCTTCGCCCAGACGATTGCGTCAGGGACCGTTGCTCTGGACTCGTCGCGGAAGAACCCAGCATTCCTCAGAAGGCTGTATCGGCTTCTCCTCAGGGCTCGCAAAATATCTTGCAGGGAAATGAGGTACAGAACTGCTTTTCTCGGCTACATCAACCAAAAGGGTTTTGCTGATTCTTGACTCCAGCCCATCAACTTCCTCTCGCTCCTGCACCCTTCCTCGTCGCCACCATATCACCTCTTTGTCTCGCGCATTATTAAATCCTCGGACCAGCAAGCGTCCATATTTCTCCAGCAGAAACTCAAGATTGCCGATTCTAATGAACGTGCCAAGATCATTGACGCTATATGTGCTAAGGGATTTGAGATGATGGCTCACCGGTAATTTCATTTCTGAAAGACATTACCGCCGTTAGAGCCTAACTGGCTGTTTTCGGTAGTTTCGGTAATTGGGCAGTCCAGCGGTGCCTGGAAGCAGCTTCTAGCATCGATGAGAGGCGGAAGATCGTTCAGTGTATGAGGTGAGTTTGGAAATTCGAAACGCGATGCGGGATTGATACTGAATCGAACTCTGCGGCGTCCAGAGGTCGCATCGTCGAACTTGCTTGCAATTGCTATGGCTGCCATGTTCTCCAGAAGGCTTTAGATTGTGAAGAGGAGGTTCGCCTGCTCATCGTTTCCGAACTCCTACTTGGCGATCCCGCGCAAACACTCGTAAATAAGCATGCGTCCCATGTCTGGAGCAAGGTACACTGAATGTCTTGAAAATATTTGAACGCGTTAATGCGTCTAGCAGATAATGGAACTGACGTGGACGCCTCCCGCTCCACCAATCTTTACATAGTGCGTCTCGCTCGTTCCAGAAGAGGGTCTGTTGATGTGCTTTGTAATCAGCGTCAATAAATCCCTGAAAGGGAAGTGGGCGTCACTTGCCTGTCACGAGACGGGTTCGCTCGTGGTACAGGTGGGGTTTGTTTATGTTCACGCAGGCCCAGAGTTCATCATGTCGAGTCTAGCATGCCTTTGAAAATCTGGAGGAGTCCGCCAAGGACGGAATTGTCGAAGAGTTACTCAACCAAGGCCCCATTGTCTTTGGCGAGGTCGCCAAGAATCAATGGGGCTCTTACTGCATCCAGCACAGTACGCACACTCAGGCTGGCCGCTATCCCCGGACAGATACTTATTGATCACGCACCTCATTTAGTTCTTGAGCATGGCTCGGCTAAGCATCGCCAAATGGCGTTGGACCATCTTGTCGCTGGGCTTCTCGAATTTGCTACCAACGAGCAGGGTTCAAAGTCCGTCACAAAGGCGCTTAAGGAGGGTGGCAAGGAGACGCTCGATAGATTCGTGAAACGCATGGCCGAATCCACCAAAGGGTATAGTTTTGCCTTCTGGCCCAATCGCGCGCTCACACGTCAGGTTCACAGGGGTCGCAGAGCCATAATCGTTGATTTAGCTTTGTCGGTTACTGGGAGCCAAATAATCGCGTCTGTCCTTCCAAATGTTTGTTACAGACTCCTACGCATGGACTGGAACCCTTACCAGAACTTCCTCAGGTCGACAAGGATCAGCGCACACTTTTGTATGAGTCCATCCGCGGGCATATCGTCACTCTCCGTGGTTGCAAGACGGGTTCAAAGGTTATTTGGTTATTGTGAGTGATTACGACCCCTTGCGAGATTAATTACGTGGCTTATTTCAGCAACAAACGCTCAGTGACAGAATGGTAAGTTTCGGACTTAATAAACATTGTCATATTTTCTGAGTGCGATCTCATCTTTAGCGTGCCTACTACGGTTATTGAAAAAGGGTGATTCTAACCCACGGAAATTTTCTCCCTGATCTCGCACCTGCCCGTCATCTCCGTATCACCGCAATATTTCAACGAGGCAAAATCGGCCCCCAAGCAAAATTTGGAATGTATCAAGTCCAAGAATCTCTTCCGTCATAAAAGTTTCGCCCAAGCCCATAATCTGTCTCAACATGATTCCACCATCCAAAACCCATCACATATCATCTCATAAGCAGCAATTCTGATTCTGCCCCTATCTGCATTATTTCTCGTTTTTATGCCTAATGCCGTCTTCTTTTTTTCGACAATGAGATTTCTCTGCATCTGGTTGCACGTTTGCATTCGCTCTCATCTGTTTAACTCTACGTTCTTAACGCGCGTGAACTGTCGTAATGTTATCAAAATTAAATATCTATTATGGCGGCTGGGCGGCGGAGTATTAAACAGCTCTAGTAGCATCCCGGGCCTGCGGACTCAATTGCGTTACAACAGCCACGCCACGACGATGAGGGCGTTGACGCTGCTACCACTGTTCTATATCCACTCTGTCCTCGCGGTGCCTGTGAACGATGCGCAGATTGTTCTCGGTGAAACGGTTGCACCCGCTGACATCTTCCGCGGTGCTCTTGTCTCCACAGAAGAGAACGACGTCGATGCTGTCGTTCACAACATTGAGAATGTTTTGTACGAGGACAAGGTAGAAACTTGGTTTGAAACCGGCATGGAGTACGTCAAGCAAAATGGACTCTTGTGTACGTCCTTTTATGTTTCTGGTGCGCCATTGACTCAAGTTACGCAATCGTAAAGATGAGGTGGTGAAGCACTCGTCATTGCCTGATCACAAGCTCAGGATAACTCGGCCTCATCTTTGCGACCCAGCTGTCAAACAGTATTCAGGTTATCTTGACGTCACTGAAAAGAAGCACTTGTTCTTCTGGTAAGCCATCGTTCCATTGAACTGATCCCAAGATGATGGATCCCTTTTTCATCTCGTTACAAGGTTTTTCGAGTCGAGGAATGATCCAAGTAAAGACCCTCTCGTTCTCTGGCTTAACGGTGGTCCCGGTTGCAGTTCTTCTGCCGGTTTATTGTTCGAGCTTGGTCCGTGCCGTATTTCCCACAAGGGGAAGAACACAACATACCACCCTCACTCTTGGAACGAGCACGCCAACATCATCTTCCTTGACCAGCCTGTTGGTGTCGGGTTCTCGTATTCTTCGGACGGCTCAACTGTGAACACGAGCCCGGTCGCTGGTGTGGATGTTTATGCGTTCCTTGAACTCTTCATCACCCGCTTCACCGAGTATGCCCATCTTCCCTTCCATCTCGCCGCAGAGAGCTATGGCGGTATGTATGCACCCAACATTGCTTCTGTCATCCACAAGAAGAACAAGGAACTTGCCCTTGTGCCTACGCCAAAGTTGGCCAGGATCAACTTGGTATCGATCATGCTCGCCAATGGCCTCACAGATCCATACACTCAGATGGGATCTGTCCCAGATTATGCCTGTAATGGTCCATATCCAATTTACGGCGACCCTGATGGTCCCCAATGTATGGCACTACGGTCGAAAGTCCCCACGTGCCAACGCATGATCCAGGCGTGCTACAGGTTCGGCTCGCGCATGACTTGCGTACCTCCGGCGCTGTACTGCTGGAGTCAACTCCTTGGCCCCATACAGCGTGAGTTGCCCTCTTTGCCGGCTGGCTTTTGGAACTTTGGAACTTACAGTCCTCCGTATCCCCAGAGACTGGTTTGAACCCGTACGACGTACGCCGCAAATGCAACCGATCCAAGGACGGGCAACTTTGCTATAAAGAAATGGGCTGGATTGAAACGTGGATGAACGACCCAAAGAACAAAGCCGCGATTGGCGTAGACCCATCAAGGAAGTTTGAGTCATGCAATCTGGAGATCAACCAGGCATTCATGCTCTCGGGCGATGGCATGCACAACAGTGCTGCGCTTCTTCCCGAGCTGATCAACGATGGGGTTCGTCTCCTTGTCTACGCTGGCAATGCCGGTGAGTAGGATTTTCCGTTGTGGCAACCCCCTTGCTGATCAATCCACGCCTACTTTTTCCAGATATAATGTGTAACTATATCGTGCGTTTTAATGAGGGGGCCCGCGAATGTTTGCTGATCAGATCATCATGCTTTGTAATGTCCAGGGTAACGAGAGGTGGGTCGAGAAACTTGAAACGAAATTCCAAAAGGAATTCAAAGCAGCGCCGTCTATTCAATGGGTAACTGCGCGTGACGGTCGTGTTGCCGGTGAGGTTCGCTCAGCTGGGGGAGGTGGCTTTGGTTCGGGTAATGTTACTTTCGTGAACGTTCATGAAGCCGGGTTTGTCCTTCACGTATTTACTTGAGTCCATTTTGTCACTGATACTGACTCACTGCGCCGCCTCCTTATAGACATATGGTACCATATGATCAACCTGAGGCAGCGTTGGTGAGTTTCTCGATGTCGTCGGAATGAACAGCTTAGAACCTCACTCACCTTACCAAAAGGATTTATTCACGAGATGGGTATCTGACATATCTCTCACTTCGGATTGAGCCCCCGTTGTCCTGCTTTTCTGGGCTAGCCAATTGCGCACTTAATAGGAGAAGGTCTGATCAGAACATCTGGCGTTATATTAGATCCTGGAATCTGTACTCCATTTGTTCTTTCCTTCTGTCTAAACTTTTTTTCTCCTAATCATCGTTCAAGGGCCACCTGGGTCTCCCACGCCGCATCTATGTCTCCACGTGACGCATGATCCGACTCTGACAGTGGAACGGTTTCCGCTCTGGTGTACGACTCGAATTGAAAAATGAGAGCCTTGTTCCATAGCGCAATCCCCGCCTTTGTGGCTCCGCGATGTTCCCCGCGATTTGCAAGCGTCGGGGCTGGCTTATATTGAAAGATCAGGCCTTGCTATGCACCCCGGCCTCCCAGTGCTTGGCCAGGTATTGCTATTTCCGTCGCTGGCGCTTACGGTGTTCGGTGCGAGGCACCTATCAAGCTTTGCCGATCCGAGTCTTGGCCGGAAGGTGGACGGCAAGCTATACTCATTTGAGTTCGAAATATTTTTGTCGGTACCTGATGGGAAGCGCCTACCCATACCGGGTGATGCGATGGTCTTGTCGATACAAGGAGGCTGCTACCCGATGAGAAACGTGAAGCATCGTGTCGAGATGTGATAGGATGCGCCTCCCGTTTACCATTACATCATCTGCATCGCCGAGAGAACCTAGACAACCGTCCCTGGTATCCACTCGCCGACGATTACTTAGCGTTCGAACGTCCATTCGCTGATAACGCTCGAGGATCTGGACCGTCCGGAACTCGGACCTGATTAATCGGTATTCATTTAAAAACCATACAGTTGACCCTGTGAACCATAAGTCGGACCATAGATATTACGTTCTGGCGGAGTTACCCCTCCCGACAACAAATGTTTTTGTGGTTGGCATGACAGACAGACAATTATCTACTGTCTATGTCTATGAGAACGGCACCAGAATCACTAATTGGGCGCTCAGGCTCGATGTCGGGAATGAAGATACGTGTGCTTATCTTTTGGTGACACTTCAATTGGTCCCTGAAGAGTTGATCCGAACGGCGTCTGCGTTGGAAAGTGTCGCACGTCCTTGCCATTGGTGCTCGTATGAAGTGGAGCTGGCGAGGGGGCCAGCATGCAGGCCTCAGGCCTCAGGGCTGAACTGAACGTTACCGACACCTAGGAAAGAAAGGTACCGGATTTCGGGCTTTATCAGTGATCGTATCAGCCACGCTTGCAGCTTCTATCACCAACACAAGACGTTCATTGGCTGTTTCCGCCGATGAATCTCCTTAATATCATGTCCTCGCTTGAGGTGCACCAGATGGCAGAGAAGATCCGTTTGACAGTGCGAGTCGGAGCATAAAAATGAGGCACCCCTTCAATTCAGTACCATCCCCCTAATGAAACGCGCCACTATGGTCTCTCTCGCTCTCGCTGTTCTTTTACGCAATTTTCTTCTACCTGCGGGCAATGCAATTCATTCAATTCAGAGCGCGCCGACCACGGCGGAGAATTGAAGAGTGGCGAGACTATTGTGGTGCCTCGTGAAGCGATCTCCGCACAGCACAGAATCATAGAAAAGCGCCAGTGCGCGTCCTATCATTCTTCTAGCCTTGTTCCCCTTTTGTGGAATGTCAAAGTATACGTTCTACTGCGTTGCGACCTTGGGACGATAAATATAGCTTTTTACGTTTGGTACCACCTGGTCTAAACGCGCAACTGACAACTAGGATGTCCCAGATGGTTTGTTTTTTTACGCAACTTGAAGCATGGCGTATTTCTTTCTATGGAGAGTTTAATTTGCAAACGCGACATATCGAATTCTGAGCGCGCTGACTGCAAGGGGAAGAAGAAGGGCACAGACCTGCCAGCGCGTAATATCGCGCCCTCACTCGAACTGAAAGGCGCTGGTACGCATCTCTATCATTGCCCTATATGTCCACAATTCTCGCAAGGTCGGGAAAGGTGAGCTGGGCTCAATGAACATGAACAAAACGGGTTGGGTTCGTTCGCGGATCTAACGTCTGATGGCCTTCGTCTCCCCCTTGCAGCGATGCCGAACATCCGAGGGCTGCTCGCTACTTGTGCCAAAAGAAAAAAAACGAAAACTCGCTCCACGGGCGCCTTCGCGTGTGAGCTTTGTCTTGTATTGCACCTCGCCTCCAGGGCGCTTCTCTGGCCCGCGGTACTCGCGTCAAAGCTCCCATTCCTACACCCTTGAACGTGCTTATGGTTCTTCCGGCGTGCGGCGCCAGATGCCCCTCGCTTCGCCACCGCAAGTTACGATCGATGGTCCAGGGGCTTGATGGAAAACAACAGAAGGATTCCGCCAATTAATTTGAACGCCGAGCAGCTAAGCCCTGGGCAAAAACACGACCCTCAATGCAAGGACTTGAACCCCGCATGCCCAGCGGGGAACAGCGGTGGGCGCTCAGCACAGAACTAACACATTTTTGAAGGTGCCGTTAGGGTCAAAGGAACGCAACATGCGCCTGCGTAACTAGCGGCGCAGCAGGGGCCCAGGCTTTTGCGTAAACAGGGGCTCTGGGTTCTACGAGGATTCCGGCCACGCCTCCTTGACGGCGGCCGTTTTCCCTGGCAGGGATTCCGGCCGCCGTCGAGGAGGCGTTTGCGAACTGAACCGAAAAGGGTTAAGAGTGTGTGGGGGGGGGCCGTGATCGTGGTCTCTCAATTTTGTTCTCGAACGTTCCACTCAAGTGAATCAAAACAGGACGCATACACGGTTCTTTTGCAGTATCCTTCCCTGGTTTCTGGGGCGCCGATGTGGTTATCACCCTTCAGCGGAACGGTACACTTCTGGCGATGGAGTAAAGTCTGGCCCCAGGTAATTCTGCTGGCGTCTAAATGAGGTCTCACGATTTTGCACGGCGCAAGGCTTATTTTTGGCCCAGGCCAGCAAAGCGCTAACCAAGTCCGTCCGACCTGACTTGCCAAGTTACTCTCAGCACGGGTCCAGATGTCCCAACTAACCGCCACCGTATCTTTCTGATGCTGATGCGAATCCATGCCCCCATTGGGCGCTTGGCTCTGAGCTAGACGTCATTTGGCTGCTGCTTTGCAAACATGTTCTAGTGTGTTGGTAGCACCCCAGAAGCCACGGCGTGGACTCTCATTGCCACTCCGTCCGCAGGGTGTCCACGCGACCACCTTGATGATCAGATGGTAACTCTGCACATTTTGGCCCAGGGCCGTGAGGCTGATGGACCTGTTGTTGAGCGCTCGACCCTGCTCGCTCGTTGTGGTATGGCAGTCTCGATTGGATGGATATTTCCACCTGTGCATCGTGATTATGCACTCTTTGTCGTTTCCCCGCTCTTAGCTGCGTCACAGGAAGGCCAGTCCGTCCTAGACATGGTATCCATGACAGGGTTTATTCTGAAGTACCTCAGGCGTCAGGCTTTACTGGTCTTACAAGGTAGCTGACTGACTGCGCGAGCCGATTGACCTGGTGTACGCCCTTTCCCATTCTTCTACCTTTTATGATCAGCTCAGGAACTTTTGAACGAGCTCCTCGTCAGTCCAGATCCTACTCGCATCAGCGCCCTCGACGAGGCGCGTCACGCCGTCCAACATCAAAGCACGCGTCGGCCCTGCCCCTCCGCCCCACCCACCCCTCGGCGTCCAAACCACAAGATGCACGCCAAAATGACCAAGCGTAACGCGGCGGGTCTCGTCCGCCTCGGGCCCGACCTCCCCCTTAAAGTACGCTTGCACGAAGCTCTTCAACACCTCGCCCGCCGCCTCTGCCCGCTCCGGACGCATCCGCCGCAGCGTCGCCAGCTCCGCGCAAAACTGACCAACGTCGAGACCCGCC